>JAEAMF010000017.1_pt1 | contig 387226 bp, 333 predicted proteins | sample 8958721 | NCBI WGS metagenome assembly JAEAMF01 (sample SAMN16933255, study PRJNA681124) | bioreactor sludge metagenome | isolation source: anaerobic bioreactor treating anionic surfactant - SDBS | place: India: Bengaluru | collected 2019-02-28 | reverse complement strand
TATTACGAATTATTTTTGTGAAAAACACCAACTATCTTTGACCACATTACCTTTTTTTAAACTGAAGTTTACAAACCAAACTGCTTCGCAAACAGATCAGGGAAAACTCCCAGAATTACCAGTGATGCTATAATGACCACCGCAACAATATTATAAGTAACAGTTACTTTTTCTGAAGTTTTGAAAGTGGTTTCTTTGAAGAAGAACATTGCAATAATCAGTCTTAAATAATAAGCAATAGAAATTGCCGAACCTAAAACTGCTACGATAACTAAGAACGTATTGTCATCTTTAGTCAACGCCTGAGCAAATAATGAGAATTTACCCATAAAACCTGCCGTTAAAGGAATTCCCGCCATCGATAACAAAGAGATGGTTGCTACAACAGCCAATAAAGGTTCTGTTTTTGCCAATCCTTTAAACGCTCCAAAAGAAGTTTCTCTTTTGATCTTTTCTACCCATATTAAACACATGAAGACTCCAACTGTTGCCAATGAGTAAGCAAATAAATAGAAAGCTAAGGTATAAGTAGAAAGAGTATTCATTCCAAAGAAAACCAAACCGATATAACCTGCATGAGAAACTGACGAATACGCCAACATTCTTTTTGCATTGGTTTGTGCAAGACCCATTGCATTGGCAAGCAATAAAGTGATGATTAAGAAAACTCCAAGAATATTGATCCATTCAGCAGTCACGCCGGAGAATCCAATCGTCATTAATCTGAACAAAGCAAAGAAACCTGAGATTTTCACAACACTTGCCATGAAAGCCGTAATCAATGAAGGCGAACCTGCATAAACATCTGGGCTCCACATATGGAATGGTGCTAAAGCCACTTTGAATGACATCGCACAAAGCATGAGGATAACTCCTAAAATCAACATGATATTTTTAGGATTCGTGATCGTGAATTCCTGAATTTTATATAAATCGAAAGTTCCTGTACTTCCGTAAATAAATGCAATACCAAACAACAGAAAGCCTGTTGCAAATGCACCCATCAGGAAATATTTAATAGAAGCTTCGTTTGATCTTAGATCTGTTTTGTTCGCACCTGCCATTACATATAAAGGAATCGAAAGAATCTCTACTCCTAAGAATAAAGTCACTAAATTTTGGAAACCGAAAAGGATAATTCCGCCACAAAGAGCAAAAAGCATCAATGCATACAATTCTGACTGGTGACTTCTGTGATTGCTGAATGCAAAACCTCCCAGGAAGAAAAGTAACAGTGTTGTGACAATAGATATTTTTGTAAACAATGCGGTATTGGCACTGTAATCATACATGTGTCTGTACTGCTCGAAGAATGAAGCTTCCGGTAAAAAACTTACATACAACGCAATGATTAATCCAAAAATCCCAATGTATCTTGCGAATTTTCCTTGCTCAAAAACTCCCGAAAATAACGCAGCAACTGCAGTTAGGAAAACAATAATTAAAACACTCATAATTTATATTTGAGATTGGAGAAAGAAAGGTTTAAATTTCAAAGTTTATTGAAGATTTAAAGTTGAAAATACAGCCTTTAAAGTCTTTAATCTATTATCTTTTCTCTTTAATCTTTCTGATCTCTGAATTCTTAATCTTTTACTATTTAAATTTTAGTTAATCATTGAAGTGTAAATAAACTTCAGCGAACTACTTACCATATCGATAACAGGCTGAGGAAAAATCCCAAGAAGAATTACAAATACGGCAATACTTGCCAATACAGAAAATTCTACTGCAGATAAGTCTCTTGCTGTACTCAAAACAGCATCATCACCTTTCCCGAACATCGCTTTTCCGTAGAATCTCAATAAATATACTGCACAAAGAATAACGGTAAGACCAGCAATAACTGAAGCCAACACATTAAAATCAAAGACAGATTTAATTAAGATAAATTCTCCGATAAAACCATTCGTTAATGGAACACCCATTGAACCCAATATGATAATCAGAAACAGAACAGCAAACTTAGGTGCGACTTTCGCTAAACCTCCCATCTGTCTGATGTCTCTGGTTTTAAATCTTTTGTATAAAATATCAGCACAGAAGAATAAACCTGCCACGTTGATACCGTGAGCAAATGTCTGTACCAAAGCTCCTTCAGCTCCTTCAATAGTAAATGTTCCTCTTAAAGTAAGAACTGCTGATGAGAAAATACCTGCCACCATCAATCCAACGTGAGAGAAAGAAGAATACGCAATAATTCTCTTCATATCGGTTTGGATGATTGCAATCAATGCTCCGTGAACAATACCTACAATCGCCAGAATAATGACAATCTGCCCGGAAATTCCGAAAATTGCTGTTGGCGTGATTGGAATCAGATAACGAAGTACACCGTAGATCGCCATTTTAAGCATAATCCCGGATAATAACATCGATCCCTGAGTAGGAGAGTAAGTATAAGTATCTGGTTGCCAAGTGTGGAATGGAAAAACCGGAAGTTTTACTGCAAATGCAAAGAAAATAAACCAGAAAACAACGATCTGCTGAGTCTCGCCAAGATTTGCGTTATACAAATCTGTTAAAGCAAACGATGCCGAATGATTGTAAACGTAGATTAAACCTGCCAACATAAATAAAGATCCTACGAAAGTATACACAAAGAATTTTGTAGTAAACTCAAGCCTTTTGTTTTCCTGACCCCAAAGTGCGGCAATAAACCAGATCGGAATCAAAGTTACTTCCCAGAAAATGTAGAACAACAATCCGTCTAAAGCGGTGAAAACACCAACCAATCCGAACTGCATCAGTAAAATCAAACCGTAGAAAGAATTTTTATAGCTTACATTTTCGTTAAAAGATGATAAAATAATGATCGGCATCAAAATATTGGTCAGTAATAGAAGAAGCAAGCTCATCCCGTCAATTCCGAAATGAAGTGTACTTTTTATAAATTGTGACCAAGGATAGTTGATCTCGTACTGCAATACGCTGTCTACGGTCGGATTAAAATCAAAATCCGAAACAACGTAAAATGTAAGCAGCATTTGAATCAAAGCAATTCCTAATGCAAGGTATTTGCTGGAAGTATTCTTCCACGCAAAAACCAATCCCGAACCTACCAGAGGTAAAAGTAATAATGTTAATAGTAAATAAGACATTATTGTAATATAAAGTTAACAATCAGTATAATTCCCACAGCTAAAGACATGATCAGAATGTAGTTTTCTACATTTCCGTTCTGTATACGCTTCATCGATCTTCCGCTGTCTTCAGCGCCTTCTCCGATGTAGTCTACAAAACGATCTAAAACGCCTTTGTCAAACATTTTTCCGCCACGACCCAATCCTTCAACAGTTTTTACAATCAATGCATTGTAAAGTTCGTCAACATAAAGTTTCTTAGCAGAAAGTTTTTCCCATCCTGTATAATCGTCTTCAGCGATAGCTCTTTTTTTCTTATTTACATAAGTATTTTTCACGATAGACCAAACTGCAAAGAACATAGCAACAGTTGCTCCTAAAAGAATAAACTCGGTGCTTTCTGCTACTCCTGTAAGTGTAGTTTCCATTTGCTTAAAGCTTTCCGGTGTCAATACTGGTTTCAGCCAATCCATTAATTTAGCATAATGACCGTGACCGATGAAGTGAGGAAGATTAATGAAACCTCCAAGCACTGAAAGGACAGCCAAAACAATTAAAGGTAAAGTCATATTTAATGGACTTTCGTGTAAATGATGCTTCTGTTCGTCAGTACCTCTGAACTCTCCATGGAAAGTCAGGTAATACAATCTGAACATATAAGTCGCAGTAACAGCAGCCAAGATAAATAACATTACCCAGTAAATTGGGTTTTTAGCATAAGCCGCTACTAAAATTTCGTCTTTTGAAATCATCCCCGATAATAAAGGGAATCCTGAAATAGCTAAAGTTCCGATCAGGAAAGTTGCGTGAGTGATTGGAATATATTTTTTCAAACCTCCCATGAAACGCATATCCTGTTCGTTGCTCATCGCGTGAATTACAGAACCGGCACCCAAGAATAACAAAGCTTTGAAGAAAGCATGTGTCATTACATGGAACATGGCTGTTGTGTAAGCTCCCAAACCTAAAGCAATAAACATAAAGCCAAGCTGTGAAACTGTAGAATATGCCAATACTTTTTTGATGTCGTTCTGACGAAGCGCATAGAAACCTGCTAAAGCTGCGGTTAAGAATCCGATTAATAAAATTCCGTCCTGAACTGTAGGAGCTAGAGTAAATAAGAAGTTAGATCTTACCACCAAATAAATACCTGCCGTTACCATCGTCGCTGCGTGAATCAATGCAGAAACCGGAGTCGGACCTGCCATCGCATCGGGTAACCATGTATATAATGGAACCTGAGCAGATTTTCCTGTAGCACCGATAAATAAACTTGATGTAATGAAAATAATGATCGTTCCGTCTAATTCAAATTTCCCAGCGTTTTGAGCTACTGTTAAATAATCTACAGCGTTTGTCTGAGAAGCAATCATAAAGATTCCGATCAACAAAGCAAGGTCACCGATTCTGTTCATGATGAAAGCTTTTCTTGCTGCTTTCCCATATTCTTCATTCGTGTACCAGAAACCAATCAGTAAATAAGAACACAAACCTACACCTTCCCATCCGATGAATAAGATCAGGTAGTTGCTTCCCATTACCAATAGTAACATCGAGAAGATAAATAAATTTAAATAAGTAAAAAACTTATAGAAACCTTTATCATGACTCATATATCCGATAGAGTATAGGTGAATCAAAGATCCGATTCCTGTGATAATCATTACCATCATTAATGACAGCTGATCAATCTGAAAACCGAAGTTGATTTGAATTCCATTGACTCTGAACCATTCAAAAGCTTTTACGATTACGGGTTGGCTTTCAGAATCGAAATTCAGAAATAAGCTTACCGCAATACAGAAAGATCCGAAAACAGCAATGGTTGCCAAGCTTCCAACAACTATTTTTGGAAGATTTTTTCCGAATAAACCGTTAATAAGAAAACCTAAAAGTGGTAAAAGTATTATTGCATAGACTAAATTCTCCATTCTTTATCCTCTTAATTTATTAAATATACTTACATCCACAGAACGTGTATTTCTGTAGAGCATCGCAATAATTGCCAAACCTACTGCTACTTCCGCAGCAGCGACCACCATAATGAAGAAAACTAAAAGTTGTCCGTCACTGTTCCCGTTGTACGCTGAAAATGCAGCCAGCAAAAGGTTTACAGAATTAAGCATAAGCTCCACACAACCCAAAATTACAATCGCGTTTTTTCTCAGCAACACTCCCAAAACCCCAAGACAGAACAATACTGACGAAAGGATGATGAAATATTCCAGAGGGACGCTTTGCATAAAAGTATTTACTTCTCCCATAATTTATAAATCTTTTTTACCGATTAATACCGCGCCTACAATACCTGCTAAAATCAGGATGGAAGCAAGCTCAAACGGCAAAACATATTCGTTGAATAAAAGTCTTCCCAGATTCTTTGTAAGACCAACTCCTTTGTCTACATTTTCTACGACTACATGTTTTTCCTGAACACCTCTGAAAACACCCAAAACTCCAATTAATAAAAGACCTGCTGTAAAAACTCCAACAAACTTTAAAGTATTGTTCTTCTTACTTTCGTCTTCTTTATTAAGGTTAAGCATCATTAAGATATAAAGGAATAAAACCATGATTGCACCTGCATAAACGATGATCTGTATGATTGCCAGAAACTGAGCATTCAGAAGAATGTACATTCCGGCGATTGAAAACATTGTAACAATTAATGACAGAATAGCGTAGAGAGGATTTCTCGCAAATACGAAGTAAACCGCACTCGACACTGCTAAAAACGCCACCAAGAAAAATAAAAACTGATCCATTATTTTACCGCATTTTTTTGTTTCTCGGACTGTCTTTCTGTGATGTCAATCCTTTCATTAATTTTTTCTACCAATTTATCTTTTCCATAAATGAAAGAACCTCTGTTGGTTTCTACATCTACCAATCTGTCTGTAAGATAAATAGCAGATTTCGGACAAGCTTCTTCACACATTCCGCAGAAAATACATCTCAACATATTGATTTCGTATACCGATGCATATTTTTCTTCTCTGTAAAGATCTTTTTCCTCTCTTGTTCTTTCAGCAGCGGTCATCGTAATAGCTTCAGCAGGACATGCAACTGCGCACAATCCGCAAGCTGTACATCTTTCTCTACCTTCTTCGTCTCTTTTCAGAACGTGCTGTCCTCTCCAGATTTCGGTTCTCGGTTTTTGTACCTCAGGATAAGAATATACTGCAGGTGCACCTTTCACCACGGTTCTCACAGCGTGCTTAAAAGTAATCCCCATTCCCTTGAAAATAGCCGGTAGGTAAATTTTCTCAGAAAAGGTCATTTCTTTATTCGAAACAACTTTTGATCTGTTTGTAAGTTTCATTTATTTATAGATATTAGATGTTCGACATTAGATTTTAGACCAATCTTGTGTCAGATCTTAATTTATATTCAATTTATTAATTTCCAAAAGCTAAAATTACAGCTCCTGTAATCATCAGGTTAACCAATGCCAATGGAATTAATGTTTTCCATCCTAAGTGCATCAACTGGTCATATCTGAACCTTGGAAGCGTCCATCTAATCCACATAAAGATCAAAATTCCGACAACCGTTTTCGTTAAAAATGCTACAATGCTTAAAATTCCCGCAGCATTTTCTCCCCAGTTCTGAGTTACCCACTCAATTCCCGGATAGTTATATCCTCCGAAGAAAAGAACGACGATAAATGCATTTGAAATAAACATATTTACATATTCACCAAACATATATAATCCTAATTTCATCGAAGAGTATTCGGTAGAATATCCTGTTACCAATTCAGATTCACATTCTGGTAAATCGAAAGGGTGACGATTGGTTTCTGCCAAAGCCGATACAAAGAAAATTAAAAATGCTAATGGTTGATAAAGTATATTCCAGTTTAATCCGTCTATCTCAAAAAGACCCCAGATTTTTCCTGAAGTCTGAGTTTCGGTAATTACTTTTAAATCTAAACTTCCTGTCATCATGATGATAGAAAGTAGAGCAAGACCCATTGCTAATTCATATGAAATCATCTGTGAAGAAGCACGGATTGCACCTAATAATGAATATTTATTGTTAGAAGCCCATCCTCCGATCATAATTCCGTAAACACCGATAGAAGCCATCCCGATGATGAATAATACACCTACATCAATATTAGCAACCTGCAAATCGAAAGATTCGCCACCAATATTCAAAGTTTTTCCCCAAGGAATAACAGCTCCCGTAATGAGTGAAATAAACATTACCAAAGCAGGTCCCAGTACAAACAGGAATTTTTCTGCATTTTGCGGAGTAAAATCTTCTTTAAAGAAAAATTTTCCACCATCTGCAAGAGGCTGTAGTAAACCGAATGGTCCAGATCTGTTGGGTCCTATTCTGTCCTGCATGATTGCTGCAACTTTTCTTTCTGCCCAAGTAGAGTAGGCCGCTATAGTCAATGATAGCAGGAAAAGAGCAAATACAAGTATTAATTTAAATGTAAGTAAATCCATTTTTATTTTATTTAGATAATAGATGTCAGATACTAGATATCAGATTTAAAATCTGGTGTCTGATGTCTGAAATCTTACGTCTTAAAGATTAATTTATTTTTCGTCTTTTTCGCTGATTTCTTTCGCCATCGGATTGTCTAAAACTCTCAATTCGTCTTTAGGCTTCTCGTAATGGTTTAATGAAATAACTGAATGTCTGTCGATGTGTCTCGGACCTTCAATATTCCAGTCGGATAAATTTTTTCTTTCGAAACGGCAAGTATCACAGATGAATTCTTCAACTTCTCCCCACTGATCTTTTCTGGCAGTAACTCTTACAACTTCATCACCCTTCAAATATACAGTAGCCTTACCAGAACACTTATCACATTTACAAGAAGCATTCATTGGCTTTGTAAACCAAACTCTGCTTGCAAAACGTGCAGTTCTGTCAGTTAATGCTCCAACCGGACAAACGTCGATTACGTTTCCGATGAAATCATTATCTAAAGCTTTATTTAAATAAGTAGAAATTTCAGCATGATCTCCTCTGAATAAAATTCCGTGCTCACGTTCACCCGTCAACTGATTTGCAGCTAAAACGCATCTTGCACACAAGATACAACGGTTCATATTCAATTTAATGTGAGGACCTAAATCATCTGCATCGTAAGTATTTCTTTCAAACTCTGTTCTGGTTTCAAGATTTCCGTGTTCGTAACCTAGATCCTGAAGGTGACATTCTCCCGCCTGATCACAAACCGGACAGTCTAAAGGGTGATTCACCAACAAAAATTCAGTAACCGCTTTACGACCTTCCTGAGCTTTATCAGAAGAAAGGTTTTTTACTTCCATTCCGTCCATCACATTGGTTCTGCAACTTGCTACCAATTTCGGCATCGGGCGCGGATCTGCTTCTGAACCCTTAGAAACCTCTACTAAACACGTTCTACATCTTCCTCCACTAGCTTCAAGTTTGCTGTAATAGCACATTGCGGGTGGTACAGATTTTCCACCTATTTGTCTTGCTGCTTCCAAAATGGAAGTTCCAGGCAAAACTTCGGTAGTCTGTCCGTCTATAGTTACTTTGAATTTTTTAACCTCTTCGCTCATATTCTTTTCGCTTTATAATGCGGTAAGCAATAGTTCTATTTATTAATTAAAATCAAATTACTTTGATCTTTTTGTTGTATTAAAAGTATATCCGATTCCAAAATTGAACTGCGCATATACAAAATCCTGAGAAGCTTTATCCGGCTTATTATTCAGCGTTGTTTTAATGTCCGGCATATTGATGTATCCTAATTTTCCTTCTGCCTGAAGTACAATATGCTTAATAACAATCATACTGAGTGCCGCTCTTGCATCTAATCCAAAACCTGCTAAATGGAATCTGTCGCTTCTTTCATTTCCCATAAGTTTTACGTTTGATTTTGGCAATAAAGCACCTAATCCGCCTCCATAGCTTGCAAAAATAGCAATATGTTTTTTATTTAAAACATTGTGATATTTCTGAGCTCCAATATTGATATAATTAAGACCATCTGTGTGTTCGAATGTTAAAAATTCTCCACTATTCAGGTCTACTTCTCCATTATTCACCATTCCTGCATATTTAGGATCATTAATGTATCCTTTTAAATTGACAGTTTGGTTTTGATCCATCACATATTTCATGTGATCCATTCCTAAAGTAATCCCAAAATTATCTTTAGGAAAATAGGTGATTCTGTAATTCACCTGAGGAATCGTAATGTTTCCAGGGTTAAAATATGTTCCCCAATCAAATTTGGTCTGTCTGTCGTTTGCAACTACATTATCCAACTGAAAATCATACCCATCACCTTTAAAGTGAATATCTGATTTTGAATATTTTGCATTATTCCACCCCCAAAACACCAAGAAGCTTCCTTTTTTGAAAACTCTGCTGTTTTCTTCCTGTTGTTGTCCTTTTAAACTAATCGAACTGAACCCGATTAATAATAAAAGAACGAATATATTTTTCAATTTGTGTCTTTAACTTAATTACTTGCAGCTACAGGAATTGGGTCTGCGTAGTTTGCCAATCCGTAGTTTTGTGTTAAACATAATTCGGGATTTTTCACGTGCCATTCAAATTCATCTCTGAAATGACGAATCGCTGCTGCTACAGGCCATGCTGCAGCATCTCCCAACGGACAAATGGTATTACCTTCGATTTTTCTCTGGATATCCCAAAGCAAATCGATATCCTCCATTTTTCCTTCTCCTTTTTCTATTTTCTTAAGTATTTTGTGCATCCATCCAGTTCCTTCACGGCAAGGAGTACATTGTCCGCAACTTTCGTGATGGTAAAATCTCGCCAAAGTCATGGTATGTTCTACAATACACTGGTCTTCATCTAATACGATAAAACCTCCTGAACCCATCATTGTTCCGGTAGCAAAACCACCATCAGCAAGAGATTCATAGTTCATGTATCTTGGTTCACCATTTACGGTTTTCAGTAATAAATTTGCCGGAACAATCGGAACTGAACTTCCTCCGGGAATACAAGCTTTAAGCTTTTTACCATTTGGAATTCCGCCACAGTATTCATCAGAATAAATAAACTCTTCAACCGTAATGGTCATATCGATTTCGTAAACTCCAGGTTTATTAATGTTTCCGCAAGCAGAAATTAATTTTGTACCGGTAGATCTACCAACTCCTATTTTAGCATATTCTGCTCCTGTAATATCGATAATCGGAACAATTGCAGCGATAGATTCAACGTTATTAACTACGGTTGGTCTTTCCCAAAGTCCTTTCACAGCCGGGAATGGTGGTTTCAATCTTGGATTTCCTCTTTTTCCTTCAAGAGATTCCAGCAATGCAGTTTCTTCACCACATATATAAGCTCCGCCACCTCTCTGAACATAAATTTCGCAATCGAAACCCGTTCCTAAGATGTTTTTACCTAAAAATCCTGCTGCTTTTGCTTCATCAATTGCTTCTTCCAAAATATCAGGAATCCATGAATATTCTCCACGAATATAGATGTAAGAAACATTAGAACCTAAACAATAAGATGAAATCAACATTCCTTCAATCAAAAGATGAGGAAGAAATTCCATCAAATATCTGTCCTTGAAAGTTCCCGGTTCAGATTCGTCAGCATTCACTACCAAGTGTCTTGGTACGCCTTCAGGTTTTGCCAGAAAGCTCCATTTCATCCCTGTTGGGAAACCTGCACCACCACGACCACGAAGACCTGAAGTTTTTACTTCTTCAAGAATTTCATCGGGAGTCATTTTCAAAGCTTTTTCTGCTGCTGTATAACCTCCCTGTTTACGGTAAGTTTCCAGATAGCGAATACCTTCTATGTGTGCGTCCTTAAGTAAAAGTTTTTTACTCATTTTTAATTATGCTTTTAGCATTTGGCTGCTGGCTTATAGCTTTTAGCTTACTGCTATTTTGTTTAAATTTATTTTAGCCCAAATCCACCTGTCCTTCTCTGCAAAGATCAAGAATTTCGTCTACTTTTTCTATTGTTAAATTTTCGTGGTAGAACTTTCCTAATTGTAACATGGGAGCATATCCGCAAGCTCCTAAACATTCAGCGGGTTTTAAAGTGAACATCCCATCTGCGGTAGTTTCTCCGTCTTTAATGTTCAGTTTAGTTCTTATATGATCAAGAATTTTTTCGCTTCCGCGCACCATACAAGGTCCGGTTCTGCATACTTCCAAAACATATTTACCAACCGGCTTCATATTGAACATCGTATAGAAAGTAGCTACTTCATATACTTCAATTGGCTTAATACTCAATAATTCTGCAACATAATCCATCACAGGAACGTCTAACCATCCTCCGAATTCTTTCTGTGCCAAATGTAACACAGGAAGAAGAGCAGATTTTTGTCTTCCTTCAGGGTATCTTGCCATGATTTTATGGACCTGCTGTAAACTTTCCGGTTTAAAAGCTATTGTTTCGCTCATTTTATTAATATAGATTAAAGAACAAAGAATCAAGAGAAAAGACTATTTGATTCGTGATCTAAATTCAATTTTATTTATTTGAAGAAAGCCTTTATTCTTTCTTCTTTTATATTTCTGTCTATTCTATTATGCGTCTAGTTCTCCCGCAATGATATTCATACTACACATGGTTACAATAGCGTCTGAAATTACAGCACCTGTAATCATCTCAGGATAAGCCTGATAATAGATAAAACAAGGTCTTCTGAAATGTAATCTGTATGGAGTTCTTCCACCATCGCTTACCAGATAAAATCCTAATTCACCGTTACCTCCTTCTACTGCATGGTAAACTTCACCTTTCGGAACATCAGTTTCGCCCATTACAATTTTGAAGTGATAAATTAACGCCTCCATTTTTGTGTAAACATCTGCTTTCTCCGGAAGATAGAAGTCGGGAACATCGGCGTGGAAAGGTCCTTCAGGAAGATTATTATACGCTTGTTCTATAATTTTTATTGATTCCCAGATTTCTTGTTGACGAACCATAAAACGGTCATAAGTGTCACCGGAAGTTCCCACTGGAATGATAAAGTCGAAATCTTCATATGAAGAATAAGGTTCTGCAACTCTTATATCATAATCTACACCTGTCGCACGTAAATTAGGACCTGTAAAACCGTAGCTTAAAGCACGTTCTGCTGAGATTGCACCTGCACCGATGGTTCTGTCCATAAAGATTCTGTTTCTTTCCAGAAGCTGACCAAATTCTTTGAATCTTGCAGGGAATGTTTTAAGAAAATCTTTCAATAGCTCATGGAATTTTGGAGTGAAATCTCTTTCAAAACCTCCAATTCTTCCCATATTTGTCGTCATTCTTGCACCACAAATCTGCTCATACATATCATAAATACGTTCTCTTTCGATAAACATATAGGTAAGACCTGTAATTGCACCTGCATCCATTCCGGTTACACCATTACAGATCAGGTGATCACCGATTCTTGCCAATTCCATCAAAATAACACGCATATAATCTACACGCTTAGGAACTTTTATACCAAGTAATTTTTCCACTGTCATGTGCCATCCTAAGTTGTTGATAGGAGCAGAGCAGTAGTTCATACGGTCTGTAAGAGTAGTGATCTGAGAGTAGTTTCTTCTTTCAGAAATTTTCTCAAAAGCTCTGTGAATATAACCAACTGTTTGCTCAGCATGAAGAATTCTCTCTCCATCCATGGTCAACACATTCTGGAAAATGCCGTGTGTTGCGGGGTGAGTAGGTCCTAAATTGAGGGTATATAATTGCCCGTCAATCTGTTCGTTACTTTCGTGCTGGTTAAGTATATTAGATAATGAGTTATCTTTCATATTTTAAATGCTTTAGGCTTTAGGCTTTAAGCTTATTGCTTACTGCTTACTGCATTATTTTTATCTTCCGAACATTGCATCGTCCTTATCGGTTCTTGTACCATCTTCAAGGCGATATTCTTTTAACATTGGGTGGTAACCAAGATCTTCCATATTAAGAATAGGTCTCAGATCCGGATGTCCTTTGAATTTAATACCATAAAAATCAAAAGTTTCTCTTTCCATCCAGTTGGCTCCTGCGTACAATTCTGTAAGAGAATCTACCTCAATATTTTCTCTGGACATGAAAATTTTCAGACGTAATCTGAAATTTGCCACCATATTCTGCAAGTGATAAATTACACCAATTTCTTTCTCTCGAAATTCAGGGTAATGAATACCACAAACATCAGTAAGGAAATTGATTTCTAAAGACGAATCTTTAAGATAGTGTATAACCTTTTTGATGTCTGCTTTTTTAATTTCAATAGTCAACATTCCGTAAGGTTCCGAACTTGAAATTACAGTTTCCGGAAATTCTCTGGTAATTGCTTCTAATACAAATTCGTTCGTCATTTCTCTTCGTTGCTAATGTTATAAGAGTCAAGTAAATGCTGGTATTCTGCTGAGTCTCTTCTTCTGAGGCTTTCGCTTTCTGCTAAAGCCTGAACCTGCATTACACCTTCGATAATCTGCTCTGGTCTTGGCGGACAACCCGGAACGTAAACGTCTACAGGAATTATTTTATCAATTCCCTGTAATACAGAATAACTATCAAAAATACCACCGCTGGAAGCACAAGCTCCTACGGCAACAACCCATTTAGGTTCTGCCATCTGAGTGTAAACTTCTTTTAAAACCGGACCTAATTTTTTAGATATTGTTCCGCAAACCATGAGCATATCTGCTTGTCTTGGTGAGAAAGAGTTTCTTTCCATCCCAAATCTCGAAGCATCATAGGTCGGGTTTAGGGTAGCCATAAACTCAATACCGCAACAAGAAGTTGCAAAAGGTAAAGGCCAAAGCGAAAACTTTCTTGCCATACCGATCACACTGCTTAGTTTGGTAGCGAAAAAACCTTCTCCTTCAAATCCTTCGGGAGCGGGTGCATCTGTTCTTATAATTGGTTTTTGATCTGACATTTTGATTGATTTTAAGATTTTAATTTAGATGATCAATTACCGTTAATGTTAACCTTAATTGATTTATGCTTATCTAAATCTCTTATTTAAAATTATAATAAATTATTTATCCCAGTCTAATGCGCCACGTTTCCATACATAGAAAAATGCAAGAAAAAAGATAGCAACAAAAGTAAGTACAGCAAAGAACCCTTCAAGACCAAATTCTCTGAAGTTTACTGCATAAGGATAAAAAAATACGATTTCGATGTCGAACAGTACAAACAATACTGCCGTTAAGAAATATTTAATTGAGAAAGGAGTTCTTGCATTCCCTTCAACAGGAACACCACATTCCCAGCTTGAGTTCTTTACAGAATTCCCTTTTTTCTGCTTCGGACCCAAAAAATGGGCACCAAGTAAAGAAATGGCTACAAAACCAATGGCTACACCGGCTTGTATGAGTATCGGAATATAACTTTCGGGTAAATTCATTTTTACATTATTATCTCAAGTTGCAAATTTAGGTAATAAACAATAAAGCATGAAATTAATCAACTTAAAAGTCTTATTAAATTGGGATAAATCCATAATTTAGAATCAATAAAAATAGCGATTATTTCTTCATTTTTTTGAGCAGAGCAAACGCCATAAAAGATATATACGCAAAAAGTATACTTGCATACAATATATTGATAATGGTATTTATCCTTTCATCTTCAGCTTCAAAAAATACATTATAAGAGATGAATCCTCCAATAAGCACTGCGAAAATTATAAGATGTATTTTCATGTTAGAATTTTAGGGAATAAGTTCTTCTCCTTTTATGATTCACGGGATTATAATCCTGCCAAAGTACCTGTACGCTTTTATTTTCTTCCAGTTCAGGATTGGTTTCTGCGAAATCGATTCCCATACTGTTGAAACGTACAAATATTTCTTTAAAAATAATCGCTGTAACACCACGTCTTTGATATTCGGGATGAATGCCGATAAGATAAAAATTAGCACGGTCGTTTTTCTTTTCTGCCTGTAAAAAATGCCACCATCCGAATGGGAAAAGTTTACCTTTAGCTTTTTGTAATGCTTTAGAATATGAAGGCATTGTGACAGCAAAAGAAATTAATTCGTTATGCTCATCTACCACACAAATGACGTAGTTTTTGGCAATTAAAGGAAAGAATTTTTCCTTATATGTTTTAATCTGTTCCTCAGAAATAGGAGTGTAGGTAGAAAGATGTTTATAAGTCTCATCAAGCAACTTAAACATTGGTTTTACATAAGGTAAAATTTCCTCTTTACTTTTGAAGTTTAAAACTCTTAAATTATATTTTTCGGCGATCAGCTTGCTGAATTTTTCTACTTTTGGAGGGAGAACTTTAGGGAAATTCATTTCAAATTCTACCCATTCTTTTTCTTTTACAAGTCCTAGATCTTCAATATGCTGCGGATAATAAGCATGGTTGTAAATGCCGATCATTGTGGCGATCTTTTCAAAACCAAAAGTCAGCATTCCGGCTTTGTCGAGATTGGTAAAGCCCATCGGTCCTTCAATAGTATCAATCTGGTGTTCTTTTGCATAGTTAATTGCCGTGTCTATTAAAGCTTTGGAAACTTCTCTGTCATCTATAAAATCAATCCATCCAAAACGAACTTTTCTGATGCCTAATTCTTTTTCTTCTTTGTGGTTAATAATCACTGCAATTCTTCCGACAACTTTTTTATCTTTCCATGCTAGAAACTGCTTGGCTTCAGAATAATCTAAAGCAGGGTTTTCTTTTGCATCCCAGACTTTAATTTCATCTTTGATAAATGACGGCACATAATAAGGATTGTTCTTGTACAAATCCATCGGGAATTTTACAAATAGCTTTAATTCGTTTGGTGTTTTTACTTCAAGAACTGAAACTGCAGACATAGTAATTTTAATGTATTTTTAAGTACAAATATAATTAATAAAAACCAATACTTTGGCACAGTTATTACATCTGTTAATAGAATAATTACGTATAAAATTTTAGAAAAATGACAGGTTATTATCTTATAATAGGGATCTCGATGCTTGTAAGTTGGTTTGTTTCCTCAAGATTGAAATCTAAATTTGAGTATTACTCTAATGTACATCTTAGGAATGGACTTTCAGGTAAAGAAGTTGCAGAAAAAATGTTGAGAGATAACGGAATTAATGATGTACAGGTAATATCAGTTCCGGGGCAATTAACAGATCATTATAATCCAGCAGACAAAACGGTGAATCTTTCAGAAGGTGTCTATATGCAGAGAAATGCATCAGCAGCGGCAGTTGCTGCGCACGAATGTGGTCACGCTGTACAACATGCAGTTGGATATTCTATGTTGCAATTGAGATCAAAATTGGTTCCGATAGTTAGTATCAGTTCAAATTTGATGCAGTTTGTGATTATGGGAGGTATTGTTCTAATGGCAATGAGCGGAAATAAAATAGTTCTTCTTGTAGGTGTTATCATGTTTGCATTGACAACGCTTTTTGCATTCATAACGCTTCCTGTGGAATACGATGCGAGTAACAGAGCGATGAAGTGGCTTAAAGATACAGGAACTGTAACTTCGGAAGAATTTGTAGGAGTAAAAGACAGTTTAACTTGGGCTGCAAGAACGTATCTTGTAGCAGCAATTGGTTCTTTAGCTCAATTGCTTTATTTTGCATCATTATTAATGGGTGGAAGAAGAGATTAAAAAATCAATCTTTAAATTTAAAAGAAATATACTGCATCTCAGACAATTTGTCTGAGATGTTTTCTTTGTGTGCTGTTTTCATAGAAGCTGTCAGAATGCAGTTTTCATCAGCGTCAAAATTCAGAACTTTTGCATCAAATTTTGATAATAATGTGAAGATTAGATTCTGCTGATTAAAATTAAACTGAATTTCTATTTCTGCTTCCAATTCTTTAATAATGATATTGGCTTCCTCTAAAGTTATTTTTGCCGATTCTTTATAGGCTTTTACCAGACCCGAAACACCTAATTTTGTTCCGCCATAATAACGGACACTTATCACCAAAACGTTGGTGATCTCGTTAGCTAAAAGTTGATTGTAAATGGGTAAACCGGCGCTTCCGGAAGGCTCTCCATCATCATTTGTCCGATAATTTTCGCCATTAATTCCCATCCTGAAAGCATAACAGTGATGAGTTGCTTTAGGATGTTCGCTTCTTATTTTTTCTAAAGCATTTTTAAGCTCATTTTCATTATTTACAGGAAAAGCAAAACCTATGAATTTGCTTCCTTTTTCTTTTAGAAGAATATTTTCAACGGGATTTTCAATAGTTTTATATTCGTGCAGCATTGTTTCGGTTTCTAATCAAAAATTTCTGTGAAACTCTATCACATTGTCTCTGAATTTTTGAACTTCAAAATATTCATGACTAAATTTTGGTGCTTTGGTTCCGTTTTCAATCGTCAGATTTTCGTTTTTAATGATGATCGTTTCATCCCATAAATTTGCGTCTATAAACTGTTGCAAAACAAAACTTCCGCCTTCAACGATCATCGACTGAATCTGTAGTTCATGCAGCTTTTTAAGAAGTCTTTCAATAAAATTTTCTCTTTCGGTTTTAATGAATTTAATATTTCCTTCTTCAGCATTTTTCACAGAATTAAAAACCAGCGTTTCAGCTTCATCGTTATAAATGTTATAATGAGCAGGAACTTTTAAATCCATATCAATCAAAATTCTGATGGGGTTTCTTCCTGTGATTTCCCTTGTAGTTAAACTTGGGTTGTCGCGAAGTGCAGTCATTGTTCCGACGAGAATTGCGTGTTCATTATTTCTCAATTCATGTACGAATTGCTTCGTAAGCGAATTGCTAATCTGGAAAGGTTTAAAATCCTTATCCATAAATCCGTTGGCAGACTGAGCCCACTTTAAAACAATAAAAGGACGTTTTTTTTCGTGATAGGTAAAAAATCTTTTGTTTAAATCAATACATTCTTTTTCTAAAATTCCTGAAGTAACCTCAATTCCAGCATCCTGAATTATTTTTTTTCCTTTCCCATTTACTTTATCATGAGAATCCATTGCGCCAATTACGACTCTTTTGAAGCCTAATTCTACAATTTTTAAAGCACAAGGTGGTGTTTTTCCGAAATGTGCACACGGTTCCAAAGTTACATAAATGGTTGATTCCGGAATCAGACTTTTGTCTTCAACAGAATTGATGGCATTTATTTCCGCGTGATATTCACCGGCTTTCTGATGATATCCTTCACCGATTATTTTTCCTTCATGTACGATTACACTTCCGACTAAAGGATTTGGATAGGTGTTTCCCAAAGCTTTTTTAGCCAGCTCGATGCATCTTCTAATATAAATTTCGTCTTGCATAATATGAAAAAAGGCGAAGACAAATTTCTTTGCTTCGCCTGTATGAATTGTATTAATTGATTTACTCTCCAGCGATAATATTGTGAAGATTTTGTTTCAAAGTTTCCAGATGAGCTTTTTTATCGTCAATCGTGTTATAGGTATCTCTCAACATCAGATTTTCTCTTGACGGATTTTTAAAGAATGATAAATTGTTTTCCAGTTTCACGATTTCAGCTTCAAGATCAGCAATTTGATTTTTGATTTTTCTGGCTTTATCAGTTAATTGATTTTCAGACAATCCTTCTTCCTTCAACTCAAGCTCGTTGATCTTGTTGAGTTTTAATTTTTCTCTTAAAGTCTTATTAAATTCAGAATTGATCCCGATTTTATCTCTCGGAACTTTCCCGATATTGTTCCAGGAAGTTTTTATATTTTCTATTTTTTCGATGCTTCCTTCTTCGTCAGAAATAGTTTTTAGTTCCTCAAGAATTTCTTTTTTAAGCTTGTAGTTTTCTTTCCAGTTATCAGTAGAAGCGTTACTTTTTTCTCTGTAATTATTAAAGAATGTATTGCAGGCTTCACGAAACTCGTCCCAAATCTTATTCGTCATGCTTTTTGGAACGTGACCGATTTTTTTCCAGTCTTCCTGAAGTTTTTTGAAAAGTGCAACTGCAATATCCCAATCTTCAGAAAGCATATTGTCTTTTGCTGTCTGAATGAGTTTTAGTTTCTCATCTAAATTATCCTGTTGAGAACCTTTCAGAGATTTATAATAATTGTTTTTTGTTGTGTTAAAATTTCTGAGTGTTGATTTGAAATCATTCCAATTGTTGTTGGATAGTTTTCTTGGAACACTTCCTGTTTTTAAAAATTCAGAACGTAATTCTTCAACTCTTTTAATTGAGTTTTGCCAGTAATTGTGGTTAGGATTGTCCTTTGGTTCAGATAATTTTTTAATCTCAGCAATAATCTCGTTTTTCTTTTCAAAATTGGCATTTTGTTCTGTCTCGATTGCTGCAGAAAGTTCAGATTTTCTTTCGTGAATTTTATTGGAGATTTCTTTAAATTCGTCCCATGTTTTTTCACGGAATTCTTCTGCTACAGGTTCAGCTTCCTCTTTCCACAGTTTGTGAAGATATTGCAGTTCATTTAAAGCTTTTTGTACTACAGGCTCATTTTCAAGCTCTTTAGCACGTGCAATAATGTGCTGTCTTTTTTCAAGATTGTGGCTGTATTCCTGCTCCAAAAATTCTTTATTAAGATCCAGCATTTGATAAAACTGATTCAAATGATGAAAATAATTATTATTAAGAATTTTAAACTCAGATTTGGCAACCTGCCCTGCTTTAGACCATTCTTCTTTTATTTCGCGAATTGATTTAAAGAGATTGGTACCCGGCTCAGAATTGGTGTATAGATTTTTCAGCCTATCTATTAACTCCTGACGGTGTTCCAGATTTTTTTTCTGCTCTTCTTCCTGACTTTTTTGAAAAGCATCGTGCTTTTCTCTGAAAATATGAACCAATGCAGAAAGTCTCGATTGTAAAGGATGCTCGTAGCTGAAGTTTTCAGCAGCGTTTCCTGCATCTGTATGTTCGTGCTTTTTGTCTTCTATCTCATCGTGAATGGCATGATTTGCTTTTTCTTTCAGTGCATTGAATCTTTTAAAATTCTCTCCTGCATTGTTAGAATTAATGATCGTTTCCATTTCTTTGAGGGCATCACTTAGGGAGATTTCGGCATCTACATGTTCTTCTGTATGTTCCGAATCGTCTTCTTGAGTGTTTTGCTCATCAGAAGTTTTGTCTGGTGTAGTTTCTTCTTGAGTTACCTCGGTAGAAATTTTGTTTTCTTCGTTTTCAGAAAGATTGTTTTCTGTAGTCATAGCAAATCTTTTATGTGAGTGGCGTTTTGTTCTTCAAATATTGGAAAAAGCCAAATAAAGTACTAATTTATGTTATTTTTTTTTAAAATTCCAAATTTCCCAAGCTTTTTCTGCCTGTTGTTCAAGCATATAATATCCATTCACAGTTTTAGCACCTTTTTCTGCAGAATTGATGATGAATTTTGTATAATTCGGGTTGTAAATAAGGTCAATCACCAAGTGATCTTTTGAAAGCCCTTCAAAAGGGAAATCTAAGCAATCTTCAGTGTTCGGAAATGTGCCTAAAGGTGTACATTGCACAATGATATGATGGTTCTGAACAGTTTCTTTATCAAGATTTTCAAAGTTGAGTTCAGAATTTCTGGATACTGTCTTTGTAGATATACCGTTTTTATTTAAAACATATTTTATCGCTTTTGCTGCACCTCCGTTTCCCAAAATCAAAGCTGCATTTTGATGGGGCTTTCTATGGATTTTCAAAGTTTTTTCAAATCCAAAAGCATCTGTATTGTATCCTGTTTTTTTGCCGTTTTCAATTAATACGCAATTTACAGCACCAATTTCTCTTGCTTCGTCGCTCAATTCATCCAAAAAATCAATTATTTTTTCTTTGTAAGGAATGGTTACATTGAACCCCAAAAGTTCGGTGTCTTTTAATACATTTTCAACTTCATCAATGTCCTGAAGATCAAAAATAGAGTAGGAAAGATGATTAAGCTTTAGTTTGTGAAACTTTTCTTCAAAAAAAATCTTAGAAAATGAATAGGAAATGTTTTTTCCGATAAGACCTAGTTTTTTATTGGTATCCATAATTCAAAAATAAAAAAAAGACCGAAAAAATCGGTCTTTAAATTTATATATTTTGTTTAATTATTCTACAATGAATTTTGAAGAAACGTTATCTGTTTTTAGGATGTAAATTCCTTTTTTAATTCCGCTAAGGTTAATCTTGTTGGAATTTTTGAAAGGATTTGCAACAGTCTGAATCAGTTTTCCTGAAAGATCGTAGATTTCCGCTCTTAAAATTTTATTAAGGTTGTCTCCTTTTACAAAAAGCTCATGATTTTTTACCGGATTTGGGTAAATGCTAAACGATTTGTCTTTTGTAGCTTCTGAAGTTCCTAAAGCACTATAGCAAGTCCAGCTTAGGTCATCAATTGCCACTCTGTTTCCTGAAACAGGGTTAGAAAGTTTAATCACAATATTGCCACTAACATTTATATTGTTAATAGTAGTGGTTGTAGGGCTTGCTGCATTGTAAGGGATCGTTCCTACCTGTACACCGTTTACTTCTACATTTAAACTACTGTCTGAACCTCCGAATTTTAACTGTGCTGTCACCGTAATGCTTTGGATTCCTCCGGAAACTGTACTGCTGGTAAGATTTCCGTTTCTTATTGTGATTGCTTTTCCGTTAATGGTTTGATCTGTTCTTGCGTCTGTTGCAGTCCATGTAATGTTATTGTTGATCCATGTTTGAGCACCATAGCTTGAAGCACTTGCAGGAATATTAGTAAAATCTTCTGTGCCACAACTTCCGCCTGGTTGTCCACCTGCAAGAGTAGTTCCTGAAGCGGTATTGCTTGCGGTAGAAGCATTTCCTGCTGCATCTTTTGCTATTACATAAAAATTATACGTTGTAGAAGGATTTAAGCCTGAAACTGTAGCAGTTGTTCCTGTAACTGTAGCGTAGAAAACTCCATCTTTATAAACATCATAACCTGCAACTCCGATATTATCTGTAGAAGCTGTCCAGCTTAATGATATGGTATTTGATGTTGGATTGCTGGTTGCTAAGTTGGTAGGAGCAGTAGGAGCTTGAGTGTCAACAACCGGAGTTCCCCAGATTGAAGCAACGTATTCAGGATGATCTATGTATGGGTTTCTGTTTCCCTGATAAGTGTACGAAGCATTATTTCTTGCAATTTCCGTAGCAGAAACAGGATCTGCTGTATGCCAAGCTAATAATTGATTAAGTTCCCAAGTCTGTAATCCTGGAAAAGCAGAACCTCCCAGCATATTTCCTGTAGAAAAACCTGAAAGCTGAGTTTCATATCTTGTTACAAAATAAAAAATCATTCTTGCGATATCTCCTTTAAAGGCATCAACTGGCTCAAAAACTGTTCCTGAATATCCCGGAGAAACAGAAGTTCCCAATTTCGATCCGTTTTGAGAAGTAAAAGAAGCAGTACCTACTTTTCCGAAGGGGAAATTAGATCTCATTCCGTTTACTTTTCCATCGGTTGGTCTGATAAAATGAATATCAGAAACCATCGGAGCATTGCTGTTAAATAAACTTTGAGGAACTACGTGCTCTCTGTTATAGCAATCGCCCTCGCTATTATAAGAACCACATTGTCCGGTAGAATAGTTGTAAGAGTAAGGATCTGTACCATTTGGGTTTTCAGAATATATATCTAAAATGGTATTATCGTTTTCGTAGCCTGATATTGCGATATTGTCACGGTCAGTTGTTTGATATCCAGCCCATAATCCACTATATCCATTATCAATGTGTCCATTTGTGATAATTGTTTTTAACTGGGATTTGAGTGTGGCACCTGTTCCTGTTGCAGTATTATAATATCCTGCAGGAATTTGTGCAAAAGCATTGATAAATACAATACTTAGAATTAAAGAATATAAAATTCGTTTCATTTTTTTTAAATTGGATGGCAAAATTACGAAAAAAATGAAGTGTTGTATATATTAACTTTTAGTAATATAATCTTTGCTTATTTTAGAGAAAAACCAAGAAATTGAAACTCCGAATACTGAAGCGGTAGCGGCAACGATGAAATAATTTTCTACAACAATTTTTACAGGGAATGGTACATCTGCAACGGCTTTGAAAAACTCAGTATATTGCTGAAAAAGACAAAGTGCGCTTCCCAATATTAATCCTGATACCACTCCTAAAACAACAATTAAAATTCCTGTGTAGAAATAAGTTTTTCTCAGATGGCTCAAAGGGAAACCTAATGATATTAATGATTTTGCCTGTTCTTTCTTATCCAGCTGTAGAATAATAATCGCTCCTGCCAAATTAAACGTTGTAATAAAAATAACGAGTGCAAAAATAAGATAGATGAAAAGCTTTTCGGTATTAATCATCTTCCAGAATGCGGCATTTTCTTCCTGTTTTGTTTTTATTTCAAAATCTTTACCCAGAGATTTTTGTAAATCACTCTTTACCTGATCTGCATTTTTAGGATTTTTAATCTTAATAACAATTTGATATGCTGAATTTTTTGGCAGTTGAAGAAGTTCCTCAGAGAGCTCAATGGGCGAAATGATGTAATTATTCAACTGATCATTTCCCGGAAAAACACCAGTCACCATAATGTTTTTCTTATTATAAATATCTTCTTCTTTGTTAATAATTCCTGTTCCGGGTTTAGGCATGAAAACCGTAGCGAAATCCTGTATTGTATCTACAGGAATAGAAAGTCTGATATCCAAAGAATTTTCCATAATCACTTCGTTGGAATACTCAAAACTTGGATATTTTCCGTAAAAAATAGTTTTGTCAATAGGATTTACCTTCGTGTACGCAGAATCTACACCTCGCAAATAGGCGATGTCGCCTTTTCCGTTGTAGTTAAGATATACTTTTTCCTCAATAACACGTGAGAAATCCTGTATTTCTGGCGTTTTTTTCAGAATAGCTTTTATCTTTTGAAAATCTTTAATTGTTTTCCCGGAAGTGCTTTTTACCGTTAAATCGGCATGAAGATTAGAAATAAGATTTTGATTAAAAACCTCTAATCCGGAAAAAACGGAAATAATGACAAACATTGCAGCCACGGCAACCGTCATCGCACCAACTGCTAACCACGTAATAAACGTAACAGCTGTGCTACCTTTCTTTGATAAAAGGTATCTGGATGCGATATAAAATGCAATGTTCTTCAAGTTTTTTATAATACAGGATTGTCGCCTTCTCCTCTAAGTTCTTTTTCAAGTCTTTCTACATCATCAAGTGCTGTATCCAGATAAAAATTAAGATGAGGAATAACCCGAACCTGCTTTGCCATCTTCTGACCAAGAAAATTTCTATATTGTGCTTTGTTTTCCTCGATTTCTTTCATGATTGTTGCTCTGAATTCTTGAGGGAAAATACTAAGATAGATTTTTGCAACACCTAAATCTGGTGATATTTTAACATCAGAAACTGATACCAAAAAACTCTGTTTGCTTTCTGCGGACTGTTTGCGGAAAAGTTCTGCGAAATCTTCCTGTATAATCTGTGCTACTTTTCGTTGTCTGTTGCTTTCCATAAGTTCTGCAAATTTACTATTTTTGTTTGAATTGCTCATTTGAAAATTCAACAAGCATCAAATTTAGGATAATTTGTTCTGAATCATGTGAGGAGACCATTTAATTAATAACTCTTTCTTCAAAATAAGTAGATATTAGAACTAAAAATAAAATAAGATATGAAATTAGAACATATAGGTATTGCAGTGAAGAGTCTGGGAGTTTCTGATGAGCTTTTTGAAAAGCTTTTAGGTAAAAACTCATATAAAAATGAAACCGTTGAAAGGGAAGGTGTGACAACATCATTCTACAAAACAGGTGATAGTAAAATAGAATTGCTTGAAGCCAGCAATGCTGAAAGTCCTATCGCTAAATTTATTGAAAAAAAGGGGGAGGGGATTCATCATTTGGCTTTTGGAGTAGAAAATATCTATGATGAGATCGAAAGATTGAAAAAAGAAGGCTTTCAGTTTATATCTGAAGAACCTAAAGATGGAGCTGATAATAAATTAGTTGCCTTTCTGCATCCGAAATCTACCAATGGTGTGTTGGTAGAAATTTGTCAAGAAAAAGTATAAAAAGTTTTGTAAATAAAAGAAATTTTGCTATTTTTGCAATCACAAAATTTAACCAAGTTTTGAGGTCCTATAGCTCAGTTGGTTAGAGCACCTGACTCATAATCAGGTGGTCCCTGGTTCGAGCCCAGGTGGGACCACTACAAAAAGCACTTACAAATTTGTAAGTGCTTTTTTTTATATTTAATAATAAGTAGTTTTTTCTATGTAATAATGATAGAAAAAAACAAAATCCCCAGTTTAAAATAAAACTATGGGGATTTTTCAATTAATAATGTGATTTGTATATGGGTCTTTGTGTATTTTTATAAACTTATCTGTGTATTTAAACAAGATGAGCTGTTTTCAAGCATTATATTGTGGGGTTAAAATTGTTTTTTGATACAATAGAAATAAGTGATGAATTTATTTGCTTTCTTTGAGAATGGCTGAAACCAAATAATCTTATCTTTATTGCGTAGCTTTTATTTCTTTTAGACTTAATTTTTAAAACTAAAGATCCTAAAACCATGTTATTCTGTACGTTATAATCTCTAATGTATGTTTGCGGAAACTCTACGTCTGGAGAGACAAACTTTTTAAATGTAAAAGGATGAATTTTTCTGATGGTTACACATCCTCCTGAAAATTCGTAAGTAATTGTTCTTATTTTCGTTAATGCTATAATCAGAAGTATGATTCCGGTTATCAACAAACAATCTAGCAAAGGATTTTTAAAAGTTTGTTCAAGTACTACGAGGCAAACAAGCATTATTGTCATTGCAATTAATAGACTGTATGCTGTCATTTTTGCGATTAAGCAATTAGAGACTTTCATTTTTTTATCTATATAATTTAGTAGTTAATTTATTTAGCTTGATTTTGTAAAATATAAATCTTTCTAATTATCTATATTTTCATCTTTCATGCTTTCAAAGATAGATTTTTTAAAAGAAACTACAATATGAATTATTATTAAATTTTTAATTATGGTGTAAATATTCGTAAATTTTTACATTTATTAGTGTAGTAATATCTTTTATAATGCGTTATTTATAAAGAGTATATGATGAATGTTGTGATATTAATACTAATTTTGTTGTATACTTTTTTTTCAAAGTGAAAATGAATGAATGTTCAGATCAGATTGCAAAACTTATGATTTTTTTGGAATAGTTTAGTTCTGAAATCTATAATTCTTTTCATCATGGATCGATGATTTTTTCAGAGTGATGAATATTTTTTTCAATAATAATTCTTGCTTATTGAAGATACTTTAATATGATTTATTCCTTTAAATTATCCTGAAGTATTTTTTTGTCAAAGTTCTTCTTAATATTCCAAGGATAATATCTTTTAATGATCTTACTTATATAATATCCTGCGGTGAATAAAAATTCTTTTATATGTTTTGAATGTATTATGATTTTAGAATTAAATACGTTTAAGAAAATTTTAATGAAGAATCAATATTAAGTATTAAGATATTTTATTACATTTGGCAGAACAATAAAACGATTTCGGAAATGTATATAATTTCATTACTAATTGCGCAATCGATTGCATTGTTTATTTAATTAAAATCAAAAAATGAAACACCTTACAATTTCTATAGTATTGTTTGCTTTTGTTGCTTCATCGTGTTCGGCTCAGGTAAAAGATACTTTAGCCGAAAAAATGATGGTTTACCAACTTCCAAATGGCGGTTGGGGAAAACATACGAGTGACAAAAAGAATGTAGATTACACCAAAAAAATAGATTCGAAACTTTTAAAAATAATTAAAGCGACAGGCGATGATTTTGCAACAATAGATAACAATGCGACATCAAGAGAAATCAATGGTTTGATAAAAGCTTATAGCAACACAAAAAATCCAGATTACCTGAAATCTGCAGAAAAAGGAATTCATTATCTTCTTTCTATGCAATACGAAAACGGTGGGTTTCCTCAATATTACCCGAATACTTCATTTTACAGAAAACAGGTCACTTATAATGATAATGCAATGGTAAATGCATTAACGGTTTTGTATAATGTAGCAGAAGGAAAAGAAGGTTTTGAAGCTGTGGATGCTGAACTGAAAGAAAAATCTAAAATTGCTTTACAAAAAGGAATTGCATGTGTTTTAAAAACTCAGGTTCTGCAAAATGGTAAACTTTCTATCTGGGCAGATCAATACGATGAAAATACCCTGCAACCTGAAAAAGCAAGAGCTTTTGAACCTGTTTCATTGGCAACGGGAGAATCTGTAACTATTGTGAAGTTTCTTATGATTCAGCCTGTAAATCCTGAAATTGAAAAGTCAATTGAATCTGCAATACAATGGTTTAGAGAAAATAAAATCGAAGGATATGCTTACAGTGTTTCTAAAGATAGTGGCAGTACAATTCGTACACTTAGTAAGAAAGAAGGTTCTGCAGTTTGGGCAAGATTTTATGATATTTCGACCAATAAACCCGTTTTCGGGGACCGTGACGGAAGTGTAAAATTTAATTATGAAGAGATTTCCGAAGAGCGCAGGATGGGTTATAGTTGGTATAATGAATCCGGAACAAAGCTTATTGAAAGTGACTTTCCCAAATGGCTTAAAAAAAATAACATTTCTCAGTAAATAGAAAATCCTGATACTTTAATATCAGGATTTTCTATTTAAAAATAATTTAAAAACTCTCGCAAATATTTCCTGACAGAGTTGCTCCCGCATTGGCTGTTACATCAGCTTTTACATTGCTTACATCAAGTTTCACGATGGAGTAAGGAGGTGTAAATGCAGTTCCGCTTCCTGCAGTGTTCCCGGTAACGTTTACAAAACTGTTTCCTGTTTGGCTTACTGCTGTGAAGCCACTCATGAGATTTATAGGTTCTTTTACATTTTCAAACACATTTCTCTCAACAAGAATATTTGCCTGTACTCCGGCTGCAATACATTTATTGCTTACTGTACTGTTGAAATAACTGTTAAGTATATGAATCTTTCCAAATCTTACTCTCGGCATACGTTCTTTGCATCCCGGAGCCCACCAGCAACGTACAAATGTTACGTTTAGTTTTCCTGCATCTGCGGTTGCGCCATCGCTGGAGCCTATTAGATTAGAGAATCGGTGATCGTCTGTTCCGCCTGACCCGCCAGCTTTTGGAGTTTTTAAGTAACTGAATTTTGTATAAGAAACAGTGACAAAATCTGATTTGTTCTTGATATCGAAATTACCATCTACACCATCTCTGAATTCACAATGATCAATCCAGACATTTCGGCAGTCATCAAGAATTGCATTATCCCAACCATCTGTATCATAAGCTCCGGGACCTTCAAAAATTAAATTTCGCACAACAATATTGTTGCATCTTTTGATATTGATGATTCCAGAGCCGTCTTTTGTCTGATTGGTGGATACAAGTTTTGCCCCATTTGTTCCGTAGATAGTTTTACCCGTTTGATCCTGAAGATTTAAACGTGCAGTAATGGTAATTGTTCCTGTGATTTTAATTACTTTAACAGCGGTGTTTTCAATAGCTGATTTCAATTGGGCATAGGAAGATACCGTTGTTTCGGCTGCAGTTCCGCCACCTGTAGTTCCTCCGTTTTGAGAAGCCCAACCTGGAGCCACACAGTTGGATAAAGGAACGACGGTCTTTGCTTCAAAAGAATTCTCTGTTATACTTTCGGAGAAATCATTTTTGTTGTCTTCATGTGTGCACCCTGTAAATGCAAAAGCTGTAGTAAGAGCAACTATAGAAATAGATGCTTTGAAAATAGTTTTCATGGTTAATAATTTTGTATTTGATTGTTCTGTTTAAAATTAAAAATATTTATTTAATTAACAAAATAATTACGAATAATTTTAAATAATTTTATATTTATTAAATATTAAACTTGTGTAATCGGTTGTACTTTGTTTTAATGGTTTTCTTGATGTTAAACTATTTTGAGAATTTAAATAAGAACTGTAGAGTAACTATTTAGGAATATTGTACAATTTTAAAAGATGTATTCGGAAAAAATGAGTTGTTTAATAGCTTAAATTTTTAAGCCAATCTTCACAAAGTTTCTTCCAATTGTCTGTGAGTGCTGTCTTATTAGAAATTCCGACATTATGCTCTCCCTCAGGAAAGATAAATATTGCACCCTTCACTTTGTTTTTAATCATCGCCTGATAATATAAAACACTGTTCATCATAGGAACAGCATTGTCATCCTGTGCATGAAATAAAATGGTAGGTGGCGTTTTTGCGGTTACTCTATTTTGCATAGAAAACTCTTTTATTTTTTCTTCGGATATATTTTCACCCAATAAATTGGTTCGGCTTCCTTTATGAGCAAACACTCCAAAATCGATAACCGGAGAAACCAAAATGGCAAAGTCCGGAATGGTAGAAATGGTTTCCCAATTGCCTTTCAGTCCGGTGTAATCTGTAGAAATGTTGCTTACCATTGCAGCAAGATGTCCACCTGCAGAAGTGCCTAAAACTCCTATTTGGTCTGGAGAAATTCCCCATTGTTGTGCGTTTTTTCTGATGTATTTTATTGCAGCCTGAATATCCTGCAGTGGTCCGATTTCTTTTTGCTTTAAATCCGGAGAAGTCGGCAAACGGTAATTAAGTACAAAAGCTGAAATTCCTAATGTATTGAGCCATTTTGCATAAGAATATCCTCCCAGATCGTAAGTTAAATGATGATAACCACCACCGGGAATAATGATGACTGCCATTTTTTTTCGCTCTTCTTTCGCAGGTAAAAAAGCAGACAGTTCAGCTTCCTGAATCTGAGTAATCCGACCTTCTTTTTCTTCTTCAATTTTTAATTTTAAACCTTTAGAATTTGGCATTTGTCCTCTCTCCCAAACAGGAATTTTCTGTTGTGCAGAGAAATGATTAAAAAAGCAAATGATTAAAATTAAAATGAATTTTCTCATAGCTGAAAAATTTAAGAAAAGAAAAGCCTACTGCTTATTTTGATTATCTATGCTCTTGAGCCAATCTGCACACAGATTTTTCCAGTTTTCATTCAGTTCGTTTTTATTGGTAATAGAAAAACGATGTCCTCCTTCAGGAAAAATGAATAACGCACCTTTCACTTTATGTTTAGTCATCGCTTCGAAATACAAAATACTGTTCATTGCAGGAACTGCCGTGTCATTTTGAGCATGAAATAAAGCAGTTGGCGGCGTTTTTTCCGTCACACGGTTTTGCATGGAATATTCATTGATCTTTTCTACAGAAACATTCTCACCCAAAAGACTCTTTCTGCTTCCGGTATGGGCAAATTCTCCAAAATCAATCACCGGACACAACAGAACTGCAAAATCCGGAATGTTAGAAATAGTTTCCCAATCACCTTTCAATTCTGTATAATCTGTAGAAATATTACTTACCATTGCTGCTAAATGTCCACCTGCAGAAGTGCCGATAACTCCGACTGATGTTGGAGAAATTTCCCACTGGTCAGCATTTTTTCTTATAAATTTTAAAGCAGCCTGAATATCCTGCAACGGAGCAGTTTCTTTCTGTATCAAATCGGTACAAGTTGGTAGTCTGTAATTGAGGACGAAAGCAGATATTCCCAAAGTATTGAGCCATTTAGCAATCTGAAAAGCACCTTCATCATAAGTTAGTTTAGAATATCCACCACCTGGAATAATAATGACAGACATTTGCTTTCTTTCTTTTAAGGGAGGTAAAAATGCGAAAAGTTCAGGCTCTTTAAGTTCTGCTAATTCTTTTTTCTTTTTTGTTTTTGAAGTTAAAATTTTAGAATTCGGCATTTCTCCTTTTGGCCAGAAAAGTATTTTTTCCTGTGCGGAGAATTGAGTGAAGAGAAAAATAATTGTTAAAAAGAATATTTTTTTCATGGGTGTGAAAATTATAAATCTCAAAGGTTTCGAGAACATGTGAGATTAATATTGATGAATTTAATTTTTCAAAAAATCTTCTCTAAACGGAGTAAAAGAGTCAATAAGTTTGCCGGCTTCCAAACATTTTACCCCATGAAAAATATTAGGTTGAGCAAAAAATCCGTCACCCTGTTTCAAAATCTTAGTTTCACCATCGACAGTAACTTCAAATTTTCCGGATGCAACATAGGTTAACTGCGAATGAAAATGCTGATGCAAAACTCCAATAGAATCTTTTTCAAACTTTACAATCACCATCATGATCTGAGAATTGTACCCGACGAATTGTCTGGAAATTCCGTTTCCTAAATCTTCCCACTCAGAATTGCCATCGAAAAAATGTTCTTTTTTGAAATTCATTTTTTGTTGTTTTGAATTTTAATAATTACTTAAATAAAACGTGCACTTTGTCATTCCGTAAGAATCTAGATTTTTAATTTCTTTATTGAATTAGTTGGTTTATAGATTCCACGCTACACTTCGTTTCGCTCTGAATGACAAACTAAGTATTGCTATCTATTTCATAATTAATAAATTACATAGATTTTACAGAATTCATCTGTGAAAATTTGTATAATCTGTGAGAAATTATTTAATATACTTCTCCAAACCGATTTTTAAATTTTTTAAATCCTTCAAAGCCAGTTTCGCTACAGTTTCTGCTCCCAGTCTTGATAAATGGGTATCGTCATCTTTATCCTTGTCATAATACGGATTTTCTCCTGCTTTTAAATGAAGATGCAGAAGTTTAGACTTCTCTGGACCGTAAGAAATTTCCATTTGTTCGGTCAAAAGCTGCATATCTACAAAAGGAACTTCAAGATCATCTGCAACCAATCTTACAACCAACGGATAATCTGTGTGAGTATCTATAAGAACGCCGTTTTCGTTAAAATTTCTTCTCACAATTGAGGTCATCAAAACAGGAGTTGCTCCTTTTGCTCTAGTTTCTTTCACATATCTTTCAAGATTGGCTCTGTATTGTGTGTGTGGATTTGTAAATTTTGTAGAATCTTTCACTTTCTGATCGTTATGCCCGAACTGAATCACCACAAAATCACCTTTTTTCAGTTGTTTTTCCACTTTGTCCCATCTTCCTTCTGTTCTGAAACTTTTTGAGCTTCTTCCGTTCACCGCATGATTCTGAATTTCTATTCCTGAAGTTAAAAACTGTGGTAAAACCTGTCCCCATCCGTGTTCCGGATTTTTATCGGGATTGTCTTTATTTGCCATTGTAGAATCGCCAATCAGAAATAAAGTCGGCTTTTTCTGTGCAAATGCAAATGCAGAAATGATACAGCTTAGAATTAAAAGTATTTTTTTCATTTTAAATTTATTTTTTATTACTAATAAGCTTCGGCTTTGCTCAGGGTAACAACTCTACTGCTAACTGCTTAATTTAAAAGTATATTTATAGCGATGTCATACTCAGCTTTTTGAAGCATCTCAATGAGTTATTTATTAGGATTCCAACCATTGAAGATCTTTTCAAGGGTATAATTTTTTAATTCTTTTTTTGTCAGTTGATGCGACCAGCTTACACGCTTGGAAATATTTCCGCCTTCTCCTTTGCTTTCATATTCGGCGTAATAAGCGGTTTTCTCTTTATCAGGAAACATTTTATCGCCTTTCCAGGGATTCCAGCCTTCAGGAACAATGTGGGATCCCATTTCTGTATTGATGAAAACTGTTTTGGCATACGGTCTCCAAGGTCTTCCGAGAAAAACTTTTGTAATTCCTTCTTTTGCAATGAGTTTGCAGTCGAAAAAAACATATCCAAAACTTTTAGACTGATCTGTTGAAGCTGCTGTAATGTAAGAATTGGCTAAACTTTTAATGATGCAGTTCCTGAAAACAACGGTTGCAGAGCCAAAAATAAAATCTGTCGTTCCTTCAATAAAACAGTTTTCATAATATTGTCTGCTGTGATTTCCGCCTGTATAAACGGTGTCTTGACATCCTGAAATTTTCGAATTTTTCATCATAAAACGATCACCTTCCACATGAAGAGCTACCGCTTGTCCCTGATTGCATGAACTGTTTTGAATCGTAATATCTGAAATTTTAATATCATCTGACATGACCAAAAATGTATACGAATTGAAAGTTGTCATTTTTTCACCCAGAGCATCTGTTTTACCGGAGTAATCATCATTCGTAATAATGGTGTTTTCTTTGTTTGGTCCCTGAAAAGTAATTTTATGTTTTGAAGACGGAATCACAATTTTCTCATGATAAGTTCCTGCTTTTATTTTTACTAAAGCTTCCGCCGGTCCAAAATCTCTAATTGAATTGATAGCTTTCTGAATAGAAGTAAAATCTCCGCTTCCGTCTTGGGCAACTGTGATGGTGATATATGGAATCTGAGCCCATATAAAATTGGTAACAAAAATTAGTAATATTAAAAATAGTTTTTTCATTGAAAATTATTTTTTAACGCAAAGTTTAATTTTCTTTTGGTTGTATCTAAGGAGCAAAGAAAACGAACAAGTCGCTTAAGCCTGAAAATATACCGCATTAGTTTAGTCAAATCAATTATTGATTATTCTTTGCTCTTTAAATATATAATGCTTGTTATTAAAACTTTGTGCTTAATTTTTTAGCTTTAACCTCAATCTTGATTTACTTCAATGTTTTATCCAAAAATTTTACCGTCAAATCTAATGTTTTTGTAAACCAGGGTTCGGCAGACCAAAAAGAATGTGGTGTATCTTTAATTTCATGAAATTCTGTCGGGATATTAAAGCTTTTCAGTTTTTTCATCATATCATCTCTTCCTGCATGAAAGCGAGGCTGAGAACTGTTGATGAAGAGAGTAGGCGGTGTTTTTTTATTTACATATTCTAAAGGTGAAGCTTCTGTCCAGATTTTTACATTGTCTTTTTGTTGATAACCCAACCAATACGCAGCATAGGTGCTTTCTTCAGATTCCGGGTGAATGAAGGAAACAATTCCGTCTATATTTACGATGGCTTTTATTTTATTTTTGGATTGTACGCCGACTAAAGCGGCAATTTGAGCACCTGCAGATTCTCCCAAAACTGCAATTTTATTTTTATCTAACGAATATTTTTTCCTGTTTTTTTTAAGATATTGTATCGCTGTCTCAACATCATTTATTGCAGCAGGATATTTAGCAACATCTGCAAGACGATAACCGACAGCAATGGCAATGTATCCTCTTGAAGCCAATTCCTGAGCCATATATTTTTCATTTTCTTTGCTTCCGGAAATCCAGCCACCACCATGAACCAAAGCTATTCCCGGATATTTTTTAGATTGATCAATAGGGTAGTAGATGTCGGCTTTCAGAGAAATTCCGTTAATGTTTGCATATTCTACATCTTTATCAATTCGTATATTTCCTGGGACTGTTCTGTTTAAAGGAGTAATGAAAGGGTGTTTTTTCTTTAGTTTTTCATAGGTTGCTTCGTTGGTATAAGGAGTAGCATTCGGACGGCTTATCTGTCCGAATGCTTTTGCTCCTACAAAAAAAACAAAAAGAAAATATAGTTTGTGAAAACTCATTTTTAAAATAATTTTAACCACAAAAGTCACAAAAGATTTTTACGGTTTTTAAGTTTAATACTTTGAAAATAATAAGTTCAAAAAAGCTTCTGTTTAAATGTTTAATCATCAAAGTTTTCGACATCTTATAAGTTTTTAATTTAGCATCTTTGAGAAAATCTAGAACACGAGAGTTGAAAAATTAAAATATTAATTCATGTCCGTAATTATTAATAATTTAGTTTTTAACGGTTTGTTTGTCATTGACTTCGTCGACTCTCATATTTTACTTCACCGCATTCTTTGCAATCTCTTTCGAAATACTTATTTGCTCGCCTTTGATGTCTTTCGGAAGTTTAACTGCTGAGGTTTTGCTTCCTAAAACTTTAATCGTTGGTTTTTGAGAAGAAGTTAACTGTAAAGCTGATAAATCAATATTTTTACTGTTATAAATTACTGCACCTGTACCTTCTGTGTAATTCAGTTTTACATTTTTCAACGAAATTCCATCTGCATCTATTATGGTTAATGCTTTCTTAGTATCAAACTGAGAATCTTCAATCACAATATTCTTAATATTCATTTCAGCTAAACCGTTAATGGTAACTGCTTCGTAAGAATTTACAGCACTGATGTTTTTAAAGAAAATATTTCTAAAAATGGGAGTTTCTTCTGTTACCGGAAATACTTTTTCGGGTGCTTTGTTTTTTTCTTCCTTCTGCCCGTCTTCCAAAACCGGAGATGCTCCTTCGTAGAACATATTAAAACCAATTGTCTGTGTAGGAATGTTGATCATATCGATATTTTTGATGTAAATATTTTCTACGATTCCACCTCTTCCACGGGTTGTTTTGAAACGCAGACCAATATCTGTCCCGATGAAAGTACAGTCGGAAACATGAATGTTTCTTGCTCCGCCAGACATTTCACTTCCGATGACAAAACCTCCGTGACCGTGATAAACAATATTGTTTTTAATGATCACGTTTTCAGTAGGCATTCCTCTTTTTCGCCCATCCTGATCTTTCCCTGATTTTATGCAGATGGCATCATCACCTACATCAAAAGTATTGTCGTAAATCAGAACATTTTTACATGATTCTAAATCTACACCATCACCGTTCTGAGAATACCAAGGATTTCTTACCGTGAGATTTCTTAAAATAACATTAGAACACATTAAAGGATGAAGATTCCAAGCCGGAGAATTCTGGAAAGTAGGCCCATCTAAAAGAACCTGATCGCAACCCACTAGACTTACCATGACAGGACGAAGAAAATCTTTTACCGACTCCAATTCTGATTTTGTGATCTTATCCGGAACATTGAAATTTGAGCTTGCTTCAAATCCTTTTTTATAACTTTCTGAAGGAAACCATGTTTTTTTGTCTTCAGATAAATGTCCGCCGGAAGATACAATCTGTTTCCATTCAGATTCTGCCATTTTACTTTTTTTGATGGCTCTCCATGCATCACCGCTTCCGTCAATGACTCCTTTTCCTGTAATCGCAATATTCTTGGCATTTTTAGCAGAAATCGGAGACTGACAACGAATGGTTTCTAATCCCTCAAAACTTACGTCTACCAAAGGATAATCGTTTTTATCTTTGCTGAAAACTACAAATGCGCCTTCTTCCACATGAAGATTGATATTGCTTTGTAAAACAATAGGTCCGGTTAACCACATTCCTCTCGATACTACGAGTTTTCCGCCGCCTTTTTTTACCAAAGCATCAATTGCTTTTTTAAAGGCTTCTGTATTTTTAATTTTTCCTCCGGAAACACCTCCGAAATCTTTTATAGAAACTGTGTTTGCAGGAAAAGAAGTTTCCGAAACCTGCGGCATTTTAAATTCAATATTTTTATAGATGTCCAGGTTTTGTGCATAGGTTTGTCCCGAAAACATCATTGCCATGACAAGACCTATTATTTTGAATGACTTCTTCATATAATTATTTTTATTTTATAATTTTTTTAATTCTCCCACAGATCGCACAGATTTTCACAGATGAATGCGCTCATTTAAAAACTACTCTTAATTAAAAGCCGTGAAATCTGTGGGAAACATCTAATGTTTGGTTATTCTGAAATATTCAAAGTCTGCGTAGCCACCACGGTTTGCTTTTGGTGTGCTTACAGAATATAATCCTACTTTAGCACCAATCCATTTTCCGGGTTTTGCCTGAAATGGGTCACCTAATTTTGTGAAATTTTTTCCGTTTTCGCTGTAACTGAATGTGCAGATTCCGTTGGGTTCGCTTACATTTACTTTAAAATAAGCTTCGTTTGATTTTAATTTAGTTTCAAACAAAACTTTTTCTTCACCGCCTTTATCAGCTTTTTCTGCTTTTCTTAACTGAACATAATAGCCATCAGTCTTATTAGTAATCACAATTGATGCGTGATCCATTCCCATAACCAAAAGTCCGGCTGTTTTTCCTTCTTTGGCATCTTCGGGAGTCAGTTTAACTTTAGTAGAAACCACAAAATTAGGCGCCGGAAATTTTTGAGTTAAAAGATTCGGAACATTCCAAAGATTTTTTTCACCTTCAGGAACTTTCATTGAGAATAATCTCAGAAATTTCTGTCCGGTAAGTTTTGAATACCAAACGATATTTTCATTGGCACTCCATTGCCATTGCAAACCTAATTTTTCACCATCGAATTCATCAGTTTCTCTTGGGTTAACAATCGGATAATTTTTTCCTACGCTTGGTTTTTTATAGCTCAAAACAGGCTCTCCAATTCCGTTTTTATTATTGTCGGTTCCCATTATAGGCCAGTCTTTTTTCCATTTCATGGGTTGAAGATGTACAATTCTTCCTCCTGCATCCACATCCTGAAAATGATAAAACCAATCTTCACCAGAAGATGTATCTACCCATGCTCCTTGATGAGGGCCGTTGATCTTTGTCGATCCTTGTTCAAGCACAATTTTCTCTTCGTAAGGACCGTAAATATTTTTTGATCTTAAAACCAATTGCCAACCAGTAGCAACTCCGCCTGCAGGAGCAAAAATATAATAATAACCATTTCTTTTGTACATTTTCGGACCTTCAACGGTTGGATGCGCATCGTGACCGTCAAAAATGTGGATTCCTTTATCTAAAACTTTTGTTCCTTCAGGATTCATTTTATTTAATGACAACAAACTTTTTACTCCGGCACGGCTTCCTGCCCAACCGTGAACTAAGTAAGCGTTTCCATCTTCGTCCCAAAACGGGCAAGAATCGATTAATCCTTTTCCTTCCATTACTAAAACGGGTTCTTCCCACTTTCCTAAAGGATCTTTGGTTTTCACCATGTAAATTCCGAAGTCGGGATCTCCCCAATAAATATAAAATTCGCCTTTGTGAAATCTGATACTCGGAGCCCAGACTCCATCACCTCTTTTGGGAACAGAAAAATGTTCTTTCGGCAAAATATCCTGAATTGCATAATTCACCAAATTCCAGTTGACCATATCTTTTGAGTGAAGAATTGGCAATCCGGGAGCTTCGTTGAAGCTTGATGCCGTCATATAATAATCATCTCCAACTCGAATAACATCCGGATCCGAATAATCTGCATACAAAATTGGGTTTCTGTAGTTCTTTCCTAAATCTGCTGTCCACACTTCAGAAACGTAAGGTTTTTCCTGTGCGTTCAAATATGTGGAAGCGATGGAAAATGCTGTAATGGAAAGTATATTTAAAATTTTGTTTGTCTTCATAAAATCAGATTCATCGTGGGTTCTCGGAAATAGATTGCAGGTCTGTAGATTTACTTTTCAAATTCTAAACTTGCCAGAATAAACGGTCCTGTTCCTTTTCCGTCGTTTGAGCGAATTTCTTCATTTACATAATATTCATAAGAACCGTCTCTGTAAGGTTTTCCTCCTAAACCTGCAACTGCACAACATTTATTTAAATTGACCACTCCGTTTTCATCAACAGTAATTAAGTTTTTGATGATTCCATCGTAACCTTTTTTAGCTGCAGCTTTGTAAGATTTAGGTAAATAACCTTTATTCACAGATTTGATCATTGTGTAAACAAACATCGCCGAAGCAGTCGCTTCTTCATAATTTCCGTTTGCTAAAGGCTTATCTAAAACCTGATACCAAAGTCCAGATTTTTTATCCTGATATTTGATAACTGCATCCGAATATGACTTGATGTAAGAGATAATTCTTGCTCTTCCCGGATGGTCTTTTGGTAAATAATCAAGAACATCTACCATCGCCATTCCGTACCAACCCATTGCTCTTCCCCAGAAATTGGGTGAAAGTCCGGTTTCTTTATTTGCCCATGCTTCTTTTTTGCTTTCGTCCCAAGCATGATAAAGCAATCCTGTCTTTTTATCCAGAAGATTTTTTTGAACAGAATCAAACTGCATAACAATATCATCATACGCTTTTGCAGCATCTGTGCCTTTTGTGAAATCTTTTGTATAATGTGCGTAGAAAGGCATTCCCATATATAATCCGTCTAACCAAACCTGAAAAGGATAGATTTTTTTGTGCCAGAAAGAACCTTCATTTGTTCTTGGTTGTCCATCTATTTGTAAACGCAGCGTTTGAAGTGCTTTCAGGTATTTTTCTTTTTTCTCTTTTTCATAAAGATAAAGCAATACGTTTCCGCTATTCAGCATATCGATATTGTACTTTTCTAATTCGTAGGTAACGATTGTTCCGTCTTCTTTAATTAAATCTTCACCAAAACCTTTAATGTAATCGTAGTATTCTTTTTTACCTGTTTTATTATAAAGTTGTTCAGCTCCATCTAAAACAATTGCTGAAGGATATGTCCATTTCGGGCTTTTGCTAAAATCCAGCATCCATGCTTTCGGGAAACGGTGCATTTCAGAAAGCATCATTCTTTCAGACCATTTCAGGTTTGCAGGAACTACTTTTTCAGATTTTGAAGTTTCGACTGAAGTTTTTGCAGCCGTTGCAGTTTTTGTCTGTGCGCAAGCCAAAAACATTCCTGATCCCAAAACGGCAACAGCGTATATTTTTAATTTTTGAGTAACGAAATTCATTTTTAATTTTTTACTGATTTTATTTAAACTAAAGCTGATTGTCTTTATCTAAAATTTCTAACTTTTTATCTAAATCTTTATAAAATTCTTCCTCGGATTTTATTCCGTTTGGTTCTTGCGACCAGGCTCCTAAAAAGTAATACGAAGCACTTTTATTTTTTTTGAAAACTATAACATGGGTAGATTTTGCTTCAACATATTGAGAGAAGTTTTCAATAGGGTAGAAGACTGCCATTCCCAAATTATCTTCTTTTTTTGCTAAAGTCTGCGCTCCGTAAGTAGCGATGTAACCCCATTTTTTGTTTTTACTGGCTTTTTGTTTCATCGGAATATCTTTGAAAGCAACAATACCGGTGCAAAGACCAGAAATTGCTTCGCTTACATTGAGATCTACTTTTACAAAGCGGTCTCTGTTGAAAATTGTGAGTTTCGATTGAAGATCAACTGCTTTTCCCCATGTTTTCCAGCCTTTGTAATCGATGGTTGCAAAAGATTTATCGGTTTCGTTCTCTACTTTTACAATGGTGCTTTTTACAGTTTTAAACGTTTCAACAAAATCATTTTGCTCATCATATCTTCCGTAAGAACCGATACCTATGGTTCGACCAGATTTTAGAATATCCTGTCCCCAAGAAGCATCGTTGTGATAAGATTCAAAACCGTCTTGTCCCACTTCTGGTAATACCAAAGTGTTAACTTTTTTTCCGAAAATATCGGTTGCATTTCGCCAATCGAGATACAGTCTGTAACCAATCTGATTATTTTCCAACCCGATTCCTTCGTAACGGATGTAATAAGAATGATCTGTATGTTCTGCTGGAATCGTTAGTTGATTGACGTTTTTAAAGGTTCCGCCGATATATTCGTTGTTCTGCCATTTTCCGCCTTCTTTTACAGAAAGTTCTGCATAAGAAAAAGGTGATTTGGGATTTTTTCGGATTTTCTGAATTGTTTTTTCCTGCCCAAAAGATGAAGCTGAAGCGAGAACTGCGCCCGTTAAAAATATTCTGAACAGATTTGATTTTATTTGTACTAACATTTCTTTTTATTTTAGATAACCGATTAGTCTGAAAGTTTTTTACTTATTTTATTTTTCTGAAATTCCAATTGTCTTTTCCAGATAATATATTTTTTGCAGTATATTTTTTGCTTTCTTCTTTGGTAAGCTGATGTGACCAGAAAACTCTTTTAGAAATATTTGCACCGCTCCCTTTAGAATTGTATTCTCCGTAGAAAGTAGTTTTTTCTGCATCGGGTTTGCTCCAATTATGCCATCCTTCAGGTTTTATAGTCGAATTGATTTCGCAATCGATGAAAACGGTCTTTGCAAACGGTCTCCAAGGTCTTCCCAGATATACTGAGTTTTCTTTAGCATTACCGAGGATTTTAGAATTAATAAAAACAAAACCGAACTCATTTTGCTGTGGAGTAGAAGCCGCGGTAACATAGCTTGCCGTTTCTTTAGAATAAATGACGCAATTTTCAAAAACGGCTGTTCCGGCTCCGAAAATATAGTCTGTTGTTCCTTCGATATAGCAATTTTTAAAATAATTTCTTGAAGGTCTTGATTTGTCTGGTGAATCCTGAACTCCTTTTAAATATAATGTATCCTGATTCCCTAAGAATCGACAGTTTTCAAAAGTAATTCTGTCGCCAGAAGTCAGAACCGCAACGGCTTGTCCCACTCTTCCGGAGCTGTTTTCAAACGAAATGTTTTTTGCTGAAAAATTGTCAGAATAGATAAAAATTGTTGAAGAGTTTGTGGTTCCTATATCTTTACCGTCCGAATTTTTTTTTGAAGCAAAATCGTCATAAGTGATGATGGTGTTTTCAGGATTTTCTCCTTCCAGCAAAATCACTCCTTTGTTTTCGGGAATGATTATTTTTTCTTTGTAAATTCCTGCTTTTATTAAAATTTTTGTTCTTACAGAAGAACCGTTTTCAACTGCATCGATGGCACGTTGTAGTGTGGTAAAGTTGCCTTTCCCGTCTTTTGAAACCACGATTAACTGATCTTTGGTTCTAAAAGAAAGAAGACTTAACAATACTATCGAAAGGACTGAAAATGATTTTAAATTTTTAAGAAAAGTGAAAAATTTCATTAAAAAAAATTAAGGTAAAATACAGACTTTACTCCAGTGACGGAGAAAGTCTGTACAAAATTAATATATGAATGTATCTTGTCTAATATCCGTAATCTTGTGTAAGATTGTAATTAGAATTTACAACGTCTAACGCCAATGGAAGCAATTCTTTTCTGTTTGGCTGGAAATAATGTGCGTAACTCTTAACTGGATCTCCACTGATGTATGGCTGAGTCATGGCAAGTCTCCAGTTTACTTTTGTATATCCCGAAGGTGTTGCCACACTTTGATTTGCGCTGTAGAAAACATCTGCTTTAGCAACTCCTGCAGCAGTGTAAAAATCAATATCCGATACGTTTTGCTGAGCTGTTTTGGTAGGAGTATATGTTACTCTTTTGTAGAAAATATATTCCGGAACGTTGGCATAAGCTCCTGTACCGTTCATAAATTGTGTAAGCTTAGCCTTTGTTTCGTTGATTTTAGTTTCTAATAAGTTCCAACGGATAAGGTCGTATTTTCTAAGTCCTTCTCCACCAAACTCCAATTGTCTTTCTTTTACAATGTAATTGAAGAATCCTACTTTATCTGTAGGAATAGTTCCTACTTGTCCTAGATTACCTGCATAAGCTCTTTGTCTTACCGACATCACTGCATTGATTGCTTGTGTTGAAGGTCCGTTATTGAGTTCGTTATCCGCTTCTGCAAACATTAGTAAGACATCAGAATATCTCAATAATGGCCAATCGATTCCTAAGTTCTGAGAAGTTCCTGTAATCGACGTCCAAGATTTTCTGAATTTACCATCGTTCCAGTTGATTGACGTCTGAAGTTCTGCCTGTTTTGTAGTGTTTACTCTGAAGATCGCAATATTAACGTCTCTTCTAAGGTCATATTTGGTAAATTCATAGAAATATACCGGGATTGCATTAATTCCACCTGAAGACCTCCAGTCGGTATCATCATGTCTTAACCCATTGTAATATCCAATTTTGCTATCTGTTCTAGAGTTACCTCCGAAAGCTCCGATTGCATAAATTACTTCGTTGGTTGCATCCTGAGAATTGGTATGTAAAGATCTGAATAGTCCTTCATAGCTCGGATTCAACTGATGCTGACCAGAATTAATAATGTCTTTGCACTCATCATAAGCAATCTGATAATATTTTTGAGGATTAGACCCACGCAACATTTGCTGCGGATTTCTTCTTAATGAATATCCTGCTCTTGCCAAAGCAATTCTTGCTCTCAATCCTTTCACGGCTCCTTTTGAAATTCTTTGTGCTGTAGTTCCACCTTCTGATTTCCAAGGTACAAGGCTTTCTGCTTTTAATAAATCATCCAGAATTTTATCATAAATAACGTCTCTGTCTGTTTTTGGAAGGTAAAGATCCGGAAGATCTGCTGAAGGAACGTCCTGAAAAGGAACATCTCCCCAGTTTTTAATAAGATCAGAGTAAAACTGAGCTCTCAATGTTAAAGCTTCGCCCAAATATCTGTTCATTAATGCTTTGTCTGTTGCAGAACCTGTTTGCATAACCGGAGAAAGAGGAATGTTTTTAATAACAAGATTAGCTCTCTCAATTCCTGCATAAGTATCTAAGAATGGTCTTAGAAGTTCTGTATTGGTAGGTATTGCACCAAAACAGCTGATTCCTCTTCTGTCATTTGCGTTGTAATCTCCTGAAGTTCTGAGGTCGTCTCCAGACTGGCTAAGAATCAAATTCATTCTTTGACCATAAGTGTTGTCACCCATTGTAGAGTTGTAAACTCCTACTAATGCCGAAAAAGTATCAGATACGGAGTCAAACTGCTGCGTTTCAGCAGTATTTGATAAGCTTTCTACGTCCAGATATTCTTCACAAGAATTTAAAGATATTAATCCAATAATAGAAAACAGAATAGCTAAAAATTTATTTTTCTTCATGATATTAGGGTTTAAAAAGTGATATCAACTCCTGATAAGATAAATCTGCTTCGTGGATAAGCGGCATAATCTACACCAGGTGTTAAAGGGTTTCTTCTTGTATTGGCTTCAGGATCGTATCCGGAATATCCGGTGATTGTAAATGCATTGTTCATGGTGAAGTACAATCTTAAATTTGAAAGACCAAGCTGTTTAGTAAAATCTTTTCCAAGAGAATATCCTAACGTTACGTTGTTTAATCTTAGGAAAGACCCGTCTTCGATGGCGTAAGAATGTAGGAAATAAGCACCTGCAGGTGGAGTCCATCCTGTAGTATTGGCGTTCAATGCAGCCAATGCAGTCGGGTCATTTACTTTTACACCCGCATCATCAAACCATCTCCATCTGTCGGCAACTTCTGCCAACATATTGTTGTCTCTGTACAAATATTGCGTAGAATATTCGATTTTGTTTGCGTTATATACTTTGTTTCCTACAGAGAAATTGAACATTAAACTCATATCCCAGTTTCTGTAGCGGAAAGTCTGGCTGAAACCACCATAGAATTTAGGTTGAGCATTTCCCAGATCGGTCATATCTTTATTATCGATAATTCCGTCACCATTCAGATCCTGAAGTTTCAGATCTCCCGGTTGTACAGCTCTTGCTCCATTTGCTGCAGCTGCCGAACTTGGAATTCCTGCTTTTAAAGTATAAACCTGAGTTGCCGAATTATAATTAAAATCACTGATTTCGTATCTTCCTGCTGTGACATATCCCCAAAAAGTACCTACCGGCTTACCAACCTGTACCAAAAAGTCATTAAGGTTATTTTGCCATCCTGAAGGATATAAATATGAATTAGCACTTGCAGAAGCATTATTTCCTAAACTTTTAATAGTGTTTTTGTTTGAAGAAATATTGGCATCCATTTTCCAGGTAAATTTATCTTTATTGATAATGGTAGTTCCCACAGAAAATTCTATACCTTTATTGGTGGTGCTTCCGGAATTCTGATACTGAAATTCGTACCCTCTGTCTTTAGGAATTTGCGCTAAAAGCAATAGATCTTTAGTATCAGTTTGATAAAGATCAAGAGCACCATATACTCTGCCTTTAAACAATCCGAAATCTAAACCGATATTTTTTGAAGTTGCAGTTTCCCACTTTACATTTTTATTGGCAAGAATATTTCCTGTCGTAGCTCCCGGAGTTACATTGGTTCCGAATGCGTATCCGTAATCAGAAGATGTAATGAAAAATGTATCGTATAAGAAAGATCCTATTCTGTTATTTCCAGATAGACCATATCCTAAACGAAGTTTTAATTCGCTTACTGTTGTGCTTTCTTTCAGGAAGTTTTCTTCATTAATTTTCCATGCGGCAGAAGCTGCAGGAAAATATCCCCATCTGTTTCCGGGTCCGAAAACACTTGATCCGTCTGCTCTCATAGAAGCAGTAAGGATATATTTGTTTTTAAAAATATAGTTGGCTCTACCGAAAAATGATGCCAATCGATCAGGAACTCTTCCTGCTTTTGGAGCATCCTGCACCAATCCCGAAGGCGGTGAAGCCGACTGAATGTTGGCAAATGCTTCTTCTGCACTTATAGATTTCGGAAACCATTTGATATTCATTGTTAATGATTCTCCATCTGTTTTCACAATTTCCTGTCCTGCTAATAAATCCAGCTTATGATTTCCAAACGTTCTTCTGAAATTTAAAGTATTAGTATTGGTAATTCTTCTTGTTTGAGCTTTACTTAAAAATACTACTGGCTGATCATTATTTTGTCTTGCTAAAGTGGTTACCGTACCGGAAAATTGATTAACAAATTCGTCTCTCTGTACATAACCGATCACACTTCTGAAAGTAAAATACTTACTGATTTTATAATCTAGACTTGCGTTAAGCAATAAATCATTTCTTCCGTTTTCTTTAATCTCATTATTAGCCAGTAAGATGGGGTTTACCAAGTTGGTCTGGTCAGCAAATAAAGGGTCAAACTCATCAACATTTACTGTAGAACCTCCTTCAAAAGGTTGATATCTTACGGCATTTCTCAGTCTGTTGGTGCTTTGCGAACCTGTAGAAGAGGTTCCTGCTCCGAAAATGGTCTGTCTGCTGTATCTCGCATTTAATGTCATGCTAAGTTTTTTCGAAATATCATAGTCGTATTTGAAGTTTGCCATGTTTCTTTTAAATCCTGAGCCAATCATGATTCCGTCTTCCTGTACATTATTCAGTGATAATGAGAAAGAAGAATTATCAGATCCTCCTGTTATGGCAAGATTGTGAGTGAAGTTGAATGCTTCTCTTCCGAAAACTTCATCCTGCCAATCTCTTTTTTTAATATCCTTATACTTGCCCAATTGGTCATAAGTTCCGTATCTTGTTTTAAAAGCATCAATATCGGTTTGTACACCACCTTTGTTGTATACTTCGTATTGGTAAAGCACGTATTGATAAGGATCTAAAACATCAATGGTATTCTGGATTTTTCTTACACCTAAAAATCCGTTGTAGTTGATTGAAGTTTTAGCCTTTTTACGACCTCCTTTTGTCGTGATTAAAACCACTCCGTTTGCACCTCTTGCACCATAAATATTGGTTGATGACGCGTCTTTTAAAACCTCAATAGATTCAATTTCCTTTGGTGATAAAATTGAAAGAGCATTATCCATTTGAACTCCGTCTACGATGTAAAGCGGAGCGTTACTTCCGGTAATTGAGTTACCTCCACGGATGACGATGTCTACGTCTGCTCCCGGTGATCCTTCACTCAGAGAAACCTGTACCCCTGCCATTCTTCCCTGAATAGCTTCTGCAGCATTCGTTGATGGCATATCCTTTATTGCATCTGCCTTTACGGAAGCAACGGAATTGGTAACGTCTTTTTTAGAAACTTTGGTATAACCTACCAAAACCACTTCGTCAATATTAGTTTCCTTTTCTTTGCCTTTTTCCTGCGCCATTGCAAGTACCGGAAGCAGAAAGACAGACAGATATAACCACTTAATTGATTGTACTTTTTTATTCATTATTATATCCTTATATAGTTTTTTAATGGCTGAAAAGCATTTTCGTACTTTTCTTTTAGTTTTTTTCGTGGATTTTAAGTACTCTGTTTATGATTTTAAATATCATTACGCATTTTGTGCAATCGATTGCGTAATTTTTCACAATTCTTATATATCGTGGCTTCTAAACTAATATTATTTTCTAATACACAAAGAAAAAAATGTTATTTTTTTATTAATTTGATGATCATAATTGTTTAAATATAAAAAATAGTGATTTTTGTTTAATTTTAAATCATTGATAATCAATGATTAATGACTTTGTTTCAATAATGATGCTAATTCTTAAAAAAATGATTTGTTCATAATTTATTGAAGAAAATGATAAGAAAATATGCTGAATTTGTTTGTTTTGCATGTTCGGAAATTCCCAAAATTGATCTCTGAAGGAACCATTTTGTGATTTTTTGTGATTTTTGTCATGCTTTTATGCTCATGTAAATGATCATTTTTAATAATGGTTAATAATTTTAAAAATTTAACAATTTTTAGTCAGTTAAAATACAATATTATTAGAAATGTAATATCACAATCTCACCGCGCGTTTCAGTAAATAAATGCATACTTTCTAATTGGCTATTACTAATTCTGTTAAAAATTATAGTGATTTTTGTATTGTTTTCTTATTAAATTTTATTAATATTAAAATTTAATATAATGATTTTCAATTGATTAAAAATTTTTATTTGATTTTTGATGATTGAATACATATTATCTATATATTTATCGACAAGTATTTCTGTGGAATTTTAGTGTAATTTAATGCAATCGATTACGCAATATATGATAGGTTTTTTAAAACCGTAATTAAAGTTTAAAATAAAGAGTATGACAAAATCAGAATTTCGATACGCCCATCATCCCGAAGATGTAAAAAAATATACAACTGAAGACCTGAGAAGGGAGTTTTTAATGAATGATTTATTTAATGAAGATCAGATCAATGTAGTGTATTCAATGTACGACAGAATGATTGTCGGAGGCGCAATGCCGGTAAAAAGCTCATTGAAGCTTGAACCGACTGACGATTTGAAAGCTGAACATTTCTTAGACAGAAGAGAACTGGGAATCATCAACGTAGGGGCAGCCGGAAAGGTGACCGTTGACGGCGAAGTTTTCGAACTGGGAAATAAAGAAGCTTTATACATCGGAAAAGGAGCAAAAGATGTGGTTTTTGAAAACGGAAACGAAGGTCAGACCTTATTCTATTTCAATTCTGCACCCGCTCATCATTCTTATCCTACAAAGAAAATTACAAAGAACGAAGCGGAAATTGTAGAATTGGGCGAAACAAAATACGCAAACAAACGAACAATCAATAAACTGATTGTGAACAGCGTACTGGAAACTTGCCAATTACAGATGGGAATGACGGAACTGCACGAAGGAAGTGTCTGGAACACGATGCCTTCTCACACGCACACCCGAAGAATGGAAGCTTATTTCTATTTCGATCTGGAAGAAGGTCAGGCGGTAAGTCATTTTCTGGGGCAGCCTCATGAAACGCGTCATATCTTTATAAAAAACAACGAAGCCGTACTTTCTCCGGAATGGTCTATCCACTCCGGAGTCGGAACTTCCAATTACACCTTCATTTGGGGAATGGCGGGAGAAAACATGGATTATGGCGATATGGATGCTGTAAAAACTAACGAACTCAAGTAATTTTTCCACATGAATTTATTCGATTTATCCGGTAAAGTTGCCGTTGTTACAGGCGGAACTCACGGATTGGGAATGGCAATGGCAGAAGGTCTTGCCGCAGCGGGAGCCGAACTGGCGATCACAAGTACAACACCGAAAAAATTAGACGAAGCACTGGAATATTATCATTCCAAAGGATACAAAGCAACCGGATATATTTTCGATGTAACCGACGAACGGGAAGCCGCCCAGAAAGTAGCCTTAATGGAAGCTGCTCATGGAAAAATAGACATCCTTGTCAACAATGCAGGAATCATCAAACGCATTCCGGCAATTGATATGGAAGTGGAAGACTTTAGAAAAGTAATCGATGTAGACCTTACCGGACCTTTTATCATGTCCAAATTAGTGGGGAAATACATGATCAAGAGAAAATCCGGAAAAATCATCAACATTTGCTCAATGATGAGTGAGCTGGGTCGTGATAACGTTGTCGCGTACGCTTCGGCAAAGGGTGGACTTAAAATGCTCACCAAAAATTTAGCAACAGAATGGGCGAAACATAATATTCAGGTAAACGGAATCGGTCCCGGATATTTTGCAACGTCACAGACAGAACCAATCCGAGTGGATGGACATCCTTTTAACGATTTTATCATCAGTAGAACTCCGGAAGGAAGATGGGGCAACCCGGAAGACCTTGCTGGAACAGCTATTTTCTTAGCTTCAGATGCAAGTAAGTTCATCAACGGACAGATTATTTACGTTGATGGCGGAATTTTAGCAACCATCGGAAAGCCTACTAATGAATAACACTAGAACTTTAAGAATGAACTCTTTTATTACAGATACCTTTTTATTACAAAATAAATACGCTGAAGAATTATACTTTAACTACGCAGAAAAGCAGCCGATCATTGATTATCATAATCATTTGACTCCTAAAGATATTGCAGAAAACACGGTTTTTGATAATATTTCTAAAGTCTGGATTGCAGGAGATCATTACAAATGGAGAGCGATGCGTACATTAGGAGTGAACGAAAAATTCATTACCGGAGATTCTTCAGATAAAGAAAAATTTGAAGCGTGGGCTAAAACGGTTCCGTATACATTAAGAAATCCTCTGTATCACTGGACGCATTTAGAACTGAAAAGATATTTCGGAATTGATGAATTGCTGAATGAAAACAACGCTTCAGAAATTTATGATAACATCAACGCTCAGTTGCAGACTCCTGAAAAATCCACAAGAGGTTTATTGGAGATGATGAATGTGGAATCTCTGTGCACAACAGAAGATCCAACTGACATTTTGAATTATCATCAGGATTTGGCTAAAAGCAACTGGAAAGTAAAAGTAAGTACAGCATTTCGTCCCGATAAAGCGATTTTAATTGAAAACCACAACTTTGCAGATTATATTGCCAAATTAGGCAAATCGGCAGGAATTGAAATCAATTCTTACCAGACTTTGTGTGATGCATTATTAAAAAGAATTGAATATTTCCACGAAAACGGATGCAGATTATGCGATCACGGACTGAACAATATTTCTTTTGAAGAAGCTACAGAAACGGAAGTAAGTGCCATTTTCAATGATAAAATTTCAGGAAAAGTAATTGCCGAAAAACAGGTTAATCAGTTTAAAACAGTCATTTTACTGTTCTTAGGAGAAGCGTATCACAAATTTGGCTGGGTTCAGCAGTTCCATTTAGGAGCTTTGAGAAACAATAACGAAAGAATGCACAGAATTCTCGGTCCCGATACAGGATGGGATTCTATCGGAGATTTCGTGCAGGCTGAAACTTTGTCTAAATTACTGAATGCTTTAGACGGAAAAGACAAATTAACGAAGACTATTTTATACAATTTAAATCCCGCCGACAACGAAATTTTCGCAACGATGATCGGAAATTTCAACGATGGAAGCATCAAAGGAAAAGTACAGTTTGGTTCAGGATGGTGGTTTTTAGACCAGAAAGACGGAATGATCAAACAGATGAATGCGCTTTCAAACATGGGATTGATAAGCTGTTTTGTAGGTATGTTAACCGATTCAAGAAGTTTCCTTTCTTTCCCGAGACACGAATATTTCAGAAGAGTGCTTTGTAATCTTTTCGGAGAAGAAATGAAAAACGGCGAATTGCCACAGGATATGGAACACGTTGGGAAAATTATTTCCGATATCTGTTACCATAATGCTAAAAATTATTTTGATTTTTAAATTTAAATAAGAGTAAATTTCTCGCAGATTGAGTAAATTTTGCAGATTTAAAATGATCTGCGTCATCAGCTAAATCTGCGGGAGATTCAAAGTATTTTAAACCATTAAGAAGAATTAAGAAGTTAATTTTTAATTAAAGTAAAATCAAAGATTTTAATTCAGCAAAAGCACTTAAAGCGAAGCTCAGCTTAATTTTTCTAAACTCCTTAAATAAATCTTAATGGTTTTAAATAAAAAATATCTGTAATTTTTTTTAATAAAAAGTCTTTGTGGTCTTCGCTGAGTGAAACGCCTTTGCGAACTTAAAAATATACATCGAGTTTTAAAAGAAAATCTTTGCGCCTTTGCGTTAAAAAAATCAACAGATATTCAAAAAAATTAAGGTTTGTAAAAGTTATGGGTAAAATACTTACTTTCGGTGAAATCATCATGCGGCTTTCCCCTCCCGGAAACAGAACCATGAAGCAGAGCCACGAAATGGAATTTTTCTTCGGCGGAACAGAACTCAATGTCGCTTCTTCATTGGCAACCATGGGATGCGAAGTAAAGCATGTAAGTGCTGTTTCAGACGATTTCGTGGGAGAATCGGCGCTTTCTTTTGTCAAAAGCTTCGGAATTGAAACTGGTTTTATTTCTAAAAATGAACATCCTTTAGGTTTGTATTTCTTAGAAGTAGGATCATCGGTTCGCGCAAGCAGAATTGCGTATAACAGATTAAACGGCTCATTTGCAAATATTGAAGCAGGGAAAATCGACTGGAAAAAAGCTTTGGAAGACTGCGATTATTTTCACTGGACAGGAATCAGCCCCGGAATTTCAAAATCGGCTTATGAAAGTCTCAAAGAAGGTTTACAAACCGCCCGTGAATTAGGAATCGAAATTACCACAGATCCGGCTTACCGTTCAAACCTTTGGAAATATGGGAAAAACGGAAATGAAGTATTGAAAAAACTGGTTTCTTTATCAACCATTTTCATTGGTGGCGTAAATGAAATCAACGAAATTTTAGGAACTCAGTTTTCATCCGATAAAGAAGGTTTTTTACAAGCCAGTGAAGAATTAAAAAGACAATGTCCGTCCATTCATAAAGTTTTCGACAAAATAAGAATTGGGGTTACAGCAAGTTCTCAGCAGACACAGGGAAGAGCCTTAATCAACGGGAATTATTTTGAAACTAAATTTTTAGAAATAGACAATGTAGTCGACAGAATCGGAACGGGTGATGCTTTTGCCGCAGGTTTGATTTATGGATTATTAAATTTTGATGACGAAAAAGCATTGAATTTCGCCAACGCAGCCTGTGCCATCAAACACACGATTTTAGGAGACATCAACTATTGCAGCGCAGAAGACATTCTTGAAGTAATGGCAGGAAATTCCGGAGGAAGAATAAAAAGGTAGCTGGCTTTTGGCTCTTAGCTTTTAGCAATTGGCTTTCAATAGAACTAAAACGTTGTGGACTTCGCTGAGTGAAACGCCTTTGCGAACTTAAAAATATACATCGAGTTTTAAAAAGAAAATCTTTGAGCCCTTTGCGTTAAAAATAAAGAGGTGCTGAAGTTACAGTAGACTAAAGGATAGACTAAATCTTATTAAAAATTATTTTTAAACAAGATAATTCAAACAAAATGACAAAAATTCAAACCGTTACCAACGCCATCGTTAATCAGGGGATTTTACCTTTGTATTACAATGATGATGAAACGGTAACCATAGACATACTGAAATCGCTTTACAAAGCAGGAATTCGGGCAGTAGAATATACAAGCCGCGGAGAATCAGCATTAAGCAATTTTAAAAAAATGATAGAAATCCGCAACGCGGAGATGCCGGAAATGCTTCTGGGAATCGGAACCATTAAAAATTTACAACAGGCTGAAGAATATTACAAAGTTGGAGCAGATTTCTTTATTAGTCCGGGTTTTGTAGCTGAAGTTGCCGCATTTTTAATTCCGAAAGACGTATTGTACAGTCCGGGTTGCATGACGCCGACTGAAATTATCACCGCAGAAGCGGCAGGAGTAACATTTGTAAAACTATTCCCCGGAAATGCTTTAGGAGCAGGTTTCATGAGTGCTATTAAGGATGTGTTTCCCAATCTGAAATTTATGCCGACAGGCGGAGTAGATGCCACCAAAGAAAGTATTGAAAGCTGGTTCAAAGCCGGAGTTTCTGCGGTGGGAATGGGAAGTAAACTCATCAGCAAAGATTTGATGGCTGCCAGAGATTATTCGACTATAGAAAATGAAACTAAAAAAGTGCTGGAAATTATTCAGACTATAACTAAATAGATTACTATGAGTTCAGTTAATACTGTTAAACCAACAACCTACAGATGGACGATATGTCTGCTGCTGTTTTTGGCGACAACAATCAATTATTTAGACCGACAGGTATTATCTTTAACATGGAAAGACTTTATAGCACCCGAATTTCACTGGAACAACAACGATTACGGAAATATCACCGCGTTGTTCTCCATTTTCTATGCCGTAGGAATGCTTTTCGCAGGGAAATTTGTCGACTGGATGGATACCAAAAAAGGTTTTCTTTGGGCAATCGGAGTTTGGTCAGTCGGTGCAGTTCTACACGCTTTTTGTGGAATCGCTACCTCAGGAATTCTTACAGGAAACTGGTTTGCAGGTTTTCAAGGATCTAAAGAATTGATTTCTACAGTTTCCAATACTTCTGCGATCATCAGTACAAGTGTTACGTTGTTCATTTTTGCACGTTTTGTACTGGCAATTGGTGAAGCAGGGAATTTTCCCGCAGCTATTAAAACGACAGCAGAATATTTTCCTAAAAAAGACAGAGCATTTTCTACAAGTATCTGGAATGCGGGAGCAACGGTGGGAGCTTTGGCAGCACCTATTACGATTCCTTTTATTGCAAAATCTATGGGTTGGGAATGGGCATTTATCATCATTGGTGCTTTGGGATTTGTATGGATGGGACTTTGGATATTTGTATACAAAAAACCTCATCATCATAAAAGAGTTAATGAACACGAATTAACGTATATCAATCAGGATCAGGACGATCTTCCGAATGAAGACACTTCAGTTCTGGAAAAAGTATTTACGTTCAAAGAATGTTTCAGCTACAGACAGACCTGGGCTTTTGCCTTTGGAAAGTTCATGACTGACGGCGTTTGGTGGTTCTTTTTATTCTGGACTCCAGCTTATTTAAGTTCAGTATACGGAATGGATTCCACTCAAAGTGCATTGCCTTTATTCGTATTGTATATGATTACTTTGCTATCAATTATCGGTGGATGGCTTCCAAAATATTTTGTTGAAAAATTAGGAATGAATGCTTATACAGGAAGAATGAAAGCGATGTTGATCTTCGCATTTTTCCCTTTGTTAGCATTGTTAGCACAACCTTTAGGAACGATTACGTATTGGCTTCCGGTTTTAATTATCGGCGTTGCAGGAGCAGCTCACCAAGCTTGGTCTGCGAATATCTTCTCAACCGTAGGCGATATGTTCCCGAAAAATGCCATCGCAACGATCACAGGAATTGGCGGAATGGCAGGGGGAATCGGATCATTTATCATTAATAAATCTTCAGGAGTTTTATTCGATCACGCTCACAAAGCATGGTCAACCGTAGATGGAGTTCCGTTATTGGAAAAATACCCTCAATACGTTAACGAGCGTTTGCCGGACGGATTCTTTGAGCAGTTGGAAAAATCAGGAGCAGTCGTTTCAGACGGAATTGACAAAGGATATATGATCATTTTCTCAATCTGTGCAGTCGCTTATCTGATTGCATGGGTCGTAATGAAATCATTGGTTCCTAAATATAAGGTAATCAGTAAATAGAAAATAAAATTTAAACCATTAAGGAGAATTAAGAAGTTAAGAAAGATTAAGAATTTGCAGGCAAATTGAAGGGCAAGCTTAAGAAATTTATTTCTCTTAAATAACCTTAACTCCTTAATAAATCTTAATGGTTCAAATAAAAACTTTGAGTTCTTAGCTAAGTAGAACGCCTTTGCGAACGGAAATATATACAGCATTTTGTCCAAAAAAATCTTTGCGGACTTTGCGTTAAAAAAATCATCAACAAGAAGATGGAAAATCAGACAAAACAAAAATTAAATCGCCAAAACAGCGGTATAGATACAAAATTATCAATCAAAATCGTACAATTCGGGGGAGGAAACTTCATGCGCGGATTTACTGATTACGTGATTGACAAATTAAATAAAGAAGCAGAATTCAATGCAGGAATTGTCAATGTACAACCTACACCAAACGGTTCAGTTCACAAGCTTGAAGAACAAGGAAATCTATACACTTTATTCTCACGAGGAATCAAAAAAGGGGAAATCATTGATGAGAAATGTGTGATTTCAGCGATTCAGAAGTCGGTTAATCCTTATGCAGATTACAACAGCTTTTTGGAACTGGCTAAAGAAGAAGAACTTGAATTTGTTTTTTCAAATACAACCGAAACAGGAATTGCTTACGACGAAACTGAAAATACCTACGAAGGTCCGCACAAAAATTTCCCTGCGAAAGTAGCGGTTTTACTTCACGAAAGATACAAGCATTTCAATGGGGCAGCAGACAAAGGTTTAAGAATTATTCCTTGCGAGCTGATTGAAGAAAATGCAGTTGTTTTAAAAGGTATTATTTTAAAATATGCCCAACTTTGGAATTTAGAAGAAGGTTTTGCGCAATGGATTGAACAGAGCAATCACTTTCACAATACTTTGGTCGACAGAATTGTTCCGGGTTATCCGAAAGACGATGCTGCTACTTACGAAGACCAGTTGGATTATGAAGACCAGGTGATGGTGGTTTCAGAAACATTTCTTCTTTTTGTCATTCAGGAAGCGGAAAATTTAAATGATAGAATTCCATTTACCAAAATCAACGAGCAGATTTTGGTGGTGGATGATATTCAGCCATACCGTTTAAGAAAAGTCAGAATTCTGAATGGCGGTCACACTTTAATGTTGGCTCCGGCAATTTTATCGGGAAAAGAAACGGTTAAAGAATCTGTGGATGATCAATTTATCGGAAAGTTCCTGAAGGATGCTATTTTTAATGAAGTCAATCCGACCTTAGGTTTAAATGAGACTGAACTGAAAGAATTCGCGGAAGAAGTTTTCGACCGTTTCAGAAATCCTTTCATCAAACACCATTTGGCAAGTATTGCTTTATATTTTGTATCTAAATTTAAAGTAAGAGTATTGCCAAGTTTACTTACCTATATTGAAAACAAAGGAAAATTGCCGGTAAACCTTACCTTTTCATTGGCGAGTCTCATCCGATTCTATCAGGGAAGTTTTGGTGAAAAAGCACTTCCTTTAAATGATGAAGAAGGAATTGTAGCTAAATTCAAAGAAATCTGGGCAAACGAAGAATATGAAAAAGTGGCTGAATTAGCACTTTCTGAAACTTCTTTCTGGGATAGAGACCTTACTCAGGTTGAAGGTCTGAAAACAGCGGTGGCAAAAGCATTGTATGAAATAGATCATAATGATATGGAAACTGCCTATAACAATTTTGTAGAATTCAATTCTTAAAAAATCATGCAAAAGAAAGTACTGAAAGTAAATCCCAAAGACAACGTTATTGTAGCGCTGCTGGATTTATCTGCCGGAGAATCGGTACATCTTGACGGTGCAGAATACACAGTGGTAAAAAATATTAAGGCTAAACATAAATTTGCTGCCGTAGATTTTGAAGATGGCGACCATATCATTATGTACGGTGTCATTGTCGGAAAAGCCAATCAGTCCATCGAAAAAGGAGAAGTCATTACAACCGAAAATGTAAAACACCAAAGCGCAAAAGTAGAAGGCAAAACCGAATCTTTAGGCTGGACTCCGCCCAATGTAGATCGATGGAAAGACCGTACTTTCATGGGATATCACCGTGAAGACGGACAGGTGGGAACGGAAAACATCTGGCTGTTTTTTCCTTTGGTATTCTGTGAAAACAAAAATATCGAAACGTTGAAAGATATTTTTGAAAAAGAGCTGTTGCACGAAAAAGTGAGTAAACATCAGCTTTTATTAAGGTCATTATTGAATGGTGGCGAAACCTCCGATACAGCAGTGGAAGAGAAAGAAGACACCAGAGTATTTAAAAATATCGATGTAAGATTCATCACTCATCAAGGCGGTTGTGGCGGAATTCGTCAGGATGCGGAAGCATTGGGAAGACTGTTTGCAGGATATGTGAACAATCCGAATGTTGCTGGTGCTACGGTTCTCAGCTTAGGCTGTCAGAATCTTCAGGTGCAGATTTTTATGGATGCGCTCCACGCTTTGGCTCCCCATAATAAAAAACCGATTGTTGTTTACGAACAGCAAAAATCGGGAACGATTGATGAAATGCTGACCGGCGTGATCAAAGATTCTTATGAAGGAATTAAACAAGCTAATAATATTGAAAGAAAACCTGCCCCCGTCACAAAGCTGAATATCGGTTTGGAATGTGGAGGTTCAGACGGTTTCTCCGGAATTTCTGCAAATCCTGTTTTGGGTGAGGTTTCAGATATTATGGCAGCAGTTGGCGGAACAACAATGCTTGCCGAATTCCCCGAATTATGCGGAGTAGAGCAGGAGTTGGTGAACCGTTGCATCAATGATGAAGACGGTGTGAAATTCCTTCAGCTCATGAAAGATTTTGAAAAATCTGTTGTGGCGGCAGGTTCAGGTTTCGATATGAATCCGTCTCCCGGAAATATCAAAGACGGTCTGATTACCGATGCCATGAAATCCGCGGGAGCGGCTAAAAAGGGTGGTTCTGCTCCGATTGTTGAGGTTCTGGATTTTACAGAATACGCGACAAAACCCGGACTGAATTTGCTTTGCACCCCCGGAAATGATGCGGAATGTACAACAGCTTTGGTTGGTTCCGGAGCAACCGTTGTCCTTTTCACCACAGGTCTCGGAACACCGATGGGAAATCCGATCGCTCCGGTAATTAAAATTTCTTCAAATACTATTTTAGCTGAAAAAATGTCTGATATTATCGATTTTAATGCAGGAACGGTCATTAGCGGAGACAAAACCATCCCTGAAGCGGCTGACGAACTGCTCGAATACATCATTAAAGTGGCAAGCGGTGAAGTGAAAACCAAAGCCGATCTTCTTAATCAGAATGATTTCATTCCATGGAGACGAGGGGTCTCTTTGTAATGATTTACTTATATTAAATATTAGGGTTGAAAATGCTTCCTGCTTTGTGTGGGGAGCATTTTCTTTTTTGCGATAGCATGTTTGTTGATAGCGCGGATTTGCAATCCGTGCTTATTTCCTACTTACAATAGGTAGCTTTAGTATTTTAATAACATTTCATTGAGCGTAAAGTCACGGATTGCAAATCCGCGACATCTGGTTGCAAATCCGCGACATCTGGATTCGAAATTCTTAATACTATATAATTTTATCTTTTTTAGCACTGGCTAAATAACTTAATTTTAATTTTTCCTTTGCTTCTTCCACACTAATTGTTTTATTCGCCTTAATACTAATAAAAGATAATGCTGCCCCTATAATCGATGTTAAGGGTATAATTTGAGGATTTGTCATAAAACCCAACGTTGCTCCAGACGTTAATCCTGTTATTAGACTGCCAAAATTAAGTTCAGTTACTAAATTATATTTCGATGAATGTGAAAATTTTTCATTTGAAACTTGATTGACATTTGTAAGAGCTTTTTTCAATTTTGATAGACTTTTTTTTGATTGAAAATCTTTGTCTGAAGAGTTTATTATTTCAAAATAAAATAAATCTAAAGTTTCATGTAATTCATCAAGCTCGGACTGTCTCCTTCTTTTAAAATCTATTATGTCTTCAACAGAAGTCTCTTTAGTTGGTACAGGTAAGCACTCATTGATTTCAACTTTTAAAGAATTAAACTCCTTAACGTTTCTATCACCTAAAATTAATTCTTCGCCGATTTGGTGTAAAATCCAGTCAACATCTTTTTCATTTTTTATAAGATCATTGGCAACTATTTTTTGACTTTCTAAAAATAGATTTACTTGTGAAGATGTACTCCAACTATGAAAATTCACTCTTGGTCGTGAGACAATGTTTTCTGAAATTAACATGTCTTCATGTGGAATACCATAATGAATCATTCCATTTGTAGGTAATACAACTTTATCATAATACAATATGTAATAATATAAATCTTGTATTGTTATATTAGAACTAACGGTTACGCCATTAAATGTTTGTCTTTGCATTTTAGCCGGAGATGCAATAATTCCTCTTTTCATAATTATTAGGTATATTCAAAATAACAACTATTTTAAATAATAATTTTCTTTTTTTTAATATATTTAAGAAAATTTTAGCAATGCTCATACCGATGTCGGATTTGCAATACGTCGTGACCTGATGCCGCGGATTTGCAATCCGTGACTACAACTCGCAACAATTCACCCCATAAAAACCACAAAAACATCCAAAGGATTATCGAAGTCTGCATAATTTCTTGCGCTACTGAAATAATAATGCTCAGGTTCTGTCACTATTTTCTGTTTCACAGGATTTTGGTGAATATAATTTATTTTTTCTTTAATCCATTTGTTAGAAAAAACTTCCTCGGCATGATATCCATCTTGCCAAACTTTGAATTTTTGTTCCCGAGATAAATGTTCGCAGGATTTTTTAAAATAATCCAGCATCCATTCTTTTCTGCTTTCAGTTTCAGACTGTATGGTTTCAATGATTTTTTTTGAAGTAAATTTTTTAAAATCACGCATGATTTCAGATAATGTATACTTTCCATCTGCTCTGCAGAAAATATGCAAGTGATTTGACATTAGGCAATAGGCAAAAATAGAAAGTCCTTTTTGAGCCTGACAGTATTTTAAAGATTCTATAATTATCATTTTTTGTGATAATCTGGTAAATACATCAACCCATCCGACAGTAGTAATTGTGATAAAGTAAGCCTGATCAATATCTAAAGCTTTGTATTTTGTAGACATTTGTGTTTTTGTTTAAATTTACAAAATATTTTTTTCGATAGCGCAGATTCGATAGTGTGGATTTGTAACTTGATAGCGGGGGTTTGATAGCATGGATTTGATAGCGCGGATTTGTAATCCGTGCTTAGAACATTATAGCATATTTAGGTCACGGATTACAAATCCGCGACATCGTTCACGTTCCAAAACTCAAATTTGCCGTTCCTAGCCCCTCCCGATACGTAAAATATACTTCGAGGTACGTCCCACAAAAGTTTCGACACATTCTTCAAAGGTTTCAATACGTTACCCAACCTATCCCGACACGTTACTCAAACATCCATTGAGGTTACTGATATCTTCAGCGAGGTAATGTAAGTCTTAGAATAGATCATGCAAACTATCCGGACAGGTGAAAGATAGATTTGGATAGATAAAAGACCCATCCGAATCTTTTGTGAAGTTATCTAAGAGGGTAGATGATGTTGTGCGACTATTCAATGACGTATCGAGGTGATTAAATGACCGCTCTGAATCTTTACTGAACGCATACAAAACAGTAAGTTAACGCCTTGACATCATTAAAAAGCGTGTCGGAACAGGTAAAAGATTAAGGCAAAGCATAAAAATACCCCTCCTTAGAATTGGGAGGGGTAATCTGTGTGTTACTGTTTACTTTTTCTCTTCAGGCGGAGCGCTGGAAGTTGAATTTTTCAAAAAAAACTGTTTCAGATCTTTGTATTTGTCTTCAAATCCCGGTGCTGAGGTTCCCGCTTTGTAGCTGGTGTACGAATAATCCACCAAAGCCGACTGATAATTGTCGTAATCATGCAGCGTTTTGGAATTTTTAAGTCTCGTAATAATACTTTCAAGCCTGCTGATCATCATTTCCATATTGTTTCGGGAGGTATGATCTCTGTTGAATTCGTCCCAGTCGACTTCGGGAGAACTCAGGTTGGGCTGACTGCTGTTGTAGTCGTAGACTTTGTTCACAAAGAGCTTGTTTTGCTCGTTAATGCTTCCGTAACGTTTACGGTCTTCAGCGGAAAGATTAAAATTAATTTCAGCAAGCGCTGTTTCCAATGCCGTGATGGCATCCTGTGCCGCAGTGATCTTTGCACTGCTCAAATGAACGGAGTTCAGATTCGTTAATCCCATCATTTTTGATTTTAAGGTTAATATTATTGATGTAAAATCGTGTGTTTTTATCTTGGGAAAACTAAAGTAGAAAAAAATTCAATACGATAAGACCACCCCGTCAAAAATTCTGTCGAATTTTCGCCACCCCTCCAGAGGAAGGGAATTTTTCATGTGTAGTTTTTGTTGAATATTTGTCTTACATTTTCTAAATTTGAATTAAAGACACGATATTCTTAAACGCCCGCAATTCCCCTCCCTCGGAGGGTGGATTTTTCCAAAGGAAAAAGACGGGGTGGTTTAAAAGTCCATAATTAAAACACAAAAACATGAAAGAAATCCTAACCCAAATCAACGGCATTCCCATTCACAAAAACTTCGTGGAAAATCTTCCATACAATCCCAAATTAAAGGCATTACTAAACGAAAAGCGCAAAGCCGGAATTTTAAGCGAAGTAATTTTTTGGAAACAGGTTCGTGCAAAAAGCTTTCATCATATAGATTTTGACAGACAGAGAATTATCGGAAATTACATCGTTGATTTTTATGTTAAAAAGTTAGGACTAATTGTAGAAATTGATGGTTGGAGTCATGATGTAAAAAAAGATTATGACGAGATAAGACAAAAGTATTTAGAATCTTTAGGATTGAAGATTTTCAGAGTAACTGATTTTGATGTGAAAAATAATTTATCTGTTGTAATGAAAGATCTGGAGAATTTTGTAGTTGGAAATTATGGTTGCTAAAACCACCCCGTCTTAATTTTCTCTGAAAAATTAATCCACCTTCCCAGACTTATGCGTTATGCAATTCCCCTCTTTCGGAGGGGTGGATTCATTCGAAGAATGAAGACGGGGTGGTTTATTACAAAAATTTAAAAATCTTCAAAAGAAACTACTTCCTCTTTGAAGATTTACGAACAATAATCTTTGGAGCCAAAACTACTTTCTTTTCAATAGAAACACCTGAAAAGTTATCTTTAATATGATCCAGAAATACCTGTCCTGCCATATTTCCCATTAAAACAGGAGTCTGATCTACAGAACTCATCGGAAGCTCCATAAACTGAGTAAAAGGTTCATTAGAAAATCCAATGACAGCAACTTCCTGCGGAATTTTTATTTTACGTTTTTTAAGTTCCTGACAAGCTCCTAATGCTGTAGAATCACTGGCTGAGAAAATAGCATCGGGAACAGATGTGCTGCTCCAAAGTTTTTTCACGGCATCTATTCCGGCATCGATGGAACTTCCTGTGAAAACAATATTTTCTTCTTTTACCTGAAACTGATGGTCAAGTAAAGCCTGTTTGTAGCCTCTTAAACGATTTTGGTAAATCTCAAGATTTTGGTCTCCCGCAAAATGACAGATATTTTTATATCCTTCATCTATTAAGTGTTCGGTTGCCATATAACCGCCTTTGTAGTCGTCTATCGTTACGGTACTTATTCCCGGAATATCTTTCTTCCTGTCAAAAAATATGATAGGAGTATTGGTTGTATTCAGAATATGCTGTATGTGTTCCGTGTCAATGGTAGTTCTGGAAACCGACATGAAGATTCCGTCAACCTGTGCATTCAGCAACGTATTGAGGTGTTTTTTTTCAGTGACTACATCCTCATGACTTTGGCAGATAATCACATGATAACCGTGAGGAGAAAGTTCTTCTTCTATTCCACGAATGACTGAGGAGAAAAAATTGGTATTAATGTACGGAACAATAATTCCTATATTTTTTGTTTCACCGCTTTTCAGAGCTTTCGCAAGATTATTCTGCTTGTAGTTCATTTCCTTTGCGGTTTTTACTACAAGTTCTTTGGTTGCCTGACTGATTCTGGGATTGTCATTCAATGCTCTGGAAACAGTTGCCACACTTATATTCAGCTTCTTTGAAATGTCATAAATCGTGGCATTCTTCTTTGTCATAGATATTCTGGACTAACATTAATTTTTCCTTCGTTACTCCTTACGGAATTCTTGTAAATTTAATCAAATTCTACCTATTGTGATGATTAATATTGCATTTTATAGTTAATTTTAAAACAAATCATGATTTTAAATCTATATAAAGAACAGAAAGTTAAATTCTCATTTTGATGCATTAAATATTTTTCTGAAATGTATCATGAAAAAGAGGGTTAGTTTTAAATTAGTTTGGAAATATGTGGAGAATCATACAAACAGTTTATTAATTTTGGTCAGATTTTTTAATGTGAAATTCATATACAAATTAAAATACAAGAAAAACTCAACATTTGGAAAACAGCAGAAACCGAGGGAAAAATACAGGAGACGATTCGTTATTCGGTTCCGAAAAGCAATTGAACAAGCTGAAATCAGCAGTTCAGGATATGCAATATCTATTGAGTAGAGGTTTTGCGGAAAAAGCTTCGTCGGAATTGGTAGGAAATCATTATAGGCTGAAAACCCGACAGATTCAGGCAGTTCGTGGTGCTTCAGCATCAGAAAATCAAATTCAGAATAGAAAATCAAAACAGCTTACCATTTCTGATTTAAATAATAAAACCGTTTATCTTGATGGTTTTAATATTTTAATTTTATTGGAAAGTTTGCTTTCGGAAGCTTATATTTTTGAAGGTGTTGATGGTTGTTTTCGGGATCTTTCAGGAGTTTTCGGAACGTATAAAAGAGTCAATCAGACCTTGGTTTCGATTGAATGGGTTGCCACATTTTTTAAAAAAGCTAAAGTTGAAAAATTAGTCTGGGTTTTTGATAAACCGGTTTCCAACAGTGGCAGAATCAAACAAATAATCTTAGATTTTGCTAAAGAAAACCATCTCAATTGGGAAGTTGAATTGGAATTTAATCCTGATAAATTTTTAGTTGAAAATGCAGAAATTACTGTTTCTTCCGATGCATGGATTTTAGATCACTGTAGAAACTGGTTCAATCTTGCAGGATATTTAATTGATGAAGAAAAACTTCCCGTTAATCTTGTGAAAATGTTTAATGATGAATTTATTTGAAAGATATATTTCGTTCTTTTCCGTTGAGTGGAAAGAAAAATATGAGGCGATTTTAGCTGAAGAACATTTAGAAATTTTAAGTAAAAATATTCTGAAATTTAAAGATCAAAATCTAGATTGGGATTTGCCTTTTTTTAATGAAGAAATCAAAATCGATCGTGATGAAAGCTTTAATAAATTCATAATGATTTTAAAATCTGAAAATTCAGCTGAAATTAAAGCAAAACATTTAGAGGAAATTCCTTTCGAGCATTGGCTGAATATTTTAGGACAGAGATTAACTTCTGCAAGTATTCATGATGAAAATGCAATTCCGCCGTTGAGAAATTTGTTAATTGAAGCCTGCGAAAAACCTTTTAATGATGAAATTACCACTGCACAAAGAGCCTGGGAAAAGCACGTTGGTAGAATGGATGATCAATTTTGGGGTGAAGTAAAAGGAAACAATCAACAGAAACAGCAAATGGTAATGAAAAAAATAAATAACATTCTCGACAATAAAACATGGTGGAATGTTTTCTTTCATTACAAACATGAATTGGTGTATGAAGTCCGGGAAAAAGGCGGTCACGGAATTCGCTGGAGTCACGGAGGGAAAAATTTGATCGGTTTTCTGGAAGTTTTTATGAATGAATGATATACTTTTGATAAACATGCGTCAATACAAACGAAATTTTTTCAGGATATAAAAAAAGCTTTACAAATTAATGCAAAGCTCTTTTTTTATGAATTTTATTTTTCGTTAAATACTTTTCCAAGCTGATTCCAAAGCTAATTCAATCATTGGTTTCAAAGCCTTTTCTCTCTGGTCAGCCGAAATATTTTCGTGGGTAGGAATAATATCCGAAACCGTAAGAATCGTTGCCGCATTTTTTCCTAAATGTTTAGCATTGGCAAACAATCCGAAAGCTTCCATTTCTACCGCCGGACAGTTATATTTTGTGGCAATTGCTGGAATTGCAGGATCTTTTCTGTAAAAAATATCACTACTGTGGATGTTCGTCGCTTTTGCCGTTAAAGACATTTCTTTTGCCGTTTCGTTGATGGTATTGAAGATATTTCCCTGATGAGAAATGCTTTCCTCTTCAATTCCCCATGCGAATTTTGCGTAAGTACTTTCACTCGCTGCATTTTCCACATTCAGAAGATCATACACTTTCAGATCTATGGTATACGCACCGCAGGTTCCGATTCTGATGATCGTATCTACATCATACTCTGTAAAAAGCTCAAAAGAGTAAATTCCGATGCTTGGAAAGCCCATTCCGCTTGCTCCCACAGAGATTTCTTTCCCTTTATATAGCCCTGTGTAATATAAAATTCCTCTGGTCTGGCTTACCAGTTTAGCATCTTCCAAAAAGTTTTCCGCAATGTATTTGGCACGCAGCGGATCTCCGGGTTGTAAAACAACTTTAGCAATTTCTCCTTTTTTTGCACTGATGTGGATACTCATAATTTTTTATTTGAAAGGGCAAAGATATAAAATTGTGATTTCTTAATCCTTGAACAATGGTTTTTTAATTAAAGATTTATAATCAACTTACCTTCAAAATTTTCAATTCGAAAAGAATATTTTTTATTTTTGTTAGATGATCGAAAAAAAATCAGCTTTTTTAGACACTTTATTTCTGCTTCGAAAAGAAGAATGCATCACCATTTTTTCAGATATTGATGAAATTTCCAAAAAGGAAGAACAGGATGCCGCAGATTATTTTCATGCTGAATTTGAAAAAGAAAGGCTTGAATTTTTATCCGACACACTTGTCTGCGATACAGAAACAGCAGTCTGGGCTGCAAAAGTTGTCTATCACAGTGCGCAGCTTCATTTAATAAGAGAAAATACGGCTAAAGATTTAAACAAATTAATTCCGTCTTTCAAAGGGAAAAGAGATGTTTCAGGCATATTATCTGCAGATTTATCACTCCGGTTTTTACCACAGATTGTTTCTGCTTTACAGGTTTCAGATCCGGAAGATCCTTTGGTGAAAATGCTGGAAAATATTCTGAAACAATTTCACTATTCAGCAGTAGGATTTGATCTCGATCTCGAAGACATCAACTGGGAAGAAGAATTAAAAGACAAAACCTACCGAAAATTATATCTGGAAAGAATTGTAGAAAAAAAATCCTATCAACTTGGTGAAATTCCTTACATCAATAATCTGCTGATTGCCGAATTTGGCTTGCATAAAGATGTATTTTGGAAAGAATTAAAAACAACAGGAAACTAACCTTTGTTTTCTTTGCTAAGTAGAACGCCTTTGCTAACTTAAAAACAGTTAGTAGTCAAAAAAACTTTGCGGGCTTTGCGTTAAAAAACAATTGCGATAAAAAAAAGAAGCCAAAAATTATAACATAAAAACAAATGACTCAAAATATAGAAAAATTAAACACCGTTCTTAACCACGTCAAAGAAACCTTTGTCGGAAAAAACGATGTCGTCGATTTATTGGGAATCTGTCTTCTGGCAAGAGAAAACGCCTTTTTGTATGGACCTCCCGGAACCGCAAAATCTGCCATTGTAAGAACATTGGCAAAAACCGTAAAAGACGGAAAAAACTTCGAATATTTATTAACCCGTTTTACCGAGCCGAACGAAATTTTCGGTCCTTTTGATATTCGAAAATTAAAAGAAGGAGAATTATTAACAAACACCGAAGGAATGATGCCCGAAGCATCCATGGTTTTTCTGGATGAGATTTTCAATGCCAATTCAGCCATTCTGAATTCCCTTTTGATGGCTTTAAATGAAAAGATTTTTAAAAGAGGAAAAGAAACCAAGCACCTTCCTGCGCTCATGTTCGTGGGAGCGAGTAACGTTCTTCCCGAAGACGAAGCATTGAACGCGTTGTTTGACCGTTTTCTCATAAGAATTAATGTAGATTATGTTCATCCCGACCTTCTTCATCAGGTGCTTTTAGCAGGAAGAAAACTGGAAAATAATCTGGAAACAGAAACTCCCGAAATTCTTTCCCACGAAATAAAAGAACTTCAGGATTTGTGTAAAACAGTAGATCTAAGACCCATTTACGAAGTTTATTTAAACACGATCATCAGCCTCCGAAATACAGGAATTGCCATTTCCGACCGTAGAGCCGTAAAATTGCAGAACCTTATCGCCGCAAGTGCTTTAATTTGTGGAAGAAACGAAGCCATTTTATCAGATTTATGGGTGCTGAAACATATTTGGGACACCGAAGAACAGATTGAAATTCTCGAAGGAATCATCAACAGAACGATTGAAAAAGATGACCATCCGAAATCTCATCCGCAGGCGTTGCAAAACAAAACTCCGAATCCGGAAGAAGTGATGAAAGACGTAAAAATCTTAGTCGAAAAATGGAATCAGGGATCTTTGAGTTTTGAAGAGCAGAACGTAATCAAAGATAAATTGAGATATCTTCAGACGCGATGCGAGTGGATCAGAAATCCTGAACAGAAACAATACATTCAACAGGAAATTGAAAGTCTATGGCAAAAGATTCTTCAAACAGTTTAAAAGAATTCTGGGCAGAAATTCCGCGTGCAGAGGAAGATGTTCTGGGCTCCATCCGCGACTGGAAAAATGTTCAGATCGCTTTGGAGGAAGATGTGGTCTGGCTGAAAGGTTTTACCGATGAACAGGCGGTTTCTTCTGAAATTCAACAGTTGCCGAATTTCCTGCTGTACGAATTAAGAGACGGACTTTTATTCCGGAAAGACGCTTTGGTTCCCAGCAAAAAAATGAGAACGGCTTTACTGTGGACTCCCATTGATAAAGCTTTGTGCTTAACTTTTCCTTCATTCAATAATAATTTTTTCGGAATTGACGGAAAAATTGAAATTAAACTGAAACCAAGCGAAGAAGAGCATCCTGCAACAGCATTGTTATGCTCAATAAAAGAAATCAGAGAAACCTTAATCACACTGCCGAAATTTAAACTGGAAAAAATCGACTGGATGGTGATTAATGACAATGCCTTATTTATAGGAAATCCTTTATTAAGTTTTCCGGGAAAAACATTTTGGTCAAAAGACGGACATCTTTTACCGACAGGTTACGATTTTGAATTTAAAAACATGAGCTCTTTATTGCAGAGAAAATATAACGCAGGTCGCGATCAGTGGCTTTTATGGAACGAAAACGGAAATGTTCTGTACCTAAATAAAGAAGATTTTCGGAAATTATCCGTAAGCTCTTTCCGACTGACTGAAAAATCACAGGAATGGATATAATTGCATATTTTCAATCATATATCAATTATTTCTGGGAGTGGACAACCGATGAAGATGTTCCGGACGACACCCGATATAATGAAAACAACCTTATTTCGATCCCGAATGTAGGAGCAATTGCGTACAGACCTTACGTAATGGAAATTCTTAAAGAATTAAAAGAAGAAGGATTTCCGCCTTTTGGTTCTTTATTGCTTGTTTTGTATGCACTTCATGAAGGCTACTTAAATTTAGACGGCGTTTTTTATTATTTGAACAGACAGAAAGATAGTTTCGCGGAAAATGAATCTGATGTAGATCTTGCCATTAAATTTTTGGAAAATCTGAGCAGTATCGGAAGCTCTTTGAAGAAAGGACAGAATAAAATCATTCTTTTACAGACCATTTTCAGAGACAGTCATAATCGGGTTTCCTCTGTAAATTCAGGATTAATCTTAAAAATATTTGAAACTAAACCTCATATCATCGGCGAAGCGGCTGTTAAAAAGCCTCTTACTTCCATTGCCGTTAACAGAGATATTAAAACTTTAGCGCTTCTTCAGAATAAATTCTCAACTACAGAATCCATCATTGAAGCCATGAAAGGTTTCACAGATATTCCGGAGCTCAAAGACGAAGTGGTGGAAGAAGAAACGACGGTAGAAACCAATGCAGATTTTATTCAGGAACTTATTGAAGAGCCGAAAACGTTTCAGGTCGGAAGTTTGATTAAAAGGATATGGAGCGGTCTGAAAATCCCGATGCGTCATCTTTCGCCCGGAGAACAGCCGATTGGAGGAATCTCGGATATGACGAATAAAGGCGAACTTCACAGAATGCTTTTGTCCGAATTTGCCAATGAAGACGACATTTTCATGAACCGTGTTGCAAACAATGAAGCGTTGTTTATCCAAAGAGAAATTCCGCCCGAAGAAAATATTTTTGAAAGAATTATTTTAATCGATACTTCCCTGAAAAACTGGGGAACGCCGAAAGTTTTGGCATTTGCATCGGCAATTGCAGTCATCAAACATCCGAAAGCACATTCAGAATGTAAAGCTTTTGCATTGGGACAGAATATCATTCCGATTTCTCTGGATAAAGTGGATGAAGTGGTGGAAAATCTCAATCATGTAAGTCCGGTTCTGGAAGTTTCAGGCGCACTTGAAAAGTTTTTTAATGAAGAACATAAAGAAAAAGATCTGGAAGTTTTTTTCATCACAAATCAGGAAAATTTAAACCATCAAAATCTTCATAAAATCATTCACGAAAACAGAGACCGTCTGAAATTTTTGGTGACAACTTCCGCAAACGGTGAGCTGAACTTTTACAAACATCATAAAGGAACAAGAAAGCATGTCCAGAAAATTATGCTTCCGCTGCAGGAACTGTGGGCAAATCCGCCGGAACGAAGACATAGAAGGGAAAATAAATTTTCAGGAAATGGCAAAAAAGCAAATGTGCCTTTCAATTATCCGATTTTGTTTCCTGCGCCGATCAATAAAATTGCAACCTTTCTCTATGAAGGTGAATTTTTTATTTTAAGCAATAAAAAACAGTTGCTGAGAACCTATCTTTCAGACAATTATTACAACCGGAATTATTACGACACGTATAAAACCCATCATGGCTGCGAAGTTTTGATTGATGATATTTCTGTAAAGCCAAAAGGTCAGTTTGCGTTAGCAAAAAATAAGCAGGGAGACTTTATTTTATGCCAGTATCAACCTGATAAAAAGCTGATTTCAAAATTGAATTTAAATACAAAAGAATATTCTGAGCTGAATTTGACAGGAAAAAATATTCCGATCAAAAGTCAACTTATTTACTTTAATAAAAGTTTTTATCTGCATCTGGATGATATTCCTTACAGCAATAAAATTGCTATAGATGGAAATGTTAGTTTTGAAGAGGCATTTGTGAATGAGAAAGAAATTTATAAAAATAATTTAAGAGTTGGATCTGAACTTAACAAATTAATCCACAGCGGATTGAAAATACTGAATAATTTCCACAATATCGGAATTAATACAGAAAAAAAGCTCGTCATTTCAAATAATGAATTGAATAAGTATAACGAAGATTCCATCACGTTTTACAGAAATAATTATCCGTTGGAAATCTGTGCGGAGCAGAATAAAAACAAATTTACCTTTTCAGACGGAAGCGAAATTATCACAGACAATCGAGGAATACTGACTTTTAAAAGCAGCAATAAAAATATCCCCGAATTTTATATTCCTTCCACAGAATATGGAAATCTCGCGTTGGCAACCAACACGGAATTCGGAGGCTCAGAATATTATCTGCCACAGAATACACTGCTGAAAGTAAGAACAATGGAAGAAATGTATGTTGAATATATGGAACGGTTTATAGATCAAATTTGGGAATATGGAACTTAGAATTAAACCCTTTCCGAAAAACAGCTACCCAAAAAAAGGACTTTTAATCAAAGGTTCTTCACCGCTCGTATGGCTTAATGAAATGGAAATATTAGGAATAGATTTACATGAAGTTCAGTCGTTCCCGATTCCTTCCACAGAACCGAATATTTTATACGGATGTTTTTTGGTGTTTAAAAATCTGGCTCCGAGCGAAATTGGCAGAAATTCTTACTACCAATGCGTAGACAATAGATTCTTCATTCCGGAAAACACGGTCTTTTATCCGAAAGTAAATCCTGAAGAGTGGCAGAATATCGATGCGGAATATCTCATCATGCATCCTGAATTTGGTCTGGTTAAATTAAATGAAGAAATCGACTGGATTTCCATCATTCAGAATCCGGAAATCTCGGAAGATAAAGTAAGAAAACCCTCGAAAGGAGTACAGATTCCTCAGAAAATCGAAAGTTTTACTGTTGAAATGGACGATGAAAAAGTTCTGGAATCTCTCGAAAAGCCGCAAACCGAAGAAGAATGGATGAAAAACCTTCCGTTTGACATGAAAAAGGTGATGACGGGAAATAAAAAGGAAATCGAAAAATATCTAAAATATATCGAAAAATATCCTGACAGAGCAGTAGAACTTGGCGTTCCGTTGGATATTATGGGAACTTCGAGAGGTGATGGTTTCGGAATTTTCAAATTTAAAAATTCATGGCTCGAAAAACTATTTGGTAAAAAAGAGGAAGACAATTTGGATGGAAAATCTTCCGGTAGAAATTACCGTTGGGTATTCTGGGCGGTTCTTTTAATGATCGGATTAGCACGGGTTTTTATGAACCTTAATAAAGATGGAACTAAAGAATCTCAATCCATTTCTTCAGGTAAAGTCCAGACTCCGGATAAAACAATGATGGCTCCCGTAGTGGCGTACAAATCAGGAGTTACCGATATTGATATGAAGATCGACTCCATGTATGGGAAAAAGCGGAGAGAACTGATGAAAGAACATATGAGTGCCTCTCTAAGCATGAGCAAACCGGGTGAAAAAAGTTATCAGGAATATCTCAAAAACGGAGGAAGACCGCTTGATAAAATTCAGAATGATATTTTTAAGCTGAATGACAAAACAGATGCGGCAACCGATTCATTAAAAAGAGTGTACCGAAAGAAAATTGTAAAATATCTGGCTCAGAATGAAGGAAAAATAAGAGAGAAAATTAAAGATTCCATTCAGAAATCAGGTTCAGGGAAACCTGCCGATGAAGGAGTTGTAAAAACCATTATGAAAAAGAAAGCCATTTTGGTGGAAGATTCTTTGGGAAGGCTGTACGGAACGAAAGAACTTCCACAGACTCCGCCTGCTATTTCGACATTGAACGCTGAAAAAAGTAATCCGGAAGAAAAAAGCCCCTCTTTTACAGAAATTTTCTGGCTGATTGTTGCGATGACAGGAGCAGTAGGACTGTATTCTTTCTTCGTCAAAAGAAAATCGCTGAATGTAGGCGGTGATAATGTTCCGGCGGGAACCAAGATTTTCCTAATGACTATTCTGATTGCGATGTTGGCGTATATTTTCTATCCGCTGATCGAAATGTTCGGGTACAACTGGTTTGTATGGATTCTTATTATCGGCATTGTATTACTTCTTTACCGTCTTTTCAGCGAAGATGAAACCATTTTAAAATCTGATAAGGATGAATAGACAGAAATTTACAGACAAATTTATGGCGGCATTTTTCATTCTCGCCATCATCAAAATAATCGGAATTCTGGCGCAGCTTTTCCATCAGAGTTTTTGGAGTGTGGTGGGGACTTTGGTGATTTTTGCCATTGTTGCGTTCATCATTTTTGTGGTACTCATGCAGTTGGAAAAAAAGGAAAAAGAAAACAACTCTTCGGGAAAAGGCAGAAACGGAGGGGGAAATTTTTATCTGGAAGCATCCCTTTTCGATAAGATCAGGAATAAATACGAAGAACTGGCCCAAAAATACATCAGCGAAAAAGATTATAAAAGAGCGGCAAAAGTATACATGAACTTGATGAAAGATTACTATCGCGGAGCAAAAACACTGGAAGACGGAGGTTTATACAATGAAGCCGCAGTAATTTATCTTAAAAAACTGAAGAATAAATCGGAAGCCGCAAACTGCTACGAAAAAGCAAAGCAGTATAAAAAAGCAATCGATTTGTACAAAGAACTCGAACAGAAGGAAAAAGTAGGCGATCTCTACAGGAAAATGAATGATGCCAAAAATGCCAATATCTATTATCAGATGGTTGTGGACAATTATGTAAACAATAATCAGATGGTAAAAGGTTCTTTAATTTACCGTAAAAAAATGGAATTGCCCGAAGAAGCCCAGAAAATTCTGCTGAAAGGATGGGAAGAAGACCGTGATGCTTTTAACTGTCTCAATAACTATTTTGCCAATATTTTTGATGTGAAAAAACTCGATCAGCAGATTCAGGAACTTTATCAGAAAACGTCTTCGGAGAAAAAGATTACTTATCTTGAAGCCATGAAGTATGAATTTAAAAAAGATCCGAAACTTCAATCGACCACAAGAAATATCGCCTATGAAATCATCGCCGAAAAAGTAGCAACCCGCTCAGAAATCGTGAATGAACTGAAACATTTCAATCCGGATGATGAAGTGATTTTGAAAGATATTTCCAGATATAAGACGGGAAGGAACAGGATATTCAGGAATTGATTTGTTTGTCATTGCGAGGAGCAAGGCGACGAAGCAATCTCAAAGTAAAAATGACATAATATAGATTGCTTGACTTTCAGTTCGCAATGACAAAATAAAAAACTTTTAATAAAAAGATTTATCTTTGCAACCATAAAATAATGACAATACAAAGAGCACATATCAGTTTAAATCTATGCGATCGCCCTGTACTAAAGGGATCGTTTGGATATGAATGGATGATATCTTATGAGGCGAAATGTGCTTGCTTTGAAAATTATTTACTGTAAAACCGTAAAAATTTTATCAAAATACTGCAAAAACGCCTCGATTACCGGGGCGTTTTTTGTGTTTTTAGAGCAGAAATTATTTAGAATGAAAAAAAATAACCATAAAAATGAAAATTATTTAATAACAAATGAACAATTAATAAGAAAATAAAGCGTGATCAGTAACCCGATGAGAGACAGTCATTTAGGTATTTGAGACATCTGCAAAGTATTGCGGACGGAAATTCTCTATTCTAAAATTGGCACATAATTAATTGATTTCCAAATATTTAAATGAAAAATAAATTTGCGAGTTAAAAAAAATCATATTTACTTTGCAACCGAAAATTGAAAGCAACAGGTTTTCAAGCCTTTCAAAAAAACATTTTTAAAACAACAAGAATAAAATGAAACAATTACATAACATATCAAATTCATATTCAGGACAACGCGGTACAGAACCGATGGGGCAAAGATATGCTTGTGTTATTCTTCTTGATAGTGAATTTGTGGGAAAAAGGTGCTTATATACATGGGTCAGCTAATGAACTGACACGTCCAGAAATATAAAGCGCCTCCCGAAAAGAGGCGCTTTTTTTATGGTTGTATGGTTTCTCTAGCTTATTTGGTAAAGCGTCGGTTTGTGGCACCAGAGAACAGGGTTCGATCCCCGGAGATACCCCAAAAATGTGAATAGTTAATAGTGAATTTTACTTCGTAAGTGAATTTAAAAATTGACGAGCAAGACGAATTGACGATTGACAATATATAAAAACAATCTCATAGCTCAAATGGTTGGAGCATCGGTCTTTTAAACCAAAGGTTGAAGGTTCGAGTCCTTCTGGGATTACAAAAAGTGAATGGTCAATAGTGAATTTTATTTCATAAGTAAATTAAAAATTGACAAGCAAAGCGAATTGATAATTGATTATTCACAAATTAAAAACAATCTCATAGCTCAAATGGTTAGAGCACCGGTCTTTTAAACCGGGGGTTGAAAGTTCAAATCTTTCTGGGATTACAAAAAGTGAATGGTCAATAGTGAATTTTATTTCATAAGTGAATTTAAAATTGACAAGCAAAGCGAATTGCCAATTGATCATTGACCATTCACAACATAAAAAACAATCTCATAGCTCAACTGGTTAGAGCACCGGTCTTTTAAACCGGGGGTTGAAAGTTCAAATCTTTCTGGGATTACAAAAAGGTTCCGTAATTCAACAGGATAGAATGTTGGTCTTCTAAACCAAATATAGAGGTTCGAATCCTCTCGGAATCACAAAAGGTCTATTGAGGTAATGGTTAACCTTCCCGACTGTCTCTCGGGTACTGCGAGTTCGATTCTCGCATAGACCGCAAAGATTCACGGAAAACTTCTGCTTCGGCTGTCTCCCGGAAAAGAAAATGGAAGTGAATCTGCAAAACTGGAAAGATAACGGTGGTTGTTTACCCGCCTTGGACGCGGGAGGTCGCAGGTTCGAACCCTGCTTTCCAGACAGTTTGCTCCATTAGCATAGAGGTTAGTGCATTCGGCTTTCTACCGAACCACAAGGGTTCGATTCCCTTATGGAGTACAAAAAAGTGAATAGTCAATGGTGAATTTTACTTCGTAAGTGAATTTAAAAATTGATAAGTAAAGCAAATTGACAATTGGCTATTCACCAAATTAAAAACGATTTCGTAGCTCAATGGGTTAGAGTATCGGTTTCATAAGCCGAAGGTTGAAGGTTCGAGTCCTTCCGAAATTACAGAAAAGTGAATAGTCAATGGTGAATTTTACTTCGTAAGTGAATTAAAAAATGGATGAGCAAAGCGAATTGACAATTGGCTATTCACCAAATTAAAAACGATTTCGTAGCTCAATGGGTTAGAGTATCGGTTTCATAAGCCGAAGGTTGAAGGTTCGAGTCCTTCCGAAATTACAGACAAGTGAATGGTCAATGGTGAATTTTACTTCGTAAGTAAATTTAAAAATTGACAAGCAAAGCAAATTGACAATTGGCTATTCACAATTCACACTAAGTTAATTGTTTCAAAGAGAAAAAGAAAAGGCTTGTCGAGAGCAGAAGATCTTTAGCCAAAAACACGATATTATATAGACAGGCTTTTTCTTAACTCATTTTGAAGCGGGATAATGAAAGTTTTAAACATAATATAAATTTTAGATCAGATAAAGTTTGTCAAAGCGCAGAAGTTCTTACATCAAACAAAAATTAAGACAGGCTTTATTTTTAATGAAAATTTAAATAAAAAAAATAATCAGAATATTGGGAAATTACTCATTACCCATTACTGATTACTCATAAAAACGATGGTTCGCCGAAGTGGAAGAGTCGGGGCGGTCTGCAAAACCGTTGCGTAAGCTGAGTGGGTTTGAATCCCATAACCATCTCAAATAACTAAAATGAGATTAATTCCGAAGAAAGAAAAAAGTTTGTCGAGCGCAGAAGTTCTTACATCAAACTAAAAATTAAGACAGGCTTTGTTTTTCTTCAAAAATTAAAGATTAAAAAGTTAGTTGGAAAATATTACTCATTACCAATTACTTATTACTCATGAAAAAAGGGAAGTACGCCGAAGTTGGAGAGTCGGGGCAGACTGTAAATCTGTTGCTTCATTGCTGAGTAGGTTCGAATCCTACTACTTCCACCACACCACTGATAATGTAATGGCAGCATGCAGGAAATGTACTCTTGTTGTTCAGGTTCGACTCCTGGTCAGATGGTCTAAGAAAAGTAAATGGTGAATAGTCAATTGTCAATTTAAAAAAATGACTGCAAAGAAATTGACGATTAACAATTCACAACAAAAATGCTCTATTCGTCTAACGGTTCAGGACGCCTGCCTTTCGAGCAGAAAACAAGGGTTCGATTCCCTTATAGAGTACAGGAAAGTGAAAAGGTGAATGGTGAATTTTGCTCCGCAAGTGAATTTTAAGAATTGACTACGAAATAAATTGACGATTGACAATTCACAAAGAAATAGGTTAAATGGAAAGAGAAAGGTCTGTCGAGCGCAGAAGATCTTTAAAAAAACATTACAGGCATAGACAGGCTTTTCTCGAACCTAAAAATATAAGTAATAAGTAATGAGCAATGAATAATTATTTAAGGTTAATACGAATTATAAATTTATAGAAGATAATTTTTATTACTGATTACCAATTACTTATTACTAATGAAATCCTCGGGAATGGTGGAATTGGCAGACACACTTGATTTAGGCTCAAGGTTTTGGGGGTTCGAATCCCTCTTCCCGTACAGAATATGAGTAATCGGTAATAAGCAATGGGTAATAAATTGCAGGCAAAAAATATTATTGATTACCAATTACTCATTACCTATAAAAACTTGGAAGAGTGGTGTAGCAGGTCTGCACGTTAGTCTGAAAAACTAAAGGTACAGGTTCGATTCCTGTCTGTTCCACGAGATATAAGTAATAAGTAGTGTGCAATAAGTAATGAATTATGCGCAAAAAAATTACTAATTACCTATTACTCATTACTTATAAAATTGATTCATAGTGTAATTGGTCAGCACACAAGACTTTGACTCTTGTTGTTCAGGTTCGAGTCCTGATGAATCAACAAAAATGAATAGTCAATTGTGAATTTTGAGTGAATTTAAAAAAGGCTTTGTGTTCTTAGCTGAGTGAAACGCCCTTGCGAACTTTAATAGCAGTGAGTAGTAAAAAAATCTTTGCGGACTTTGCGTTAAAAAAGCACTCTGCTAGATTACAGATATTTAAATAATAATTAGTAAAAATTTAAACAAAACAAAAAACATGTAGAAAAAATGGAAACGCAACAACAAGTATGGCAGAACATGACAGGAAAAATTTTCCAAAACTCTATCACCCAACTGGTAGAAGAAGCCATCATCCGCGAACAGGCAAATGGACACCGACTGAAGGTTTGTGTAGGTTCAGATTCCCATGTATATGGGGATGCCATTAATTATGCTACGGCAGTAGTATTTATTCGTGAGGGAAAAGGAGCGTTTACCTTTATAAGAAAAGAAAGAGAAATACAGACTATCAGTATCAAAGAACGTATGCTGAACGAGGTGAACAAATCCGTAGAAATTGCTTACGCTATTTGCGCTGTTCTGGATGCTTATGGAGTAGAAATGGAGGTACACGCAGACATAAACACCGATCCGGATTTCAAATCCAACGTTGCCTTAAGAGATGCAATGGGATATATTCTGGGAATGGGATATGTATTTAAAGCAAAACCTTACGCCTTCGCAAGTTCCAATTGTGCTGATATGATGGTGTGATAAAAGAGTTGGAAGCGGGATGATGGGAGATGGAAGTTTTTTAACAGTATGAATTTAACTTCCCTCATCCAGCTTTTAGCCTCCATCCAAAAAAATAAAACAATGAAAACAATTTTAATCATCAACGGAGAAAAATACTGGCAGGATTATTTTGCAGGATTTGATGTGGTTCAGAAGAAAGTTCAGACCTCAGAATTTATCGTAAAAAATGCTGAACTGTATGCCATTGATGAGAATGGAGTCTGCAAACCGGATGTTATTTTTTGGAGATTGGGAGCGATCAATCCTGAAGCAAAGCACAGAAACATTTTGGAATTAATTGAATATTCAGGAGTTCCTTGTGTAAATTCAGCTTCAACATTATTAATGGGTTACGAAAGATTATCCATGTTAAACAGATTGAAAAAGCTTGGATTACCTGTGATTGATTTTAATGTGGCGACTAATACAACCCAATTGAAAAATCTGGAAATGCAGTTTCCTTTCGTGGTTAAAGTTGGAAATCATCATGGTGGATATGGAAAAAGTCTGGTTTCAACCGAAGAACAATGGGAAGAACTGAAAGATTTACTCTTTATTCATCAGGATTATGTGACGACAGAGAAATTTATTGATTATCAATATGATATCCGTTATCTGGCTGTCAATGATAAAGTCTGGGCAATTAAAAGAAAAGGTAAATATTGGAAAGCCAATTCTTTAACTCAGGAATATCAACTCATCGAGCCCGAAAAAGAATGGATAGAAAAAGTAAACCTGCTACAGGAAAACCTCAATGCAGATATTGTGGCGATTGATGTTCTGGAAACAGAAAACGGAGAAAAAATAATTGTAGAATACAACGATATTCCCGGACTTTCAGGATTTCCTGAAGATGCAAAACTGGAATTGGCGGATATTGTAAAAAGCAAATAAAAGAACCTTAAAAATTAATAACCATGTATTTTTTAGTTCAGGCTAATATATATTTAGATCCCGATCATTACAGAATTTTTGATGCTTTGGAAGAATTAAATATTGATTACGGTGTAATTAATATTCCTCCAACCGCACAAAAAATTGACTTCGAAACAGACAGAAAAGATGTTTTCGTATACGGTTCGGTGACGATTGCAAGATTGGCAAAGCAAAATACAGATTGGTTTCCCGGTTCTTTTTACGGAGGCAATCATTTGTATGAAGTGTATTCCAAATATTATGGTGAAAACCTTCTTAATCACAAAGTTTCCGTTCATAAAATTTCGGAAGAATTGATTTGGAAAAAAGATGAACTCAAATTCATCAAACCTTACAATGAAGCGAAAATTTTTACTGGAAAAGTCTTCAACGAAACGGAATGGAAAGATTTTGCTTTTGAAGCATTGAAAAATCAAACCAACAGAATTACAGAAGATTCTTTGGTTCAGATTTCTGAAGCAAAATGAACAATAAAAGAAGCAAGACTTTGGATTGTTGGCGGACAGATTATCGATTCAGGATATTATAAATTCAATGATAATGTTCCTTTTGAGGAAAAAGTTTCAGAAGAAGGATTGAATTTCGCCAATAAAATGATCCGGCTTTTCAATCTGGAAAAAGCTTTTGTGATGGATGTTTGCTTCACAGATGAAGGATGGAAGATTGTTGAAATCAACTGTATCAACAGTTCAGGATTTTATCCGAATACAAATGTGAAAAGTATTATCAAAGCTTTGAATATTTACTTTTCGAATTAAAAAAATAAGCAATGGAACTAACAAAAAGATTACTGTTTCTGGATGATATACGATATCCTGTTGAAGCGTATCATTATACAAAACAGGATATTTTCCTCAGAAAAGACTGGCATATCGTTCGGAATTACGAACAGTTTGTCAGCAGGATTTTGGAAAAAGGACTTCCGGAAATGATCTCTTTTGACCACGACCTTGCCGATGAACATTATTTGAAACCCGATTCTCAGGAATTTGTGGAAAAAACAGGCTACGATTGTGCAAAATGGCTGGTAGAATATTGTATGGATAACTATTTGGATTTACCAAAATTCTATTGCCACTCCATGAATCCTGTAGGAAAGGAAAATATTGAAAGCCTTTTAAAAAACTTTAAAAAATGGTAACGGATATTTTTAGATTGATAGAAGACATAAAAACACATTTGAAATTCAGTTTTGATGAGGTTGACAAGTGGTTTGATAAAGACAATAAAACGTTGAATTTTCAGCCATCAAATGGAGGTTGGACGGTTCAGCAGATTTTGGAACACATTTATCTCACGAACTTTTATCTGTTGATACTCATTGAAAAAGGATCGAAAAAAGCAATGCGGAATTATCTGCATCCTGATTTGAATCTTGAAATAAAAAATTACAGTTTCAATCAGGAAAAGTTTGAAGAAGTAGGCAAGTACGGTTCATTTGAATGGATAAGACCGGAACATATGGAGCCGAAAGGAGAATTAAATTTAACTGAAATAAGAAATTTAATTACTCAGCAATATCATCAATGTTCAAGTTATTTAGACTTGATGAAAAACGGTGAAGGTCTCCTCTGCAAAACAACAATGATGGTGAACGAACTCGGGAAAATCAATGTGTACGAATACATTTATTTCCTGTCGCTTCACGCCCAAAGACACGTTACCCAGATGAGGAATAACGAATTAGAAATAAGTTAAACTACAAATGAAAATCTAGGATTTTCTCTTATGTGTACTTAATATTTTCAAAGTGTTAAGCTTTAAAAACTTAAGTGTCCTAAAGTGTTAAATCTTTTGTCTCTTTTGTGGTTAAAATAAATTAAAAACTTAAAAAAATGATTTTCAAAACATATAACTCTATAGAAAATGCTTACCAAAACCGCGTGATCGATCAGATCAGGATTCAGGGTTTTTGGGATGAGATTTTCATCGTGCAGGAGAAGGTTCACGGAGCTAATTTCTCTTTCTTTACCGACGGAAAGGAAATTAAAATCGGCAAAAGAACTGCTTTCATCGAAAAGGATGAAAAATTCTTCAACGCACATCAGATTTTAGAACGTTACAGAAAAAACGTCATCGAAGTATTCGAAAAAGTGAAAAATATTCATCCCGATGTTGAAACGGTTGTGATCTACGGTGAATTGTTCGGCGGGGGTTACAAACACAAAGAAGTGGAGCCTGTAAAAGATGCCGTAAAAGTGCAGAAAGGTATTGAATATGCTCCGCACAACGAATTTTACGCATTCGACATTAAATTGAACGGAACCACTTATCTGGATACCGATGTGGTGAATGAAATTTTCGAAGAAACCGGATTTTTCTATGCAAAAATTCTTTTTCAGGGAACTTTGGAAGATGCTTTGAAGTTTCCGAATGTTTTCGATTCTAAAATTCCGGGCTGGCTTGGACTTCCTGAAATTGAGAACAATAGGTGTGAAGGAACCATTGTGAAAACTTTAAAAACCAGATATTTTGGTAACGGCTCAAGAGTCATCCTGAAAAATAAAAATGAAAAATGGATTGAAAAATCTAAAGTGGTAAGAAAACAGGAAAAAACCGCTCAAAAGCAAATCAGCTTTAGTGAAAAAGCTCAGAATATCTGGGAAGAAATCCAAAAATATGCAACTGCAAACAGGCTAAACAACGTGGTCAGCAAAATTGGTGAATTCGAACCCAAAATGGTTGGGAAAGTGATCGGTCTTTTTGCTCAGGATATTTTAGAAGATTTTGAAAAAGATTTCCCGGAAGTTTTTACCACCATAGAAAAAGAAGAACAGAAAAGAATCAATAAAAAACTGAATTCTTTGGTCATTGATGTGATAAAAGAAGAGTTAATGACTCTAAAAGTGTAGTTTCGGTAATATATTTACCGGAACTTTTTATGTGTTAAATTGAACCATAAATTTATCTGTCTAATATGCAGGAAGTTTGTCATTCTGACAGAGCCTGAAAGGATGCGAACGAAGTTCAGAGAATCTCAACATCAATTTTTTTTAAAGATTCTTCACTCCACTTCGTTCCATTCAGAATGACAGAAGAAGTAATTAATTATGGTTAAAAAAATAAAAAAAATGGTACAGGCAGAAATAAAAAGTCTTTTAAAAGAAGACATCAGTATATTAATAAAAGTCCCGAATTCAGCAAAACATTATCTATGCGATTGTGGTGAAGCGAGTTTACTGACGGTAAAAGAAGTACAGTCGGTTTCAGCGATATTCATCAGTCATACTCACATTGACCATTTTTCCAATTTTGACGGCATTTTCAGACATCAGATTGGAAGTGGCGAGAAAATCGTGATTTGCGGACCGAAAAATATTCATCAGCAAATTGAAGCAAGATTAAAATCTTACACTTGGAATTTAATTGATGAAAATGCGATTGAATATGAGATTAGAGAAATCGTTTCTAAAGAAGAAATTAATGTCTATAAAATTCGTCCTCCACATTGGAATCTGGAATTGATAGAAACTCAGCATTTCCTTTTCGAAGACGAATATGTAAATGTTGATTTTGCAATTTTGGATCACAAAACAGATTCCATCGCCTATTTATTCAGGGAAAAAGATTCGGTTACTTTTAATGAAAACGGTTTAGAATTCAAAAAAGGAAAATGGATCAGCGAATTGAAGAAAGCCTTTGAAAACAACGATTCCGACAAAGAAATTGAAATCGAAGGAACGGTTTATAAAGCATCCGATTTATTTCACTTTCTGACTCGAAACAAAGGATATAAATTAGGCGTAATCATGGATCACGCGGTCTGCGAAGACAATTATGAAAAGATAAAAACAGTTTTCAGAGAAGCGGATATGGTGTACATCGAAACATTCTACAAAGATGAAGATCAGGAATTTGCGAAGATCAACTATCACAGTTTTGCTTCTGCATCCGGTAAAATCATGAAAGAATGTGAAGTAAAAGAAGCCATTCCGATTCACTTTTCAAGAAGATATGTCGAAAGCGATCAACTGGAAATTGAAACCGCTTTTTATAAAGCATTTCAGGGAAATTAATTAAAACTATTTATTCAATTAAAATTTAAAAAACTAAAAATAATCATGCAAAATAAATTACCTTTTCATTTCGATATGGAAACGGCTGATCCTGATGATTCGATGACGTTGTCTGTTTTGGCAACACATCCCAAGGTTCATCTCGCAAGCGTATCCATACATCCGGGAGGAAAAGATCAGATAGGATTTGTAAAACGTGTTCTGCAAATTCTGGATAGGGAAGATGTTCGCGTCGGTGCAGGAACTCCAAAATCTTCGGCGAGCCGTGTTTCGGGTTTTTATCGAGACTGGATCGGAAAATTTGAGGAATCAGAAACGGATGATACGGCAGCAAACGTTATGAATGAAACACTTCATCAATTTCCAGATTGTACTTTACTGACGGGAGCAGCACTTACAAATCCGCATTCATTGTGGGAAACCGGAGTTTTCTTTGATCGCTGGTTTTGTCAGGGCGGTTTTGCAGGCGATAATATTGTCCCAAAAGAACATCGACTGGAAAAATTTGACGGAAAGCTTACCTGTGCGACATTCAATCTGAATGGAAATCCGTTGGCTGCTGAAAAGCTGCTCTCAATCCCAATGACTGATAGACGGATGATCAGTAAAAATGTTTGTCATGCTGCTGTTTTTACAAAGAAAGATGCAGAAATCCTGATCCCGTTTCGAAATGAAAATAAAGGATTGAAGCTATTTCTTAAAGCAGTGGAGCTTAAAGAAAAAGCACTTCATGATACTGTGGCAGCTTTATTGGCGATAGACCCGTCAAAAGCAGTCTGGGCAGAAGTAATTCCTTACAGACAGCGTGGTGAATGGGGTTCCCGTGAAGTAAAAGAAAGCTCTGGACACAACTCATCATTGATTACAACTCATATTCCGGATTTCAAAGATCTGTGGATGGTGATGAAACCTTAACGAATTAAATATTTATTAAACTAAAATTACAAAATTTATGCATTAAGTTGTCATTCTGACACAGCCTGAAGGGATGCGAACGAAGTTCAAAGAATCTCACATAAAGATTTTAGAGATTCTTCACTCCACTTCGTTCCGTTCAGAATGACAGAGGAAATAGTGAAATATTGTAGTTAAAAAACAAACAATTAAAAAAATGAAACCCAATATATTTTTTACAGCAGACCATCATTTTGGTCATGAAAACATTATAAAATTCTCCGAAAGACCTTTTGAGTCTTTGGAACAGATGAATGAAGAACTCATCAAAAGATGGAATGAGAAAATAGGCAAAGATGACACCGTTTATCATTTAGGAGATGTCAGTTTAGGCAAACCGGATTTCACGAAAGAAATCCTGGATCGGTTAAACGGAAACATTCATTTGATAAAAGGTAATCACGAAGGAGCGGGATTAACTTATCCAAAAAGATTTGCTTCCATCAGAGAGTATCACGAACTGAAAATTGATGAGTCTGAAAACAGCAACGGCAAACAGAAAATCATCCTCTTTCATTACGCTATGAGAACCTGGAACGGTTCGCAGCGTGGCGTTTGGCAACTCTACGGACATTCGCACGGAACATTACCGGATGATGAAATGGCTCTGAGTTTCGATGTAGGAGTAGATTGCCATAATTTTTATCCGATTTCTTACGAAGAAGTAAAAGAAATCATGAAAAGGAAAAAGTGGACACCGCCGTTTGTTCCGAGAAATTAAAAAGTTGGAAGCCTGAAGCTGGAGGCTGGAAGTAAATTACACGCTGTAAAGAAAAGACTTCTATCTTCCCGCATCCATCTTCCAACCTTTAACAATTAAATATTACAACAATGAAAACAACAGACAACATATTAATTATAGACCTCGAAGCCACCTGTTGGGAAGATCGACCGCCGAGAGGACAGGAAAGTGAAATCATAGAAATCGGAGTGTGTATCATGGATGCAAAAACCGGAAAAATTTCCAAAAATGAGGGAATTTTAATAAAACCCCAATATTCGAAAGTAAGTCCGTTCTGTACGGAACTTACTTCCATTACACAGCAGATGCTTGATGACGATGGCATTTTGCTGGAAGACGCATTAGATATTCTGAGAGCAGAATACGATTCCGAAGATATGACTTGGGCAAGTTACGGAAATTATGATCTGAATATGCTTCAAAATTAGGCAAGAAGATTCAAAGTGGATTATCCTTTGAGCGATGACCACATCAATGTGAAAACATTATTTGGAGAACTGCATCCCACGATTCGTAAAAGCGTCGGAATGGCAAGAGCTTTAGGCGAACTGAATCTTACACTTGAAGGAACGCATCACAGAGGTGTAGATGATGCCAAAAATATTGTGAAGATCTTATATTGGTGTTTGCAACAATACTAATATAACAATTCAGCAATTTAAAAATGTAATGATGACTTCCTTTCAAAAAGGGAGTTTTTTTATTTCCTTTTCATCCACTCCTCATAAGAAAGCACGCCCAACTCCGGTTTTCCGTCACCCTCCAAAACCGAGATAAATTCCAGCTGATTTCCATCTGGATCATTAAAATAAATGGCCAAAGCAGGCATCCATGCAAAAACCATCGGTTTTTCAATGTCGTCTTTCAGAAAATTATAAGGTTTCAGGTTTTTAGTTCTTAAAAACTCAACTGAGTAATTTAAAATATCTTCTTTATCAGCAGTAAAAGCAAAATGCCTTGTTTGAAGATTTTTCTTCTGCTCCCATAAACCCAACATGGATTCCTTGTTTTTTCCGATCCACAAAAATGCAATTCTTCGGTTTTCTTCTTTGTGGGCAAATTCCAATCCTAAAATTTCAGTATAGAATTTTATTGCATTTTCCAGATCACTCACCTGAACATGAGTCTCGTACAGTCCTTTAATCATGAGTTTAAAATTTTAATGAAACAAATCTAGAAAACGTATTTCCAAAAACTCTCCATTATTAATTCCTTTATATAAAATTAATGATAGATTTTTTCTTTTAGTTGAAGATTATTTGTTGATAGTTGTTAGTAGAGTCTTATGTTTGTCATTCAGAGCGGAACGAAGTGTAGCGTGGAATCTCTGCCATTAAAAATAGTCTAGATTCCTACGGAATGACAAACTTTATGGAAAGAGTATTTTGCCTAAAAAACTTGTTTTCATGTGTACAGCAAAATTTTTATCACCGATAAAAATCCTTGCGTCTTTGCAATTTTCCAAAAAAAATATTTTTTTCAAAAAAAAATATACTACGCAAAAACACTGCGCAGTATAATCCTTACTTTGCATCAGAAATCAGGGAGAAAGTGATAATCCTCTGAAATGTTTAACAAAAAAACAGTAACCATGAAATTTAATTTTTTAAGAAAAGATAATAAAGTAGTAACGAACTACGAAGGTGCAAAAGCTTACACGATGACACCTGCAGAAGAATTGTACAGTGCTGTTGTTACAACAGGATTATCCAATACAACCTATGAAAAAGGAAATGAAAGACTCACAAGAATTCAGTCCCTGATTCAGAAAAATGATCCGGAATTCGTAGCAAAACTGGCAGTTTACGCAAGAAAAGATATGTATCTGCGTTCCATTCCGTTGGTTTTGACGACCGAATTGGCGAAGCAGACTTCAGGTACAGACTTGGTAAGCAGAACCATCGATGGCGTGATCCAGAGAGCGGATGAAATTACTGAACTTTTGGCATATTACCAATTGGCAAACGAAAGAACAGATCTTAAGAAACTCAACAAACTGTCAAAGCAAATTCAGAAAGGTCTGGTAAAATCATTTAATAAATTTGATGAATACCAGTTCGCAAAATACAACAGAAAAGCGGAAGTTACCCTGAAAGATGCCCTGTTCCTGGTTCACCCGAAAGCAAAAGATGAAAACCAACAGGCAATTTTCAATAAAATCGTCAACGATACATTGGAAACACCTTATACTTGGGAAGTAGAACTTTCCGTTTTGGGACAGACAAAATTTGCCGATGATGCAGAAAGAAAATCTGCCTTCAAAAACAAATGGGAAGAACTGATTTTCAGCAACAAACTGGGTTATATGGCAACTTTGCGAAATCTCAGAAATATTCTTGAAGCCAACGTTTCTCCGGATGCGATGCAGAAAGTTTGCAGCTATCTTTCGGATGAAAAAGCCGTGAGAAATTCAAAACAACTGCCTTTCAGATTTTTGTCGGCGTACAGAGAACTGAAAAGTATGAAATCACCTTATCTGTCATCCATTCTCGAAGCATTGGAAGATGCGGTTTTGGTGAGTGCCAAAAATATCAAAGGTTTTGGTTTTGATACTTCGGTGGTGATCGCGGCAGACGTTTCCAGCTCAATGCAAAAGTCGGTTTCTCCAAGATCTAAAGTTTTGCTGTACGATATTGGTCTGTTGATGTCGATGATGTTGCAGTCACAGTGCAAAAATGTGATTTCAGGTATGTTCGGTGACACTTGGAAAAGAGTTCCGATGCCTAAAAACGGTATTCTGAGAAACGTGGATGCATTCTACAAAAGAGAAGGTGAAGTGGGTTACTCTACCAACGGTTATCTGGTCATCGAAGATTTGCTGAACAGACGCGAAAAAGTGGATAAAGTAATGATTTTCACCGATACCCAATTGTGGAACAGTATCGGAACAAGAAATTCTTTCGAAGATTCATGGAATCAATACAAGAGTTTCCACCCGAATGCAAAATTGTATATTTTTGACTTGGCGGGTTACGGAAGACAGCCTTTGGACATCAGACAAAACGATGTATACCTTATCGCAGGTTGGTCCGATAAAATTTTCGACGTACTGAATGCTTTGGAAGACAAAAAATCTGCCGTAGAAATGATTAAAAAAGTAGTGCTGTAAAAGGCACTGCTTTTAAAAATAAAACTAATAACCATTATTTTCAGAAGCTTAATCCCGCTTTCCACTATATCTTTTGTTCCGCTTTGCTACACAAAAGGATGTCGTTGCAATCGGGGCTAGATAGTAAAACGCTATTATTATTATGATTCAACTTATTAACGCAATAGAGATTGCTCCACTAAAATATAAAAAAGGAGAACATGAATTGCCGGAAGTTTCAGATCCTCCAAATCCTGAAGAATGGTATAGAAAATGGGTAAAAGCTGTTTCTATAATTGATCTTGATACAATAGATAAGAATTCTTATTTTGTTGATATTGAGAATATTGATGATAGGAATTTAAAAATTATTTTAGAGATTGATCTTCAAGAAATTGATTTAGATGCTTGTGAAGATCAAATTATGCCATTTGATGGCGGAATTGTTTTAAAATCAAATGATAAAATTTTACTAAAACCAACTTGTTGTGGAGATATTGGCAATATTAAAGAATGGCAAAGAATTTTAGAAAATGAGTCAAAAGAATGGACGGATTTATGGATCGGTCATCCTTATGTTTTCTATAAAAAAGAAAATGGAAAGATCCAATTTTCAGACTATTCAGATCTAAATTTAAGCGAGTTTTTAAATATAGAACCAATTTTTGAAATTGAGGAATCTAACTTAAGAATTGAATTAGAAAAAGTAACACAACACCAAATAAATTTTAAAAATAAAATTATAAATACTTTGCAAGAAATGAATGTTGAAAATGCTGAAAGAATTTCAGAATTAATGATAGGAGTAAAATAATCGACCTAGGAAATGGAGGCGTAAAGAAAATAAGCTGTACGAACGTTAAGAAAATTCTACTGTTTGAAGCGCGACACAAATTCAGAACCGAAGAACAAATAATAAATTCGCGCAAGTTTTAGAATTTTTAGAGCGTATAGATTATTTTTAGCCGGAATTTCCAAGTCTTGAACTTTTGGTTCTTTTGCTTCAAGGCAAAACGAACAAATGAATAATTATAAATAATGGGAACTATTTTTTACAGAATTGAACAGGATCTTAAGGCGGGAAGAAAGAAAAAAGCCTGCGACAGACTTCGAAATCTGATCAATGAATTTCCCGATGATCTTTCTTTGAGAGAGAAACTGGCTCAGATTTATTATGATTCAGGGTTTAAAGATGAAGCCGGAAAGTTTTGGATCTTATCTGAACCTCAGAATTTCGAAATGAAAGAAGCAGTTGAAATGTACAGAAATTCATTAAGCAATTCCGGAAATGCTATTTTAAAAGATATCATTTTTCGGGGAGATAAAACTCAGCTTTCGGAATACGCAAAAAATATTCTGAAGGAACTGGAAACTGACAGTTTTAAGAAAACAAAGCATATTCCTGATTTTAAAAGAAAGCAAAGAGAAAAAGGAAATTATACGGAATCTAAAGATAGCTTTTTTAGTAATGTAGGGCTTTATTTGCTCATTGGAGGAATTATTTTACTTCCATTTTTAGGACTTGTTAAGCTGGGAGAGATTATCGGGTCAATATTTTCAAAATAAATTCAACTGCGTAAAAAGAATGCGCACTAACGCAATAATTTTGCATCAACAAAAACAGACCATGAATTACTATAAAAAATGGCTTAAAGGAACACTGTATTGAGGTTAAATACTCAATACTTATGAAAAAATTTAAAACATTTAAAAAATCTTTCGGAATCAACGAATATGAATTAATTGATTTTCCGAAGAAAATTTCAAATGTGCAGATTTCCAGAATTTTATATGGAAATGAAATGGGGTGTTCTTATTGTTTTCCACATGGTTATGAAACCATTAATTCAAAAGAAATTAAGTTTCAGAGAAATTGGAAAAAATACAGAAAAACCCAATGGAAAACTAAAAAAAATTACCGGTGCCGTAAGAAAAGAAGTCCTTCGATTTCCACTTGAACAAGAGTCTTTTCGTTACATTGCCCGGTTTTAAACAACCAATGTCGTCATCATAAGAGATCCATCGTCTTACTTAAAATTTGAATTGATATCAAAACTCTTATACCATGTTACTTGGTTTTTTTTAAAAATAATTTTAACTGCGTAAAAAGATTGCGTACCAATGCAGTAATTTTGCAGTAACAAAAAACAATAACCATAAAAACTTAAAAAATAATCGATGCCGTAAGAAAGAGTTCCTTCGAATCCAAACTGAAAAAGTCTCTTTCAAAATTTTGCTCGATTTTAAATTGTAAAAACTAAACTTTGAAAATATAAAATAAAAAATCAAGTGTCGTTTCAGAATCATACTTCGATATTTAATCTTTGGGTCGCAGGTTCGATTCCTGCCTTCTCTGTTGTAAACGAGATGTAGCTCAGACGGTAGAGCAAAAGCACTGAAAGATTCTCACATTATTACCTTGATTTAAAAAACAAAAGAGTGCCGTAGAAAAGGCTTACTTCGAGTTAGAATTTAGACTTCAAAATCTAAGCAAAGTGCAATTTCCTGAATAACAGTAGGGATCAGGTGCATGTCTGTCTTTTCGCCTTTTGCCTCTTTTTATTGAAAATTTAAAAATATCGGGTGTCGTAGTACAGAAATACTTCGTTCCAAACCGGAAATACAGGTTCTATGCCTGTCAGTAACTAAAAAACTGTCGTCTAATTTGAGTAAGGACGCCGGAGAAATATCTGTACGAAATTTACCTTGATAAAATAAAGAGTGCCGTTAGAGAAAACTTACTTCGGTTAATCTTAATGATGTTGGTTCGACTCCAGAATAAATCTGAAAATGATTTATAATAAAGAGTTTTCTCGTCTTTTGCCTCTTTTTTAATTTTAAAAACTTACAGATAAGTGTCGTAGAGAAAGGTTACTTCGTAACTATAACGGTCCTAAGGTAGCGTAATTCGGGCGACCGAACTGGTGAGGTTGGGTTGAAAACCAACTGGGCAAAAGTTTTCGAAAGAAAGCGCAAGTCTCTCGCAGATGTAGAATTGCCGGCTCCCTGCCCAAATCGGGTAAGAGCGGCGCTCATAAGAGCAAAAATACCTTTTTCGCCTTTTACCTTATCTGTTTTTATAATAAACAAGTGCCGTAGAATAGTGTTACTTCGCTCATTACGACGGGGTCGCGGGTTCGAGTCCCGCCTTTTCCACAGTTCAAATCACAAAATGTAAAAGGAAAAGTAGCTCAGTTGGTTAGAGCACGATATTGCGCTTTTTGGTTGTTGCCTTTTTTTAAAATATAAAGTGTCATAGAGAAAAGATACTTCGTCACCAATCGAAGGGGAGGAATACTGAAGTCAGTAATTATGGTAAGATTATCCGGTTCGACTCCGGCAGAACGATGCGCCGCTTTCTTTTCTCGTTTTTTACCTTTATTTTTTTTCTAAAATTGCTATCCTTTCCAAAATTTCGGAAAGGATATTTTTTTGCTTGAAAGAAACATATCCCGCAATGGAGTAAGCGGTTTTTTCGGAACGTTTTTTTTCAGGTATTTCAGATAAATATTTTAAGTTTCCGTTTTCGATAGTCAGTAAAGTTTCTTGTCTGTTTTCGGAATTTTCCTTAACTAAAAAAAGACAATCTCCAATCCTGTGATTGGGTATAAGAGATGTGTTTTCGGTAAACTCAAATATAACATCTGTATTTGCTAATATTTTTTGCAAAACAATGCTGTTCTCATCATTTTCTGTTGATGTTTGTACTGTTTTTTTCTGTGCAGAAGGTTTTTCTAATGGAGAAAACATCAAAGTATCAATTACAGATCCGCTTACTAAGTTGTTTACCTGTAATGGTTTTGTAAGGAAATCATTAATGTCTAAACTAAAATAACCAGCTACTTTTAGCAGTGTATCTATTTTTGGCTCGGCTCTGCCTTCTTCGTATGCACTTATCACTCCGCGGTTAAGATCGAATAAATCTGCAAAAGCCTTCTGGCTCAGTCCTTTTACCTGTCTTATCTTCTTAATATTGGTTCCGAAAAAACTCATAAGTCTAATCCTTTTTGCAAATGTACAGAATTTTGAAATTTATTTTGCTAATAATATTTGCAATTTATCAGGAAATTATTACATTTGTATAACAATTGAAGCTAAATACGCAGAAAGATGAGTGAAAAAAATAAGATATTTAATAAAGTAAAACACTGGCTTTTAGATTACGAGTTTACCATCAGTTTTCAGGATGAAAATCAGAAAGTTTTAATTATAGAAAAAGAATCCAACGGAATCAAAAATATGATTCTGATTGTTTCTGATACGATTTTAATCATGGAGCAGTTTCTCTTTGAAATTAAAAATCCTACCCAAGAGATTTATAAAATTCTGCTTCAGAAAAACCGAGATATTGTACATGGTGCATTTGTGTTGGATCACTCAGGAAAAAAAGTGATTTTCAGGGATACTTTGCCTGTAGATAACATGGCGCAAAACGAAGTAATGGCTTCTATAGATTCTCTCGGAATTTTGGTAGGAGAGTTTAACAGCGAAATGATACAAATGACTAAATAAGTAAAAACTACAATATGAATATTTTTAAAAGATTATATACAATAGGAAAAGCCGAGATCAATTCGGTTTTGGAAAATTTTGAAGATCCTATAAAGCTGACGGAAAGCGGAATTTCTGATATGAAAAATCAACTGTCGGAAAGTATGGAAGCTTTGGCTAAGTTAAAAGCGCTTTCTATACGCAAGAAAAACGAAATTGAATCTGAAGAACAGGCAGCGAAAGATTATTACACGAAAGCAATTCTTCTGGTTCAGAAATCGGAGAAAGGTGAGATTGAAGTTTCGGAGGCGGATCGTTTGGCAAAAGAAGTACTTAAAATGCAAAGTATTGCGCAGGAAAGAGCCGAAAATTTAAAAGCTGAAAATGAAAAGCTACAAGAAGATTGTGAAAAAATGCAGGCAAACATTAATAATCTGAAATCGAGTATTTCAAAATGGGAAAATGAGCTCAGAACTTTGGAAGCAAGAGTGCAGGTAAGCGAAGCAACGAAAGATATTAATCAAAAAATGACGCAGATTGACAGCAGCAGTGCGGTTTCTATGCTCGAAAAACTTAAAGAAAAAGTAGTGCAGCAGGAAGCAATGGCAGAAGCTTACAGCGATATTTCCAAAGCTGGAAAATCTGTGGATGATGAAATTGATAATCTGGTAAAAAATATGGACGGTGAAGCAGAAAATGCTCTACAGAAACTAAAAGAATCACTTAAAAAAGGCTAAAATATGACCTTTCAGGAATTTCTACATATATCATTTTCTCCGGTAAATACCGTCTTGAGTGTGCTGCTGATTTTGGCGGTGATCTATTGGTTGTTTACCATTATCACAGGTTTGGATATTGATATAGGAATCGATGCAGATTTTGATACGGATGTAGATGCGCCGGATGGTCAGATTCATGTTACAGACAGTTCTTCAGATTTTATTCAGTTCTTGAAATTTCTGAATCTGGATATTGTTCCTATTTCCTATTTTTTAACAATTGCGCTGTTTTTCACATGGTTGGGTTCATTTTATGTTGAGGTTTATTTTTTACCAGAACTATGGATTGCGGTTATAATGGTTTTTCCCATGTTTTTGTTGGCTATTTTATTCACAAAGCTCCTTTTAAAACCTTTGAATCCATTTTTCAGGGAAATCAATCATAAAGGAGAAAAGCCGCACGATTTTTTAGGAAGGGAAGGAAGAATGAAATCAACTATTTATGGAGATAAAACCGGAATTCTTGAAGTATTTATCGGAAGCGATCCTATGACTTTGATGGTAAAAAGTAAAGATGGCGAAAAGATAGAACACGGAACTACGGTAATTATCGTAGACGAAGACCCTCAGAGAAAATTTTATTATGTAGCTACAGAAATTCGTTTTTAAAATTAATATTATGGTTGCTTTAATAATGATAATATTCAACTACATCTTAGAACTTTTGCTTTGAATTTCTTTAATTAAACTTATTGTCCTTCTAGTCGTAACTGAAAATGTTCTGCGTTCTTAGCTGAGTGAAACGCCTTTGCGAGCTTAAAAAACAGTTAGCATTTAAAAAATCTTTTCGGACTTCGCGTTAAAAACAAGTATTATGAAATATAAGCAATAATTAAATATTGTAACACTTACTTAAAAATTAAAAAACACATTAAAATAAATAAACTAAAAAAATATGAACACAACTTTAATTGCAGGAATTGTTATCATTGTGATAGCTTCCATCGGATTGATTTTCTGGATTTTATCCATGTATAAAAAAACCGTTCAGGGAATCGTTATTTTAAGAACAGGTTACGGAGGTACGAAAGTTTTCTTCAATGCGGGAATCGTTATTCCCGTCATTCACAGAATGGAATCTATGGATATTTCCGTTAAAAAATTGGAAATTGCCAGAGAAGGAAGAGCTGGATTAATCTGTAAAGACAATATGAGAGCCGATATTCAGGTGGCTTTCTTTATCAGAGTCAATAAATCGGTTGATGATATTGTAAATGTGGGTCAGACAATCGGATGTCAAAGAGCTTCGGATATCAATACTTTGAGAGAACTGTTTGAAGCTAAATTTTCAGAAGCTTTGAAAACAGTTGGTAAAAAGTTTGAATTTATTGAGCTTTATGAAGCAAGAAGCGAATTTCGCCAAGAGATTCTTGACATCATCGGAACAGACCTTAATGGCTATGTTTTGGATGACTGTGCAATTGATTTCTTAGAACAAACCAAAATTGAAAATTTAGATAAAGACAATATTCTTGATTCTGAAGGGATCAAAAAAATTACCGAATTAACGGCTAATCAAAATATTAAAGCCAATCAGGTTCGCAGAGACGAAGAAAAAACCATCACCAAGCAGAATGTAGAAGCTCGTGAAGCAATCTTAGAACTGGAAAAGCAATTGGCTGAAAAAGAAGAATCTCAGAAAAGAGAAGTTGCGAATATCAAAGCCCGTGAAAATGCTGAAATTTTGAAAGTAGATGAAGAAGAGCGTTTGAAATATGAAACAGTAAGAATTGCGACAGAAGAAAAACTGCAGATTGCAGAAGAGAACAAACAGAGACAGGTTGTGATTGCTGCAAAAAATAAAGAACGTGCCGATTTGGTGGAAACCGAAAGAGTACAGAAGGACAAAATGCTGGAAGCAACCGAAAGAGAAAGAATTGTTTCATTAGCTCAGATTGAAAAAGAAAAAGCGATTGAACTTGAAAAGAAAAATATTCAGGATGCGATTCGTGAGCGTTTAACAATGGAGAAAACCGTTGTAGAAGAGCAACAGGGAATTAAAGATCTTGAAGCTTTCAAAACAGCCGACAGAAACAAGCAAGTGGAAATTACTTTGGCAACACAGGAAGCTGAAAAGAAATTAATTCAGGAAACAAGAGCTGCAGAATCCAGAAGATTGGCCGCTGAGAAAGATGCTCAGAAATACGTTATTGAAGCACAGGCAAAAAGAGATGCCGCAGAAAAAGAAGCAGATGCCCGCAAAATTATTGCCGATGCAAAAGCAAAAGAAGAAGCGACTGTTGGTTTATCCGAAGCTCAGGTTCTTCATGCAAAAGCCGATGCTGCAGAAAGACAGGGAATTGTAGAATCAATCGTTATCGAGAAAAAAGCAGAAGCTGAAAGAAAAGAAGGTATTGCACAAGCCGAAGTTATCAAGGAGAAAGCATTTGCAGAAGCAGCCGGAATTACAGAAAAGGCAGAAGCAATGAAAAAACTGAACGATGCAGGAAAAGATCACGAAGAATTCAGATTGACTTTGTCGAAGGAAAAAGAAGTGGAATTAGCTCAGATTTCAATTCAGAAAGATATTGCACAAGCTCAGGCGGGAGTTTTGGCGGAAGCATTCAAATCTGCAAAAATTGATATTGTAGGGGGTGATAATACCTTCTTTGATAATGTTGTTCGTCAGGTTTCTGCGGGTAAAGGTCTGGATAAATTCATCAGCCACAGTGAAAATGCAACTTTAGTGAAAGAAAATCTTTTGGGTGATGGAGAAAATATCATTGGTAAAGTGATGGGAATGGTTGATAAGTACAACATTTCTTCAGAAGATATCAAAAACATGAGCATCGCAAGCCTAATTTTCAAACTAAACGGCGTTGCTAATCAGCAGGAAAGAGGACTTTTGGACAGAGCGATGGATATGGCGAAACATTTAGGTGTAGATCAAAAACCAATCAGATAAAGAACACTAACTATATTGTAAAACTCTCATTTTATGATTATTTAATTATACTTTGAGGGTTTTTAAGACATTAAGAAATTTAAAATATTAAGAATCATTAAAGGAAATATCGAAGATATTTGTAAGCGTTCTACTTAAAATTTGACTTTGTCAATTTTCTTAACTAACCTTTTATCGAATGATTTCTAAATTTCTTAATGTTAAAAAACACTGCTTTCTTGAAGGCATTTTTAAACAGAATGATGATAGTCTAAAATCTAGCATCTAACATCTAATATCTCAAAATATGTCAGAACAATTAAATTCAGGGACATACGAAATCATACAGAATCGTCTGAGCGAACAGAAAAATGATCTTATTCAAAGGCTTCAGAAACTGAACGAAAACCGTAAAGAGATTTTCGGCGGAGTAGATTTTTCTTTGATTGCCAATGAGAGAATTTCTACGGAACACAACTGTATTGCCAAAGATATTTTTTCTTTAAAAAATACATTGATTTTTGGTTCAAATGCTCATTTAGGTCTGCAGACGGAAATCAATATTTCCGATGTTTTTTCGGTGTATTCCATTAATAATAAAAGATTCGAACCAAAGGATATTTCTTTAATTGGAGATGAAATTTTCATTGAAGAGTTTAAGAATCTTTATAAATATTATAGAAACACTTTCTTTGCGCGATTTCATTTTACTGAAAATTATTTGTACATGGTTTTTCAGTTATCTGAAAGTACGTCGGATATAAAGGCTTTTAAGTGGCTGATTAAAGAAGGTCAACTGGTGTATGTAGATTCCAGAAGTGCTTCGGAAGTTACCTATCCTTCGCAACATGGTTTTGTGTGGACAAAAGCAACCAGAGATATGCAGCGTACCGGAAAATTTCCGCACGTTTCTTTGGCAGACAAAGTTTTTGTGGAATCTATCGGTGGAGATTTAACCATAAAAATTGAAGACAATACCGATACTGGAAAAGGAATTTATTCTGAGGAAGTTGTACATAAAGACCAGAATCTGGATGATGCTGAAATCCATTATTGTGACTTGGATAATCTTGTTTTGTTTAAAATAAAACCGTATCAGGAAACAGAACGTTATTTCATCTACAATCATAAAGAAAAGAAAGTTTCAAGAGTCGATACGTTAAAATATTCTGCGGTTTTGCTTCCTGAAAATCAGGGTATTCTTTTTTCTAACGGATATGCTTTGCAGACGGGAGGTTTGAAGGTGATTTCTCAGGATGTCAACAGACTTCATTATCTAAAAACGATTCAGGAGCCAAATGGTGAGAATTTTATGTATGTTTTTTATGATGATAAAACCAATAATTATCAGTTGATTTCATACAATATCATTACTCAGACAATTGAAACACCAATTCGTTGCAGTGGCTATTCTATTTTGCGGGATGGTAAATTAATTTATCTGAGAGAAAGTGTAGAAACAACAAAACATCATTTAGCTCAAATCTGGCAGACTCCGTATTCAAAAGAATTACAACCGAATACAGAAAAATCTGATACGCTTCTTTACAAAATCGGGAATAAAGATATTGTAAGAGTAATGGCAGAAAGTCAGGAACTGATCACTCTACTGAATAAGAAAGATTCTTACAGCGGATTATACGATGATATTGTAAAAATTTCTACCACCATTTTAGATGCTTATTATTTTCTGGGTGATGATGAGGTTCAAAATTTAGATAAACCTTTAAAAGAAATCCGAAAAATTGCCCATTCTGCCATTAACGAATATGAAAAAGTACTTGAGCAGAAGAAAAATACGGCTGAAGCTGTTGAAAAAATAAAAGCAGCATCTGAAAAAACCTTAGATGACACCAAAAGAATCAATTATTCTCAGCTCACCGAATATATTGATATGCTTTCCCAAATCAGAGCGTTGCGTGGCGAAATTATCGGTGCAAGAGATCTGAAATATGTGGATTTAAAAATTCTTGATGTCCTAGATCAGTCGCTGGCTGCGAGATCAGAAGAACTTTCCAATGCCTGTGTGAATTTCCTTCTTCAGGACGATGCGTTACTGCCATATCAGAACAGAGCGCAGCGGATTTCCGAAAATATTATCAATTTGCAGAAAGCAATTGATGCCAAAACAATTGAGGAGGAAATTAATAATCTTTCCGGGCAACTTGAACTTTTAGTGGATATTGTCAATAATTTAAAAATTGAAGACACCTCACAATCTACGCAGATTATTGAAAATATTTCAGTAATTTTTGCAAGGCTGAATCAGGAAAGACTGGAGCTTTCAAAAAGAAAAAGAGAAATTTCAGGTAAAGAATTGTCTGCGGATTTTCAGGCACAAATGACGTTGTTTGATCAGTCGGTGATTAATTTTCTTGAATTGTCTCAAACTCCCGAAAAATGTGATGAATATTTAACCAAACTTTCCATTCAATTGGAAGAGATGGAAACAAAATTTGTTGATTTTGAAGAATTTATCCATAAAATTGAAGAAAAAAGAGAAGAAGTTTACGGACATTTTCAAAACAAAAGAGTTCAGTTAACGGAATCCAGAAATAAGCGTACTCAAAGTTTGTATGATTCTGCACAACGGATTTTAAAATCGGTTCAGACAAAATCGGAGTCATTCGATTCTGAAAATGAAATTAACGGCTATTTTGCGACGGATTTGATGGCGGAGAAAGTTCGTGATATTTCACGGCAGCTTATGGAAATGGACGATTCTGCAAAAGCGGAAGAAATTCAGACTATACTGAAAACTTCTCAGCAGGAATCGGTAAGAAAACTGAAAGATAAAAAGGAAATTTATGCAGATGGAGACAATGTCATTGCTTTGGGTGATTATAAATTTGCCGTAAACCGCCAGAAATTAGACCTGACTTTGGTGATGAGAAATGCACAGTATTATTATCACTTGACAGGAACTGCATTTTATGAGCCTTTAAATTTTGAAGCGATTTCAGATTACAAAAAAGTCTGGAATCAGGAATATATTTCTGAAAATCAAAAGGTGAAACGTTTTGAATATCTGGCTTGGAATGTTTTTTCGCAAAATAAAAACATCAATACCGAAGAGCAAAACCGAATGGCTGTTCAGCAGTTTATGACAGAGCATTTTGGCGAAGGTTTGGTAAAAGGGATTCATGATGAAGATGCATTGACGATTGTCTTAAAATTTCAGCAGATGCACAACGAACTGGGATTGATGCAGTTTACGCCTTCCGAAAGAGCGTTGGCGCAGCTGTTTTGGTACTTTTTGAACCCGGAAAGAAAAGAATATTACCAAAAGCAGTTTGAAGCAGCAAATTTAATTTCAAAATCTTTTACAACAAATAAAGGTTTTCAATATCTGAATGAAGAATTATCCCATGAAATAAAATTGTTTGCTCAGAATAATCATCTTTTTGCTGAGGTAATTTATCTTGGTGTTGCCATTTATCTGAAAAGAGAAAACAAATCAGCGTTTTTGGTTTCTGAAAAAGCAGGACTTTTATATGAATCATTTTTAAAAGATCTGAAGGAAAAAGGGAAAGATTTAGAATTTATCGATCAGCTGAATGCTTTGAAAAAATATCCTGCAGCCTGTTTTTCTATTGCTGAAAGTGCCTTGAATGCGTTTTTGTTTAATTCAGAATCAAAGTTTGAAGATGATATTAAAAAAGAAGCAGCCGTATTCTTTGTAACACAAAATTTTGATGCTAAAAATGTTCTTCACATTTCTTACGAAACAGTTCTGAAAGGACTAAAATCTTTGGAAAAAGATGCCGATTATGTTTTAAATTATTATGAATTCGGTTTACGTTTATCCAATTTTAATGAGATTATTGTTCCGAAATATAAGCAGCTTCAGGAATTAAAAGCAAAATGGGTAAATGACAAAAAGAAAGCTTTAAAAATTGATACTTTCAAATCTCAGGTGTTAAGTTCGTTTGTGAGAAACAGATTAATCAGCGAAGTTTATTTTCCTTTGATAGGAGCCAATTTAGCCAAGCAATTGGGAACAGTAGGAAACGACAAACGTACCGACAGAATGGGAATGTTGCTTTTGGTTTCACCTCCGGGTTACGGAAAAACAACCTTGATGGAATACATGGCAGATCGAATGGGATTGGTTTTCATGAAAATCAACGGTCCATCAATTGGTCATGATATTGTTTCTACCGATCCAAGTGAAGCTAAAAATGCCGGAGCAAAACAGGAACTTGAAAAGCTGAATCTTGCTTTGGAAATGGGTGATAACGTTATGTTGTATCTTGACGATATTCAGCATTGTAATCCTGAATTTTTGCAGAAATTCATTTCTTTAGCAGACGGACAGCGAAAAATAGAAGGAATTTATAATGGAGAAAGTAAAACGTACGATTTACGATCCAAAAGGTTTTGCCTTGTAATGGCGGGGAATCCTTATACAGAAAGCGGAGAGAAATTCAGAATTCCGGATATGTTGGCAAACCGTTCGGATACGTACAATTTGGGAGAAATTTCCGGCAACAAAACAGATTTATTCGATTTAAGTTTAATCGAAAATGCTTTGATGTCAAACGAATATCTTACCCGGCTGACTCAATTTGGAATGGAAAATCTGTACAATTTATATGAAAGTATTCTTTCTGATTCGCCCAATGTAGATTTGCAGGGTAATTTTAGTTCAAATGAAATTTCAGATTTCAGAAAGGTGCTGGAAAATACTTTGAAAGTGAGAGATGTTGTTTTAAAGGTGAATAAACAATACATCGCATCTGCAGCAATGTCGGATGATTACAGAAATGAACCGACATTTAAATTACAGGGTTCTTATCGGAATATGAATAAGCTGATTACTCAGATTCAGCCAATTTTAAAGGAAGAAGAAGTTACGCAAATGGTTCTGAATCATTATCAAAACGAATCTCAGACTTTGACAACCGGAGCAGAAGCTAATATGTTGAAATTGAAAGAACTGATGAATATAATTTCTGAAAGTGAAACAGAGCGCTGGAATGAAATCAAGAAGACGTTTATGAAAAATAAAACCATAAAAGGTCTTGGTGAAAACGACAGAATGACGCAGATCGTGGCTTTACTGGCTCAGTTCTGCGAAGGTTTAGACGGGATAAAAGATGTTCTTCGTAAAGATTAAAAACGAAAAAAAGCTGCGAAAATTTTTGCAGCTTTGTTTTTTTATTGAAGTTCGTTTTCGCAGATTTTCTTCCATTTGGCAATAGTCGTTCTGCTGATTTTGTATTGTTTTGATATGTAATTGCTTGAGAAACCGTGTTGTTTTTGATATGCAAGAATCTTAAGCATCGTTGCTTTGTCGTACGTTCTCAGCTTTTGATTGTTTTCCTGGCTCTCTTTTGATTGTTTAAAAAGCTTTTCATTAAACTTGATCACCTCATCACTGGTGTTTAGGTTTTTCAGAAGTTCCTTTACTTTTGTGTCTTTCAGTTTTTCAGGATGTTCTTCCAGCAGAAGATCGTGATAAATTTTGCTGTAGTTAGGTTTCATTTTCATAATATTTTGGTGATTTTATTTTTTTTGAAGCCATCTGTGAAGCGTACTCTTTGGTATAGAATATTCTTTTATCACATCTGCCTGTGTCATTTCTCCGGAATCAATTTTTTTAATAATAAAATTCTTAATTTCCTGAGTGTATATATTTTTTCTGAATTGTGGTGTCTGTGTCTTGTTAGATTTTTCTTTTGTTTTATTAACTGCCGAAGGCGGTGCATATAAAATCAGGTGAGAACTGTATAATCTGAAGAAATCATACTCCAGTAATTTTGACCATCTTAAAAGAATATCGGTATCAATCGATTTACTTTCATAAACGCTGTTTACAAAATCCTCGTCTTTGTTCAGAAAATTGCATATTCTTTCGATGGCGATCTCTTTTTGTTGTACAAGTTCTTTTATTGCCTGTCCTATATGTATTACTTTGTATAACATTTATAAATAATAATTTATTTTTAAATATTTTTCATCCATCAATAACTGATAAGTATTTGTGTTTTTTTGTCGAGTTGGTAAAACTCTGGAGATTGTATAAAGTCGAGATCATTTGTAAATTGAAGATTGTTTAATAATATTGTTTTTTAGATAAACATTATTTATTTCTAATCTTTCTGTTTTTGTGAATCAAAGATGGGTTGTGTCCTTGATTTTTAAAATGATCCTTAGAATTTAAAATATAACGATTAAGTTGGAATTTTCCTTATTAAAAGAGCTTTTAAGACTGTTTAATACTTGAAAGTTATTGTTTTGGGTTATTAATCTAATTTTAAATCCGACAGTTTTACACTTCAAAAATACATAAAAATTGACAATTAAATACATAAAAATAGATTTAATTATTTTTATATATAATTAATTTATGTTGATCATTAGTTAGATTTGTTTACGATTGGTAATCAGGAAACCAAAATTATTCACTTCTTTTTTTAATGATTTTAATACGATACCATCTTGATTTTGATATTAACTCAGGTTTTTCAAAAAGTTGGATAAATAGATTCTACTGTCTATCTTTGCCAGCGAAAAAAGCAATTTCAATTCAAAAACACTTTGTTTAAAGAGTGATATTTACTGATGTTTAAAATATTGAAAATTTTAAATCAATTTGCTTTTTTTGTGAAATATGTAATTGCTTGTTGGGATGAAAAACACAGTCGCGCTTTTTGATTTTTCAAAAAAAATCAACTATAAAAATGAACTTCTTGCGGGGCTTACTGTCGCAATGACCATGATTCCCGAATCTCTTTCATTTGCCATTCTTGCGGGACTTTCTCCTTTAACGGGATTATATGCCGCTTTTATGATGGGATTGGTAACCGCCATTTTCGGAGGTCGTCCAGGAATGGTTTCCGGTGGAGCAGGAGCAACCATTGTTGTTTTAATGGCACTCATCAAAACTCACGGAGTAGAATATCTGTTCGCAACTGTAGCTTTAGCCGGTGTTTTTCAGATGCTGGTAGGAATTTTTAAGCTCGGAAAATTTGTAAGACTGATTCCGCAACCTGTAATGTATGGTTTTTTGAACGGTTTGGCGGTGATCATTTTCATGGCGCAGATTGAGCAGTTTAAAATTACAGATGCAAACGGAGTTGTTGGTTGGCTTCAAGGGACAGCTTTATATATTATGTTAGGTTTAACGGCTTTGACGATTGCAATCGTTTACTTCTTTCCAAAAATCACGAAAGTTATTCCAGCTTCTTTAGTAGCTATTGTAATTATTTTTGGAATTGTTTTAGGATTTGGAATTCCTACGAAAACTGTTGCAGATATTGCGCAGATTAGTGGAAGTTTGCCTGCTTTTCATATTCCGGAACTACCTTTTTCTTTACAAACCTTGCAAATTATATTTCCTTACGCTATGATTATGGCAGGAGTTGGTTTGATAGAATCTCTTTTAACTTTATCAATGGTTGATGAAATCACAAATTCAAAAGGAAATGCCAACAAAGAATCTGTTGCGCAGGGTTTAGCTAATATTACGAATGGTTTTTTTGGCGGAATGGGAGGTTGTGCCATGGTTGCACAAACTTTAGTTAATCTGGATGCCGGTTCCAGAGCAAGACTTTCAGGAATTATCGCTTCTGTTACGATATTAATTATCATTTTGGTAGGCGCGCCTTTTATTGAAAAAATTCCGATGGCTGCTTTGGTTGGTGTAATGATGGTGGTTGCGATCAGTACATTTCAGTGGGTTTCTATCAGGATTATCAACAAAATGCCGAAATCCGATATTTTTGTCGGAATTACAGTAGCCTTAATTACCATTATTCTTCACAATCTGGCTTTGGCAGTTTTGGTTGGAGTAATAATTTCTGCCCTTGTTTTTGCGTGGGACAATGCGAAAAGAATACGTGCGAGAAAACATACTGATGAGAATGGTATTAAACATTACGAAATTTTCGGACCATTATTTTTTGGTTCTGTTACAGCGTTTACAGATAAATTTGATCCAATAAATGATCCTGATGAAGTTATTGTTGATTTCAAAGAAAGTCGGATTGTTGACATGAGTGCTATTGACGCTTTAGATAAACTCTCCAAAAAATATACGCAACAAAATAAAAAACTGCATTTAAGACACTTAAGTGAAGACTGCCGTAAAATGCTGAAAAACGCAGAAGCTGTAATTGAAGTGAATATTCAGGATGATCCGACGTATAAAGTGATGCCGGAGAAGTAGGAGGGTTTTTGAGTAGGAGGGTTGTAGAGTTTGAGTGGTTAAGAAGATTGTTTGGCGAGAAGATGGAAGATGGAAGATGGAAGATGGAAGATGGAAGATGGAAGAGCGATGATGGAAGTTTAGAAATACTTCGCAAACATCTGAAAAAATCTGTGTAACCTCTAAAGAATAAAATTTTGGATAAACTGGAAGCGCGATGATGGAAATTTAAAATTCACGCAAACATCTGTGTGGAATAAAAATCTGCATAATCTGCATAATCAGCGGGAGAAAAAAAACAATTCATCATTGACAATTCATCTCAATAACCCAAACAAGGACTGCAAAAATAAATTTACAGCCCTTGTCTTTTAGGTTACTAATGTATTTGCGATGAAATCAGGCACCAAAGCATAGTGCGACAACTTCATGCTGATCGAAGCTCTTCCGCTCGTCAACGTTCTCAGATCAGAAATATATCCGAAAGTAGAAGCTAAAGGAACTTCTGCCGTGAAGATTTTTCTTCCCGATTTTTCATCAATTGAGATGATGATTCCTCTTCGTTTGTTGATATCCGCAGTCACCACTCCGGTATAATCTTCAATCGTTTGAATCTCAACTTTCATGATCGGTTCCATTAATTTAGGCTTACAGGATTTTCCTATTTCCCGGAAACCGTCTCTTGCAGCCATTTCAAAATCCTGAGCATGAGAATCATTACTGTGAGTAGATCCGTCGAGAAGCGTAACTTTCATGCTTTCCAGAGGATAACCCTGCAATGCTCCGTTTTCCATTGCCTCACGGAAACCTTTTTCAACAGACGGAACAAATTCATTCGGAATCACTCCGCCTTTGATCTGATTGATGAATTCCAAACCAATTCCATCATCATTTCTCGGTCCGATTTCAAACGTGATGTCCGCAAACTGTCCGCTTCCGCCATTCTGTTTCACGAGTTTTTCACGGTGCGTTCTGGTTTCCGTTAAAATTTCTTTATACGAAACTTTAGGTTTTCCCTGATTGATTTCAATTCCGTGATTCAACCTGATCTTTTCTAAAGTAACTTCAAGATGCAACTCTCCCAAACCGCTCAGTAAAGTTTCTCCCGTTTGTCGGTCTCTTTCAACAACCAACGATGGATCTTCTTCCTGAATTTTCGCTAAAATCAGTCCGAAAGACTTTTCATCGGCATTCGTTTTCGGCTCAATGGAAACTCTGATTACCGGAGCCGGAATCGTGATGGATTCAAGCAAAACAGCCTGTTCAAGACCAGATAAAGAATCTCCTGTTTTAGCATCTTTTATTCCGGTCAAAGCCACAATATCTCCTGCTTTTCCTTCCTCAACCGTTATCGTTTTGTCCGACTGCATCTGCAAAATCCTTGAAATTCTGAAACTTTCACCCGTTCTTACATTCTGAACCGTATCACCGGATTGTATACTTCCCGAATAAATTCTCAACATCGAAAGTTTACCCATATGCTTATCAATCACCACTTTGAAAACCAGTCCTGAAAAAATTTCCTCTTCATTTCTTTCCAGTTCCACCGTTTCTTCCGTTTTCGCATCTTTTCCTTTCACGGAAGGCAACTGATCCGGTGAAGGAAGATAACTTACAATCGCATCAAGCAAAGGCTGTACTCCCTTGTTCTTAAATGCAGAACCACATAAAACAGGAACTAAATTTCCTGAAAGACAAGCTCTTTTTATGGCTTCAGTAATCATTTCCTCAGAAATTTTTGTTTCAGAATCCAGAAAATATTCAAAAAACTGTTCGTCAGATTCGGCTAAAGTTTCCATTAGTTTCATTCTCCATTCATGAGCTTCAGCGTTGTAAATTTCCGGAATTTCCTTTTCAATAATGGTTTCTCCGTTTTCATCCATCCAGTACAGCGCTTTTTGCTTAATTAAATCGATAACGCCTTCGAAACTGTCTTCTGAACCCATCGGAATTTGTAAAGCTAAAGGAACTGCATTCAGTTTTGTTTTAATTTCATTTAAAACAGCAAAAAAATCTGCCCCGATTCTGTCCATTTTATTGATGAAACAAATCTTTGAAATTCCATGTTTTTCAGCCTGAAACCAGACATTTTCCGTTTGTGGTTGAACTCCCGAAGAAGCACAGAAAACTGCTACAACGCTGTCCAAAACTCGTAAAGAACGTTCAACTTCCACCGCAAAATCAATGTGTCCCGGAGTATCGATAATATTGATATTGAATACATTGTCATCTTTTTTCCACTGGGTAGAAATTGCAGCCGAAGAAATCGTAATTCCCCTGTTTTTCTCTTGGATGTCTTTATCCATTGTGGTATTTCCTTCGTCTACGTTCCCTATTTTGTGGATCATTCCCGTGTAATAAAGAAGTCTTTCCGTAAGTGTTGTTTTTCCTGCATCGACGTGTGCTATAATCCCTATATTTCGTGTGTTGTATTTCATTTTGTTAAATTTAAATTGTTGATTTTTAAACTTCTGAAATAATGTTGATGATGTTTTTGAATTTTTTTGACGCAAAGATTTATTAATACTTAAGCTAAGTTCAAGCTGGCAAAGATTAAATCAATAAAATTGATTTTAAGAAGCATGCTTCATCAGCGACCTTGTCGCCATTCTTTGCTCACTAAAAATATTCAGTTTAATTATAAAAAACTTTGCGTTTAAAATAAAATTTCCAATACCTTATCACCGAACAACAGAAGTTTTTCGAATATTAAAGCTGAAAAGTAGGGTAGCAAAAAAGACCTATCTGAAACAGACAGGCCTTCGTTATATTTTAGTTTTATAAGGTCGATCGTTATTCAGATAAATATTTAGTGCTACCAAAGTACACAGCTCTGATAGGATTGCTTAAAGTGATTATATTTATCATTTTTGTTGACATTGTTGATTGTTAACCGGTTGCAAAATTAGAAAAAATATTTTAACAGCAAAATTTTTTTAATTTTTTTAAAACGACAAAAAATGAAAATTTAAAGACATTATTTGCTAAATTATTTTAACGCGATGATCGCTAGGTTTTGTTCAATCCTTTGAAAACATTTTCGTTCGCCAAGGCACTTCGTTCAGCAAATGATAGCATCAAGTCTTGGCTGAGTGAAACGCCCTTGCGAACGAAAAACACCCACAATGATTTTAAAAAAATCTTTGAGGACTTTGCGTTTAAAAAAGAATTTTCCAATATCAAATATTACGGAAAATCATAAAAATTTCTTAAAACAGCCAACTACATTTACACATTAATTTAAAAATTCTATCTTTGAAAGGAATTGTATTTTGAACACGAACAGATGAAAGAAAATAATAACCATTTAAAACATCTCTTTCAAGAAAAAAGCTAAATAAAACTTTTAACTGAACCATTTTGAAAACAGATATAGACATCCACAATCACTCACATTTTTCCTTTGATTTGTGGCTTACTTTAATAAAATCTCATCCTGAATTTAAAGCAAAAAGAGTTGAGTTGTTCTCCTCATTTTTTGACGTAAAAAAACCGATTGATGAAGTTACGAAAGTCGTAAAATATTACGATGATCTTTGTAATTCTATCAATGAGGTAATTGGCGGAAATGTAAACACTTTCGAGATTTATTTATTGATCTTAAATGCTTTAGAAGTTGATTTGAAACATTTAAATAAAGGAAATTTAAATGAGTTTTACCAAAAAAGCGAAGACTTATTTTTACAGTATAAACCTGTTGTAATTTTCGAAAATCTACATCAGTTTTTTGATGAAATTAAAAATCAGGGAAAAACAATCAATATTCTGAGCAATACAGGTTTTATCAAAGGAAAAACCATGAGGAAATTCCTGATTGAAGAAAATTTAGATCAATATATTGATTTCCACATTTATTCGGATGAACTGAATTGCTCTAAACCAAATCCAATTGTTTTTCAGGAGGTGAAAAATTTAATTAAGAACAAAGATTTAAAAATGAATCAGATTTTGCATGTTGGTGATAATCCAGTTGCTGATTACAAAGGAGCAAAAGATTTTGGGTTCAATGCGCATTTAATAAAACATACGATTTAATATGAACAAGAGGTACAGCTTGCACCACATTCATTCTGCAGATGAATTTACTTTTTCGCCTGCTGAATACAGTTATTTCAAATACGGCGATAAGTTGTATGCAGAGAAATTTGCAAAAGAATTATTCGATGGATTTATTGCTGAGCACGAAGAAATTTTAAATACAGATAAAGATATACTTGTTTTGCCAAGTCCATATATGGCAATTCCGACAGCTTCTAATTTTCTGTGTTTTTATTTTAAAAAACAGCTTGATTTTTATCTTTTTCAGAGAGGAAAGAAGTCAAGTATTCTGTCAAAAATAAATAGAAATCATACCTATACAACAGATTACGGAACTTTAAGTTTTGAAGACCGTAAAAATCTGATTGCCAACGATACTTATTATCTTGATAAAGATTTTCTTAGAGGAAAACTTTGTATTTTTATAGATGATATAAAAATAACGGGAAGTCATGAATTTACAGTGAATAAAATTCTGAATGAGTTTGATGTGAAGGCAGATTTTTTGTTCATGTATTATGCTGAACTGATGAATTTTGATATTGATCCTACAATTGAAAACTATTTCAACTATCATTCGGTAAAAAATGTAGAAGATGTGATAAAAGTAATGCTGAAGCCAAGTTTCCAGTTCAATACCAGAATTGTAAAATATATTTTGGGCTTAGAATCAAGTAATTTTGATTATCTTACGTCTAAAATAAAAAAAGAGCAGATGGATCATCTTCTTGAGTTGGCAATAAGCAACAATTATCATTTAATAAAAGAATACGAAACTAATATAAACACTTTAACACAAACAGAACTTAATTATGGCTATTAACTTACAGAAAGGACAAAGAGAAAATATAAATGCGCCTAAATTTACAATCGGTTTAGGATGGGATATCAACAATACATCGACAGGAGGAGCATTTGATTTGGATGCTTCTTTATTCTTGCTTGGTGACAACAAAAAACTGGTTTCAGATAATCATTTTATTTTTTATAATAATTTGGAATCTCCGGACAAAGCCGTGATTCACTCAGGTGATAATTTAACAGGTGACGGAGATGGCGATGATGAGCAAATAAAAATAGATTTAACTAAAATAGATGCTGCCGTGAAAGAGATTACTGTTGTAGTAACTATTCATGATGCAGACACGAGAAGACAAAACTTCGGACAGGTAAGAAATTCTTTCATCAGAATCTTCAATACAGATACCAACGAAGAAATTTTAAAGTATGAATTGGATGAAGATTTCTCTATCGAAACTGCCGTGGAATTCGGAAGAATTTACAACAGAAATGGTGAGTGGAAATTTGAAGCTGTAGGAAGCGGACAAAGAGACGGTCTTGAGAAATTTGTATCAATGTATCAATAATCAATTATGGATAATCAACCAAACGAAAATATAGATCCGCTTCAGTCGATAGAGCCTTTAAAAACTTTTGAGCCAACTCCGATGCCACAGAGTCAGCCAACTCGAAGCTCGGCTCCCGCAGTTTTAGTGGATAGAGACGGAAACGTGAATTTAAGCCAAATTCAGGATTCTGAACGTCAGAAATACGAACTGATGGCAAATTCTATCGATGAATCCAATCCCGGTTCTATCGTGAATTTCGGTTCAGATTTACAAAAAACTTTGGCAAATCAGAGTGATAGTTTCTTAGGTAACGTAAGAAGATCAAATTCTGGTGAAGTAGGAGAGTTAATCAATAATTTGTTGATTGAATTAAATTATGTTGATGTAGACGAGATTAACGGAAGCAAAGTAAAAGGTTTCCTGAGCCGACTTCCTTTCATGAAAAAGATGATGACTCAGGTGGATAATCTTTTTGCTAAATACGATAAAATTACCAGTAATATCGACCAAATTTCTCATAAAGTAAATGCAGGAATCATTACTTCAACGAAAGATAATGCGGTTTTACAGACGATTTTCGATAGCAATGTCAATTCAATTAAAGCGATTGAAGATCTTGTAATCGCAGGAAATCTGAGAATGGAAAAAGCGGCTGCTGAATTGGCAAATATGGAAGCCAATGTTCAGAACTTTGCCGACTATCAAATCGCTGATAAAAGAGATTTTATCAACAGATTAGACAGAAGATTGGCAGATTTAAAAGTAGTTCGTCTCATTATGATGCAGTCTCTTCCACAAATTAGATTGGTGCAAAATAACAACGTTTCGATTGCTGAAAAAGCACAGACGATTTTAACCACGACCTTACCGGTTTGGAAAAATCAGCTTTCACTGGCAGTTGCAATGCACAGACAGCAGCAAAATATTGAAGTTCAGCAAAAAGTATCTTCTACCACAGAAGAAATTCTGAGAAAAAATGCAGAACGTCTCGGTCAAAATTCAATCAACGTAGCGAAAGCCAACGAGCAGACTATTGTTTCGGCAGAAACACTGAAAGAAACCACTGCAATGTTGATTAATACATTGAATGAAGTAAAACAAATTCAAAAACAAGGTACAGAAAGCAGAAGAAAACTAGATCAGGATCTTCAGACTTTGGAATCTGAACTAAAAGCAAACATCAGAGGATAAAATTAGTGCAAAAGAGTGAGTGATGAAGTTGCAATCATAATGTCTCAAAGCAGAAGAAGATTAACAAAGCTTAAACTTCTCTCTAATTTCTTTGAAAATATCGACGTCATATCAGTTTACATAAAAACGGATATTATTCATAAATTATTCGAAGAAAACAAGACTTTAGATTACAACAAACTCGAATTATTCCATTTGCAATATACCGACAGTCTGATAGAACTTTTAACCAAGATCAAAAAGAAAAAGGAAAACGATCTGTTGGCGGTGATTAACGAAATCAATATCAATAATCAGTATATTGATGGTTTTGAAGAAAAAAAGGTAGATAGTTTTGAAACAGACAGAAAGTTCTACAGTGGCGTTTTTTCTGAACATTTAAGAAAACTGTATAAAGACCTCACTGAAGATAAATTTACAATCAATTGGAATGATGTTCTGTATTTTCACAAAAAATATGCAGTGGAATTTTACAGAACAGATACAGACGAAACAAAATTGAAGCTGGGAAATGTTCCTTCGTATCAATATCAGGATTATTCTATAGAGAGAAAACTGTTGGGTAAGCTTAATATTCAGAATTTTAAAGTACGTTTCGTTTGTGGTTACAGAAATGGTAGAGACGAATATGAATTGTTTAAGATTTTTCAGTCGAATGAACATTTTATATTTAATATAGAAGAAAGAAGGCTTTATTTGATTGATGATGAACTTTCATATTTAGATACTTCCGAGAATGAATCGAATCAGGCTTCGGTTATGAATCAGCTCAAAAGAAGAAATGAAGAACTGGAGGAAACCATTCATGAGCGAAAAAGAATTTTACCTGAAGGTGTAGACAATGTTTTGAAAGACTATCTCAGAAATATAGAAAACGTAGATATTATGAGCAAAATATTTGACGTTAACGAAGAAACTAATATTCTTCGTGCGATGCTCAATTTAAATTTGAATAATTAATAAAAATAAAAAGAAACGATAAGTTTTTGAATATCTGTTTAAATTAAAAAATAAAGTTAAAAAGGCTCGTTTTCTTTGCTGAGTGAAATCGAAGATTCGACGAAGTCAAACGCCTCTGCGAACGAAACATATACAGACAGATTAAAAAAATCTTAGTGAACTTTGTGTTAGAAAAGATTAATTAAAAATATAACTAAAAACAAAAAAATAAATATGGCTATTAACTTACAAAAAGGTCAAAGAATAAACCTTACGAAAGAAAACGGAACGACGCTTTCTCAAGCTTGTGTCGGAATCAATTGGGGAGCAATCGAGAAGAAAAGTTTCTTTGGCGGAACTTCAAAAGAAGCAGTAGATTTAGACGGAAGCTGTATTTTATATGATGCCAATAAAAATGCAACAGAAGTAATCTATTTTGGAAATCTAAAATCTAAAAACGGATCTGTAAGACACAGCGGAGACGATTTAACAGGTGATGTCGGAGGAGATGATGGCTTGGATAACGAAGTTATCACTGTAGATTTTGCTAATCTAGATCCTGCTGTAGAGCACGTTGCTTTGGTTTTGAACAGCTACAAAGGTCAGGATTTCGGGACGATCCCTTTTGCGTCAATTCGTATTTACGAAGGAACTCCAACAAGTGTAAGAGAAGTTTTTGCTAAATATGATATTGCGAATGATAAATCTTTCAGCGGTCATGTTGCGATGGTGATGGGTGTTTTCTACAAGAGAAACAACGAGTGGAAATTCAACGCAATCGGAGATCCTACAGCAGACAGAAAACTGGAGCAAACCATTCAGACAGTTCAGCAAAAATATTTGTAAGATAATTCCCGAATTTAGTTTAATAGAAATTAGTAAAGCCTGTTTTTCAGATCATGAAAGTCTTGGCTTCAAATCTAAAAAATTAACATCGGTGTTTATTGAAAACAATCATTAATTTAAACAGCAATATCTGTATCTTTACGGCTATTGCTTTTTTATCATATAATAATATATTAAACAGTGGAACAACACAATATTTTAGAATTACACCCAGGTTTGGTTTGGGGATTTGCGGTAACGGTCGTTATCATGCTGCTTCTGGATTTAGGAGTTTTCAACAAAAAAAGTCATGAAGTTTCTTCAAAAGAAGCAACAATCTGGTCTGTAGTGTGGATCTCTCTTTCAATGGTCTTTTCCGGAGTTGTGTATTGGGTTTTCAATACTGACGGAACAGCAGATAGTCATGCAATAGCTGTAGAAAAGTTTACACAATATCAAGCCGCTTATTGGATAGAGAAAGCGCTCTCTGTAGATAATCTTTTTGTATTTATCTTAGTTTTTGGCTTCTTTAAAGTTCCTAAATTTCTGCACCACAAAGTTTTGTTTTGGGGAATTATTGGTGCATTGATCTTCAGAGCAATCTTTATTTTTGCGGGAGTTGAATTAATTGAATTGACTTATCTTCCGGAAATGAATGTCTTTGGTCATGCCGTTAAAATCAATGTCGTAATGACGCTTTTTGGGTTGTTCCTTATTTATGCGGGAATAAAATCATGGGGAGATGATGGAGATGATGATAATGAAAATTATGGTGATACAGCAGGAGCTAAGTTGATTAAAAGCTTCTGGAAAGTCTCTGACAATTATGATGGCGATAAGTTCTTCACCGTACAAAACGGAATAAAAATGGCAACACCTCTTTTGGTTGTCGTTGCAGTAATCGAATTTACAGACGTATTGTTCGCAGTAGATTCTATTCCGGCTATTTTTGCAATTTCCAATGATCCTTTTATCTTGTACACTTCGAATATCTTTGCAATTTTAGGGTTAAGATCATTGTATTTCCTTTTGGCAAATTTCATTCACATGTTCAGCAAATTGCCTTATGGTTTAGCAATAATCTTGGCATTTATTGGTGTGAAAATGTTGATCGCACCGTGGTATCATATTACCTCTCCGGTTTCTTTAGGAATCGTAGGTGGAGTTTTGGTAATCTCGGTTCTGCTTTCCATCATGTTTCCCGATAAGAAAGAAGACGAAGAAAAACAATTAGATTAAAAATAAAAAAGGCTTTACAATTTGTAGAGCCTTTTTTATTTTTAAAAGTTACTGTTAGCAATCGACTCAAAACCATCAACACTACTTATACTTCAACAGTTTATTAATTTTCTTTCTCGTTTGCAGTGAAGCTTTGTAGGCTTCATCTCGCAGTTTCTGGATTTTTCCGACAGGCTGAAAAATTTCTGCACTTTCAAATGGGTTGAATGAAAGCAGTTCATTATCACAAGCTTTAGGATCAACCAAAGAATTTTTCTCAATTTTCAATTCACCAATTTTAATGAATGGCGAATTTTTCCATTCGCGGTTCAGAGTATTAATGGGTTGGTCTTTTAAGTTATAACAAAACTGAATCAATACATCAGCAGAGTAATTTTTCTGATGACAAAAATTTTCAACAGCTTCTTTTGTACTGAGTTTTCTCCCGAATTTTTTATCAATGTTTTGAGGACATATTTTTATCTTAATCATGTGATCTCCCAAACGGTAAGCTCCTACAGAATGATAATCGAAAGAAAGAAAAAAATCATTTCTTTTTCTTAAAAGTTCAAAACTTTTTTTTAGGAAAGATTTAGTTAAAACATTCGGTAAAATTTGATACATATGTGAAACCAGCGGAAATATGTTTCCCCATTTTTTAGTAAAGAACCGATTGACTGCAATAAATAATTTTAAAAATTTTGAAACCGAATTGATAGGAAATAACGGGAAATTCACCAACGGATAATTGGCAATTGTACGGTCTGCATCATCTTTTATTTTAATTGAAAATCCATACGCAGGAATGTCTTTTTTATTTTTTTTAATTTTTAGATGAGCGTTGGAAAGCCTTGCTACAATAGGGTGTTTTTCTTTATCAAACAGATATAAAAGATCAGAACGGATTTCCGGATTAATAATAAATTCACCTTTCAGAACAGCATACGTTTTTGCATGGGCATTTCTTGTGGCGTAATTAACATCACTAATGGATGAAGATTGTTCTACGAAATCGGCGATGCTTTTTTTTGCTTCTTCAAGAAGTTGTTTTTCTTCGTATGAAAGCTTCTCAAAGTTTTTATTGTAACTCAGTGGTTTTGGCATATAGTTTTCAAAATTCAATGATAACGCCAAGTTTTTATATCTAGGTTAAGAGAATATTAAACTTATTTGAATTTTAGTAATGGGTCTGAATATCATATTAAAATTAAGTTCTTCCTTCGTCCCGCTTCTGGCTTCCAGCTATAAATAACTATCTTTGTAAAAAAAATTATGGGAGTAGCAGATTTGTTATTTAAAAGAAAAAAAGAACAGGCTGAAAAAAACCTGAAAGACGGACAGGAATATATGCTGGAATACGGTAAAAGAGAAAGTGTGGTGCAGTTACCAAGTGGTTTGCAGTATGAAATCATCACGGAAGGTGACGGACCAAAACCGGGACCGAAATCTATGGTAAAATGCCATTATCACGGAACTACAATTGGAGGTAAAGTTTTCGACAGCTCTGTGAAAAGAGGAACTCCTGCTTCATTTCCTTTAAATAAAGTAATTAAAGGTTGGACAGAAGGTTTACAACTTATGTCTGTAGGAAGCAAATGGAAATTAATTATTCCACCACATTTGGCGTATGGAGATCAGCAAATCAGTAAAGAAATCGGACCAAACAGTACGCTTGTTTTTCAGGTAGAATTGTTAGAGATTAAATAATAAGTATTCGCTGTTGAATAAAATTAAAATTACTTGTATTTTCGGGTAATTTTTTATTTAAATATACAAATCTGAATCTGTAAATTTGCTTTGTAATCATTTTACAATGTCGGAATTAAAGAAATTACGGGAGAAAAAGAATCTCACTCAGGAAGAATTATCCGAAAAATCGGGTATTTCTGTCAGAACGATACAAAGAATAGAGGCAGGAACAGAACCGAAAGGTTATACTTTAAAAACATTAGCTGCGACTTTAGATGTTGCCGAAAAAGAATTATTAAAACAGAAGGAAGTTCTAGAAGAAGTTTTTATTGAAGAGACACTTGTCGTAGTAGAAGAAAAGGAGGTTGTAAATTTTAATCTGATCAAAATAATCAATCTTTCTTCATTACCTTTTGCTTGGCTTCCGATTGCTAATTTTTTACCCCCGATTTTGATCATGTTGTTTACCAAAGAGAAATCGCAAATTACCAAACAGATTATTTCTCTTCAGATTTTTTTAGCCGTTATTTCACCCGTTATTTTTATGATTGTTGCGCTTTTAAAGGTAGGATCAAAAGCGGTATTGCTTACAATTGTTTTACTTACACTGGCAAATATTTATATTATCTTGAGAAACGCTTACGAAATCGATAAAAAGAATGTGCTTTTTTGTAAGCTGAATTTCAGTGTTTTATAATTTTAAAATACGATTGTCGGGTTTTTGTCGGGTATATTTTTAGTATTGAAATCCTGAAATTTCAAATCTTTGTCAAAAATTAATCTATGGCAAAGAAAATTAATATCTGCATCTTTTTACTTTTTATTTTTATTACAAATCTTCATGCTCAGATTGCTCAAAATTCACCTTTATTTTTAGAGTTGAAGAAACAGGATAGCATTTTTTTTGAACGGGGATTCAATAATTGTGACATCACTTATCTTGAAAAACATGTTGATGATAACCTCAAATTTTATCATGACAAAGGAGGTTTTCAGGACAAAAAATTGTTTTTAGAACGAACCAAAGAAAATATTTGTTCAAACACAAACCAAAAACCGATTCGTAAAGTTATAGAAAGCAGTCTTGAGGTTTTTCCGCTGTATAATGAAGGCAATTTGTATGGCGCAATACAATCTGGAGAGCATCAGTTTTATATTCGTGAGAAAAATAAAAATGATGTTTTGGGAGGTCAGGCAAAATTCACAACAGTCTGGACAAAAAAAGATGGAAATTGGGTGATGAGTGATATTCTAAGCTACGATCACGGCGAACCAAAAGATTCTAAAATGACAGACAATCTTCAGCAATTACTGGAAAATAATCATATTCCATCTTTAGGATTAGGGATTATTGAAGATGGTAAAATCACACAGATAAAAGTTTATGGCACATTAGATGGAAAAATAACCGCACCTTACAACAGTCTTTTCAACGTAGCTTCTCTAACGAAGCCTGTGACAGCCATGACGGTTTTACGGTTGGTAAGTTTAGGAAAATGGAATCTTGACGAACCTCTTGATAAATATTGGGTAGATCCCGATATTGCAAAAGATCCGCGACATAAAAACTTAACAACAAGAATAATTTTAAGCCATCAATCGGGCTTTCCAAACTGGAGAGGAGGAAAGAATGGTAATAAGTTAAGCTTTGATTTTGATCCGGGAACAAAATATCAGTATTCAGGAGAAGGTTTTGAATATCTGAGAAAAGCTATTGAGAATAAATTTCATAAAAGTCTGGAAGATTTAGCAAAGGAACTGGTGTTTAATCCTTTGAGTATGAAGGATACAAGTTTTATTTGGAATGAAAAATTTATTGATAAGATGGTAATAGGTTACGATAAAGAAGGAAAACCTTACGATATTGTCAGAAATACGAAAGCGAGTGCAGCCGATGATTTGATAACGTCTGTGGAAGATTACGGTAAATTTATGGTTGCTCTAATGAATAACGATTTACTCTCTAAAAAAGTTTTCGATGAAATGAAGTCGAAACAGATAAAAACGAAGCAGGATAAATATTTCGGACTTGGTTTTGAAATTTATGATTTAGGCAATAATGAGATCGCTCTTTCTCACGGAGGATCCGATAAAGGTGTCAATACCATTACTTTTATTTTACCGAAAACAAAGCAGGGTTTGGTGATTTTCACCAATGTTGATGACGGATACAAAATATATGAACCCATTATCAATCAATACTTCGGAAATGTAGGGAAGAAAATTGTGGAGATAGAAACTAAATAGTGTTTAAAAGAATTAATTACAATTAGAATAATTTTAATTGTAATTAATTTTGTTACAATTAAAAATTTTGTACATTTGCATTATCATTATGGGTAATACAAGATTCGCAACAGCGATACATATCATGACGTTATTGGCAAAAGTTCCTCAGGAATGGCTTACTTCCGAGTGGATTGCAGGAAGCATCAATGTAAATCCTGTTATTGTTCGTAAAGAACTGAAAGAATTGCGAAATGCAGGATTAATTATAAGCCGATTGGGAAAAGAGGGTGGAACAAGACTTTCAAAAAGTGCTGAAGATATTAAGATTTCTGAAATTTATGCTGCCGTAAAAAATAATGAAGTTTTAGGTAAAAAAAACCAAAAACCAAATCCTGTTTGTCCTGTTGGTAAAGAAATTAACAGTCATCTTCTTTTACTTTTTGATGCAACAGAGCAATTGGTGAGAGATTTTTTGGGAAATAAATCTTTGCAGGAATTTGCAGATCAGTTTGACTAAATTTTTTTTAACCATAAATGTAACAATAGTTATTACAATTAATAAAAAATAAAAACAATGAACAAAAAAGTAGCCGTAATCGGAGCCACAGGATTTGTGGGAACACAAGTAGTAAAAGAATTGGAAAATAGAGGATATGCTGTTGAGGCAATTGTAAGAGACTCGTCAAAAGTAGAGCAGACTGCAAACGTAACTGCAAAAAGCATTGATGTAAATAATATTGATGATCTTGCTGAAGCTCTGAAAGGAAATGATGCAGTAATTAGTACATTTAATGCAGGATGGACTAACCCAAATCTTTATAATGATTTCTTAAACGGAAGCAAAAATATCGAAAAGGCTGTAGAAAAATCTGGCGTAAAAAGATTTATTACGGTAGGTGGAGCAGGAAGTTTGTTTATAGATGGGAAACAATTGGTTGACGGACCAGATTTCCCTGCAGATATAAAACCGGGTGCAACTGCCGCAAGAGATTATCTGAATGAAATTAAACAAAACGAAACGCTTGACTGGACGTTTTTCAGCCCTGCCATCGAAATGCATCAGGGAACAGCAGGTGTGAGAACCGGAAAATATAGAACATCGCTAGAATCGCCTGTTTTTGATGAAAACGGAAGAAGTATTCTTTCTGTAGAAGATGTAGCTGTAGTTTTGGTAGATGAGTTAGAACAGAATAACCATATTCGTGAGCGTTTTACAGCTGCTTACTAAATTTTTTTCTTGATTTATAAAGTTTCGGGGGGGGGCCCACCGGCCCCGCCCACCCACTTGGGTGGTAAAAATTTTATAAAAAAAAAAAAAAAAAAATTTTAAAAAAGGTGGTGTTTTTTTTTTTTTTCAAAACACAAATCTTTTTTTTTGTTTTTTTTATCTTTTTTTTAATTTTTTTTTTTTATTTTTTTGGGGGGGGGGGCCCCCCCCCCCCCCCCCCCGAAACTGTTTTATCGATTAAATGTTTACAAATTCATAAACAATTTAGGATTTACAGGCGTATTGTTTTTGTGAACTTCATAATGCAAATGAGGTCCTGTAGAACGCCCCGAATTACCGGATTTTGCTATTACCTGCCCGACTTTTATTTTATCGTTGGTTTTAGCAATCAGTTGAGACAAATGACCGTAAAGTGTTGCCAAACCATTTCCGTGAGAAACAATTACACAATTTCCATAGCCTCCTTTTTGTCCTGAGAAAATAACAGTGCCTGCTGCGGTCGCGATAACATCAGATCCGAAAGGCACGGCAATATCCAGACCTTTATGAAACTGCATTTGGTCTGGTTCTGCAGGAGCATTATTTTTTTCCACAGGAGCTTTTGATGCAACAGCAGTTTTCGTTGAAGAGTTTACCGGTGCAGAAGCTACAGCTTCAGTTTTTGCTTTTGGAGTTACCATTACTTTTACCTCACGCTTATTTCCGTAGCTGTCGGTTAATTCGATCGTTTTTTCGTAAGGTTCAGCTTTTACTTCCGGTTGTGCAGCCGTAGCTACAGTTGCCGTTGTTTTAGATTCTGCCGTTGTTTTTACAGATGCGTAAACTGTTTTAAATGGAATCGGGTTTTTTCTTATACCAAAATTAGATGAAATATATCCTTCAGTCGGCATTCCCAAAGGAACCTGCATCAGTTTTTTCTGAAGATCCATCAAATATTGGCTGTATCTGTTCGATTGTTTTGCAAGATAAATTGAGTTAGAAATACTGTCATTATCAAGAACCATCAGTTTTTCGTTCTTAATGTCTTTAGATTTTAAAAATGAGTTCAGCTGTCCTACCGTTTGGTCTACTAAACTAAGATCTGTCTTCATTTTCAGATAATCTACACTGTCTTTCTCGGTATTTATTTTTACCAGATTTACTTCATAGTTTTTATCATCCTTTCCTGAGTATAATTTGGCAATAAAAATACTTTGTGCAAAAACTATAAGTAAAAGTCCGCCGATCAGAATATTTACTTTCTTTTTGCTTCCTAAAAATTTCTTCATTTTTCTTTCTTAGAATTAAAAACCGTTTTAAGGGTGCAAATTTAGTTAAAAATAAGTTTTAAGAATTATTTCAAATTAAAATCTTAAATATTTTGTATTAAACGGAAGTTTCAGGATTTAATTGTGCGAGAATGTTAAATTGTAAAGAAAATAAGGTTTATCAGATTTATACAGTTTCTTATTTCTTTGTTTTAATATATTTGCAGTTCACATTTCAATTATGGCGAAAAAGAAAATAACATCAGAATCTTCAAATTCAAAAAAAGCCAAACAGGATATTTCTGTAGGCGTTGTAGGAAGCGGAAGTTTTGCAACGGCAATCGTAAAAATGCTTGTTGAAAACTGCAAAACGGTGCATTGGTGCGTAAGAAGCGAATTTGTGAAAGGTGCGATTGAACTTCGTGGTCACAACCCGAATTATCTTACGGCTGTTAATTTTAATCTCAAAAATTTAAAGCTAACAACCGATATTAATGAGCTTGTTTCTGCCTGTGATGTGGTGGTTTTGGCAACTCCGTCTATTTATCTTTCTGACACGATGGATAAAATGACGTGTGATTACAAAGACAAAATTTTTGTTTCGGCAATAAAAGGGATTATTCCTAAAGTAAATGATGTTGTAGCCCATTATCTGAAAGAAGAATTCCAGATTGGTTTCAGAAATCAGGCGGTTATTGCAGGTCCGTGTCACGCAGAAGAAGTGGCGATGGAGAGACTTTCTTATCTTACTGTAGCCACTGTGGAAGACGAAACTTCGGATAAACTGGTCGGAATTTTCAATTCAGATTTTATTAAAGTTAATTCAAGTAAAGATATTTTAGGGAACGAATACAGCGCTATTCTAAAAAATATTTTTGCCATTGGTGCAGGTATTGCAAGCGGATTGGGTTATGGAGATAACTTTATAGCAGTTTTCGTGTCAAATGCAATTCGTGAAATGGAAACTTTCCTGGAAGCAATTTATGAAGAGCCAAGAGATGTTAACGAAAGTGCTTACTTAGGAGATTTACTCGTTACTGCATATTCATTATTCTCAAGAAACAGAAATTTAGGAAACCTTATCGGAAAGGGATATACGGTGAAATCTGCGATTCAATCGATGAACATGGTTGCTGAAGGATATTATGCTGCAGATTCCATTTACAAAACAGCAAAACAGAAAAACCTGAAATTGCCGATTATTGATACGATCTACGCAATTCTGTATGAAGGTAAAAATGCAGAAAAACAATTCAAAAAACTAACGGCAAAGCTGAATTAAGCTTTTAAAACAGATAAAAAAGAACATCAGTACATATTTTTTGCTGGTGTTTTTTTTATGGCAACTTTTCCGCCTTCCACTCCCGCTTTTTTACCTCCGCTTTGCTCCGGCAAAAAGAGCTCCGTTCAAGTCGGGCTGCTGCAATTCGTAGCTTAAAAATCGAGTAAAAGTAAAAAGATACAAGTTAAAGTATGAACAAAATAATTGGAATTTTACAAACATCCCGCTCCTACGGAGCTCCCGTTCTTCCATGATATGATTTCTACAAACTCCTGCGGAGCAAAAACGCACATAATTTATATTCAAATATTAAAAAAATACTTCATCAACTCAATCTGCGAGAGCATAATTTCTTAATCATGTTAAAAGTTTAATCAACAAAAATGATTCAGATTTTCAAATTTTTCAATCGAAAATTTACCGTGTTAAAAATCATTAAACACTAATTTAATAAAAATCTTTTCCCGAAATTCGTAGTAAATTTTACGAGAATGTCCAATTCAATTTTAAGCAGAACCCCAAAACCAAAATACAATGTTGTTTTAATCGGAGGCGGAATTATGAGCGCCACATTAGCAACCTTACTCCACGAATTTGATCCTGGTCTTGAGATCGCAATTTTCGAAAGACTGGGGAGGTTTGCCAAAGAAAGTACAGCCGCTTGGAATAATGCAGGAACAGGTCATTCCGCATTTTGTGAACTGAATTACACCCCGGAAAACGAAGACGGAACTATCGATATTTCTAAAGCCGAAAAAATTGCAGAACAGTTTGAGATTTCAAAACAGTTTTGGTCTTATCTTGTTGATAAAAAATATATTTCGACTCCTTCAGATTTCATCAATTCCTGTGCGCACATGAGTTTGGTATTTGGTGAAAGAGATGCAGAATATCTCAAAAAACGTCACGAAGCGATGAAAGATTCACCACTGTTTTCTGCAATGGAGTTTTCTACCGATCATAATCAGCTAAGAGAATGGATTCCTTTGGTGATGAACAAAAGAAACGAAAGTGAAGTTTTGGCAGCTACAAAAATGGACTTAGGAACAGATGTGAACTTCGGAAGTTTAACCCGAAAAATGGGAAGACACTTATTGGAAGATTCCAACGTTGAGGTTTTCCTGTATCACGAAGTGAAAGATATTGATCCGAGAGAGGATGGGAAATGGGAAATGAAAGTGAAAGACAGAATTCATAGTCATAAACAGGAAGTTGTTGCAGATTTTGTTTTCATCGGAGCTGGAGGTTATGCGCTTCCATTATTAGAAAGTTCAGAAATTAAAGAAAGTGAAGGTTACGGTGGTTTTCCGGTTTCCGGAGAATGGTTGGTAACACATAATCCCGAATTAGTAGAAAAACATCAGGCAAAAGTATATACTCAGGCAACGGTTGATGCACCGCCAATGTCGGTTCCGCATTTAGATTTAAGAATTATTGATGGTGAAAAAGCATTGTTGTTTGGTCCGTTTGCAGGTTTTTCCACTAAATTTTTAAAAGAAGGGAATTACCTCGATTTACCAGCAAGTGTGAATACAAAAAATATAAAATCACTTTTCGGAGCTTGGTGGCATAATATTCCGCTTACCAAATATCTCGTTCAGCAGGTTGCAATGACCAAAGCTCAGAGAATTCAGCATTTACGCGAATTTGTAAAAGATGCCAAAGAGGAAGACTGGGAACTGAAAGTTGCCGGACAAAGAGTACAGATCATTAAAAAAGATGAAAAACACGGCGGAAAATTGGAATTCGGGACTGAAGTCGTGGTAAATAAACAGGGAACTATTGCTTCATTGTTAGGCGCATCACCGGGAGCTTCCACAGCAGTTTTTGCTATGATAAATGTTCTGGAAAAATGCTTTCCAGAAAAGCTAAACGGAGAATGGAGAGAAAAACTATTGGAAATGATACCATCTTACGGACAAAAATTAGCAGAAAATCCTGAGTTGACGGAAAAAATAAGAGCATACAGCAAAGAAAAATTAGAACTAAAATATTAATATATAAGTAATGAGCAATGAGTAGTTTTGGAAACACTAAAAAATTACCCATTACTCATTGCGCATAAATTATGGAAGAAGTAATCGCAAAACCCATTATTGCAAAAGAATTGCTGGAATCTCTTCAGACAAAAATAGAAGAAGAGAAACAGGTGATTGTGCATTGTTGTTTTCCTGCATCACCATTTTTGGGCAATCTCATCAGAATCTGGAATACAACTTATTTGTTAGACAATTCTTCCAGCCACAAGAGCAAGTTAATTCACGCAGAAAATATTACAATTTATCCCAACTGGACTGCTGTTCCGTTTATGAGAGATTTTTGGTTTACTCTAATTTTTTCGGGTCTTCCCAAAGATTGTACAAGTTTTGATTTTAAAGAAATTATTCCGGAAGAAGGTGGTTTTTTTGTGAAATCAATTAAACGAAACGGTTCAGATATTTATCGAATAAAAATCTCAGAATAATGATGAAAAAGTATATTCTATTTTTACTTTTGATAATTCCTGTTTTTATTTTTTCGCAGAAAAAGAAACCAAGAAAAACGGATAAACTTGTTATAAAACCCATCGTTTGTACGTTTCCTGAACCAATTAAATCTAAAGAAATTCAGGAAATCAAAACGTTTCAGAATAATTTGAATAAAGAATATCTTGACAAAGCAGAAACACCATTACGAGGAGATAATTTCGCTAACTTTAAGCAACATCCTTTCTTTCCGATTGATTTAAAATACAGAGTTAACGCAAAATTTATTAAAACTGAAAATCCAAAGCCTTTCGATCTTCCTACCTCATCAGGAAAATCAAAATCTTATCAGGAATTCGGAAAAGCAATATTTAATTTAGAAGGAAAATCGTACACTTTAACGATTTATCAAAGCTTAGATTTAATGAAAATGGAGAAATACAAAGATTATCTTTTTCTTCCTTTTCGGGACGAAACCAACAATAAAGAAACATATGGCGGCGGAAAATATATGGATCTGAAAATTCCCGAAGGAGATACGATTATTCTTGATTTTAACAAGTCTTATCAGCCTTTTTGTGCCTACAATGCTTATGATTACAACTGCCCGATTGTTCCTGAACAAAATAAACTTCCGGTGAAAATAAAAGCCGGAGTCATGTATGAAGATATTTATCACCACTAAAATATGACCGAATTAAAATTTTATCAGTCCGAAGATTTGTCTGAACTTGATTATATTTTGGATGATATTCAGTCGAAGTATACTGCAACGGCAAAACAATCTTTAGAAAAGATTGAAGAAAGAAATCAGAGAGGTGATTTTTTTGCATACCCGATTACAATTTTTTATCAGGAAAAAATTGCAGGATTTTTTGTTCTCGATTTTGGGGAAGATAAGTTTGACCTTACAGAAAATACAGATTCGGTTTTGTTGAGATCGTTATCAATAAATCCTGATTTTCAGGGAAAAGGAATTGGGAAATCGGCAATGACTGAAGCAGATCATTTCATCAGAGAACACTTCACAGATTGCAACAAAATTGTTTTGGCAGTTAATGAAAAAAACACTCAGGCTTTTCAGCTTTATATTAAAACTGGATATGAATTTGAGGGTAAAACGAGAGAAGGAAGAAGTGGAACACAGTTTTTAATGTTCAAAAAGCTTTAGAAAATTAGAAAGCTGAAAGTTTGGCGTGATACTTTCAATCAATTCAAAAACATTGAATAGTATTATGGAAATATCATTAAAAAATCAGGTTGCTATTATTACAGGAGCTTCAAGCGGAATCGGAACCGGAATTGCAAAATCTATGGCTGAAGCAGGAGCTACAGTAATTATTAATCATTCTTCGGAAAAATCACACGATAATGCTCAGAAAATTTTAAAGGAAATTACCGATGCAGGCGGAAACGGAATTACGTATCAATGTGACGTCTCAAAAGAAGATGAGGTTGTGAAAATGTTTCAGGAGGTCATTGCAGAGTTTGGAACGGTTGATATTTTGGTCAACAATGCCGGAATTCAGAGAGATGCAAAATTCACAGAAATGACACTCGATGATTGGAATACTGTGATCAATATCAATTTAACCGGTCAGTTTTTGTGTTCAAGAGAAGCAATTAAAGAGTTTCTAAGACGCGGAATTGATAATTCACGCTCTGTGGCTTGCGGAAAAATCATTCATATAAGTTCGGTTCATGAGATTATTCCTTGGGCGGGTCATGCGAATTATGCAGCAAGTAAAGGAGCAATAAAAATGCTGATGCAGACTTTGGCACAGGAATATGGTCCTGATAAAATCAGGGTAAACTCTATCGGTCCCGGTGCGATACAAACACCGATCAATAAAGAAGCTTGGGAAACAAAAGATGCTTTAAATTCTCTTCTCGATCTTATCCCTTACAATAGAATCGGGCAACCGAAAGATATTGGAAATCTGGCTGCTTTTTTAGCAAGCGATTTGGCAGATTATATTTCCGGAGCAAGTATTTTTGTTGATGGCGGAATGACAAGTCTGGAGAGTTTTGCAGATGGAGGTTAAGATTTTATTCGAAAATCTGCTGAATAATTTCTAACGAAGCTGGAGTTTTAAAATCCGGAATGTGATAATGATAATATACTAAAATACTATCCAGAAAATTCTTTCTTTTAGATGATGAAATTTTGATTTCATAAGGATTTTGTGACAGAATAATGCTTTTCCATAACAAAGAATTTTCTTCGTCAAAAATAGGATGAGTAGAAGTGTAAATGAAATTTCCGGTTTCAGGATCAAGAAAATTTCCTTTTCCTAAAAGTGGTGCAACTCCCTGAATTTTTAAAATTTTAACTAAAAAAATGAGATGTGACTGATAGTTTTTACTGTTGAGCTGATCTGTAAATTCATCGATTGTAGTAAAAAGAGGAAGGTTTTTATTTTCATTTCGTAGAATCTGATTAAGAAAATCTGAAATAAAAAAAACAACCGTATTGGCTTTAATATCGGTGTAAATATCATGAATATTCATCATTTCTAGACCGGAAACAGTCTGCATACTGTTGCTTTTGCCAGTTCGAATTGAAAAGTTGAGCTTATTTAATGGTAAAAGAAAAGCTTTCTTTTTATTTTTCTGAGAATAAATTCCCCTTAGAAAATAAGTCTGAAAACCTTCCTCTTCTGTAAAACAATGCAAAATTGCATCGTTTTCTCCATATTTGATAAACGAAAGTAAAAACCCGGTTTGTGAATTCATTAATTTACAACAGCTATTTTTGCAGTTGCTTTATCACTTGCATCTTCATTTGTCATCAATACAAAATAAATTCCTGATGCTACTCTCTGTCCTTTTTGATTATTAAGATCCCACTCATAATATCCTGTTCTTGCAACAGCAGAATGGACAATATTTCCTGCGGCATCGGTAATTCTTATATTGGTTTTTTCTGCCAATCCTTTTATGGTTACTTTACCTTTAAAGTTTGCATACACTACAGGATTCGGATATACTAAAACATTTCCGAAATTCGAAGTAACATCTGCTACATCACCTTGATACGTTACAATACCATCATAAGTTACAAAGTAAACTTTTCCTGTTTTTTTATCAACTTTGATGTCTGTAACGGTATTGGTAGGAAGTGGAGAGTTTTCTTTAGTAAATCTTTTAATCACTTGTTCACCAGAAGCTGAAAGATAATAAACTCCGCCGCCATCTACGGAAATCCATTTCTGATTTCCTCCGTCTACTTCTATCTGTAAAATCTGAGAATCTCTGAATAACTCTTCGGCAAGACCTCCCTGTTCTATAACAATAGGCTTCATTTGTGGATTATTTTCTACTTCTGCCGCAGCATTGGTAAGAGTTCTTAGTCCTACATCAGTACCGATCCATGCATCATTAGATTTGTCAAAAGCTACTGATAAACTTCCTGTTGCAGAACCTGGTAAACCATTGCTTTCTGATAAAATAGTGAAGGTGTCATCTGTTATGCTCTGTGTTTTTTTTGTATCATATACTAAGAAATTATTGGATCTCGGAAGAGGAGTCCAGAATTTATTTTCATGATAAACTGGTTGCTGTATACCGTTACTTACAATTCCTACTCCATATTTTATTAAAAAGTTGTCGGCTGCTCTGTCATAATAAGCAAAAGCAGGAGTAAGTCCGCTAGATCCTGCAAATGCCATACTTGCAAACATATTGTTTTGATCATCGTATGCGAAACCAACCGGTCTGTTCAGGAATTGATTTGCAGCATCTAATGGATATCTTTTTACAAATTCAAAATCTTTAGAGCCTGCATTATATTTCATTTTATAAATACCATATCCGGGAGCGGTATTATAATTGGTAAAAAGAACTTCCGAAGGATTTGCAGGATCTGCAATTGCATCCAAAATATTAAATTTAGTAGAATTACCAACAAAATAAGATGGATAAACCCACTCAGTTCCAGTGTAATAGTAAAATCCTGGATTTTTTACATTAGAACCTCCTTCATTGAAATTGTTGATTCTAAATCCTGAAGAAACAAGAAGCTGATTTTCGTTGAATATTCTTAGTTTATAAGCATAATTAAAATAAGGACCATCTGGTTTATAAGCAATATTGTCTTCACTTTTAAGACCGGATAAAATGGTACCGAGATATATTTTGGAACCTGCTTTAGTTGCCGTATTACAAGCTTCGCCTACGGTTACAGAACCTGCAAAAGTTCCGTTGGTATTGTAGCTGTAAATTCTGCTCGCATCTGTAATGATGATATTGTCTGCATTTACAACAACATCGTTTACACTGCCAAAAGTTTGTGCTAAAGGTGTTGAAACTCCGTTATTATAAATATATGTGGTGTTTGGTGAAGAAAAAGACACTATGTTTTCAGAATCTATCTGGGTGAAATTTCCTGCCAATTCTGTAGTCCATGTAGAAAATACAGGGAATGTAGTATTCAATTCATGAGTTTTTAAACCTGTGCTGGTCACCGAAAAAACTTTATTGTCTTTTATAGTAGCTTCATTACTTGCCTGATAAATTCCTCCCGAAACAAAAAATGCAGAATCACCAAATTCTTTCTTCTTCAAATCGAAAATAGAAACTCCATAACCTACAGAAACTACTGCTCTGTCTCCGCTTATCGAGATGTGATTAATTTTTTTGCTTCCGTTGTATCCTGTTGCAATAGGAATATCAACAACATAAGTAATTCCTTGAGGTGTAATCACGTCTAAAGATCCGTTCTGATAACCAACTAAACCAATTTTGGTTTGTGGGTTGTAGTCGAAAGCAGAGATTTTAACCTCATGAAGCCCGTTTGCTTTTGAGAGTTTTGTAATTTCTCCTGTAGAAATAGTATAATAGAAAATTCCGTTTTCTGTAGCAACTACCATTTTCCCGTTATCTTCCTTCACAGCAAGAACGTTATTATAAGAAAACAGATCTGCCCATTTTTTAGAGGAAATATTCTGCGCACTTACAAATTGAAGAGATGCTAAAACACCAAGAGAAATTAAAAGTTTTTTCATATTATGCTATTATACTACTGTCAATTGCCTGATTATTCCAGGAGATATTTTGTACATTTTTATTAGAATCAAAAAAGAAATCAATTCTTCCTAGAAGAAGACCTGCCCAACCAACCTGATTAACGAGAACATTTTTCCCCTGTCTGTTTTTATGAGTTTCCGGAGCCGGCAAAAAAGTATGGGTATGACCACCCAGAATAAGATCTATATTTTCTGTTTTTGAAGCTAAAATTTTATCACTTATTTTTTCAGAATCTCCTTTGTAATCGTATCCTATATGAGAAAGGCAGATTACAAGATCACATTTTTTTTCATTTTTCAGGAAATTCGAATAATGCTGTGCAACATCAATCGGGTCCGTCCAGATTGTTTCACCGTATTGTTTTTTACCAACAAGTCCTTCCAATTGAATTCCCACTCCGAAAATTCCCACTTTAATTCCGTTTTTATTGAAAATTTTATACTGTGAAGTTTTCCCGTCCAAAATAGTATTTTTAAAATCATAATTTGAACAGATAAAAGGAAATTTTGCATTAGGCAAAGCCTTTAAAAACCCGTCTAAGCCATTATCGAAATCATGATTCCCCATTGTAGAAGCATCATATTTCATCATCGACATCAGCTTAAATTCAAGTTCGCCACCAAAAAAATTGAAGTAGGGTGTTCCCTGAAAAATATCTCCGGAGTCGAGCAACAAAATATTATTTTCTTCGCTTCTTATTTTCTGAATTAAGCTTGCTCTTCGCGCAAAACCTCCTTGATTTGGGTTTTTCGTGTAGCTTTCATCAAAGGGTTCTATTCTGCTGTGTTGATCGTTGGTATGAAGAATAGTCAGTTTATGGGAAGATTTAAAAGAGTTTAATCCTAAATCTTCTGCCATTATCATATTCGGAGCCAAAGTCATTGCTAAAGTTCCGCCTGTTATTGTTTTTAAAAATCCTTTTCTATTCATTACTTCTTCCCGATAAAATTTAGACGAATCTCTTCTTTTGGATCAATTTCAGAGCTTTTCTTAAAATATTCTATAAACAGATCTCTCAGTTTAATTCCTGTCGGAATAGGTTCTCCTTTGCTGAAAAATTTCATATTATCACCACCCAAGGCAAGATAGTCTGATGTCGCAATGTAATATTCCCGAGAAGGATTTACAGGTTTTCCGTCAATAAGAGTTTTAGATAACTGTCCGTTATTCGTTTCAATATATAGATGAGAAACAGGATTGTTTACCTGATTTTTTGCATAATAATCAAAAAGTCCTTGCAAATCTGTTCCCTTCATTTTTACAATAATTACTTCATTCTCAAAAGGCATTACTTCAAAAACATTTTTCAGAAGAATATCACCTTTTCCGATGGTGGTTCTTATTCCTCCAATATTGATAAGAGCGGCATCTACATTCTTTTTAAGATTTGTTTTCGTCCATTCATTAGCTCCGTCAAATGTATAATCGGCCAGAAGATTTCCCAGATTACTGTTGTCTCCCTGCTTTGTGAGATCTACATTGGTGTGAGAGATTTTTTGGTTCATCTCTTTATCCAGCTTTTCTTTGTAAGGATTGATGACATTTACAAATTCCTCATCATTCTTAATTTCCTGATTAATAGAAATATTTTGCGGAGTCTGCACATTGGCAACTTGCAAAGAAGTCGTTTTGCAGGCAGAAAGCGAAACCAAAGCTATTCCTAATAATAAGAATTTATTTCTCATAAAATATTTATTTATAAAAGTTATACGAAATCGAAATTTTTGAAGGTTCTTTAAAGCAAATTTTGCCAAAGCGATTTCAGAATTACTTTTAGTATATGCAAATATAATTATATGTATAATAAAACATTATTAATTATGATAAATTCTTAGTCTAATTTATTAAATTTGAAGAAAATAATTTTAAACGATGAGTATTTTAAAAGGAGTAGGTGTTGCTTTAGTAACGCCCTTTAATGAAGATTTATCCGTAGATTTTGAAAGTTTAACAAAATTGGTAGACTACAATATCGAAAACGGAACCAGCTATTTGGTCGTATTAGGAACCACAGCGGAAGCTGCAACGCTTTCTTCTGATGAGAAGAAACAGGTAGTTGAACACATCATTAAGGTAAATAATAAACGTGTTCCTTTGGTTTTAGGAATTGGCGGAAACAATACTCTTGAAGTGAAAAAGCAGATCGAAGAAACAGATTTGTCTGATTTTGAAGCGGTTTTGTCGGTGTCTCCGTACTATAACAAACCCAATCAGGAAGGTCTTTATCAGCATTATAAAATGTTGGCTTCTACAGGAAAAAATATCATCATTTATAACGTTCCGTCAAGAACCGGACAAAATGTTGAGGCAGAAACTACCTTGCGTTTGGCAAAAGAATTCCCCAATTTATTTTTAATAAAAGAAGCTTCACCCAATATTCTTCAGTACTTTGATATTCTGAGAAAAAAACCTGAAGGATTTAATTTAGTTTCAGGAGATGATGAATTTACACTTCCTGTCACTTTAGCAGGTGGAAACGGTGTTATTTCTGTAATCGGACAGGGTTATCCTAAAGAGTTTTCTACAATGGTGCAATTGGCTTTTGACAGAAAGGTTGATGAAGCTTACGAAATTCACAATAAACTGGTAGAAATTACAAGATTAATTTTTGCAGAAGGAAATCCGTGCGGAATTAAAGTGATTTTGGCAGAAAAAGGATTGATTAAAAATTATCTCAGACTTCCGTTAGTTCCTTCTTCAGAAGGACTTTATGCGAAGATAAAAGCTGAAATGGCGAAAATTTGATATTTTTGAAACTAAATTAAGTACTTAGTTTGTCATGCTGAAAGCATTTCTGTAAAGTGATTAGATTCCTACGGAATGACAAACTTTGTATTTAATCTACAATAAATTAGAGTGAAAGGTATAAAGCTTTTCACTTTTTTAATGATATCATTAGATAAATCTTTGTGGACTTTGCTGAGTGAAACGCCTTTGCGAACTTAAAAGCATTTTGTAGTTAAAAAAACTTTGCGCTCTTTGTGTTAAAATTTAATCTAAAGTTAAAGCATCAAATATTATGAAACTAATTAAAGCAACAGAAAAAGATATTCCCTTAATTCAGGATTTAGCAAAAAGATCTTGGGAAAATGCTTACGCAGAAATACTTTCCCAAGAGCAGATGCATTATATGCTTACAACGATGTATTCAGAAGCTCAGCTTTTAGAACATTTGCAACATCCTAATTATCATTATTATTTGGTTTTTGATGAAGTTTTAAATTCTTTTGACGGATTTTTAGGTTATGAAAATCATTACGAAGAAAACACTACAAAACTTCACAGAATTTATCTTGTGCCGGAAAGTAAAGGAAAAGGTTTAGGCAAAAAAACATTGGAATTTTTAAATGAAAAAGTAAAGGAAAGTGGCGACTTGAGGATTATTTTAAATGTAAATAAACACAATTCTGCAAAGAATTTTTACGAATCTCAAGGTTATCAAATTTATGATGATGGTGTTTTTGATATCGGAAATGGGTTTGTAATGGATGATTTTTTAATGGAGAAATTTTTATTGAATGAATTTTAAAAATATTTAGATATTAATCGGTCAATTCTTCTTTTGTTATGCTGTTGTAAGAGAGAAGGATATAAATTCATCAAAATGTTTATAACTAACATAACTAGTCCGAACAAATATTCTTGGCTGAAGATTTTTATAAAAACAAAAATCATAATGTAAGCAAATCCTATTAAATGATCAATTTCAGATTTTGTCATTTCTTTTCTAAGTAAGTTCAGATTAGAAAACGAAATTTCACCATTAAGTTTGAGCTTCGGATTGAAATTTTTAAAAAATGTATTTATTACTATCCATTTAATTATACCTATACCAATTATTTTATTGATAACATCACTTTTTATGAAATTTAGATTAGAGAGATATTCTTGATGAAATTTAGATTTCACCATTATAGGACTGGTCAACATTGCAATTATCCAAGATAAGAATGTTAACGAAATACTGAAAAATAAATATTTTATAATTAGCATAAATAGGTTTTAATTTTAAGAAATCTTACTCCACTTATTCTTACCCTTATAATACTGCAGATAATAATTTTTTATGATCTGATGTTCCGGTCTTGAAAGTAAAGGATCGGTTTCCAGAATCTTTTCAACCATGTTTTTAGTGTTTTTAATGATTGCTGCATCATTTACAAGATCAAGTCTTTTGAAGTCTACCACACCGCTTTGTTGCGTTCCCAAAATATCTCCGGGACCGCGAAGTTGCATATCGACTTCAGAAATTTTAAAACCATCATTGGTTTCGGTCATGGTTTTAATTCTTGTCCGGCTTTCTTTAGATAATTTGTCCGAAGTCATCAAAATACAATAACTCTGTTCTGCACCTCTTCCTACACGACCACGCAGCTGATGAAGCTGTGATAAACCAAATCTTTCTGCACTCTCAATCACCATTACCGAAGCATTGGGAACATTTACACCCACTTCAATCACGGTGGTTGCGACCATAATTTGTGCTTTTCCGGATGCGAAATAATTCATGGCAATATCTTTTTCGTCGGGTTTCATTTTCCCATGAAGCATTGCAACATTGTAATCTGAGAAAGACTGCATCACATGTTCCAGACCTTCCATGAGGTTTTTGTAATCTAAAGTTTCAGATTCTTCAATTAATGGATAAACAAAATAAATCTGTCTGCCTTTTCTGATCTCGTCACGGCAGAAATTATACACAAAAGTGCGGTCTTTTTCTCTTCTGTGAGCGGTGATAATAGGTTTTCTTCCGACAGGCATTTCATCAATAACAGAAACATCGAGATCAGAATAGAAGCTCATTGCCAAAGTTCGCGGAATCGGTGTTGCCGTCATCACCAGAATATGAGGTGGAATTTTATTTTTTGCCCAAAGTTTTGCCCGTTGAGCAACTCCGAATCTGTGCTGCTCATCAATGATAGCTAAACCGAGATTTTTAAATTTCACTTTATCTTCCAAAACAGCATGAGTTCCTACCAAAATAGTGAGTTCACCGTTTTCTAATTCTTCGTGAATGATTTTTCTTGCAGAAGCTTTCACAGAACCGGTGAGAATATTCACTTTAATCTCCGTGTCTTTCAGCAAATCTTTAATTCCGTTATAATGTTGCTGAGCGAGAATTTCTGTGGGCGCCATTAGACAACTTTGGAAACCATTATCAAGCGCAATAAGCATCGTCAAAAGCGCAACCATTGTTTTTCCGGATCCTACATCGCCCTGCAAAAGGCGGTTCATTTGAATCGGCTTTTTCATATCGAGCCGTATTTCTTTTAAAACTCTTTTTTGTGCATTTGTGAGTTCAAAAGGGATATGATTTTCATAAAAACCTGTGAAATAATCTCCAATGACCGGAAAAGGATTTCCTTGTGATTTTGTTTTGTGATGGGCTTTTTTTAAACCAAAACCTAACTGAAAAAAGAACGATTCTTCAAACTTTAATCTGAAGTCGGCTTTCTCAAATTGAGATAAATTCTCAGGAAAATGAATGTTTAAATATGTTTGCTGTCTCGATAAAAAATTCATCGATTTAATAATGTAATCCGGAAGGTTTTCCTGAATCAGATTCGGAATTTCTTTGCAGATATTTCTCAGAATGACCTGAAAAAACTTTTGATTTAAACCTCTTTTGGTTAGTTTCTCAGAACTTGGATAGATTGGTCTTAGACGATTGTCTTTTTCTTTCTTTTCATCTAGCTCAATTTCCGGATGTGGCATCGAAAACTGATTATTAAAAGCATTGATCTTTCCGAAAATAAAAACTTCACGGTTCACAGGAAGCTGTTCTTTCAGCCATTTTGAATACTGAAACCAAACCAGATCCATACTTCCGGTATCATCATTAAATTTTGCTGTCAGTCTTTTTACTTTTCCGTTGTGAATTTCCTGAACGTTGGTTATTTTTCCTTTAAGCTGAATTTCAAGATTGCTTTCCTGAAGATTTCCCACTTTATACACCTTGTTTTTATCAATATATCGAATAGGGTAGAAGTGCAGAAGGTCTTCCACAGTAGAAATAGCCAACACATTTTTAATGAGTTTGGCTCGTTCAGGACCGATTCCTTTCACATATTCTATGGGAGTTTCTAAAGTCAATGGGTAGAAAGCCACGAATTTCGGTAAAATTTAGAAATAAAAAAAGCTTTCAAATCTGAAAGCTTTAAACTTTGTTTTATTATGTTTTCAATTAGCTGAAAAGCCAAAAATAAATTACCAGTTGTTAATCTTTTATATTTGATTTAAATTTTTTCTGAAAATCTTCCCATTCCTGTCTGGTTTTAATTTTTTTAAACAAATCGGTTGAGATTAAAGAGAGATATGGCTCCAATTCTTTCGCAGATAATTCTCCTTGCAAAATAGTGATGGGAGCTCCGCTTTCGTCTAAAAATACGGTGCTCGGAACTGCTCCTACATTCATGTATTGTGTAAATTCGTGCAGAGAGTTTCTTCCTTTTTTATGTGCGGTATTATCGTTTGCAAACTTTCTCCCGAATATTTCAATCTGTTTTTTTTCTTCAGCATTGAATTTTACGGGATAATAATTTTCATTTAAAAACTCCGAAATGATAGAATTTCCGTAGGTCTTTTTATCCATTATCTTACATGGACCGCACCAATCTGCATAAAAATCAATCAGGATTTTTTTTGGCTGTACTTTTTGTGCGTTTAATGCTTCTTCTATCGTCATCCATTTCACCTGTGCAAAATTTAAACTAATAAAGAAGAAACAAAGAATGCTTATTATTTTTTTCATAATGTGATTTTTTAAATTGAAAAATAAGCATTTGCTTATTTTATTTTACCTCCTGCATTAGTTTTTTCACGAACGGAGACAGCAAAATTAATACCACACCCGCAATAACTGCATAAAGAGCTAATTGTTTATAACCTTCTGTATAAGTGATTAATGCATCGTAATTGGTAGCGCCTTCTTTTGTAGTTGCTAATCCTGCACCAATAATTCCGGCAACATACTGCCCGTAAGCAGAGGCAAGAAACCACATTCCCATCATCATTCCCTGAAGGTTTTTGGTGGAAAGTTTAGTCATAATAGACAGTCCAATAGGAGAGAGGCAGAGTTCTCCGAGTGTGATAACCAATAATGCAATGGTGAAGAAGTTAAGGGAAGTAATACCCTGAAGATTGGCAAAAAGTCTTGTTGCAAAAAGTACATAATATCCTAAACCTAAAAATATAAATCCTAGTCCGAATTTGATGATCGTATTGGGTTCTATTTTTCTTTTACTCATCCAAATCCATAACAACCCAATCAAAGGGGCAAGAAAAATAATAAAGAATGCCCCTCCGGAATTGTTAACGCCGTTCGGATCCAATCCCAATAAATCTTTATTTAAATTTTTTGCTGCGAAAATGCTTAATGAACCTCCACTTTGTTCATAAATTCCCCAGAATAAAATGGAAAACAAGATGAATACTAATGCTGCCCAAAGTTTTTTGCGCTCGGCGGTAGTTACTTTAGACATTTCGAAAAACAGATAAATCAATGTCAATGGTCCAACCGTCCACATAAAATAATCTGTATATTCCGGAACGGAAACCATTTTCATAATGATTGGAATAAATAGAAGAGATAAAATGTAAACTCCGTATTCCTTCCATTTTGCCATAGGAGCAGATTTTACTTCACTCAACGGATGTCCCGGTTGAAGCCCTATTGTTCCTAAACTTCTTTGGGTAAAAACAAAATTGATTAAACTGATGACCATTACAACTGCTGCAAGACCGAAAGCGATATTCCATCTCATTCCTTCGGAAATAAAATCTCCGAAAAGTTCTCCCTTACCAATTGCAATACACAAATATCCACCCAGTAATGCTCCAAGGTTAATTCCTGCATAGAACAATGAAAATCCGGCATCTGCTCTTGAATCATTCGGTTTATAAAGCTGACCGACCATTGATGAGATATTGGGTTTAAAGAAGCCTGTTCCCACTACAGTAAACGCGATTCCCAGAAAGAAAAACTTATGAGGATCTGTTGCAAGAATTAAACTTCCGACAATCATTAAAAGTCCACCCCAAAACAAAGATTTTCTGAAACCTAAAATTTTATCTGCAAATAAACCTCCGATAAAGGTAAAAGCATATACAAAAGCCTGCGTTGCACCATATTGAAGATTGGCTTCACTTTCATGAAAATTAAGCTGCGAGATCATGAAAAAGACAAGCATTCCTCTCATTCCGTAGAAGCAGAAGCGTTCCCACATTTCGGAAAAAAAGAGTGACCAGATTTGTTTTGGATATTTTCCTTTGAAATTTTGTATTTCGTCTAAGGTGAGATTCATTATTGTATTTTTAAATTTAGTATTATTATTCTTATTTAAATCTTCTTTGGTGTTTACAATCCATTTTTAATAAATTAAAATATCCTTTAAAAACTTCTATCTTACGAATGTAAAAAAAACCACCGAATATTCGGTGGTTTTATTGTATTTATGTTAATGATGATTAGCTTACGCCGTGCATCATTTTCTTTAATCTTGGTGATAAGATGGCTAAGATAACAGCTGCAATTCCACAAAGAACTACGAATACCATGAAGAATTCAAATAGATTATGAATTTCTACTCCCGCAAATGTAGTGTTTGCTACAGGTAACTGCTCTTTTTCAAATAAAGCAACTTGCTCTGGAGTTAATGTCACTTTTTTATCTAAAACATCCTGAAGATTTATTCCCAGCTTTTCAGCTTTTACAAATTTGTCTCCGGTTGCTGGAATAATTGCTCCTAATGAACCAGCTAAAGCGTAACCTGCTGCATTTGAGATAAAGAAAACTCCATATAATAAAGAAGCGAATCTTTTTGGTGCTAATTTTCCTACTAAAGATAATCCGATAGGAGATAAACAAAGTTCTCCCATTGTTTGAATTAAATATAAAAGCATTAACCACTTAATTGCTAATAATCCTGTATTTCCAAGGTCTTTTACGTTGTAAGCAATAATGAAATAACTTAAAGCAATTAATGCAAGTCCCATTGCTTGTTTCATAGGCGATACAGGCTCTTTTCCTTTTGCTCTTAATTTATCCCAAAGTAAACTAAATGGTAAAGCTAACATTACTACAAATAATCCGTTGAAAATCTGTACCATTGATGGAGGCATATTCCAGCCGAAAATATCTCTGTCTGTTTGATTATCTGCAATAAAAGTAAGAGAAGAACCAGCCTGTTCAAAAGCTGCCCAGAAGAAAATAATAAAGAATGAAACGATATAAATTACCCAGATTCTCTGTCTTTCAACCTTGTTTTCAGCAGAACTCATAATTAAGAATGCTAATGAAATTCCTGCTGCGTAGATAAATGGATAGATAATTCCTTTAATCAATTGTCCCATTCCTACAGAACTGAATCCAAATTCACTTACCAATATGTATCTGAATACAAAGAATAGTAAAACGAATAAAACTGATGCAATACCCATGTTTTTACCGGAGAATTTTGCAGTTTGTGTTTCTCCTTCCTCAAAATCTTCACTTGTATTGTTTTTCGGTAAACCTCCAATGGGTCTTCCTTCCGGTGTTACTACATATTTATTTTTAAGAAGAAAGAAAGTTACCGTACCGATTAGCATTGCAATAGATGCCGCTAAGAATCCCCATTTGAATGCGAATATATCTCTTACCCCTTCACTGTCTTTTACGTCTCCTAAATAAGGACAAATAAACTGCCCCAAAAATGCACCGATATTAATCCCCATATAGAAAATGGTAAATGCAGAATCTAATTTAGATTTTTCCTGTTTTGGGTAAAGACTTCCTACCATTGAGGAAATATTGGGTTTGAAGAAACCATTCCCGAAAATAATAATGAATAAAGCGAGCCACATTAGTGTTTTTGCACTTACAAGATCAGATGAAAATGTAGATGCACTGAAAAATAAAAGCAACTGACCAAGTGCCATCAAAGATCCTCCAGCCAAAATTGCATTTCGGTTACCAATGTATTTATCAGCGATAAATCCTCCTAAAAGTGGTGTTAAATAACATAAAGCTAAGAAACCTCCGTAAATAATTGCTGCATCGGCTTCTTTAATGAGAAGAGAATTTACCATAAAGAGCGTTAGTAATGCTCTCATTCCATAAAAGTTGAAACGCTCCCACATTTCTGTTCCGAATAAGACCCATAATCCTTTTGGGTGTTTGGTTTTCGACTGAACGGCTGTATCCATATTGTTTACTGTTAATTTTTTGTTAAGACTCACAAATATAGTTTTTTTTGAGTTTTTGGCAAGGTTTAATTTTTATTTTAAACAAAAAAGCTGCAGAATGTTCCGCAGCTTCGTATTATTTGTAAAAAAAGTTAATGTCCTTTTTCTTTCATGATTTTGTTTAATCTTTTTAGCATGGTGAGTCCGAGAAGCGTTGCAAAAATCAGTAATGCAAAGTTGACAAGGAAATAATTCATCTTATTATCATAGCTGTACCATGTACTTGCCAAAATTCCTGAAAGCTTATTTCCTACTGAGTTTGCCAAGAAAAAGCCACCCATCATTAATGCTGTAATTCTTGCCGGAGAAAGTTTTGACACAAATGAAAGTCCCATCGGTGAAAGGCAAAGTTCACCAATTGTAATTACGCCGTAACTCGCAACAAGCCACCAAGGAGAAACCTTTACTGCGCCATTATCTCCCGCCCAAACTGCCAATACCATTACCAGACAGGAAACTCCTGAAATGAATAGCCCCAAAACGATTTTTGTAGGTGTCATCGGTTCTTTTCCTTTTCTTCTTAATAATGCCCAAAAGCCGACGATTACAGGTGTTAAAACAATTACCCAAAAAGGATTGATGGATTGAAATAATTCTGTATTGTAGAGATAGACTTTTTTCTCAGGATTTTTTTCTAAATCAGCTCGTCTTTCGGGAGAAATGTTTTTAAAATAAATGTCTTTTCCGGTTTCTTTAATCGCTTTTCCGTTTTCATCTTTTTGAGATTGATACTGATCATCATAAACAGGGACTTCTTTGTCTTCATAGCCTTTTCCTTCAACCATGTAAATGCTTTCCAAAGGTTTTTCTAATGAAGGAGAAACACTTCTGTCTGTATAATAATTTGCCCATCTCGTTAAAGCTGTTCCGTTTTGCTTAAAAACTGCCCAAAAAAACATACTGATTAAAAATACTGAAAGCAAAGCACCGATTGAAGGTTTTTCTTCAGGTTTTGCTTTAAAGTAAAGAGAAGCGTAAAAATAAATTACAGGAACACAGGCAAAAATAAATGCATCTGTACTGTCACTTCCAAAAATGTTATTAGGAATAAACCATCCTATAACTCCGGCTACAATAGCTGGTACGAAAACTTTTAGCAAAATCTCAGAAAGCTTTGTGTCGCCTTCCTGTACAGGTTTCATCTGAGCTGCATGAATGTAATGCTTTCTTCCTATTGTGAAAATAACCATTCCAATTAGCATTCCGACTCCTGCAGTAATAAAAGCTTCGCCCCAACCAAATTTGTTTCGCATAAAAGCCGCGATAATATTGCAGATAAAAGCTCCGATATTAATTCCCATGTAGAAAATATTGTATCCTGAGTCTTTATTTGCTTTATAAGGTTCTTCTGAATATAAATTTCCTAATAGTGTAGAAATTGTTGGCTTGAAGAATCCGTTTCCGATAATTATTAAGGCTAAAGATCCGTAAAATAGAGGTAAATCTTTAAAAACTCCCATCCCGATATATCCTGCAGCCATTAAAATTCCTCCTAAATAGATAGAATTGATGTATCCTAAAACCCTGTCTGCCAAAAAACCTCCGATAAAAGGGGTCAAATAAGTAAGAGCAATGTAGGTTCCGAAAATATCATCTGCAGTTTTGTCGGGAAGTCCTAGACCGCCTTTCAAACCGGTTGGCTCAATAACGTAGAGTACAAATATTCCGAGGATTAAATAGTATCCGAAACGTTCCCACATTTCAGTAAAGAATAGATAGGGAAGTCCTTTTGGGTGTTTGGTTTTCATAGTTTGAAATTTGAAATTTTTCAAAATTAGCTTTTTAATTTGACTTTTATAAAAAAACCTTCCAGATGATTCTGAAAGGTTGAAAATATAATTATTTATTTTTCATCATCGGTGGCGGTGGATTGCTATATGTTATTTCCTCCACAATATCAGATTTTGTTGATTTTTCAGTTTTAGTAATTCCGTTAATGAAATTTTCTAATTCTGTCTTGCGTTCTTCAAATTTATTTCCAAAAGTGTAAGCTGTAATAGCACCATATCCTTCCGGAGTTAGGTAATAGTTTCCTACGTACTCAAAATCAATACCTTTTGTATTTACAGAATATTTTAAATGGAGAACCTTAATGTCATTAACGGTTCGATATTCTGATTCTTTTAATCGGAAGTAGTCTGCATTTCTTTGAACGCCCGCAATAACAAGTTCTTTTAAATTTTTAAGCGTTTGAATAGGCACATTTTCGCTTCCAAAAATTGCAAATAAACTAGGATCTGTAATATTATTAAAATAATAATCAATAAAAGCAGAAGAAAATCCGTTATTAGTAATTTTCCACTTTTTCGGATTGAAATAAATTCCAATTTCCATTTTTTTGCTTTTCATTAGAAAAGTGGCATCTGTGGGTTTATTAAATAGTTGGGTGTTGCTTTTAATTTCTTCTAGAGTTTTTTCATCACTTTCATTGATAAATTTCCAAGTTTTATTGTCAAAAAGAACGACTTCTTTTCCTTCTTCCGTTAAAGCTTTTATCTGAGAGTGTATGCTAATGGAAAATACTGATAATAGTAAGAATAGGTATTTTTTCATATTTTATGAATTACAAATTCTCCAAAATAAAATCAGTCATTTTCTGGTACAGTTGCGGTCTTGTTTGTCCGCCATAAATACCGTGGTTTTTATCAGGATAAGCCATAAATTCAAACTGTTTTTTGTTTTGAATTAAAGCTTCAGAAAACTCCATGGAATTTTGGAAATGTACGTTATCATCGGCGGTTCCGTGGATTAATAAGAATTTTCCTTTCAGTAAATTGGCATAAGTTGTTGGTGAATTCTCATCATAACCCGCAGGATTTTCTTGTGGGGTCAGCAAAAATCTTTCGGTATACACAGAGTCATAATATCTCCAATTGGTAACGGGCGCTACAGCAATTCCTGTTTTGAAAACATCTGCACCTTTCGTCATTGCCAAACTTGCCATGTAACCGCCAAAACTCCATCCGAAAATTCCGATTCTTGTTTTATCGATGTATGACTGATTTCCGAACCATTTTGCAGCCGTTATTTGATCTTCAATTTCGTATTTTCCTAAATTTTTATAAGTAACTTTTTTAAATTTAGCTCCTTTAAAACCCGTTCCTCGTCCGTCAACACAAGCTACGATATATCCTTTTTGTGCTAACATTTCAAACCAGATTCCGTTTCCGTTGTCCCAGGAGTTGGAAACCTGCTGAGATCCCGGTCCTGAATATTGGAACATAAATAACGGATATTTCTTTTTGGGATCGAAATTTTTAGGTTTAATAATCCATGCATTCATTTGATCTCCTGCATTATTAGGAATTGTAATGAATTCTTTTTCAACGAAATTGTCGGTTTTTAATTTCTGAAGTTGGTCGTTGTTATTCTGCAGTTCTTTTACGACCTTTCCATTACCATCTTTTAAAACAAAAGTGTATGGTTTTGAAACTGTAGATGAGGTTTCGATGAAATAGTTGTAATTTTTACTGAAATTGGCAGAGTTGTTTCCTTCCGTATTAGAAATCAACTGAGATTTTCCGTTTTCAATATTGATTTTAGAAACCACTTTATTAATGCTTCCTTTTTCTGTCGTCTGAACAAATATTTCTTTAGATTTCGGGTTGTAACCGTAATAATCTGTTACTTCCCAATTTCCTTTTGTTACCTGCTTTTTAAGTTTTCCATCTTTATCATACCAATACAAATGACGGAAACCATCTCTTTCTGAAGCCCAGAGAAAACTGTTGTCTTCCAAAAATTGTAATGTAACATTTTCGGTATCAATCCACTTGTCATCAGATTCGGTGAAAAGTTTTGTTGCCACACCTGTTTTGGTATTCACTTTTAAAACGTCCGAAGCATTCTGAGTTCTTTGTGAGGTAATTAAAACAATCTCATCCGGATTTGCGGTCTGGATAACGTTCGGAATATAATAGTTTTTAAAACTGTCTAAATTTACTTTCGTCTTTTTTCCATTTTCCAAACGATAAATATGTGCGGAAGCAACTGAGTTTTTTTCTCCTGCTTTAGGATATTTATATCGCATTTCACCTGGGTAAAGCATTTTTCCGTAAATTGGAATGTAAATTTCCAGAACTTCGGTTTCATCTAATTGGACGAAGAGAACAGCTTCAGAATTTTTAGTCCATTCATACAATCTTGCGTGCCCGAATTCTTCTTCATAAACCCAATCTGCAAGACCGTTCAGAATTTTATTTTTAACACCTTGTTCTGTGATCTGAGTGATTTTACCTGAATTTAAATCCTGATAAAATAAATTATTATCTACAATAAAAGCTACTTTGGTTGCATCCGGAGAAAATCTTGGTTCCTGAACCGGCTTTCCTTCGTTTAAAGAAACTACTTTTCCAGACTTTAAATCTTTTACATCATAAGTTCCCAGAAAAGAATGTCTGTAAATCGGTTTTTTGTCTTTTAGCAACAAAATTTTAGACTCATCATCAGAAAACTCATAACTCTGAAATTGTCCGTCAACCAGATTACCTTCTTTTTGTGAAGTTTTGTAAGAATATTTTGCAATTCCACCTTGTTCTATAACAAGATAGTTTTCTCCGTTTTTCATAGAGGTAATCCCTGCAATACCTTTTCCACGGTAATATCCTGAGTATATTTTATCTAAAGTAATTTCCTGTGCCGAAATATTATAAAATGCAGCAGCAAGAGTGAGTGTAAGTAAGAGTTTTTTCATTTTTAAAATATAGAAATATCGTAAGGTTTCAAATATAGTGATTTTAATAAAAAAAAATCGGCAGAAATTTTCCTGCCGATTCATTATATTTTCTTAGAATTATTTATCCCAGTTATAAACGCTTTTGGTGTCTAAATGATTATCATCTACTTTTCTCAGAAACATTACTCTGTCAGATTCCGGAATATATTTTACTGCCGTTAATATAGATCTGCCGCTTCTTGTAGAACCTATTCCTTCTGAATTGTTGTGGATGCCGATATTAGATCCCTTTCCTGTATTTCCGATTTTAAAAGGAGTTAAATTGTACCCGTCACTAAAGAAATAATTGGTAGTACCTTTTGTGAAATGTCCTGCGTTTCCATAGATTTCTGCAGACGAATCCATAGAAGTTCCGTCGGAGTTTACAATAAACCAACGACCTGTACCGTAAGTGATAACAGGATCGGGAAAACGGTTTGCTGGTGTAGATTGTGGCATTGTTTTATTAACATCAAATCCGTACATAAATGTTTTTCCATTTACAGTCTCGGTGTGTGTAATATCTACACCCGACATTGTTGTGTTATTTCTGTAAGCAGGAACTTCACTCATGGTAATATTTCCGTTTTGAAGATTGATGAATGCCATATCTCCAAAATTGCTCTGGTTGATTCTTACGCCTGTAAAATATCCGAAAGAAGCCAGGTAATCCTGATCATTAATAGAAACAGGTGTTAAAGTTTTCAGAATCAATTTATCTTTTAAAGGAATGTCCTGTTCACCTTGAGCAGAAACATAGACTAATTTTGAAGATTCTTTCCAGCCCGTAGACTTTCTTAAAATAAGTATTCTTCCGGAGTTTGTAACGGCAACATCTGCTTCCATATAATCGGTGTCTAAAGTGATTTCTTTTTCCCATTTTTTTGAAAGTGTAGAAAGATCAATCACGATATTATCAATCGTATTTGCTGTTTTTTTAGATACAGATCTGTCGTTGATTATTGCAGCATACTTTCCGTTTTCAGAAAATCTCACATAAGTCGTTCCTTGTTTCATGCCGCCTTCTGTAAAAAGTTTTGCAACACTTGTTGTTGTAAAATTTCCATCTTTTTTATTAAAAATATGCTGGAAGATCTCTTTTCTATTGATCTTAGTTTCAATTTCTTCTGTAAAAACTACAAATTTATCTTTGCTTATCTCCGTAGAACCTAAATAGTTATGGAGAACACCATTTGTTTTGTTGGCATAATCTTTAATGATCGTATCGATCAGATTTCCGTTTTGATCCAGCTTTCTGATGATGATTTTTTTGTGAGGATAACTGCTGTAACCGTCCTCATTAATATCGCTGAATACATACTGATTATAATCATCAGCTAAAACAAGCTTTAGATCTTTTTCATATTTAGAATTATATTCAAAAGAATCTCCGTACACGAATTTTTGTTGCCCGAATACCAGAGCGCTGATTACCGTAAGAGATAGAATCGTTATTTTTTTCATTGGAAATTAGTTATAAATTTTTTGTTCAAGAGCTTTCAGTTCGTAATTTTGATCGTAAGACAATTTCAGATCCACAAGATGCTCCTGCATTTCGTTCAAGTATTTTTCTGCCTCTGTTTTATTCCCTAAAGCAAGATTCAGACGAATTAAATTCATATAAAGATAAGCGGCAATTTTTCCGTTGAAAAGTGCTTTTTTGTCATTATAATCAATTTTCTTCAATGTAGTTTTCCAAATTTCAACTCCTTTATTTAAGTTTTCAAAAGCAGTTTTGTTTGGTGTGTAATCTGGTTTTGCCTGCATTTTTTTCAGGTTCGTTGTTACATAGATATGTGCTTTTTCCAAATCATCATATTCACCTTTGTTTTTTACAGATTCTAATTTTACGGTAGATACAATTTTTGAAAAGCCATAATTTTCTGCTAAAATATCGTTGATTCTGGCAATCACTTTTTGAAGATAATTTTTCTCATGGCTTCCAAGATTGATTTCATTGGTAGGGCTTGAAGCTATTTCTTCAAAATCTGAGAAAAGATTTTTGTCAATTTTTACAGTTCCACCTTGTTTTACAACCAATTTTGTAGGTTGACTTGCAAAACTTTTTCCTGCATTGTCCTGAAAATTAGTTCTTTCCATATTCACAGAAATATCAATGTAGTTTCCGCCTCTGGAATATCCGTCAATCATTATTTGGGAAGCGAGAACTTTATTGTCAACAATTAATGCATTTCTCAAATCCGGATCAGAATAAACAGGTTTTTGAGGAACATTAAGTTGTGGGCGCGATGGAAGTCTTAAAACAGGAGGCATTGCATTCATTGCAATTTTTTCGACAGTTTTTAGTTTGTTGTATTGTTCAGATTCAGTTCTGTATTTTTCATTAAGCTTTTTTACATCAGCCTCGTATTCTTTTAGTTTTTCTGCGTGTTGTGCTTTTGCATCTTCTACACTTTTGTCGTAATTATCTACGAGTTCCTGATGTTTTGCTTTTGCTTCCTTTATAGCGTCTTCTTTTGTGATATTGTAAGGGGAATTTACTGTTACGGAATAATTTCTGTTTGAAGCTTCTACTGCATTTACAGGTTCTTTAAGGATTTGAAATGAGATGTTTTCTGCGTCTATTCTCTGAGCTTGACTCAGTACTGCGCTGAAAGTTAGAAAAATAGAAAAAATAAAGTTTAATTTCATGTTGTAAAATTTAATAAGAAAATTTAATTTTTTTGAGATTGATTGATTAAGTAATTTTTCGTTAAATATATAAAAATATAGGTATACAAATAAATCTTTAAATACCACACTTAATAAATCCCTTTTATTGGAATGTTAAAGACTTTATGTCTTTTGGCAGAAAAATTGAATATAGTATTATTATAAATTGAATAATTATGGAAACGAATGAACAAAATCAAAAACTGAATAAATACCAAATGGAAAATCAAACCGTTTACACGGGTTTTCCAAGTTATAGTGATGCAGAAATGTATGCGGATAAAATTGGAGGGACTGTAGTGGAAGTTAGTTTTAAAGACGGAAATGATAATCCGCAAATTACAACAGAGGCGGGTTTGGTAGAAAAAAAATTACATTATTATGTAGACGCAGGTGAAGAGTATAAATTTATTCACTCTTCTGATCCCGGTTTCAAAGAATATGCAGACGAATTACAGAAAATAAAAGCGAAACTACAGGAATCACCGCCAGATGAAAGATATTTAGCAAATTTTGAAATTGAAAATGCAGAAGATCCTATTATTGTTCTTAAGAATGATCAGTTTGAATCAGTTACTTCAAGAGAACGCTCAAAATATCTGAAACATGCAAATGTTTATGAAATAGCAGTTTCTAAATCTTAAATTCTAAAATAAAATTTAGCTTAAATAAAAAACCGTTCCGGAAATTTTCGGAACGGTTTTGTTTTATTTTTGTGGATTGTAAAGAAGCTCGTAGTATTCATCAGCCATTCTATCGCTGTTGAATTGGTCTTTCACATCATTCATCGCATTTTGCTGTACTTTCCTCCATTTTTTCGGTTGATCGTAGTATAACGGTAAAATTTCATTTTCCAAAATTTCGTACAGTTTATTAAGATCATAATTATCCTGTTCGTAAATGCTCATATTTTCATAATCACATTTTGGTACAACAAAAGAATTTTCTCCGTGTTTTGCAAATTCAGGAATCCATCCATCATCAGTTGAGAGATTGACAGACCCATTCATTGCAGCCGACATTCCCGATGTTCCGGATGCTTCTCTCGGAACTCTTGGATTGTTTAACCATAAATCTGAACCCTGTTTTAACGACTTGCTTAAAGACAGCTCATAACCGGTAAGTACCGCCATATTTTTATGGTTCTTGCTTTCTTCCACGAGTGTATTAAAAGTTGAGATCGAAGAATAATCCATCGGATATGGTTTACCCGCCCAAATAATTTGTACAGGATATTTTGAATTATTTAATAATTTGTAAAATCTGTCTTTGTCATGCAATAATAAATCTGCACGTTTGTATCCTGCAAATCTTCTTGCCCATACAATCGTGAAAATATCGGGATCAAATAAATTTCCTGTCTGATCTGCTACGATTTTGAATAATCTTTTCTTTAAAAGCTTTTTACGGTAATCAAAAATAGTATCGTTATTTTCGTCTTTAGCAATATAGAGTTCTTTATCGCCCCAATATTTGAATTCCTGAGCGTTGGTAATCGATTTAATTTCACAAATTCCCGGATATTTGCTCCACATTGCTCTGGATACAACACCGTGAAGTTCTGAAACTCCGTTGGCAATTCTCGCCATTTTCAAAGCGCAGAGAGAATGATTGAATAGTTCACCTTCAGAACCTTCAATTTTTTTCACTTCTTCCATGCTCAGTCCTGAAAAGTAAGACATATCATAGCACAATCTCAAATTATGCTTCTCATTTCCTGCTTCTTCGGGAGTATGAGTTGTGAAAACTAATTTCTCTTTAACCTTTTGAAGATTTCCATTGTATTTTTTCAATAAATGAAATGCCGCAGGCAAACCATGAGCTTCATTCAGATGATAAACTTCTCTTTCGATATTCATCTCATCAAGAAGTTTTGCGCCACCTTTACCTAAAAGAATATATTGTGCAAGCTTCGTAGATTCATTAGCGTCGTATAATTTATGACAAATTGTTTTAGAGATGTGATCATTTTCCGGAACGTCTGTAGAAAGAAAAAACATCGGTGCTGTATGAAAGATTTCAGGATCAAGATACCATACTTTTACCCAAACCGGCGCACTGTGAATTTCAATCTGAAACTTTATTCCTGTGTCTTCAAGAAAACTATACATTTTTTTAGTCCAGGTTGGCTGTAACGTTTGATCGTGGTTTCTTGCCTGATCGTAATAACCAAATTTCCAGAGAATACCGATCCCTACTACATCTTGTTTCAGATTGTAAGCACTTCTCATGTGCGACCCCGCCAAAAACCCCAAACCACCGGAATATATTTTCAAGACCTGCTCTATAGCAAATTCCATAGAAAAGTAGGCTGCTTTTTTCGTGTATTTTTCGTTAATGCTGTAAGGTATTTTAAAATTTTTAAAATCCATAAAGTTTCAGTTTTGTGTTTAAAAGCCCAAAGATATTAATTAAGAAAATAAACTATACATTAATTATATGATAAATTATATTTAAAACAATCTCTAGAATAGTTTTTTTAATTACCTTTAAGTGTAAATTTTTGATAATCAAAAGCTTCAATATTGAGACTAGGTTTCAAAGAGTCCTTCAACGATAAAAGATCAGTACATGAAAAAATTATTCTCAGAGGAAGATTTGGTTAAAAATCTAAGTTTATACTATCTTAATCAGCATTTGAAAAAGAAGCCGATGGAGAAATATCATCGTGCGATAGATGCATCTTCTCTCCATGACAGAGAAAAATATAAGAAGAAAGCAGAGATCTTACTGCTCAATTCTTTTATGCATCATTTTCCTGAAGTGACTTTCGAGAATCTTACCTGCGAAAGCCCGGATTTTATTGCAAAATTTAACGATAAAAAAATTGGAATAGAATTGACAGAAGTCATCAATCATCTTGAAATGAAGAAAGTTGAAAGCTGTCTTAATAAAATTTTTCGTCAGGCAGAAATATTGTTGGAACATGAAGACACTACGAAATATCGTGGTGTTTATTTTTTGTCGTTTCATACCCATTTAAAATTCGATACTGCAGAACAGCAAAAAGAGATTATTTCTGATATTTATAAGAGCATCAAAAAAAACAAAGTATTTGGTTGTGTGAAAACTATCAGAAAATCTTCTCACCGCCGAAATGTTTTCATTACGCACGAGTACAATATGAACCTGTTTGATGAGCTTTGTTCTGAGAAAATTTTGGAATTAATTGAGAAAAAGAATGAAAAATTCCCTTATTACGACAGAACTGTTGATGAATGCTGGTTGGTGATCGTTTCAGATATGAATTCTTTAGCTTCACGCTATACTTTTATTCAGGACAGAGAACATTTAAAAGAAGTCGAAAGTCCGTTTCATAAAATTTTTCATCTTGAAAATCTTTGTGGAAATATAACGAGCATTAAATGATTTTAATAATTATTTAAATAAACATTGCTTTTTGTATTAAAAGTCTTTGTTTTCTCATTATTTGGTGATTATAATTAAATTTGATTATATTTGATGGCGTTTGAACCTTAATAACCAATCTGATATGAAAAAAACTCTACTTTTATTTCTTTTTCTAATATCACAAACTTTTTTTTCTCAGGCAGATTGTTCTAATGCACTTTCGGTTTGCGGAAATTCAGATATTACATACAGTCCTACAGGAATTGGTGCGGTGAATGAATCTTTAGGAGGTTGTCTTACAACTGGTGAGCATAATTCTATTTGGTATAAACTTACTATCGCTACAAGTGGAACACTTACTTTCAATTTGGTTCCCAATGATCCTAATGCAGATTACGATTGGGCAATTTATGGTCCTAATGTTACGTGTGGATCTTTAGGAGCTCCAATTCGTTGCAACGCAGCTACCGTTATCGGTGTAGGAGCAGCTACAGGACTTGATATGACAAGTACTATTACAAGTGCTGCAGGAGGTTCTACAACACCTTATTGTCAGTTTATGAATGTTGTTGCCGGGCAAACTTATTATTTATATATCGATAACTGGGTAGGAGCAGGAAGCAGCACAACTGCGCCTTTTTCTCTTACTTGGGGCGGAACTGCAACATTAGCTTCTCCGTTTACAGATCCTGCATTGCAACCGAACCCGTTTGTTCCGCCTGGAGTTCCTGCTACAAATCCTGCAAACCCGAGAGAGATTTTAATCTGTACAAGTCCTGCGATTTTTAATTTCAGTAGTCTTACGGCAGGAATTTTAAATTCAAATCCTAATTTTGTAGTGTCATATCATACTACTCAAAACGATGCTCTTGCAGGCACAGCGCCTATAACGGCTCCTATAACAGTAAATACAACGACAACTTACTATTATAGTATTCATTATCAAGATCCTGCAAATCCTAATAACCCGATTAACTTTTGTCGTCAAATCGGTCCTTTTAAATTTAAATTAGGAAACATAACGGCTGTCGACAAAACTCTATTTGCGTGTAACAACAATAAAGCAGGTACAGCAGTTTTTAATTTAACTTTAGCAGCAGTTTACACAAGTTCCAACGTTACGATAAAATATTATCCTACAATGGCAAATCTTAATGCAGGAACTGGTGAAATAACCAATCCGACTCAATATACATCGGCAGGCGGAATAGTTTATGCATTTGTGAAAACTGCGGATGGCTGTTCAGATATCGCGGAAATTACACTTAGTTTTTATCCGGAAGTCGTAGCGAATGATGCGATTTTACGGTTTTGTGCGCTACAGCAGAACGTAGTTACAGCGGTATTTGATCTTACTACCGCAAATGTTACCTCACAGACAGGAACTACAAAAAAATATTATAAATCGTTACAGGATGCGGTAAGCGGAACTAACGAGATCATTAATACAAATGCATACCTTTCTCCAAACGGAGTGGTTTATGTAAGAGTGATTGATGCAAACGGATGTTACGCTATTGCTAAAATTACGCTGCAGGTAATTCCCCCCGTTTATTCTACTGTTTTGAAAGATAAAATCATCTGTATTGAAGATAAAACGATTCTTGATGCAGGTGCAGGTTTTGATGGATATGAGTGGAGTACAGGTGCTACAACTCAGGTAATTTCTAATGTGGGAGTAGGAACTTATTGGGTGAAACTAAAAACCGGTGAATGTATTTCTTATCAGACTGTAAAAGTTTACCCATCTGAACAGCCTGTTGTGACAAGTATAGATATTTCTAATACAACGGTAACTGTTAACGTAAATGGAGGAAAAGCACCATATAAATATTCTATGGATGCTATCAATTGGCAGGATTCTAATATATTTACCAATGTTAAAAGGGGAGATCATGTTATTTATGTAAAAGATAGTTACGACTGTGAACCAATCAGCATTAATATTGTAGTACCCAATTTAATTAACGTCATAACACCGAATAATGACGGAGTAAATGATATTATAGATTACTCTGCATTAGCCAATAAACAGAATTTGGTATTCAATATTTATGACCGTTATGGAAATAAAATTTTCCAGGCAGATAAATTCAACAATTATAAGTGGGACGGAACTTCAAGCGGGAAAAAAGTGCCTACCGGAAATTACTGGTACTCTGTAACATGGAATGAGAATGATCAGAAAAATACTTTATTTAAATATACAGGTTGGGTATTGGTGAAGAATAGAGAATAAATAAGAAATAAATAAGCTAAAAACCATCTTGAAAAAGATGGTTTTTTAGTTGAAAGCTCGTGTATCTTTAAAGTAATCGGAGAGGTAAATTATTTTTCCCTGTTCCGAAAACTGAACAATGGTGCAAATGTCATTTTCATATTCACCTGATCCCGACATATTTCCTAATGAGGTTGTTTGATAAAAATATTTTTCATTTCCTAAATGAAAGATCTCAGAAACTTGCCATTCAATTTTTTCATAACGTCTGAAAATTGCTCTGAACAAAGCCAATATTCTGTTTTTTCCTGAAATTTCTTTTGAAGGAGGAATCCAAATGACACTTTCATCGGTAAACCATTTCTCCAATTGATCGATTTTCAGAGAATTTAAATCTTTCATAAAATCACTGATTTTACATACCATAAACTGCTTTTTATCTTTATATACGGGAAAATTACTAATTTGGTTTTAAATTAGAACCCTGAAATGTAAGGTTAAAAATTGGTTTTAAATAAAATTAAAGATGAAAAATTTTACAATTTCTCAAAATAATGGAATTATATCTGATGAATTTCTAAATCGGAATATTCGAGATTTCCATGCTGCCTGCGAGTATATTTCAAATTTACCGTACAAAAGAAATTTAGATAAAAGTAATATTCAATGTGTATTTAATGATTTGGGAGGAACTTGCAGTACGAAACACGCTGTTCTGAGAAAACTGGCGCTGGAAAATAAACATCCTGAAATAAGACTAATTCTTGGAATTTTTAAAATGGATTCTGAATACGCTTTCAAAATTAAGAATACATTACAGAAGTTTAATCTCAATTATATTCCCGAAGCCCACAATTATCTTAAAATTGAAGATGAATATTTTGATTTTACAAAACCTGATTCCCATTATAAGCAATTTAAAAATAAGCTTTTAATTGAGAAAGAAATAGAATATAACGAAATTACTTCAGTGAAGGTTTCTTTTCATAAAGATTTTCTTATGAGATGGATTGCAGAAGAAAACATTCTCTACAATTTAGATGAAATATGGAAAATTAGAGAACAATGCATTAAAGATCTGCAGCAAAATGATACAATAGAAATTGAGAATTCTTCACCGGTTTGTTTTGCAAACAGCCATGAGCTTCGAGACGATTACGAAGTATAGACCGAATCAATTTAGTTTTCATATTTAAATTATTATCTTTGCACCCATTAAATTCAGTAATAATAAATGTCTCATTTTCATAGAACTGCCGCATTTCATACCCTTGGCTGCAAATTAAATTTTGCAGAAACATCTACTATTGCCCGTCAATTAACAGACGCAGGTTATGATAAGGTAAGTTTTGATGAAAAAGCAGATATTTATGTAATCAATACGTGTTCGGTTACAGAAAATGCAGATCGCGAATGTAAACTGCATGTGAAAAGAGCGATGAAAGCCAATCCGGAAGGTTTGGTGGTAATTGTCGGTTGCTATGCACAGTTAAAGCCTGAAGAAATTTCACAAATTACAGGAGTAGATTTGGTTCTCGGAGCCAAAGAAAAATTCAATATCTTAAGTTATCTTGATAATTTAGAAAAGTCTGAAAGCAAAGGCGTTGTACATTCTTGCGAAATTGAAGAAACCGATTTTTTTATCGGAAGTTATTCTATTGGTGACAGAACAAGAGCTTTTTTGAAAGTTCAGGATGGTTGTGATTACAAATGTACCTATTGCACAATTCCATTAGCGAGAGGGATTTCGCGTTCAGATACCATCGAAAATGTTCTTAAAAATGCAAAAGAAATTGCAGCGAGAGATATTAAAGAGATTGTTCTTACAGGTGTAAATATTGGTGATTACGGAAAAGGCGAATTTGGAAACAAAAAACACGAACATACTTTCTTAGATTTAATTTCAGAACTTGATCAGGTTGAAGGAATTGAAAGAATCCGTATTTCATCAATTGAACCGAATCTTTTGAAAGATGAAAGTATCGATTTGGTTTCTAAAAGTAAAAGTTTTGTTCCGCATTTTCATATTCCATTACAATCGGGAAGCGATGAATTATTGAAAAAAATGAAGCGTCGTTATCTTACGAAATTATACAACGATAGAGTGAATAAAATTCGTGAGGTAATGCCCGATGCGGCAATTGGTGTGGATGTGATTGTTGGTTTTCCCGGAGAAACTGAAGAATTGTTTATGGAAACGTATAACTTTCTAAATGAACTTCCAATCAGTTATCTGCACGTTTTCACGTATTCTGAGAGAGAAAATACCGAAGCTGCCGGAATGGACGGAGCTGTACCAATTCCTGAAAGAAAAAGACGCAACAAAATGCTGAGAATTCTTTCAGAAAAAAAGAAAATGGCATTCTACCAGACTCAGCTCGGGAAAACACTTCCCATACTTTGGGAACACGAAAATAAAGACGGAAAAATGTACGGTTTCACAGAAAATTATGTGAGAGTACAAAAAGACTTTGATGAGGCATCTGTCAATCAAATAGAATTTTTAAATTTAGAAAAAATCCTGTCAGATGGCACGGTTTCTGTGCAGTCGTCTTACGAAAGTTTTTTAGCAAAAGCATAGTCTGTTTGCTATATTTCACTTAAATTTATTCTTTAACGATTTTAAATCTACATTTTTATGAGAGATAAGTTTTTATCTTGGGGGTTGGTGTTGGTAATTGCAACGTGGATTGTAGCATTACTCATCAAAGCACATTATTGGATTCCTATTCTTTTAACTGCAATTTACGCACTGGGAGTTTATAATTCTTACCAAACCAAGCATGCAATTTTACGCAATTTTCCTGTTTTGGGGTATTTCAGATATTTTTTTGAAGGTATTTCTCCCGAAATGCAGCAGTATTTTATAGAAAGAGAAACAGACGGAAAACCTTTTCCCAGAAATCAGCGTTCTGCGGTGTACAGAAGATCAAAAAATCTGAGTGATACCGTTCCTTTTGGTACCCAGTTGGAAGTTAATCACAGAAAATATGAAGGAATCAAGCATTCTATTTATGCTAAATCTCCAAAAGAAGAGCTTCCGAGAGTTTGGGTAGGTGGAGAACAGTGTACACAACCTTACCATGCTTCATTATTTAATATTTCAGCAATGAGTTTCGGTGCTTTGAGTGACAGAGCTCAGATTTCTTTAAACAGAGGTGCAAAAAAAGGAAATTTCTATCATAATACAGGTGAAGGTGGTATTTCTCCGCATCATTTGGAAGGTGGAGATCTTTGCTGGCAAATCGGAACAGGATATTTTGGCTGTAGAGATGAGGAAGGAAAATTTAACCCAGAACTATTCACAAAATATTCTACACTTCCAAGTGTAAAAATGATTGAAATTAAACTGTCTCAAGGTGCAAAACCTGGTCATGGCGGAGTTTTACCTGCAATTAAAAATACACCCGAAATTGCGAAGATTCGTCACGTACAACCTGGTCTTACCATTATTTCGCCACCATCACATTCGTCATTTTCTGATGCAGCCGGTTTGTTGAAATTCGTACAACAGTTGAGAGAACTTTCAGGAGGAAAGCCTGTTGGGTTTAAATTGTGCATTGGTGATACCAAAGAGTTTGAAGATATATGTGTTCAGATGAATGTTTTAAAAATTTATCCTGATTTTATCACCATCGACGGAGCAGAAGGAGGAACGGGAGCAGCACCACCGGAATTTTCTGATGGAGTAGGAATGCCTTTGGAACCGGCTCTTATTTTTGTGAATAAAACGCTTAAAAATTACAATGTCAGAAATAAACTGAGAGTGATCGCAAGTGGGAAAGTTCTTACAAGCTTAGATATTCTAAGAGCTGTTGCAATGGGAGCAGATATGTGCAATAATGCGAGAGGATTTATGTTTTCTCTTGGTTGTATTCAGGCTTTAAGATGTAATAACAATAATTGTCCGACGGGTGTTGCAACGCAGGATAAAATGCTTATTAAAGGTCTTGATGTTACAGATAAGGCAGAAAGAGTATATCATTTCCACAAAAATACATTACATACGTGTAACGAGCTTATTGCTGCTGCAGGAAGAGATTCTTATGAAGAAGTAGATGCTTCGATGTTTATGAGAGGAGATGAATTTGAACATCTGTCGGATAAATATTTCCCTGATATTTTGGGAAATGTGAGATAATTTGAATCTAAAAAAAATCCGCTTCATCAATTTGAAGCGGATTTTTTAATTTTATTGTTGATCTACAGGTCGTGTTTCTGTATGATAAATCTGAAAATTGAAAACAAAAGTTGCATTCTGAAGATTGTAGTAATTTGTATCTCTTGCATAAGCTGCTTTTGACGGAACAATAATTACACCCTGTAAATTGGGCAAAGTTTCGTTCGGTAGATTTTGAAAACCTGTGAAATACTTCAAACCTTCCTGAAGTCCTTCTATTTCATAATAACTACGAGGTTTTGCGTCTGTCACAATACTCTTTTTAGCATAGTAAAATTTAGGATCAGTAGCGGGAGATGCTTCCAAATCAATTGTATTTAAAAGTGCTCCGCCAGAAGTAAGGGCTACATTTCCATCAGTATCAGTAGCACGGTAATAAGTAGCTCTCATCATTGTCTTGATAAGACTTGCTGTAGCAGAATTTGGATCGGTATTTATTGCAACTCCAGAAGTCGGCTGTGCTCCTTCTCTTTTAATATAGATAACTCCTGATGGAAGTTTAACAGGACTAAGCTCAGATAATTTCTTATAATTATCATCCGTAGCATCTGTACTGCTGAACGCTTTAATGTTCCCTTGTGTATCTAAGTAGTTGTTATCCATAAATTTTTGGATAGCCTGCTCATCAAGAGTGTTTCTTACTGAGATGTCATCCGGCTCTATGAATGTTTCAACTTCATCATCTTTTTTACAAGCTGAAAAACACAAAGATCCAGCAAGGATATACAAAAATATTTTTTTCATTTCAAAAACTTTAATTACTTTACAAATAATATAACGGCAAAAGTATAAAAAATTATGAGAATAGATAAATTTTTATGGAGTATTCGTTTTTACAAGACCAGAAGTATTGCTACAGACGAGATAAAAAAGAACAGAGTAGCGATAGGAGAGTCTGTAGTGAAGTCTTCCAAAGAGGTAAAAGAAGGCGATGTAATTAAAATACGTAAAAACCAAATCGATTACAAAATAAAAGTCATACAAATACCCAAAAGCAGAATAGGAGCCAAATTGATTTCGCTCCACATTAAAGATGTTACAGACAAAGAGCAGTATGAATTGCTTAAACTCCGAAAAATGTCTCAGAGCTATTACCGAGACAGAGGCGAAGGAAGACCTACCAAAAAAGACAGACGGGAGATTGATGATTATACAGAAAACGATGTAGATTCTGATTTTACAGATTGGGACGACTTTTTTGGAGAAACTGATTCTGAAAAAGAAGAAGAGAAAGATTTATAAATAAAGTTTTTCAATAATTTCATTCATGATTTCTTCAGGCTCTTTAGAATCTGTACTTATTTGAAATTGTGCTTTACTATAAAATGCATTTCTTTCAAATAAATGTTTGGCGATAAACTCGGGGAGGTCTTCGTCTGAAATATTAGCAATTAAAGGTCGTTTTTCTTTTTGTTTAGAAATTCTTTCTATTAAAGTATTGATAGATGTTCTCAGAAATACACTTTTTGAATTATGGTTGATGATTTCCATATTATTGTAATATACAGGCGTACCTCCACCCAAACTGAAAACAATGTTTTCTTCTGTTGCCAATATTTCTTCTAAAATTTCTCTTTCGAGCTTTCTAAAGTAGATTTCTCCCTTTTTCTCGAAGATTTCGGGGATAGTGAGTTTATTTCGTCTGGAAATTTCTTTATCCAGATCAATTAATTTAAAATTTATTTTTTCGCTTAAAATTTTGGAAATGTGAGATTTGCCACTTCCCATGTATCCGACCAGTGAAATTATCATGAATTTATTTTAAACAAATTTGCGAAAAAGTTTTGAGATAATGAAAAAAGTCCTATCTTTGCACCACTAAAAACAAGGGACATTACTTACGATGAAAACTTGATAATTAAGTGGCCGACTCGGTAGCTCAGCTGGTAGAGCAATACACTTTTAATGTATGGGTCCTGGGTTCGAATCCCAGCCGGGTCACTAGCAAAAATATTATATATTTTTATAATTTTTTGCCTGCGTGGTGAAATTGGTAGACACGCCATCTTGAGGGGGTGGTTTCCTAAGGATGTGCTGGTTCGAGTCCAGTCGCAGGCACTGCAAAAAAAAATGTTTGATAAGTCTGGAATTTATTTTATATTTATCAAATCAAAATCAAGACCGACTCGGTAGCTCAGCTGGTAGAGCAATACACTTTTAATGTATGGGTCCTGGGTTCGAATCCCAGCCGGGTCACAAGTTTACTGAAAAGTAAATTTTTTTCATATTAATATTTTGTGATTTGGTGTTCAAAGGCTTCCTTCCGGAAGCCTTTGATTTTTATGGATACCGTCAATCTAATTGCATATTGTCGATCAATCGGACACCATCTACCATTACCACGATGAACGCTCTGTAAGATTTATCTTTATAAAAAAAGTCGGTTTCTTTCAATGTATTTTCATCAGCAATCAAAAAATATTCTAGCTGCATACCTTTTTGGTCGTCAAAAATATCTTTTACTCTGTTTTTTATTTCAGAAATAGAGACAACTCTGAACCACTCGTTCACTTTTACCAGTGTTTCATAAATTACTTTTGAATCTTCTCTTCTTTCTTCGGTCAGTCTTTGGTTTCTCGAGCTTAGAGCCAAGCCGTTTTTTGCTCTATAAATATCTACGCCTTTTATTTTAATAGGAAGGTGCTTTTTATCAACCATTTTTTTTATGATTGCTAATTGTTGGTAATCTTTCTCACCGAAATAAGCGTTATCTGGTTTTACCTGATTGAAAAGTTCTTCAACAACTGTTCCTACCCCGTCAAAATGTCCCGGACGGGATTTGCCTTCCATTTCGTTTTCTAAGCCATCAAAATCGTAATGGAAGCTTTCAGCTTTTTCAGGATAGATGTCATGTACTTCAGGGATATATACCGCGTCTACCAATCCTGATTTTTGTAGAATTGAAATGTCACGATTGGTATCTCTGGGATATTTTTTCAGATCTTCAGGATTATTAAATTGAGTAGGATTTACAAATATTGAAGAGATTACCAAATCATTTTCGGCTCTTGCTGCTTCATATAAAGAAAGATGACCGTCGTGTAATGCTCCCATAGTGGGTGCAAAACCTATCTTTTTACCCATTTCTCTCTGTCTTTCAATAAAGTCTTGAAGTGTTTTTTTGTTTTTTAGAACTTCCATAGTTTATTTTAATAGCAATTCAAAAATACTAAATTATCTTGTATTAATTTTCAAGATTTATTAGTTTGATTGTTATGTTTGTCGTAAAAAAATGTTAATTACATTGATGTTGGATGTTTTTTTGTAATTTTGCAGCTTATAGCATTATTTAAATTATACAAAAATTATATGCCCAATCAGAAAATACTGTACATTACCACAGAGATGTACCCTTATCAGGAAGATACAAACTTAGGAACAGTGGTAAACAAAATGGCACTTAAAATGCACCAAGAAGGCAATGATGTAAGAGTTTTTATGCCACGATTTGGACAGATAAGTGAAAGGAAATTTCAGCTTCACGAAGTGATCCGCCTTTCCGGGATGAATATTATCATTAACGATTTGGATCAACCCCTTATTATTAAAGTAGCTTCTCTCCCGGGAGAAAGGCTTCAGGTTTATTTTATAGATAACGAAGAATATTTTAAAAGAAAACAATATTATTTCGATGATGAAGGAGTAGGCTTTCCGGATAATGACGAACGTGCGATTTTCTTTGCGAGAGGAGTTATAGAAACTATTAAGAAATTAAACTGGGTTCCCGATGTTATTCACCTGAATGGTTGGATGGCTTCTTTTATTCCTGTTTATCTGAAAACCTTCTATCAATCTGATACCTATTTTAAAGACGCAAAAATTGTTCTTTCATTATATAATGAAAAGGATGCTCCTTTAGATAAAGGTATTGCAGAAAAATTGCAGTTTGATAATATTTCAGGATTGGATGCGTTAAATAATCCAAGCTTCCAGAGTTTTGTTATCGAAAGTATGAAGTATGTAGATGAAGTTGTAAAAGGTGACGAATTTTTGGAAGGAGATTTAGATAAAGCTTTTAACGAAACATCAACTTCTAAATCAGAATATTTAGATTTAGATACGATCAATAAACTATATTAAAAGAACATTTTGATGATTTATAATATGAAAAGAGCCTTCACTATACTTTCTATGGTGATTTTTGGAGGAATGTTGGTTTACAATTGCGAGCCAGATCCGGATTCTTTAGGCGAACAATTATTTTTAGACGGTGCAGCAAGCGGAAAAGAAGTTGCTTATGATGTTACCGCATATAATATTGATAATAATGACAGTATCAGAAGTGATGCTTCAAAATTAGGATTGGCAACTTTGGGAGCTTTTTCAGAAAGTCAGTTTGGGATGCAAAAAGCTGCTTATTATACACAGCTTAGATTACCTGCTTATGATCCTGATTTTGGTACAAATCCTACAGTTGATTCTGTGGTATTAGTAATAAAACCTACCTATGCATCAGATTCTATAACGACAACTACTGATGAAAATTATATCTATCCTGACGGTTCTGTACCTGCTAAAAAAGTAGTTAATACTTATCCGGCAACAAAATATGGAAGAACTAAGTTTAATGGGGGGAATTTAACGGTTAAGGTAGAAGAGGTTACAGAGTTTCTAAATGGATATAGTGATATTGCATACTCCAATAAGGTTTATGGATCAGGTCAAGAGTTAGGAACTAAAACATTTAATGGCAAAGTAAGTTCTGTCGTTCTTACAAAAGATTCTGATAACAGTCAATTATTTTCTTCTGAAGTAGGTTTCAGAATACCATTGTCTGCAAGTTTCTTTAAAACAAAGATTATTGACAAAAAAGGACAGCCAGAATTGAAGGATGTTGCAAGTTTTATAAGATATTTCAGAGGTTTAAAGCTTTCTGTAACAGAATCTAACGGATATCTGGTTCAGTTCTCACCTTCAACGGTTGAACTGATCATGTATTACAAATCTACCGATACAGGCGCAACAACGAGCACTCAAAAGAAATATGCTTTCTCAGTAGGAAACGGAAATGCTCATATTGGAAACTATGAATATAATAGAGCTGGATCTGCATTGGAATCTGCACCAGCTCCGAATACGACAACTGGTGACGCAAGACTTTACGCTCAGGGAATGGGAGGTAATTCTATTGGAATTAAATTTCCTGTGGAGACAATCAATAAACTGAAAGCTTTATATCAAATTGATAAAGCAGCAATTGTAAGTGCAAAAATAAGAATGTACACAGATCCTGTTGCTTGGAAGAATCATCTTAAAAAGCCTACGATTTTAACTATTGTTCAAAAGGACATAGTCGATGGTAAACCAACTACTAATTTTACGCAAGATTTATTGAAGCTGAGTTCGACACCTAATTTTGCTTACATTAAAACATACAACTTAGATAAAGACCCAGCATATTATGAATTTACGGTAACACAATCTGTAAAAGATATTGTAGAGTCTGGGGAAAAATATAGCGATAAATCTTTTAAAGTAGATATGGGGAATTTTCTTTCTTCTTCTACAGGAACTACTTTAGCGGGTTATCAATTTACATCGAGACCTTTTGCTTTGGATAGAGCAGTTTTTGTAGGATCAGATCCTTCAAATGAAAATAAAATTCAGTTAATAGTTACATACGGTACAAAATAATTTAAAATACATTTGATTTAATATGTGTGGAATAGTTGGTTATACAGGCTTTCAGGATGCCTATGATATAGTAATTAATGGGCTTAGAAGATTAGAATACAGAGGTTATGACAGCGCTGGAATTGTTTTGGAAGGCGAGAATAATGCATTTGACGTTGAAAAAACAAAAGGTAAAGTTGATGATCTTGTAAGCATATCCAGCCAGTTGAAAGGGCATGCAAAAGTAGGTATGGGACATACACGTTGGGCAACTCATGGCGTTCCAAGTGATAGAAATTCTCATCCGCATTTATCAAACAATGATAAAATAGCAATTGTTCATAATGGTATTATCGAAAATTATGATACTATTAAAATAATGCTTACGGATAAAGGTTTTATTTTCAAATCAGAAACTGATACAGAAGTTTTGGTTAATCTTATCCAGTATTTTATGGATATAAACTCTGAAACAGATTTTCCTACAGCAGTAAGATATGCTTTAAATGAAGTTTATGGTGCTTACGCTATTACAGTAATGCATGAAGATTATCCCGGAATTTTGGTTGTGGGGAGATTAGGTTCTCCTTTAGCAATCGGGATTGGTGATAAAGAATTTTTTATTGCTTCGGATGCATCTCCTTTTGTGGAATTTACAAAAGAAGCAATTTATCTGGAAGAAGGTCATATGGCAACTCTTTCATTAGAAAAAGGAGTTGATATCAGAACAATAAAAGATAATTCTAAAATAGTTCCTGAAATTCAAGAACTTAAATTAAATTTAGAGCAGATTGAAAAAGGAGGTTATGAGCACTTTATGCTTAAAGAAATCTTTGAGCAGCCTAAATCAATTCATGACACAATGAGAGGTAGACTTCTTGTTGAAGAAGGGATTATTAAGATGGCAGGAATTTGGGATCATTTAGAGAAATTTAAAAATGCAAACAAAATTACTATTATCGCTTGCGGTACATCATGGCATGCAGGATTAATTGGTGAGTATCTTATTGAAGAATATGCAAGAATTCCTGTTGAAGTAGAATATGCTTCAGAATTTAGATACAGAAACCCAATTATTACAGATAAAGATGTAGTTATAGCTATTTCTCAGTCGGGAGAAACTGCTGATACGATGGCAGCTTTAAAATTAGCTAAAGAAAAAGGAGCATTTATCTATGGTATTTGTAATGTGGTAGATTCTTCTATTGCGAGAATTACGGATGCAGGTTCTTATACTCATGCAGGTCCGGAAATTGGGGTTGCATCTACAAAAGCATTTACAGCTCAGCTTACTATTCTTTCACTTATCGCATTGAAATTAGGAAAGCATAATGGCAATTTAGGAAACGCAGAATTTATGAGCTTAATTGCTGAGTTAAATGCAATTCCCAAAAAGATAGAAGAGGTTTTGGAGACCACTCATGAGTTGACTCAAAATATAGCTAAAGACTTTATTGGCGCTACTAATTTCCTTTATTTAGGAAGGGGTTACAACTATCCTGCAGCTTTAGAAGGTGCTTTGAAGCTGAAAGAAATTTCTTACATCCATGCGGAAGGTTATCCGGCAGCAGAAATGAAGCACGGTCCTATTGCGTTAATTGATGAAAATATGCCAATTGTTATTATTGCTCCTAAAAAAGGTCATTACGATAAGATTGTAAGTAATGTGCAGGAAATTAAAGCAAGAAAAGGAAAAGTAATTGCTGTAGTAAACAAAGGGGATACTCAAGTGAGTGCAATGGCAGATTACGTTATTGAGATTCCTGAAACTTCAGAATGTTTCTCTCCGATTGTTGCATCTGTTCCTTTACAATTATTAGCTTATTACATCGCTGTATATAGAGGCGCAAATGTAGACCAGCCAAGAAACCTTGCAAAATCTGTAACTGTAGAGTAAAAAATACTTGCAAATAAAATAAATTTAGATTTTTTTCGTTATTCTAAAAAAAATCTTAAAAGTTTCTTAAAAAAATTATATATTTACGGCTTAATTATAAAAATTAACATGAAAAGGATATTTCTTTTATTATTGTCTGCGTCGGTAGCATCGGTATCTTGTTCAGGTGGTGGATCTTCTTCTGTTGGGAAGCCAGGAACAAAAGGGGAATTGATACCTAGAGAAAAAACAAAATCATTTGTTGCAGAAAGACCTTATGGTATGGTTGCCATTCCTGGTGGATCTTTCGTTGCAGGTTTAGCTGATGTGGATTTCACAGACAGTCCTGAAAAAGCAGCATTGAAAACGGTAACTGTATCATCCTTCTTTATGGATGAAGCAGAAACTACAAATGCAGAATACAGAGTGTTCATCAATTATGTTAGAGACTCTATTGCAAGAACTATGCTAGCTGAAGCTGCCGGAGAAGGTGGAGAAGGCGGCGGAAAAGGTACTGGGATTGGAGATTATGCATACCTTGCTAAAAAAGAAGAGAATCTTACAGCATATCAGGAATATCTTGAAGGTGCAGGAGGTAGAGAAGGTTTTGATGATACAAAAAGATTAGACTGGAAAATTCCATTGCATTGGAATACTTCTAAATATCCTGATGTAGAATATGCTGAAGTTTTAGAATCTATGTATCTACCGGCTTCTTCAAGAGTAGGTAGTGAGAGAATATTGGATGTTAGTAAATTAAAATACAATTATAAGTGGGGAGATATGGATGTTGCTCTTGCTGAAAACGAAAGAGGTGTTAATTACCTTAGAAGTGAAAGCATTGCAATCTATCCAGACACAACAGTTTGGGTTAAAGATTTCCACTTTACTTATAACGAGCCTTTATTTGAACAATATTTCTGGCACAAAGCTTATAAAGATTATCCTGTTGTTGGGGTAACTTGGGATCAGGCAAGAGCATACTGTAATTTCAGATCTAAACTAAAGTCTGATTACAATGAAAGTTTAAAAAGAAGAAAACAAAGACCATTGGCTTTCCGTCTTCCAACTGAATTGGAATGGGAATACGCAGCAAGAGGTGGTAAGCAAAATGCTACCTATCCTTGGGGAGGTCCTTACTTAATGGATGATAGAGGTTGTTATCTTGCAAACTTCAAGCCAAAGAGAGGGAACTATATGGAAGATGAGAAAAAAGGAACGTATACTTATACAGCTCCTGTGAAAAAGTTCAAGAAAAATGGTTTCGGATTATTTGATATGGCAGGAAATGTTTCTGAATGGACAGAATCTGCTTACAACAATTCATCATACGGTTTCTCTTCTACTTTAAATCCATCTACTAAAGATAAAGAAGATGCAAAAAGATCTGTAAGAGGAGGTTCTTGGAAAGATGTTGGATATATGTTGATGACAGGAAACAGAGATTATGAAAGCAAAGACTCTGCAAGAAGTTATATAGGATTCAGAACAGTTCAGGATATTCCTGAGGCTTCTGTTAAACTTAAAAGAGTTAACAGATAATATTCAATTAGACTATTTTTTGAAACAATTTATTTAACATTAAAAAAAACTAACTTATATGTTTAAGACTAAAGATGCGTGGATGAACTTCTTTTATTCATTCGGTGCTGCAATTGTAATTCTTGGAGCTTGGCTTAAAATTACTCACATTACTTTGGGGCCAATTAATGGTAACATCGCACTTACAGTAGGGCTTGTTACAGAGGCTATTATCTTTATTATTTTCGCGTTTGACCCTCCTGCAGCTGAAGAGTCTTATCATTGGGAAAATGTTTATCCTGAACTTTTAGATAAGCATGCAAACCCAAACCCATTACACTCAAATATCTCAGCTAAAAATACAACTGATCACTTTGCTGAATTGGAAAATTCTTTGTCTGGAAAATTAGATAAGATGCTTCAGGATGCAAAATTAGATGTTCAGTTATTCGATAGATTAAGAACTGGTATTGATAAATTTTCAAGCTCTGTAGATCAGATCAACCAAACTGTTGACGTTTCTGCTTCTACTCATAAATATAATGATCAGTTAAATAAAGCTGCTCAGCATATGGAAAGTATGAACGCACTATATGCAATGCAATTGGAAAGTGGTCAAAGACAATCTGAATTTGCTAAAAAGTATGTAGAAGATATGCAAAAATCTGCTGAACAGTCTGAGAAGTTTAATCAAGAATTATTAGGTTTAACATCAAACTTAAATAGCTTAAACAGAGTTTATGGTGGTATGTTAACTGCAATGAAGTCGTAATCCTTAACCATTAATTTAATAAAAAACTAAAGAAAGATAATGGCAAAAGGAAAACAGACTCCACGTCAGAAGATGATCAACCTAATGTATTTGGTGTTCATCGCAATGATGGCCCTAAATATTGATGTTGAAATCATCAGATCATATTATGATTCTACAAGAGCTCTTAAAGAAACAAGGTTTTTGACAGAGCAAAAAAATGAACAGATTTTTGAGAAAACTTTAGAAGCCAAAGCACAGCAAGTTCCAGATACTTATGCACAGCCTTGGGAGCAGTATAAAGTTTTAAAAACAAAACTTGATGTTTTAGTAGATGCGGCTGAAAAAATTAAAATTAAACTTAAGAAAGATTCTGAGTTTATAGATAAAGATCCAAAGACCGGAAAGGACATGGAAGTAAGCGAGAATTTTTCTGCGCTTAATAATAATGAAGCTACAATTGCCTATTTTTTTAAAGACGGTGATGAAAACAAGCCATCTGCAAACGCACTTGAGTTAAAGAAGAAAATGGATGATGTAAGATCTTATATCGTTTCTACTTTTGGAAACAACCCTCAGTTGTTAAAGTTGGTTGAAAGAGCAAACACGTCATTAACTGCAGAATATCCTAATGGTAAGTCTCCAAATGGAAAAACTTGGTTTCAGAATAAATTCTACAACCAGCCGCTTATTGCTGCTGTTTCAAATTTAGAAATTATTCAGAATGATGCACGAAATGTACAGTCTGATGCATTAGCTTTAATGCTTCAGGAAAAAGTAGATGCAAGCATTAAGTTTAATCAGTACGAAGCTATTGTTTCTGCACCTTCAGATATTCAGTCTGGTAAAAAAGCTGAAGCAGTTATAATGTTAGGAACTTATTCTAACAGTAATAAAATCAGTATTAGTGGTGTTAGCAGACAAGAAAATGGTAAAGGTTATCTTCCTTTAAATACAGGAGGTCTTGGTGAAAGAAAAATTGGTGGTACTATTACATTAACAGATGCAACCGGAAAAGCAACGCAATATCCGTTTACACATACATACAATGTAATTGCAGGTCCTCAACAAGTAAAACTTGAGCAAGGTTTATTACTTTCTGCTGATAAGATGAATGTAATGTATAGAGGATTAGAAAATCCGGTAACAGGATCTATATTAGGTGCGGATAATGCTAAATTATCACTTTCTGCTCCTGGTGCTATTGTGAAAAATACAGGAAAAGGTAAATGGAATGTTACTCCTTCTACTGGTAACGTAGTTAAATTAACACTTTCAGGAACTGATCCAACTGGTAAAACTGTTTCAGAAGTATTTGAGTACAGAATTAAAGGTATTCCTAGACCTCAAGGTCAGATTAGATCAAAATCTGTTAATAGTATGCCTGCTGAATCAATCAAAAATCAGATTGTTACTGCAGCATTACCAGACTTCGATTTCCCAGTTTCATTTACTGTAAACAGCTTTATTTTGAAACTTCCGGGTAGAGCAGGTACAATGATTCAAGGTAGTTCATTATCTGCTGCCGAAGGATTAACAAGAAACTTAAGACCAGGAGATGTTGTTTATATTTATGATATTCAGGCAACTGCTACAGGTTTAGGAAATCAGAGATTGAAAGAAATTTCACCTGTTGTAATCAATGTTCAATAAGATTAATTTGTAAAATCATATTATGAAAAAATATATTAGCAGTCTTTTAGTTTTAGCTTCTGGGTTTGCATTTTCCCAAAGTATACTAAATGCTTCTTCTCCAGAAGAATTCAGACAAATGAGAGCTGAAAATATGAGAAAAGTGGGAGATACTGTTATTAGCAATAAAGTAAAACCACTTGAGTACGGATTTGTGGATGATAAAGACATCCTTAAAAGTATGATGGTTTGGGAGATAATAGATATGAATGATAAGATAAATCAACCATTCTATTATGATAATCCAAACGGATTGCTTTCTAAAAATACGAGATCATTATATCAGATTTTGCTTGACGCAGCACTTAATAATCAGATTGATGAAGTGTATGATGACGAAAACTTCACTACTAAATTGAGTCCTGAAGGAATTCAGAAAAAATTAGAAAGTGTAAGACTAGATGATGAAGCAATTGAAATTATTAACTCTGGTAGACAACTTACAGAAGCTGAAAAACAACAATACACTGATTACATAAAAACTACAACTGAGAAAGTTAAGGTTCTTAAAATCATGGGGATGTGGTTTATTGATAAAAGAGACGGTCAGATGAAATACAGACCTCTTGGTATTGCAGCAATGGGTCCAGATCCAACTTCTATTGGAAGAGTTGGTCCAGATGGTCAACCATTAATCGGTGCTGATGAGTTAGTAGATCTTTTCTGGGTTTACTATCCAAAAGCAAGAGAGATATTGGCAAACAATTATGTTTTCAATAGAAAAAACTCATCTGCAGATTTATCTTTTGATGATATAATCAATGCCAGAAGATTTTCTTCTGTAATCTATAAGTCTTCAAATGGTTTAGGTGATGGTGTTATTAAAGACTATATCCCTAGAAATGCTGAAGAGCAGTTAGAAGAAAGCGACAAAATCAAAGAACAAATTCTTCAAATGGAGAATGATATGTGGAATTACTAAATTTCACTTGATATTTATAAAAAACCTGAGTACTTTTACTCAGGTTTTTTTATTATGAAAAATGTAGATTATATTATTGTTGGTGATGGTTATGCTGCCTTATTTTTCGCTCATCAACTGACTAAAAATAAAAAGTCATTTGTTATTTTTTCTGAAGGAAAAAAGAGTGCGTCCCAGATTTCCGCAGGAATTATAAATCCTGTTGTTCTTAAAAAGTTTACTACTTTTTGGTTAGCTCAAGAACAGTTAGATTTTCTTAGAACTTCCCTCAATGAAATCGAAAATTATACAGGTGTAAATTATTTAATTAATGCTTCTATACACAGAATTTTCCATGATGAAAATGAACAAAAATTATGGTTGAAAAAATCAAAAACAGAAGAACTCTTACCTTTTTTAAATGAAGACTTTAAGCATCTTGAAGTTGTTAAAAATGATTTTAATACCGGAATGGTAGAACAGTCGGCAAGACTAAACGTTCAAGGTTTTTTTGATGATCTATTAAAGTATCATGAGGATAATTCTCAGCTCATCAAAGAAAAATTCAATTATAATGAATTAAATGCGTCGGATTCAACTTATCATAATTTCAAAGTCAAAAATATTATTTTTTGTGAAGGAATGAATGTTAAAACCAATCCATATTTTTCAGATATTCAGGTAATTCCTAATAAAGGACATCATATCAGAGTCAAACTCTCTCAGCCAATACCGGAAGATATAACGATAAAGAAAAAGCATTTTTTATTTCCTTTAAAAGATAATCTCTATTTTTACGGAGGTACATACGATAGAGAACAAATGCATGAAAATATTGATGATTCTGCTGTAGAACAGCTAAAAAACGGTCTATTAGAGTTTTATCCAAACAATTTTGATGTAAAAGAAATTCATTTTGGCTTCAGACCTACTGTAAAAGATCGTCGACCAATTTTAGGAAGGCATCCGCAACACAAAAATCTATATGTTTTTAATGGTCTTGGAGCAAGAGGTATTCTTAACGGTTGTTATTTCTCAAAAAGTTTGTACGATTTTATAGAAAATAATATAGATTTGCCAGAAGAAATTTTATTAGATAGATTTAACAAAAAAGACGCTTAAACAAGCGTCTTTTTCTTATTGTGAAGCCATTTTAGTTTCGGCTTGTTTTCTTTTACCATGGAATAAAACCATATCTGCATCTTTTTTTAGAAAGGTTACTTCATTTTTTGTCTCGGTATACAAATATTTACTGTCTGCAGTCGAAAAACCAGATGTTGTTTTATTTTTCTTAAGTTCGTATGTCTTTCCGTTAAGATGTACAGTTACAATTTCTTTAGTTTTATTGGTTACAATTTCCATTTCGTCACCGTAGCTGTCAGAAATAGTTTCTTTGCTGATGTCATCTTTTGATGTAGTTTCGGTATTCATAACTGCTACATCGGGATCTTTTCCGGAATGTTTACATGCTGAAATAGCGAGGATTACAAATAATCCTAATAGAGATTTTTTCATTTGTTATTGTGAATTTTAAGAGTTTCCATTTAATATTGATGTGGTGATGCAAAATTACAATTATTTTTCTTTAAAATATGTTAAATTGTAATAATTTAAATATTTTGTATTGTATAATTAGGTTATTTTTTTAACTTAAATGTAATTTTATCTTTCTGTCATTCAGTTTTCAGATTTTTTAAAGATGCGTTAAACTTTGTTAACATTGAATTATCTATTGAAATCTCAGCTTACATTTGCAACTTGAAATGAGAAATTATATTGTTTACTTTTTGACTGCTCTTTTTCTGCTATTCGTAGTGGAAAGAAAGCTTAATGTAAAAACTTTGTACAATGATTTTTCTGGTCATATTTCTCACAATTACCCCGAAAAAGTAGAACAGGCTACTCATTCTGCACAAAAATTTTCTGCTCAGCAATCTGTGGATAGTACAAACAGCCTTTCATTTGATGTAGCCGAAGAAGATTTTCAGCTCTCGGATACGTTTCAGGCAATTATCGCTTTTGCCAGCGTATTTGGTTTAATTTTTTCTTTTGGATTACTGTTCAAAAAGAGACTTAAGCCTTTAATCAATCATTTTTTACAGCACATTCATTCTGTAAAAACATTTATTCTGATTCGTTCTATCAGAATTTAAAATCCAATTTTCCGATAATCTTTCTTTGTTCCAAAACAGGAACGAAAGCTTTGCTTTGTGCTCATTTTGATTCACAAGGTAAAATTCCAAGAACTATTTAATTCAAATAAAATTTTTAACGATTTATACCACTCTAAAATTATGATGAAAAGAGTTGTCTCAGGCGTTGCATTAAGCGCAATTCTCCTACTGTTTAGCTGTAACGAGAAAAAAGAGGAAAAACAGGAAGATTCAGTGTATCCCGTAACTTCACCTCTGAAAATGGATACCATTATTAACAAAGATTTTGTTGCGCAGATACAATCTGTGAAGAATATCGAAGTTCGCGCTCAGGAAAAAGGCTTCCTTGAAAAAATTTACGTAGATGAAGGTCAGTATGTAAGAGCTGGTCAAACTCTGTTTAGAATTATGCCGCAGATTTATCAGGCAGAATTGTTAAAAGCAAGAGCAGAAGTAGAGCAGGCTTCCATTGAACTGAAAAATGCAAGTACGCTTGCCAATAACAACATTGTTTCGAAAAATGAAAGATTAATGGCTAAAGCCAAATTAGATGCTGCAAATGCAGAAATGAAACTGGCGCAGATTCATCTTTCTTTTACAGATATTAAAGCTCCGTTTTCAGGAGTTATCGACAGAATTCCTTTGAAATTAGGAAGTTTGGTAGATGAAGGAGATCTTTTGACTACTCTTTCAGACAATACAAACATCTATACTTACTTCAACGTATCAGAACCTGAATATTTAAATTATCAGACACATGTTGCAGATCGTGGAAGTCAGAATGTAAGTTTAATGATGGCAAATGGTGAAATGTTTAATCAACAAGGTGTAATTCAAACCATTGAAGGACAATTTGATAACGAAACAGGAAATATAGCATTCAGAGCGAAGTTTCCAAATCCTGAAAAACTGTTGAGAAATGGAGAAACAGGAAAAGTTCGTATGACGTTGCCACTTAAAGGCGCTTTAATTATTCCTCAAAAAGCTACTTATGAAATTCAGGATCAGAAATATGTTTTTGTGATTGATAAAAATGGAGTTGCAAAATCTAAAAATATTAAGATTGCATACGAACTTCCAGATATATATGTGGTTTCTTCAGGAATTTCTCAGGACGAAAAAATATTGCTGGATGGTGTTCAGAAAGTGAAAGACGATCAAAAAGTAAAAGTGAAATTCCAAGATCCGAAGAAAGTTCTTCAGTCTTTAAAATTAAAAGCAGAGTAATAATAAAATGATAATAGATGAGTATTAAATTATTGTATTGTCAAATTTTCAATACACGATCAAACGTCCTTCATCTAACATCCAACATCCAACATTATTATGTTTAAAAAATTCATTCGCAGACCCGTTCTGTCAATTGTAATCTCGCTGATTATTGTTTTTATGGGAGTTTTATCATTAATTAAACTTCCCGTAACTCAGTTTCCATCGATTTCTCCGCCAAAAGTAAATATTACTGCAACATATCCCGGAGCTAATAATGAATTGCTGGTAAAAGCAGTTGTCATTCCTTTGGAACGCTCATTAAATGGTGTTCCCGGAATGAAATATATGACTTCCGATGCGGGAAATGACGGTGAAACTTCTATTCAGGTGGTTTTTGATCTGGGAACAGATCCCAATGTTGCTGCAGTAAATGTGCAGAACCGTGTTTCTTCAGCCGTTAACAAACTTCCGCCGTTAGTAGTGCGTGAAGGGGTGAAAATTACCCGTGAAGAACCCAATATGTTGATGTACATTAACCTGTACAGCGACGACCCTAAAGCTGATCAGAAATTCCTTTTCAACTATGCAGATATTAACGTAATGTCTGAATTGAGAAGGGTAAGTGGAGTGGGTTTTGCCGATATTTTGGGAACAAGAGAATACGCAATGCGTATTTGGCTTAAGCCAGACCGTTTAACGGCATATAATATTTCCGCAGATGAAGTAATGGAAGCTCTGAACGAACAAAGTTTAGAAGCTTCTCCCGGAAAGACAGGGGAGAGTTCTGGTAAACGCTCGCAATCGTTCGAGTATATTTTAAAATATCCGGGTCGTTTTAATAATGAGAAGGACTATGGAAATATTATTCTTAAAGCTAAATCCGGTGGAGAATTTATAAGACTGAAAGATGTCGCCGATATAGAATTTGGCAGCTCGATGTATGATATTTATTCTACATTAAACGGAAAACCTTCTGCTGCGATTACCGTAAAACAATCTTACGGATCTAATGCAAGTGACGTTATTAAAAACGTAAAAACCTTAATGGCAGATCTTGAGAAAACCAATTTTCCAAAAGGAATGCATTATGACATCAGTTATGATGTGTCGAAATTTTTGGATGCATCAATTGAAAAAGTTATTCATACTTTGTTTGAAGCATTCATTTTAGTGGCAATTGTGGTGTTTTTGTTTTTAGGAGACTGGCGTTCTACGTTGATTCCGGCGATTGCAGTTCCTGTTTCTTTGGTAGGAACTTTTGCGGTGATGTCCGCATTCGGAATTACTTTAAATATGATTTCGCTTTTTGCATTAGTAATGGCAATCGGTGTCGTCGTCGATGATGCAATTGTAGTGATAGAAGCCGTTCACGCAAAAATGGAGGAGAAAGGTCTTTCTGCATTGAAAGCGACAGAAGAAGCGATGCACGAAATCAGCGGAGCAATTATCGCAATTACTTTGGTAATGGCAGCGGTATTTATTCCGGTGGCATTTATGTCGGGTCCGGTTGGTGTTTTTTACCGTCAGTTTTCAATTACAATGGCTTCATCGATTATTCTTTCGGGAGTTGTTGCGTTGACTTTGACTCCGGCTTTGTGTGCTTTAATTCTAAAAAATAATCACGGAAAAGCTAAAAAGAAAAGTCCCATCACTATTGTTTTAGATAAATTTAATAATGTATTTACCAAAGGAGCGGGAAAATATGAGAAATTACTGAATAAAACAGTAACTAAAAAATTCATTACCCTTCCGTTGCTGTTAATTTTCTGTGCAAGTACCTATTTCTTAAGCAACTCACTTCCTTCAGGGTTTATCCCAGGTGAAGATCAGGGGATGATTTATGCCATTATTCAGACTCCTCCCGGTTCTACATTAGAACGTACCAATCAGATTGCCAGAGAATTATTAAAAGAATCTGAAGATATTGACGGAGTACAGTCGGTTTCATCTTTGGCAGGTTATGAGATTTTGACTGAAGGTACAGGTTCAAACTCAGGAACGTGTTTGATTAATCTTAAAAGTTGGGAAGACCGTTCAGAATCTGCTGCAGAAATTATTGAAAAGCTCGAAGAAAAAGCCAAAAATATTCCGGGTGCAAATATTGAATTTTTCCAGCCGCCTTCCATTCCTGGTTATGGTGCAGCAGGTGGATTTGAATTAAGACTTTTGGATAAAGCCGGAAGCGGAGATTATCAGAAGATGGAACAGGTGAGTACTGATTTTGTGAAAGAATTAAAAAAACGTCCGGAATTAGGCTCTGCATTTACTTTCTATTCTGCGAGTTTTCCTCAGTATATGTTGAAAATAGATAATGATTTAGCCGAACAAAAAGGTGTGAGCATTGAGAAAGCGATGGATAATCTTTCTACATTAATTGGTTCCAACTACGAAACAAGTTTCATCCGTTTCGATAGACCGTATAAAGTTATTGTTCAGGCAGGTCCGCAATATCGTGCTTTGCCGAGTGATTTGTTGAAACTATATGTGAAAAACGATAAGGATCAGATGGTTCCGTATTCAGATTTTATGCATTTGGAAAAAGTATATGGTCTTTCGGAAATCACACGTCACAATATGTACAATTCTTCTGAAGTAAGCGGAACTCCTGCGCCGGGTTACAGTTCAGGACAGGCAATTAAAGCCATTCAGGAAGTTGCCGATAAAACATTGCCAAGAGGTTTCGGAATCGACTGGGCAGGGATTTCTAAAGATGAAGTTGGTCGTGGTAATGAAGCGGTTTATATCTTTCTGATCTGTTTAGGATTTGTTTATTTAATTCTTTCGGCTCAGTATGAAAGCTTTATTCTTCCTTTACCGGTGATACTTTCTTTACCTACAGGTATTTTCGGAGCCTTCTTATGTCTGAAATTATTAGGATTGGAAAACAATATTTACGCGCAGGTTGCCATGGTTATGCTGATCGGACTTTTAGGTAAAAATGCAGTATTGATCATTGAATTTGCAGTTCAGAAAAAAGCGGAAGAAGGAATTCCTGTGGCAAAAGCAGCAATTGAAGGAGCGGCAATTCGTTTCCGTCCTATTCTGATGACCTCATTTGCGTTTATTGCAGGTTTAATTCCTTTGGTAATGGCAACAGGACCCGGTGCAATTGGTAACCGAACTATTGGTACAGCTGCAGCGGGTGGAATGCTTATCGGAACTATTTTCGGATTGATGATTATTCCTGGGTTGTATTATATTTTTGGAACAATTGCAGATAAATCCAGACTGGCAAAATATGAAGAAGAAAATCCTTTAACAGAACAAACAGAACCTTATCAACACGATAATAAACATGAAGATTTATAATAAATATATTGCAGCAATTGTTGTATCGTTAGTCTTAGCGAGTTGCAAAGCACCGATGGCGACTGTCATTCAGGATGATGTGAAAAATAATATTCCTGAAAATTTTAATCAAAATGAACAGCAGGATTCCAACAATAATAGTGGAACTACACCGTGGAGACAGTTTTTTACAGATCCGAATCTAGTAAGTTTAATTGAGACTTCTCTGAAAAATAATCAGGAGTTGATGATTACCTTACAGGAAATTGAGATCGCCAAAAGCGGAATTGTTGCTAAAAAAGGTAGATTAAGCCCATCTGTAAGAGCCGGATTAGGTGCCGGAGTAAAAAAAGCAGGTCGTTACACAAGTGAAGGAGCAGGAGATGCAACTACAGAAATTGAGCCGGGAAAAGAAATGCCCGATCCGCTTGGAAATTTTGAAGGCGGTTTGATGGCAAACTGGGAAATCGACATTTGGAAAAAACTCAGAACCGAAAAAGATGCTGCTGTTGCACATTATCTTTCAACCGTTGAAGGGAAGAATTTTGTTTTGTCTAATCTGATTGAAGAAGTTGCCGATAATTATTATGAATTGTTGGCTTTGGATAATCAGCTGGATATTATTCAGCAATACATCAAGTTGCAGACTAGAGCTTTAGAAATTTCAAAAATTCAGAAGCAGGCTGCTGCGACAACGGAATTGGCAGTGAAAAAGTTTGAAGCTGAACTGGCAAAATCTAAAGCTACAGAATATACAATTCGTCAGGAAATCACTGAAAAAGAAAATCAGATCAATGCGCTTTGCGGTCGTTATCCGCAACCCATTGTGAGAACGAAGGAAAGTTTTATGTCCACCATTCCGCAAACGGTTTACACGGGAATTCCGTCTCAGTTATTGGCAAACCGTCCCGACATAAAACAGGCTGAATTAGAATTGAAATCTGCAAAATTAGATGTTGAAGTCGCAAGAAAAGAATTTTATCCTTCTTTGGAAATCTCTGCAACATTAGATTTGGAAGCTTTTAAACCATCTTATTTAGTTAAAATGCCGGAATCTATTGCTTATAATCTGGTGGGTGAATTGGCAGGTCCGCTGATTAATAAAAGTGCGATTAAAGCGAATTTTCAGACGGCAGATGCAAAACAGATTCAGGCTTTGTACGAATATGACAAGACGATTCTGAATGCATATCTGGATATTTCAAATCTGATGTCTAAAGTGAAAAACATTGATCAGTATTATCAGCTTAAATCTCAGGAAACTCAGGCTTTGGATCAGTCTATTACTATTGCCAATCAGCTTTTTATGAATTCAAGAGCAGATTATCTGGAAGTTTTATTAAACCAGAGAGATGCTTTGGATGCAAAAATGGAGTTGATTGAAGCCAAGCAAAAGCAACTGAGTACTGTTGTCGATATCTATAAAAGTTTAGGTGGCGGCTGGAAATAGGAGTAGTTTTTTTATTTATATATCATTATTTCAATCGTGGAGTCCGGTTCTGTTTTCAGAGCCGGACTTTTTATGATCTGTAAAAATATTTTCAATCTTAAATAAAACACGTCAAGTTTTGTCGCATTACGCCAATAGCTTTGTAGTATAAATATTAGAGTTATGGAAATCCCGTTTTATTTAAGTTTCAGAGAATTTGAAAATGAATATTATAATAATCTTGAAAAATGGTTCGAAAACGATAAAAATACCAACGAAACAGATTTTCTCCTGACCATGAAAGATATTTATAAGCCGTATTTGTGTTACAATTTTTCTGAAGACAAACTGCAGACCGAGGCATTGATACAAGTAAAAAACTGCTTTTTTTCTTTCCTTGAAAATTATGGAATATCATTTCAGATTGACAGAAATTCTAATACAAAAATCAATTCTGTTTCAGAGGCAAAAACGATTTCTATGATGGATTATGCACAATGTGTTTTAGATAAAATTCATACCTATTTTCAGCAATATCAAATCTCGATGAAAGAAAACGAAACAGTACTCGATTATCTCAATCATTACGAAATCATCACGCTTCGAGAAAAAAACGGATATTGTTTAGATTATGATCAGCATCAGAAAACCATTCCTTTTTTAAAGGCATATTTGCCACGTTTTGGAAGCACGGTAGACATCTCATTGTACAGAGATTTTTACTGTTCGGTGGTGAAAATTGCAGATTTTATCGATCAGAAACTAAAGGACGTTGAAGCATTTGATCAAAGTATTTATACAGAATTAAAGTCTGAAGCCATCATGAAAATTCATATGAGAGGACATAGTTTTCTTACCATTTGTAACTAATTTTTTCAGGAGCTTTATCCAGCTTTCACTACTCGCTTTTTTATGCCCTGGCTTTTTCCCTTCTTATAAAAAGAGCTTAGACAGACCGTTCAATCTGGGCTATGAAAGCGGTTTTCATGAGAAACACATTCACATATACCATTATATTGTCGAAATGCATTTACAAAAGTGTATTTCAAGCAAAAACCAGATCGGTTGATCTGGTTTTGTTTTGTTGAAGAAATGATTTAAGAAAAGATTACACGTTATGATTTTAAATCTCTTCAATATTTCTTTCGAAATACTTGTATAAAATTATTTTTTTATCAATTTTTGAACAGATACTTTATCACCGGAATTTATTCTGATCCAATATATTCCCTGCTCTGTCATAGGAAGCTGTAATTGTCCGTTGTTTTGTGAACATTTGAAATTTTCTTTAGCATCAACACGTTTGCCTGATGAATCAACAATATCAATGTTTAACGTGGTTTCTTTTTTACATTTGATATTTACATTGTCAGAAAATACAGTCGGGAAAATCTTGAAATCATTTGAATTTTTAGTCTCAAAAACTCCTAAATTATTATTGTATGTATATTGAGCGATTGCAAATTTGCTGTTGCCGGGATAATCTGAAGATGACGCCAACCCAGAAAGAATAATTTTTGAATCATAGATAATTGATGAGAACGGAATATCCTGAAATCCTGAAAAATCGGTAATTACAACACCCGAGTTACCGAACTGTGTATCTAAAACCCCAGATAGATTGTATTTCATCATCGCAAAGTTTTCATTACCATTGGTCGCCGAATACGTAGAACCAACTGCTATAATATTATTGGAAGAATCTAATTTCATACTTCTAAGCTGACCTCCGATACTTGGTAGAAGTGTCTGCACAATACCGTTCGTTCCAAAAGAATTTGCAAAAGATCCATTCACATTAAATTTTACGACTGTAAAATTATATGAAACATTATTATTGTTTGGCGAGAAAGATTCTCCGCCTAATAAAATGCTTCCGTCGCTTAAAACAATATTAGTATTTGATAACGAGGTACTTTGATTAGTGATAGTGAAATATGTATAACCTATATTTGAAAATGATGTATCAAGGGTTCCGTTAGGTAATAATCTTAAAATAAACATTCTGCCCTGATTAGAGCCTACTGTCATTAACAGGTATCCTGAACAGACAATTGTTCCGTTCGGAGCAATACTTACTGCATTTAAATAATGTCGGTGGTTAACAGGTGCAATAGTAAATAGTCCAGTATTATTAAACGACGTATCAAATTGTCCGTTAGGCAGTAAACATAAAACGTAACCTTCTGTAAATGCATTTGTGCCTCTTTTGTTACCAACAATAATTATTTTTCCGTCAGATTGCAGTTCACCGTTAAAAACATTGTCATCTGACTGAGCACCAAAATTGATTTCCAGAATACCGTTTGTGCCGAAATTTGTAATGTAATTTCCATTTTCATCAACCTTACAGACGATGATGTTAAAATAACCGTCGGTGGCAAGTTTGGTTCCAAGAATAATAATCTCGTTGTTGCTTGTCTTTAATATTTTTTCAATTGACTTAAATGGAAGCTGCTTGATTCCGTTAGCCTGAAAACTAGTGTCAAACGAACCGTCATAATTATGTCTTACCAGATAAGCATTAGTGTTATCAGTTCCGCCAACCAATATTTTTTCATTGCTTACTGCGATCATAGATCCGATTTTTTCAATATTTGAGTTGGGATTAATGTCATAAACAAATTTCCCATTTACCCCGAAATTATTATCAAGTACTTGAGCAAAAAAGGTGTGTACGGATGATAACAAAACAATTAATATCACTTGATATTTCATAATAATTAATTTAAACTAAAGATTTGATAATTGAAGAATTAGCTTGCGCTTTATTCTTGAGATTCAGAATAATTAAATTGCGCAAATATAGTAAAAAACTTCAATGGAGAAACATTAATCCCAAAATTGGGAATATTAAATTTTAATCAAGACTTAATTGATATGTCGTAAAATTGTCTGAACATAAATACAATTTATAAATATTGACTATAGTTTTGCTATTTTATTAAATGCATTAAAAACAAAAAAAGCGTTGAAAATCAACGCTTTTGCAGAGAGGAAGGGATTCGAACCCTCGATACAGTTACCCGCATACTACCTTTCCAGGGTAGCTCCTTCAACCACTCGGACACCTCTCTATGTTTTGAAGACTGCAAAAATAGGCTATTTTATTGAATCTGCAAATTCTTATTTTCTTATTCGCTGATTTCGCCACAAATATTTCTTGAGAAATTATCAGCAAAACTGCCTTTATAATTCGGATTATCAATCAGGTGCATCGCTTTGGTAATTGCAGATTCCGCGGTCATATCTTTTCCGCTTATGGCTCCGATTTTCGCAAAAATATTGCTGTTTTCATATTTTCCGAATGATATTCCGCCCGAAATGCATTGACTTACCACTACGATCTCCGTTCCGTTGTTTCTGATCTGTTGAAGGGTATTCAGTGTTTTTTCACTGCTGAAAATTGTTCCTGATCCAAAAACCTGCAAAATCAAAACTTTCATTTTCGGAATTTCCTGGAAGTGATCTAATTTCATTCCCGGAAAAATTCGCCAAAACAAAACGTCTTCAGAAATATGAGGATCAACATGAAACTCAATTCTTCCGTCACAACGGAATAAATTGTCTTTATCGATTTTCAGATGTACTCCCGACTGACCAAGGATAGGGTAGTTCGGACTTGAATAGGCATCAAAATACTCGGCGGAATATTTCAAAGTACGGTTTCCTCTTAATAATTTATATTCAAAATAAATCGCTACTTCCTGAATCACGGCTTCATTTTGCTCGTACAAACTTGCATAATATAAACTTGTCAAAAGATTTTCCTTTGCGTCAGTTCTTAAATCTCCTATCGGCAGCTGTGAACCTGTCAGAATTACAGGTTTTGTTAAACCTTTTAGCATAAAACTCAATGCTGAAGCGGTATAAGACATGGTGTCTGTTCCGTGAAGAATCAAAAATCCGTCATATTTTTTATAATTATCAAAGATGTAATTGGCGATAATCCTCCATTCTTCGGGTCCCATATCGGAAGAGTCGAGTGGTTTTGCGAAAGGATGTACAAAAACTTTGCATTCCATCAGTTTCATTTCGGGCATTTTCTCAAAAATATTTCCAAAATCAAACGCACGGAGACTTCCGGTTTCGTAGTCTTTTTCCATACCAATTGTTCCGCCGGTATAGATAAGAAGGACTTTTCTCTTCATTTTTACTTTAAATTAAAGAATTTGAGTTTCTTTTTCAGGTTCAGAATTTCAAAATTACGTTAATTTGCAAAGATTTGAAAGAAGATGGAAGATTTAGTAAAAACTTACGAGTATTTAAAACAGTTTTTAACGGAAGAAAGATTGAGAAAAATAGAGCATTTTGCTCCGGAAAGTTCAGATTTTGTACTTCCTGTTTTAGAAGATGTTTATCAGTTTAGAAATGCTGCCGCCATTGTGAGATCTGTGGAAGCTTGTGGTTTTCATAAAGTAGTTGCTTTGCAGGAAGAGAATAATTTCGAACCCAACTTAAAGGTAACAAAAGGTGCAGATACTTGGGTTGAAGTAGAAAAACTTTCCCGAAATATGGAATCTTTTCAAAAAATAAAAGATAAAGGTTACAAAATTGTTGCTGTTTCGCTGGAAAATAATGCTAAAATGCTTCCAGACTATGAAATTACAGAACCGATTGCTCTGGTTTTTGGGACTGAAATGGAAGGTGTTTCTCAGGAAATTTTAGATTTTGCTGATGAAACTTTGGCAATTCCGATGTACGGTTTTACGAGAAGTTTTAATGTTTCTGTTGCCGCTTCCATTTGTATGTATGAGTTGAAGCAAAAACTGATGAAATCTGATATGAATTATAAATTGAATGAAGAAAAACTCCTGAGAATGAAAATTCGTTGGGCTGTGAATTCTATGAGAAGTGGTGATCAGATTTTTGAAAAATATTTAAGAGATAACAAGATTGCTTTTAATTGATGAGAAAAATAATTTTACTGATTTTTGTATTTTTTATTATCTCATGTAAAAATGAGAAAAGCAGAAAAGATATTAATTGGATTGTTTTTAATGACAAGAATAAAATTCCGAAACAAATCAAAGATTTTTTTCAAGCTGCTGAGAATGGTGAAATCGAGATTGCAAATCCAGACGAAGAATTCAATACAACAGATGTTGTTACAAAACCTAATTTGCCTTTCAGACAATTAAGATTATTGGAAAAGAAAAATGAACTTTGGCGAATGGTTTACATTCAAGGAGGAATTGGAAAATCATATCAATTTTACGAATTTAAAATACAAGGAGATACTATTTCGGACATTAAAAAAGGATATTCTTTTGAAAATATTGGAACTAATGATTCACTAGAATATTACATTGGAAAAGGAAAACTGAAATTTGAAAAAGTCAGGCTTAAGTATAAATGGATAGACTAAATCATCTTATTATAATTCCACGCCGCCACAAAAACTCCCGCTGTTTCCGTTCTCAATCTCTGATTGCCCAGAGACACTGCTTTAATTCCTTTTTCAGCTAAAAACATAATTTCTTTATCCGAAAAATCGCCTTCCGGACCAATCAGGAAAGTGTAATTTTTTAATGCCGGAATTTCATTTAGATTGATTCTTTCTAAATTTTCGTTGCAGTGTGCCACAAAAGTATTTTCTGGGTTGATGTTTTTCAGAAAGTCTGGTAATTTAATTAAATCATTGATTATAGGAAAATGAAATCTAAGACTTTGCTTAGAGGCTGCAATTGCCTGTTTTCTGATTTTATCAATATTCAGATTTTTGCGTTCTGTTTTTTCAGTTTGAAGAATCGTAATCTCAGAAATTCCCATTTCTACAGCTTTTTCCACGAAAAATTCTATTCTGTCAATATTTTTAGTCGGTGCAATTGAAATATGAAGTTTCGGATTGAAATCTGGAGTTTGAGTTTTGATTTCTGAAACTTCAATTCCGGCTTTTTTACCTTCAATCATCAATGTTCCGGAAGCTAAATTTCCTTTTCCGTCCGTCACATGAATTTCTTCGCCGTCTTTCATACGAAGAACTTTTACGATGTGTTGCTGTTCTTCATCATTGATAATTGCTTTTCCGTTATTGATTTCTCCAAAAAAAAGTTTCATTGTTTAAATATTAAAATCTTGATGGGTTTTTATAAATATAAATATCCGTAAATTGTATAACTTAGTTTTTAACGACTTGTTTGTCATTCCTTAGGAATATAAACATCTTTGTTTTCAGTATATTGAGATTCTTACTGAATGACAAAACGACTACTGCTTCAAGCTTTGAAATCAAAAACAAATAAGCAAATCGTTAAAAAAATATCTCATTATCACTCAAAAATGCAACACCCGTTTTTATAGTGGTATAAATATCACCGTCACAATCTCTGTAAGAACAAGCGTAAATTTCTTCAATCCACTTGTTATTCAGGAAAATAAGGTTTAGATATTCGTTTTTTCTTAAATTATTTTTGATAGATAAATAATCTCCTTCTTTGGGTTCAAACTGAAAACTGAAAACATTCTCAGAATTCATTTTCTCAATAATTTCTTCCTTTACGTTTTGAACATATCCTGTTTCCGAACTCGTCATTAGATAATCTCCATCTTCTGATTTTTCTGCCACTTCATTTTTACCGGTAATCGTTTCCAGAATCCAGTAATATTTTGAATTCTTTTTAGACTGTGTTCCGAGTACTTTTTCTTCTAATAATATCTTCATTATAAATCGTATTTTGATGTTGCCGTGGTTCTGAGATCTGTGAATTCTCCACGCTCAAATTTTAGCTGGGCAACCATTGCTATCATCGCAGCATTATCTGTAGTATATTCAAATTTCGGAATGTAAATGTTCCATCCAAATTTTTCGTTATTGTCTTGCATTGCTTTTCTTAAAGCAGAATTGGCAGAAACTCCTCCTGCAATGGCAACTTCTTTTATATTTAAATCTTTCGCTGCTTTCTCCAGTTTATTCATTAAAATTTCAATAATGCATTTCTGTACGGAAGCGCAAAGATCATTCATGTTTTCTTTAATGAAATCAGGATTTTTTTTCATCTCTTTCTGAATGAAATAAAGCACAGACGTTTTTATACCGCTGAAAGAATAATCGTAGTTTTCCAGTTTGGGCTTATTAAATTTAAATGCATCAGGATTTCCCTCTCTTGCCAATCGGTCAATGATAGGACCTGCAGGATAATCTAAATCTAAAATTTTGCCTATTTTGTCAAAAGCTTCACCAGCTGCGTCATCTATCGTTTTACCAATAATTTCCATGTCAAAATAATCTTTAACAAGGACAATCATGGTATGACCGCCACTTACGGTAAGACACAAAAAAGGGAATTTTGGCGGCACAGGATTTGCATCGTCGATGAAGTGCGCCAAAATATGCGCCTGAAGGTGATTTACCTCTATCAAAGGGACATTCAGACTCATAGCCAATGACTTAGCAAAGGAAGTTCCCACAAGAAGAGAACCCAAAAGTCCGGGACCACGGGTAAAGCCTATGGCAGAGATTGCATTTTGTTGTATATTTGCTTTGGTGAAGGATTTTTCTACTACAGGAATAATATTCTGCTGATGAGCTCTTGACGCAAGCTCAGGAACCACGCCTCCATATTCATTATGGATTTCTTGGTTTGCGGCAATATTTGAAAGAATAGAATTTCCTTTGATAATGGCTGCTGAAGTATCGTCACAAGACGATTCGATACCTAAAATTATAGAGTCACTCATAGTAATGGCAAAGTTAGAGAATAATAACGAAAACGAGCATAAAAAATCAGTAGCTGAAAACTTAGGAGATCAGGTGCAAAAGACAGTTGATAATGTACAGGAAACCGTGAAAGGTGCTTCCGAACTTGCATCTGATGCAATTAACCATCCTATCGATACCGCTCAGGAATTTGGAAAACAGGCTGCAAAAGATGTTACCAGTTATTCTTGGTGGGCAAAACTTTTACTGATCCTTTTCTGGACGCTTCTTTCTATTGTAATACTTGTTTTTATCGCAATTAATCTTCCTGTAACCAAAAGATGGGCTGCAGATCAGGCTTTACAGATTGTAAACCGGGATTTCAAAGCAAAAATGTCTACCGAAAGTGTAGAAGTCGATTTTTTTGGTGATGTTACGATCAAAGGTTTACGGATAAAAGATTATAAAGATTTAGATTTCATTAAAGCAAGAGAATTCAAAGCCAATTCAGACTGGTTTTCTTTGGCTACCAATGTTGGGAAAAACAATTCTTTAAGTTTCAATGGTCTAAGATTGATTGATGCCGATATAAAAGTAATTACCTATAAAGGTGACAGCATTTCAAACTTTATTCGTTTTACCAAGCTTTTTGACAGCGGCAAGAAGAAAGATCCCACAAAACCACCGTTTCAGCTCAATTCAAGATTGGAGATTTTAAATTCAAAGGTTTCAATTGTCAATCAAAATTCTCCGGGAGAACCGGGTAAATGGCTGACTGCAACTAATGTCAATTTGATTGCTCCACGAGTAAAAGTAAACGGAGTCAACATCAATGCAACCATCAATAATTTTACGTTTACTACTAAAAGATGGGGGAAAGCTCACTTTGTAGATACTTTTTCCACAGATTTTTCGATGACGGAAGATTTTCTTTTTCTGAAAGATTTAACCTTAAATACAGATCATTCCCTTCTTCAGGGAGATATAAAATTTAATTTAAATAAAGGTTCGTGGGCAGATTTTACCAATAAAGTAAAATGGGACATGAATCTCAAGCTCGGAAGTCAGTTGAGCGGTTACGATATCTCATATTTTGTAACCAATTGGGACAATTATATTCCATTCAACGTTAGCGGAAAAATGACTGGACCGCTGAATAAATTTAAGTTGGATAATTTTCTGATCAGAAATCCTTCGGTAAATATTGCCACTCAGAAAATGAATATTACCAATCTGCTGAAAGGTAACTTTTTGATTGAAACTAATAATCTCTCTGCTGATTTCACGTATAAAGATCTGAAAGCCATGATGCCGAGTTTCATTTCAAACAAAATGAAAAACTTTGCTGACGATTTCGGAAAATTAAAATATAATGGAGACGCAAAAGTGACTCCAAAACAAGTTTATGTTTCTTCCGGAAATCTGATGACAGGAATCGGGCAAGCGAAAATCAGTAATTTTTCGTTGACAGATTTCAGCACTGCAATGCCTAAATATAAAGGATATGCAGAAGTAAGAGATTTGAATACTTCAGTGATTACGAAAAGTAAAACAGTTGGTTTGATTTCGGGAAAATTCAATATTGACGGACAAAGTTTTGATGTCAATACGATGAAAATCAGAACAAAATCTCAGATTTCAAGCATTGATATCATGAATAAGGAAATCAACAATCTGAATCTGGATGGTTTGCTCGATCATAGAAAATACAACGGTTTGATCACCGTAAATGACGAACAGGCGAAAGCAACTGTAAAAGGTTTAATCGATTTCAGCACCAAAAGAATTTCTGCAAATATTGATGCGAATGTCACTTATCTTAATATGAATTACTTTACCGGCAAATCCGGAAACCAGATCGTGAGCGGTCAGGTAAATGGTAAAATGTCGATGACCAATGTGAATGATTTAAATCTTGATGTATTAGCCAATAATATCAATTTTGCTACTGCTACACAAAGATATCAGATTCCGAATGCGAAAGTAAAAACTTTCATGGAAGGAGGTAATCGAGTGATAGATGTAAATGCTCCCGGTGCTGTAGATGGTAAAATTTCAGGGAAATACAATCTTGCTGATCTTGCAGGAATGGTGGAAAACGGGTTGGGTAAAATTTTAGTGGGACCACCACCTAGAAAGTTGTATCGCGGACAGAATTTTGCTATGAATTTTGATGTTCAGCAAGGTTTGGTAAGTTATTTTATGCCCGATCTTAAACTTCCTCAAGGTGCAAAAGTAGAAGGAGAATATGACGGGAATTCAAACAATTTAATTTTAAATTTTGATGCGGCATCTTTAAAATATGTGATGACCAAAAAAGAGGAAATTACTGATGCAGATATGGCTCTGGCAAATGCAAATCCTGATTATAAAATTAATGAAAGAGAAAATGTTACACGAGACAGTGCTTTGATTGACAGTGTAATGGTTAGAATCAACACTGCGAATCTTGACCAGCAGTTGTATGCTAAAATAAAAAGAGTAGAATACAACAAAAATATTCTGAAAGATATTCTTCTCACAGGTAAAAATGAGAACAATTCTACATTGCGCATTGCAACAAGCTTTAAGCACGGAAGTCAGGAAGATGAGCTTGATGACAACCTGAAAAATTATGCTGTTAATTTCAATCAGTCAACCAATTCAGCAGGTGATTATATCTTCAGATTTGAGCCGACTGAAGTTAGTTTTAATAATGTAAAATGGGCGATTGATACAAGTTCTGAACTTGATCATTATATAAGTTACCGTAAAAAAACACAGGATTTTGAAGTTAAAAATCTCAGAATCTATTCAGATAAAAGTTCGTTGTTAATCAATGAATCAATATTTAAATCTGCAAAAGATTTTTATGTAGATGCAGAAGTTCAGGATTTTGCCATAGAAAAACTTCTGGAAATGCAGGCGGGAGGAAATCCAATGGATATTAAAGGTCTTGCCAATGGCAGCGTGAAAATTAAGATGGATAAAAGCACGTTGCAACCATTGGTCGATTTGACGGTGGATGACATCATGATGAACGGAAATGATATGGGTGACCTTACGATTTCTGCGGTGAACGGGTTTTCATTAAATGTATATGATGTAGATGTAAAAGTGACTTCTGCCGGAATCATAGGCAATAACAATCTGCATTTAACAGGTACGGTAAATAATAACACGCCTTCTCCTACGATTGATCTTACTGCCGAATTGCGGGAATTTGATTTAGCTTTTACCCAACAGTTTGTACAGACAGTTTTCGGAAATCTTCGAGGAAAAGCCACAGGTGACCTGAAAATCAACGGAACTCTTAAAAATCTTGATTACAGCGGAGATATTGGTTTAAAACAATTTGGTCTGAAACTTTTGTTTACAGGTGTTGATTATTCATTCGATGATACAGTGATCCCACTTTCCAGGGGTCTTGCAATTCTAAACAATATCGGAGTACGCGACGGAAGAACAAATTCTAAAGGAACAATTTCCGGAGCAATACAATTTGAAACCCTATCATCAATGGGAGTCAACCTTGTAATGAGAGCCGATAATTTATTGATGCTGAGTACAACACAGAAAGACTATGATCTTTTCTGGGGCAGAGTTTACGGACAAGGTGACTTATACGTAGACGGACCTGTTTCTGCTCTGAATTTATCGACTCCGAATATGAAAGCATTGAACGGAAGTACCTTTACTTTCAACTCAAGTTCTACATCCAATGTTGAGGAATTCAAAATGCTGAGGTTTTTAAAAGAAGGGAAAAATGGTCTCGTTACTTTAGAAGACAAGAAAAAATCCGGAGCCAATATGAATATCGATTTCAGTCTTGATGTTGATAAAGGAACTACAGTAAATGTTTTGGTAGGTGATGATGTAGGAAATATTACAGTAAAAGGATTGGCAAATGGTTTGAAATTTCAAATGGGAAGACAGGGAAATATTGCGATGAATGGTTCTTACATGGTAGACAGCGGAACTTTCGTTTCTAAAGCGATTTTGAACAGAACATTTCAGATTCAGAAAAACAGCAGCATTCGATGGGATGGTGATGCGATGAAACCTGCATTGGATATTACGGCAAACTATGTAAGAATGGTTTCCAATGCCGGAGAATATCTTAATATGGGAAGACTGCAGCCAATCAGTATACTTTTGCAGGCGAATATTACGAATACATTAAATGATCCTAAAATTGCATTAAATGTTACAGCGCTCGATGTATCAAGTCAGGTAAAAGAAACATTGGCTTCCAGAATCAACCAGACAGAAGGTGAAAATGTTCTGCAGTTTGGTTCTATATTACTTTTAAATAGTTTTAATGTTTCAAATGCAGGAACACTAAGTTTTGATGCTGCAGGTGTTGCAGAATCTTCAGGGTATAATATTTTACTTAAACAATTGGGCTCTGTTCTGAACACGGTGAGTAATGAGTTTCAAATTGACCTTAACTATGTAAGAGGAGATCAAAATTCAAATTTTGGAGATCGTGCTAATGCAGGAGTAAGTTTCGATCTTTCTCCGAGAGTTACGGTGAAGACAGGTTTGGGTATTCCTATCAATAAAACGAATGCAACAGATGCAAACTATCTCTCTGGTGAAGGATCTATAGAGTATGACATCTCTAAAAAGAATGACGGAACATTAATTTTGAGAGGATATTCAAAACCCAGCAATATAGGAATGGGAGTAGGGACTGTTGGGACAAACGGATCTGCAAATCAGGCGTATGGTGGTGGTGTTGTGTGGAGTAAAAGCTTTAATTCTTTGTTTAAAAAGAAGAAAAAAGATAAAAAAATACCTACTCCTAATAATGAAATAAAAACAGATTCCGTAAAATCAACGGTTAAATAATCTGAATCTTTGAATGATTTTTATCATCTGTGTTAATTATTGTTAATCTTTGATATATTTTTTTCAGTTAAATTATTTTTCTTAATTTTGTAAAAAATTTATGGATTTTTTAGGAAAAATATAATTTCACTAATATGAACTATCAACTGGACGAAATAGACAAGAAAATTCTTGATTTCTTAGTAGAAAACACAAGAATGCCTTTTACAGAAATTGCTAAGCAGATGGATGTATCTGCAGGTACAATACACGTAAGAGTGAAGAAAATGGAAGATGCAGGTATTATTTTAGGATCATCTCTTAATTTAGATTATGGTAAATTAGATTACCATTTCACAGCTTTTATCGGAATTCTTTTAACAAAATCAAACCGCACTCAGGAGGTTTTGAAAGAATTGGGAACAATTCCAAATGTAGTAGAAGCGAGCGTTATCTCAGGAAAATATAACATTTTCTGCAAGGTAAAAGCTAAAAATACTGAAGACGCAAAAAAAATCATTTATCAGATAGATGACATTCAGGATGTAATGAGAACTGAAAGTATGATTTCTATGGAAGAATACTTAAGTGATAAAAACAGACTGATCAATGCGATCTCGATTTAATCAAATTTTAGACGATATAAATACCAAAGAACTTATGAAATCATTCATAAGTTCTTTATTTTTGTACTATGGAAAAGCAATACAAAGAATACAGTTATTTTGATGAAGATCCTAAAAAAGGAATCGGTTTTATTTTGGCTTTAGTTGCCTTGCTGCTGTTTACGATGATGGGAGTAGGTCTCGATTTTGATGAGTATTTACAGCATGAATCGCTTAACATTCCTTTGGGTTATTTTTATCTTATTTTTTCAATAAATATATTAATGATTGCAGGAATTGTGCTCATTTATTTTTACAGAAAAATAGGCATTGTTCTGTTCCCTTTAATGTTGGTTTTGCACTTTTTTATGCACAATTATTATCTTTCTACATTTTTGTATTCTGATGTTACCAATCTTTTCCTTTTCACCGGATTCGGAATGTTGGCGATTATCCCAAAATGGAAGTTTTTCAGATAAATTAAATTATAATATTGTTAGTATTTTATAATTTTAAACAATTTTGTCATTCCGTAGGAATCTAAACTTTGATTTTAAATAATAGCTTAGATTCTTATGAAATGACAACTTAGTCTGCGAATAAATAAGATACACAAAAAAGCATCCAAATATGGATGCTTTCTCAATTTCAAAAAGAAATTTTATTATGCTAAAATTCTCTTCACTGCTTCTTTTACAGCTTCGGAGTCAATTTTATATTTTTTCATTAATTCGGCAGGAGTTGCAGATTCTCCGAATGTATCGTTTACTGCCACAAACTCTTGTCTTGTAGGTCTTTTTCTTGCCAACATTCCGGCAACCGATTCACCTAAACCTCCTAAATAGTTATGCTCTTCTGCTGTTACTATTTTACCCGTCTTTTCAACAGACTTTAAGATGATTTCTTCGTCAAGAGGCTTAATAGTGTGGATGTTGATCACTTCGCAAGAAATCCCTTCTTTTTCAAGCTCTTCTGCTGCAACCAAAGATTCCCAAACTAAGTGACCTGTTGCAACAATTGTTACATCAGTTCCTTCCTGAAGCATGATTCCTTTTCCGATTTCAAAAGGCATATCTTCCGGAATAAATACAGGAACAGTAGGTCTTCCGAATCTTAAATATACAGGTCCTTCAAAATCTGCAATGGCAATTGTAGCTGCTTTTGTCTGGTTGTAATCACATGGATTAATCACCGTCATTCCCGGAAGCATTTTCATCATTCCAATGTCTTCCAAAACCTGATGCGTTGCGCCATCTTCACCTAGAGTAAGACCTGCGTGAGAAGCACATATTTTTACATTCTTTCCGGAATATGCAATAGATTGACGAATCTGATCGTAAACTCTTGAGGTAGAAAAGTTCGCAAAAGTTCCAGTAAAAGGAATCTTTCCGGTGATGCTTAATCCTGCAGCTAATCCCATCATGTTTGCTTCAGCGATACCAACCTGATAAAATCTTTCAGGAGCTTTTTCGATGAATTTTTCCATTTTCAAAGAACCGATGAGGTCTGCACAAAGTGCGACAACATTTGGGTTTTTATCTGCTAATTCAGCTAAACCAGCCCCGAAACCAGAACGTGTATCTTTTTTTTCTGTATATGTAAATTTCATTTTTTCTAATTATTAATTAAGATTACTTATTATCAATTATTTATTACTTATAATTAATAATCAGCCGGAGCTTCAAGGTATAATTGTTTGAATGCCGTATCCAACTGCTCATCGTTTGGTGCTTTACCGTGCCAAGAATGAGTTCCCATCATGTAATCTACACCGAATCCCATCTCTGTGTGAAGAATAATTACTACAGGTTTTCCTTTTCCTGTTTCAGTTTTTGCTTTCTCAAGGATTGCAATTACCGCTTCAAGATCATTTCCGTTTTTTTCTTCCAAAACGATCCATCCGAAAGCTTCTAATTTTGCATGTAAATTTCCTAAACTTAAAACATCATCAGTATCACCGTCAATTTGTCGTCCGTTGTAATCGATAGTAGAAATAATGTTGTCTACTTTTTTCGCAGCAGCATACATCAGAGCTTCCCAAACCTGACCTTCCTGCAACTCTCCGTCACCGTGAAGAGTGTATACTAAAGAATCGTCACCGTCTAATTTTTTACCTTGTGCAACACCCAGAGCAACAGAAAGCCCTTGTCCTAAAGAACCTGAAGCAATTCTTACTCCCGGTAAACCTTCGTGAGTAGTTGGGTGACCTTGTAATCTTGAATCTAATTTTCTGAAAGTCTTCAATTCAGCAACCGGAAAGAAATCGAATCTTGCCAGAGTAGAATAGAAAACCGGAGAAATATGTCCGTTTGAAAGATAGAAATGATCTTCATTTTTACCTTCCATTGTGAAAGGAAGATTGTAGTTCATTACTTTGCCATAAAGCGCAGTGAAATACTCTGTACAGCCTAAACTTCCACCGGGATGTCCGGAATTTACAGCATGAACCATTCTTAAAATGTCTCTTCTGATTTGCGTAGTAAGAGATTTCAGCTCTTCAATACTTTTACTCATTATATAGGATTTATTTGCACGCAAATCTACAATTTTTTACTGGCTTACGGAAATGGTGAAATGAGAGTTTCTTTTTGGAAAATTTAATATACTTTAAAAATAATCAGTTTGTAAAAAATCCAAAAACTGAGTAAAACATAAGAGGTAAGGTTCGCAATAACGACACCTTTTATTATTTCCTTCTTTTTAAAGTACTCAAAAATTTTATTTTTTCTTATGGAAGAATATTCCATAAAAATTGAGATAGTTAATGTAATTATGAGGCTTATAACTAAATCGAAAATAACTTCTTGGGTAACTTCTGAGTTAACAGGATATTCAACATTTCCAAAAATAATATTGAGTAATGTAAAATCAGAATAGTTTTCAAGGTAAGAAAATAGCAGCAATCGTAAAGTGAGCCTGATTACTCCCTGAATAAGAAATCCTCCAAGAGTTGAAAAAATATTCATTATTAAAATCTCGTACCAAATTAATTTTAAATTAATGCGAAAAAATTTTGAAAAAATAAATGATTCAACAAGTATAACAAAAACAAATGCAACTAAAATATACCACCATTCAAAAAAAAATTGAATGTCCGTTTTTAATCATAACGCTAAAATCAGCAGTCATTTTGTCATTCCGGAGGAATCTCAACACATTGAAAATAAAGCAGTTTAGATTCCTCCGGAATGACAGACAAACTGTTAAAAACTAAATTATTACCAATTACGGACATTCATAAAAAAAAATAAAGGTAATACTGCATTCAAGAGTTTGCTATTAATATTTTTCATGAATTTTGAAATCAGTTATTTAACATTCTGATGTTTTTAACCGTGTCAAGGTTCAAAACCTTGACACGGTTGAGACGTAAATTAAAACTGATAATCTACATTTCTTTGGTGACAGATCACAAAATTTTCTCTATTCTCAAACATCCCAATTACCTCATTTCTTTTTAATAAAGTTGAAGAATTGCTGAGCGTCGTTTTGTATGAAGAGTATTTGTAGTTTTGAAAGTTTTCTGAAGTAGGATTTTGATGAATATAAACAATACATTGTCTTAAATAATCTTCTGAAGTAATCAATTTCCTTTTGAAAGGAGACTCAATCAACGCACCGTGACGTTTGTTTTCTTTATTAAAAGCTTGTGAATATGAGTTAAACACTTTTGAAAATTGTTTTGAAAATATATTTTGAGAAGAATGTAAACCTTTCTCCCAATCTTTGCCTTGTAAATTTGTGATTTCTTTTAGAGATTGCTCATCTTTAATTTTAACCAATAAGTGAAAATGATTGGGCATTAAACAATATGCGTAAAGATCACAAGCACTAAGAAGGTTTTTTTTAATTTTATTTAGAAAAAACTGATAGTTTCTTGCTGTTTTAAATATAATCTCACCATTAATTCCACGATTGTAAATGTGATAAAAGTAATCAGCTTCTATGCGAGTAATTCTAATATCCATTGTGTTTTTAATTTTAGTTTTGAATCAACCCTGCCAAGGTTTTAAACCTTGACAGGGTTAGAGCGAAAAATAGCTAAATTTACACCAACTTCAAATAATTCTTATTCTTCACCAACCATAAACCAGCAAACGTCAATAATCCATTCAGGATAATCAGTTCTACGCCAATTCGGTAATCGGTGTAAGTCGTTACCGCTAAATTTATTAAATAGGTAATAATGGGCGCTAAAATTGTCACTGCGAGAATAGAATATTTTCTTGAAATCTTAAATTTGGTAAATATTCCGAAAGCAAAAAGTCCCAAAAGCGGTCCGTAAGTGTAACCAGCAATTTCCATGATCAGATAGACAATAGACTTGTCATTCATTGCTTTGAAAACCATAATCAGAATAAAGAAGATAACCGTAAAAGATAAATGAATCTTCATACGAAGATGTTTTTTTTGCTTTTCAGTTCGGGTTTTATCTTCATTTAAATTTAATAAATCTACACAATAAGAACTTGTAACAGCTGTCAAAGCACCATCTGCGGAAGGAAATAAAGCTGAGATCAAACCGATGATGAAAATAACTGAAATAGCCATAGGAAAATATCCGTTCAGCGATAATGCAGGAAAGAGATCATCTCCCATTATATTTTTTACATTTCCGGCTGCATCTTTAAATCCGAAAACATTAGAAACTACTTCTTTTCCGTCTACGATATTGGTCACTTCAGCGTAACCTGCACCGTTTTGCAAAGCGAAAAGATAAAGTAAGCCACCTAAAAACAGGAACGCCAGATTGACAAAAAGCAGAGTTCCTGCAAAAGTCAGCATATTTTTCTTAGAGTTCTGAAGATTGTCTACAGAGATGTTTTTCTGCATCATTTCCTGATCAAGACCCGTCATTGCGATGGTAATAAAAATTCCGCCTAAGATAGTTTTTAAGAAGAATGTCTTAGAATTAGGATCAAAATTAATGAAATGTGTATAATTTTTCTCACCTAAAATAGTGTAAGCTTCACCAAATGAAAGATTTAGATTAGATAAAATATAAACAATACACGCAATTAAACTGATAATCATAAAAGAAGTCTGCAAAGTATCTGTAATCACAATGGTTTTTACACCGCCCTCGAAAGTGTATAAAAGTACCATCAGAAGCAGAACCAATGCTGTCACCCAAAACGGAACGCCTAAACCTTCCAGTAAAAATATCTGTAAAACGTTCACAACAAGATAAAGTCGTGCAGTTGCACCAATTGCTCTTGAAACAATAAAAAAGACAGAACCAATTTTATGTGCTTCTACATTAAATCTTTTTCCTAAATACGTGTAAATAGAAGTAAGATTCATTTTGTAATAGAGCGGAAGCAAAATGGCTGCAACAATAAAATAACCGATGAAAAAACCGATTACCATCATGTAATATTCAAAACCACCGAAAATATATTCGGAACCGGTCATTTTCCCGACTGTACCTGGAACAGAAATAAAGGTAACTCCGCTTAAGCTGGTTCCGATCATTCCGAAAGCAACGAGCCACCATTTACTTTTTTTGTTACCGATGAAAAAAGACTGATTGTCAGAATTTCGGCTCGTGAAATATGAGATCACCAAAAGACCAACGAAATAAACAAAAACAAAGAGCAAAAGTACAGTTCCTGGATTCATTCTGAAATATTAAATTTTAGCAAATATAGTTTTTTCGTTTCTACTAAAAAGAAAAAACCTTTCAGAGAAATATTCTGAAAGGTTGATCATTTTTTTAATTCTGACTACAATACTACAAAACGTCCTGCAAATCTTCGTTTTTCTGGAAAGTAGCTTTTGCAAACGGGCAAAGAGGTATTATTTTTTTGTTGTTTTCTCTTGCAAACTCTACCGCTTTTACCAGCATCTCTTTCCCGACACCCTGTCCGTTGAATTCTTCTTCCACTTCTGTATGATCGATGATGAATCGCTCTTCTCCCGCCCAAGTGTAAGTCATTAAACCTGCTTTTTTTCCGTCAATTGAAGCTTGAAAGCTTCCGTGTTTTTCGTCGTTGTTTTGTTTTACCTCTATCATTTTATGAAAATTTGGTTTGAATTTCTATTTCGTTGGTTAAAATTTTGTGTACTGGACAAGCGTCTGCAATCGCATGAAGCCTTTTCATTTGCTCTTCGCTTAAACCGTCTCCTTCAAAACTGATATTTCTTTTAAAAACTGCCAATTTTGTGAGCGGAAAATTTTCCAGTTCTACCTCCACATCTATTTTTTCTACATCCCATTCTTTTCTGTCGATGTACATTCTCAGCGTTGCCGCAGTGCAGCTTGCTAAAGAAGTTGCCAAGATTTCAAAAGGGTTGAAACCTTTATTTTGTCCGCCTTTATCGACTGGTTCATCTGTAATCAGTTGATTTTCTCCGGCAATTACTTCTGTGTAATATTTCGTCTTGCCTAAACTTGCTTTTACTGTTACTGCCATTATTTTTTCGTGTTGAATTGATAATTTAATGCTCCTGAAGGACAAAGATCGATCTGATTCTTTAATTCTGCTGATGTTGCATTTTCAGGTTTCAGCCAGGGTTTTTCTTTCGGATTGTAAACCTGCGGAAGACTTTTTACACAGATTGCAGCGTGAATGCATTTTTTGGGCTGCCAAATAACGGTTATCTCACCGTTGGTATATTCATGGGTTTCCATATTAGTCTTTATTTAATAATTTTTCAATTCTTTTGTCAGGAATCAGCCACACTAAGGCAACCAAATAATAGAAACCTATGGCAAGATAAGGATAAAAAAACGATGTTGCTAAGCCCAATGTGTAAGATGCAATTGAGAAATATTCTTTGAACTTGTAATGAATTGCTTCCTTTAATTTTGAATCTTCACCTTCGCTTTTTAGAATTAAATTTTCGAGAATAAGATAAGCAATTGCACACATCATCAATATTATACCGTAAGCAGCAGCAGGATTTTTTGCGAAGTGTGTTTCGCCAATCCATTGTGTGGCAAAAGGCATGAGCGAAAGCCAGAATAATAAATGAAGATTCGCCCACAGAATTTTTCCGTTTACTCTTTTTACTGCCTGAAACAAATGATGATGGTTATTCCAATAGATTCCGACATAGATAAAACTAAAAATGTAAGCTAAAAATTTTGGAATAAGAGTTTTCAGGCTTTGCCAATTGCTTCCTTCCGGTACTTTTAATTCAAGAACCATGATGGTAATGATGATAGCCAAGACACCATCACTGAAAGCTTCCAGTCTTCCTTTGCTCATTACTTTTTAATCTGATTTTTAAAATTCTCGATTTTACTGTTCAGATCTTTTAGCATTTCAGGATTAATAACGCCACTTTCCAAATCGAAGTTTTCATAAAATTTAGGCAACGAGAAAGTTTCTTTTATGTCTGCACCAAACTGAGGGAAAAACGTTTTTGCTGTATTCATCACATTTCCGCCACCAAATCCTCCGGGAGAAGTGCTCATCAAAAACATCGGTTTGTCTTGAAAAACCTTTACGTTAATTCTCGAAGCCCAGTCAAAAATGTTTTTGAATGCTGCACTGTACGATCTGTTGTGTTCTGCCAAAGAGCAAATAATGGCGTCGCATTCTTCAATTTGTTTCAAAAAATTGTGTGCTTCATCCGGAAATCCTTTTTTTTCGAGATCGACAGAGAAAACGGGCATTGAAAAATTATTAAGATCAATCAGATTAATTTCATCTTCCTGAAAACTTTTCAGAACAAATTTTACCAATTCTTTATTGATGGAGGTGGGAGATGTGCTTCCGGCAAATGCTAATATTTTCATCATGTATTATTAAAAAATTAATTATGGTTTTCTGTTTAAAATTGATTTTGGAAGCGGTACAAAAGCATCTTCATCTCCCGGAACCAAAGGAAAAGCTTCATGATTCTGATCATGCCAGTTTACTTTCGCCTGATCAATCATTTCTTTGTCTGAATTTACAAAATTCCAGAATATAAACCGTTCCTCTTCAAATGGTTCGCCACCGAAAAGATAAACGGTTGCGTTTTCGCTCATCTCAAATTCGCAAAGTTTTGCATTTTTGGCAATCAATAACTGCTTAGATCCATAATGGTTTCCTTCAATGTTTACCGTTCCGTCCAGAACATACATTGCTGCTTCACCATAAAGATCACTTCCGATACTTATTTTCTTAATATCTTTTGTTTTAATTTCAATAAAAAACAGTTTGCTGTGAACAGGAACCGGAGATTTTTTACCAAAAGCTTCGCCTGCGATTAATTTATACTGAATTCCGTTTTCTTCCCAAACCGGAAGTTCGTCTGCTTCAATATGATGAAAAGAAGGCTCACTCTGCTCCAGATGTTTTGGAAGACCTACCCATATTTGAAATCCGTGAAGTTTCTTGTCGGTTTGCCTTAAATATTCCGGTGTTCTCTCAGAATGTACCACGCCTTTTCCTGCCGTCATCCAGTTGACTGCGCCTGGTTTTATCTCTAAAGCACTTCCGATGCTGTCTCTGTGAAAGATAGAACCTTCCAAAAGATAGGTTAACGTAGAAAGCCCTATGTGTGGATGCGGCGGAACGTCCATGTTTTGATAATCTTTCAATTCTGCAGGTCCCATGTGATCGATAAATACGAAAGGTCCTACTGCTCTTTTTTCACGAAAAGGTAAAAGTCTTCCTACTAAAAAGTTCCCGATATCTGCTGATTTTTCTTCTAGTATGAGTCCGATATTTGACATGACGATTGTGATTTTAGTTTTTGCTGTTTGCTAATTTAATTAAAAAATAACTGTTACTGTTGTGCTTTAATGAAAATTAAAGTTGGTTGTATCCTTCAAATTTTTCATCAACAATACGTTTCCATTCTGGGTGTTTCTTAATGAATGCAAACACATAAGGACAAAACGGAAGCAGTTTTTTACCGCTGTTTTCTATATACATCAACGTTTTTTCTACAACAGCAGCGGCAGCTCCGGTTCCTGCAAGTTCAGGTTCGGCTTCTGTGTGAATTAAAGCGATTTGACGGCTCATCTCTTTACAATCGATAAATGCAAAATGACCACTGTATTCTATTTCAAATCGCTTTTTTTCTTCGTTTTTTATTAATGGTATGTTTTCAAATTCTGGTTTCATAATTTTTTATTTTTTTTAATTTCGATTATCAGTCACGATAGCGTAATGGAATCTTCTGGCTTTCTTGGTTATATGATTCCGTTTGCAATGCTTTTTATGAAGAATATAGCTTGTTTCCAACTCTCAATTGTTAATATTATTTTTCTTTTTTAATTTTAAACAAACTTAAAAAAGTGAAAATAAAATGACGTTGATGTGTGGTAAGTAGTGACTTTTGACTTTTCTGACAAGTTTATTCTCCAGATGATCTCATATTTTTTCCGTCGAAAACATGAAGTCTTCTGAAAACCAAACTCGATAAAATAGTTAAAATTCCTACTGTAAGAAATGTATACCGGAAAGCATTGTGAGTTTCATGTTTGATGAGTTCCGGGCTGTTTTCATAGATTTTTAAAACAATTAAACCGAAAGCTATTCCGAAACCTATCGCAAGCTGTTGATTCACTGAGATTAAAGAATTTCCGCTGCTGGTCTGAAAATTCCTAAGATCTGCAATAGAAATCGTATTCATAGAAGTAAACTGTATCGAATTGAAAAAACCTAAAACAGCAATAATAGGAACAAACCAGAACAAAGAAGAATTGATGTTGGGAATGGCAAGACTGCAAATTAATACACCGATGATAAATGTATTCACCATCAAGGTCTTTTTATATCCGTATTTATTTAAAATTTTAAGCACAGAAGATTTCCCAAACATTGCGGTGATTGCCATCGGAGCAATAATCCAGCCAGAAGTAACTGCAGATTGGTTGTATGCAATCTGAATCATTAGAGGAAGTAATAACGGAACAGAGCTGATTCCTAATCTGGTCGCAAGATTTCCAACGATACCTACACGAAATGTACGTACCTGAAATAGATTTAAAGGAAAAATAGGATTGCCATCTCTTTTTGCATGATAATAATAATAGTACAGGAAAAGAAATCCTAAAATAAAAATAAGCAAAACAGGAGTAATATTTTGCATATCTCCGAAAAGTTCTAATGAAATAGAAAGCAGGAGAGAGGCTGCAGCAAATATCAGAAATCCCTTGAGATCAAAATCTGTTTCCCGTGAATTGTAATTGGGCATATATTTTAAGCCTAAAATAATTCCTAATAATCCAATCGGAATATTGATCAGAAAAATCCAGTGCCACGAAAGGTAATCTACCATATAACCTCCTACTAAAGGACCTAAAACGGGACCAATAAGAGCCGGAATAATTGCAAAATTCATTGCTTTCAGCAATTCGTTTCTTTCAAATGTTTTGATGAGTGCGAGTTTTCCGACTGGTGTCATTAAACTTCCGCCGACTCCCTGAATTACCCTCGAAATAACCAAATGGGTAAGATTTTGGGAAAGCGCACAAAATACCGAACCTAAACTGAAAAGTATTAAAGCAAAAATAAAAACTTTTCTCGTTCCGAAACGGTCGGCCAAAAATCCGCTTGCAGGCATAAAAACAGCTAATGTTAAAACATAACTGATGATGGCGTTCTGCATATTCAGCGGGGATTCGTTTAAGTCTCTTGCAATAGAAGGTAGCGAAGTGTTGAGAATAGTTGAATCTAACATCTGCATAAAGATTGCAGTGGCAAGAATGAGCGGTAGAACTTTTTTTACGGTTTGGCGTGGTGATGTTTTTGTAGGCATTATATAAAATTAAAAAAGTCTTGTGAGATTTCACAAGACTTTCTAACTATTTTTTAGGTTTTTCTACTCCTATCCATTCTTCGCCTTCTCTTTTTATCTGGCTTAGTGTGAATGTTTCAAAATCATCTGTTTTGTATTCAATGTTGTCTACGTTTCTTTCGAATGGCATGATGTAGAAGAAATCTTTATCTGTTTTATCAGCTTTAGTTCCTTTTTTTACGGTCGGCATATACTTTCTTTCAAATTTGTATTTTGGCAAATACTGTTTCAGAGAAGCATAGAACTTTTTATCTTTTTCACTCGGAACGATGTCTACAATTTTAAATTCGTCTTTTTTCTTGTCTACCCAAAGATAATAGTTGGTTTCTTCCATTGTCTTTTTGTTTAACGAAGCAAAACCGAAAAATTCTTTTGGAACCAATTCCTTTATCTTTTCTGCATCTACCTTTGTGAAATATTCACCTTGAGAAGGGTCTACATAAGTCTCCAAATTGTACAGTAAAACCTGATTGTTTTGGAAGTTTTTATTTTTAAAATACTGATCTAAAGATAATTCTGCTGTTTTTCTCAATTCTTTTCCTCTGTCATCCAGTTTTTTAGTAGGATTTTGCGGGTTTACTTTTTTTACAAAATTATAAAGAACTACAGGCTTTATATCCTTTAGATGAGGAAATGTTTTTAACTGTTCAGCTTTTACCAACCAATAATATTGCTGATAGTAATCATCTTTCTCAGCTGGTTTTACACTTTTATAAGTAAGAGCCAGCTTTTTAGAATTAAGATATTTTCCATATTTACCTTGTCCAAAAGCAAAACTTATAGATAGTAAAGCAAATAAAATAGTAATGTTTCTTTTCATGTTACAGCAAAGATTTTTTTTAATTTTTCAAATATAATTATTTATTAGATAATAAGTTTAATACTTAGTTAAATTATCCAAATATTCTTGATTTTATCTAATAAAAAATCCTGTAAGAATACAGGATTGATAAATTTGTATATTTTAATAAGAAGTTTCGTGCACTTTCACAGCTCTTCCGCTTGGGTCATTCATTTTCTTAAATGCTTCATCCCATTCTAAAGCGATAGGAGTGGAGCAAGCTACAGAAGGTACAGAAGGTACAGTTGCAGCCGCAGTTTCGCTTGGGAAATGTTCTTCAAAAATGGTTCTGTAACGATACTCTTCTTTGTTTTGAGGCGTATTCAAAGGGAATCTGAATTTTGCATTTGCCATCATTTCATCGGTTACATATTTCTCTGCGACATCTTTTAAGGTGTCAATCCAGGAATAGCCAACTCCGTCTGAAAACTGTTCTTTCTGTCTCCAGGCAATAGATTCCGGTAAAAGATCTTCAAAAGCTTTTCGTAAAACCCATTTTTCAATTTTACCTGCTTCTTTGTTAATCATTTTATCTTGAGGATTTACGGTCATCGCAACATCCATAAATTCTTTATCCAAAAACGGAACTCTTCCTTCAATTCCCCAACTCATCAAAGCTTTGTTGGCTCTCAAGCAATCATAAAGGTGAAGTTTACCTAATTTTCTTACCGTTTCATCATGAAATTCTTTAGCATTCGGAGCTTTATGGAAATACAAATATCCACCGAATAATTCATCTGCACCTTCACCGGAAAGCACCATTTTTATTCCCATCGACTTAATGACTCTTGCCAGAAGATACATTGGTGTAGAAGCTCTGATTGTTGTTACATCGTAAGTTTCCAAATGATAGATAACATCACGAATTGCATCCAGACCTTCCTGAACCGTAAAATTAACCTCATGGTGAACTGAACCAATATGATCTGCCGCTTTTTTAGCTGCTGCCAAATCCGGAGAACCTACCAAACCAACCGCAAAACTGTGTAATCTCGGATACCAAGCTTCCTGAGTATCGCCACTTTCTATTCTCTGTCTCGCATATTTTGCAGTAACTGCAGAAATTATAGATGAATCTAATCCGCCTGAAAGCAAAACTCCGTAAGGAACGTCGCTCATCAATTGTCTGTGAACTGCATCTTCCAGTCCTTTTCTGATTGCCTGAATGTCGGTAACATTATCTTTCACCGCATCATAGTTTTCCCAGTCTCTTTTATACCACTGCTGAAGTCCACTTCCTTCTACACTGTATACATAATGACCGGGAAGAAAGTTGTCTATTTTTTTACACACACTTTCCAAAGCTTTCAGTTCAGAGGCGATATAATAATTTCCGTTTTTGTCCCAACCTTGATACAGAGGGCAGATTCCCATGTGATCACGCGCAATCAGATAAATATTATTTTCAATGTCATATAATGCAAAAGCAAAAATTCCGTTGAGTTTTTCAATAAAGTCTTTCCCGTATTTTTGGTAAAGAGCTAAAATAACTTCGCAGTCAGATTTTGTTTGAAACTCATAGTCTGGAAATTCTTTTTTCAGCTCTTGATGATTGTAAATTTCACCATTTACAGCTAAAACAATTTTTTCGTCCTTAGAAAATAAAGGTTGTTTTCCGGAAGTAGGATCTACAATGGCAAGTCTTTCATGGGAAAACAAAACGTTTTCATTTTGAAAGACTCCGCTCCAGTCCGGACCACGATGACGAATTTTTTTAGACATTTCCAAGACTTGAGGTCTTAATATTTCAGTTTGTTGTTTGGCATCAAACAAGCATACGATTCCACACATTCTATTTTTATTTAAAAGCAAAACTAATGAATATAGATAAATTTTAAAACAAAAATTTACTTAAAGTTTATATTTTTCATTAAATTGATTTAAATAAATTAAAATTTAATTTTAATTACCGCGATTGTCGTGTTTCAGATTGATATTTTTAACAAGTGAATTATGTGCATAAAACCTACAAAATCAAAAAAAGTTTATAAATCTTGATCTATGGTAATTAATAATTCAAATATTTTTCATTCCTTTGTTGCTCGAAATAATTTTTTTTCATCATTTGTGTTTTTACCTCCTTGTAATAATATTGCAAGGAGGTTTTGTTTTATTCTGAACCTAGTAAAACACCGGAAATATTCCATGCGCTGAAACTTATTCCTTCCGGTTTTCCCTGAGGAATTTTCACCTGAATAGTATGTTTCCCAGCTTTTAAATCACCCAATTGTATATAGTTGGGATTGGTAATTGTTCCCGGACACCAATTTGAACGACTAAGATCTGAAGAAGAAAGCCCGTCCGGAAAATTTCCTGAAGCAGGATTGTAAAGTCGATAAGAACCACAATCTGTTCTCCAAGGCGTAAAAGAGAAGATCTTTTTCTCGTCTAAAAAAATATAATTTTCTTTCGGGATAAATTCGTCGCCGTTTTCCCAACCTCCATGTCCGGTGGTAATGTATCTTAACTGTGCATTTTTAAGATCTTTTTCGAGATTAAATTCTACCAGAATTCCTTTATCGTTATCAAACATCGTTGCATAATCCTGTCCAGCCATTTCCATAATATTTGTAGTATTAAAAAGTGGAATTACTTTGTTGTTGGTATGTACAATTTGATCGCTTTTGTGGATTGTAATGTCTAAACTTACTTTATGACCACCTTTGTCGTAATTCCCGATAAATGTTCCTACCCAGATTTCTTTTCCCGAAAGAGAAGGTTTCAGTTCTGTAATGTCTTGACGAAACGGACTCACTATTTGCCAGGTTTTATCTTTCAGTTCCAGATTATTGAATTTATTAATCCCGAATGCTGTAAAAAATCTCATCAGTTCTACAGTTGGTTGGTAATTTTCAGTAGAAATAACACCAAAATATTGTTTACCGTTCCCGTTTTCGTATGCAGGAAGAGTTTTTACTCCTTTTTCCAGTCCGTCAAAGAAAGATTGAGATTTGTTTTCAGGAATAAAAAATACAGTTCCTGTTCTGTCATAAGCATCGCCGTTGGATTGTTGTTTTAATTCAATAAAAATATTTTCACCTTGTGAAATTTCCGGGAACTTTATTTTTTTGAGAATAATAGTTCCGTTGGCAAATCGCTTGATATTTTCGTCTGACTTTGATTGATCAGAAAAATTGATGATTTCGTTTTCAAAAACTTTTAAAGTGGTAAATCTGCTTTTCCAAAGCAAATCTTTGTAGCTTAAAAGATCCGTCGTCGTTGTCGGCTTGTTGATAATATTTTCAATACCGGATTTTTTGATCTTTTTCAGAGAAGTGGCGGTAGTTGCGGAATTTCCGTTTCGCTCGATTTCTAAAACCAAACCTAAGTTTTGTCCGAGGCTAGATGGTCCACCTTTCAGTTTAAACTCATTGGTATACCAAATTTCAATGGTGTTTGAATTGATTTTTGTAACCGCCTGTTTACAATTATATCCTAAAATTTTCTTTGTTTTATCTGTAAATTCAAAACTTTGTTTTCCAATTGATTCGGCGTCAGAAGTTGAAATAATTTCCCCAGGTTTTAAAAATCCGTACGAAATGATTGTGTTGGAAGGTTTTTCTATTTTACTGATCTCAAACGGATATTCGTTTTTCTGATCTTTTATTTTTGAATTTAAAATATAATTTTCGGTTTCATTCACCCAAACAATTACAGGGTTTTGATTGGGCTGTATTTTGCCATTATAAGAACTTGTGTATTGAATTTCGTAAGTCTGTGCAAAATGTAAAACAGATAAAAATGTGAAAAAACTGAGCAGTAATGATTTGATCATGATGTTTTGATGGTTTTCACAAAGGTAAAGTTTTGAATGAGTTAATAAAAAAAACTACTCCAAAAATAGAGTAGTTTGTGTATTTTATGGTAAATGAGATTTAAGCTAATCTTTCAATAAGAGCCATGTAGAATCCGTCATATCCTTGACTTGGCATTATTTTTTCGTCTTTTATTAATTTGAAATCAGGGTTGTTTTTCAGAAATTCTGCAACCTGTTCGTTGTTTTCAGATGGAAGAATGGAACACGTTGCATACACCATTTTTCCGCCTTTTTTAAGGATTTTAGAATAGTCCTGAAGAATTTGCTGCTGTTCTGTTTTTATTCTGTCGATAAAAGCCTGATCAATTTTCCATTTGCTGTCCGGATTTCTTTTTAAAACTCCCAAACCTGAACACGGTGCATCAATCAATAATCTATCGGCTTTCTCATGAAGACGTTTGATCACTTTGTTATCAGAAATCATTCGGGTTTCGATATTGTGAGCTCCGGCTCTTTTTGCACGACGTTTTAGCTCAGCCAACTTCCATTCGTAAATATCTAAAGCAATGATTTGTCCTTTATTACCCATTAATGCAGCAAGATGAAGCGTTTTTCCACCTGCACCTGCACAAGCATCAACAACGCGTTGACCTTCTTTTACATCTAAAAAGTAACCGATTTTTTGAGAGGTTGCATCTTGTACTTCAAACAATCCGTCTTTAAAAGCACTCGTAAGAAAAACATTTTTTTTCTCTTCTAACTGCACTGCATCAGGATAATTTCTTACAGTATATGCGACCACATTATCATCTGCAAGATCTGAGATCAATTCTTTCGGAGAAGTTTTCAAAGAGTTTGCTCTCAAAACGGTGGGAGCCTGCTCATTTAATGCCTTCATTTCTTTTTCCCAGATAGGTCCCAATTCTTTTTCCAAAGTTTCGGCTAGCCATTCGGGAATTGAGTATTCTATAGATTTTGTAGGAACGGTTCCTTTCTTCAATTTAGTAGTAATATCAGCGATTTTAATGCCTTCAAACTCTTCAAATCTTTTGTAATTGGTTTTGCTATAAAGACAGTATGCAACAATCAGCTTATATACATTGTCTGGCTTTACGCTTTCGCCCATATAATATTCCAAACGTCTTTTCCAACGGATAATGTTGTAGAAAATCTCTGAAACAACTGCTCTGTCCTGGCTTCCCCACTTTCTGTGTGACTTCAAAAGTCTTTCGATTACTTTGTCGGCGTATTTATTTTTCTCAAAAAAAGTTTCTTGTAAAGCATCGTGAATCCCGATTGCCAAGTTTCTGTGTATCAATTCCATAATTGCAGTAAGCTGTTTGAACTTGCAAAAATACGAATTTAAGTTGAGAGTAATGAGTTTATAATTGTGACTTATAATTGGATGAAAGAAATTAGACTAAAGATAAAAACTTACAATCATTTTTATTTTTTTTTGATTTAAACTAAACTTTACTTTTCTAGACTTTAGCTTATCTGCAATGAAACGTATTTTCTAATTTTTTCTGACTTATAATTCAAAAAAATTACCTTTGCAAAAAATTAATAATATGAGTGATACTTTGGTTTGTCCAAAATGCGGTTCGGAATTTACTTATCCAGGTGATAATATGATGGTTTGTTCGCAGTGTTTCCACGAATGGAATCCTGAGGAAACTGCTTCGGAAATCGATAATGCGGGAAAAATTTTAGATGCCAACGGAAACGAATTACACGATGGAGATTCTGTAGTTGTTGTAAAAGATCTGCCTGTAAAAGGTGCTCCGAAACCAGTAAAAGCGGGTACTAAAGTGAAAAATATCAGACTAAGACCAGAAAGCGATCATAATATCGACTGTAAAATTGATGGTTTTGGTTCTATGGCTTTGAAATCTGAGTTTGTGAAGAAAGCTTAATAAATTCTCTTGTAGAAATATAAAATGCGCTCCTAAATGGGCGCATTTTTTATAGAAAAAGGAAAAGATTGAACAGTGTAATCTTCCAAAAACTTTCATTGCAGGAGAAAATGCTAATTTCAGTTTATTAGTAGGAAGAGAATTGAACCAAAAATTTCCTTATGTTTTTAGTTATACCAAATTTATTAAAATAACTGTAAATCAGATAACTAAATCTTTCTAATTTATCCACAAACTGACATTAAGAGTAATAAATAATTGTTAATTGGCTAAAGATATTTTTATAGAACCTTGTATTTTCTCATTGGTATGAATGATGAGTTCTTTATTTTTTGAGATTATTTTATTCCAATAATGATTTCCTGCAAATCTGCTTTCCAAAACTTTTGCCTCAAAGCCATTTTCTGAAATTTTTATCTGCTGCGGATAATACGCAAAACGTTGAATTTTAAAATCTTTCATTTCAGTTTCTGTAAAGATATTGACTTCACCAAAAAGTTTTGCAACATATATATTATAAGGATTTTGATACGTTTCTTCGGGACTGTCATTCTGAATCAGTCTTCCGTTTTGTAAAATTACAATTTGATCCAACCACGGAATAATATCCTGAAGTTCGTGCGTGGAAATAATGAGTGAGATATTTTTTTCTTTTACATACCTAAAAAGTTTTTCCCGAAGTTCAATTTTTCTGGCAAAATCAAGATGGCTGAAAGGCTCATCCAGCAAAAGTAATTTCGGTAAAACTGAAAGCGCTCTTGCAATAGCAACTCTTTGCTGTTGTCCGCCACTCAGATTTTTCGGCAGAACGTTGGCAAATTCTGATAATCCTACCACTTCCAGAAGTTCTTTTACGGTTTCTTTTTTCTTTGTTAGATTGATGTTTGAAAGAAATTTTCCTACATTTTCTGCTACGGTTGCATAAGGCATCAGATCAAAATTCTGAGCTACAAATTTCATCTCTGCTTCTCCGGGAACCAGGTTTCCTTTCGGTCCCAAAAGTTTATTGCCTTCGAAGATGATGTCGCCTTCTTCCCAATTCAGAAGTCCATAGATAAGACTCAGCAGTGTAGATTTTCCGCAACCGCTTTCTCCTGCTAAAGCAATGATTTTTCCTTCATCCAATGTGAGGCTGAAGTTTCTGAATAGAGGATGGTCTCTAGTATGTGAAAAATGTAAGTTGTTTATCTCTAGTAACATTATGCAAAAATAGTGGTTTTTACAGAAGACTGGCATATTTTTAGTAATTTTGCATAGTGTTAAAATTATTATAAAATCCACAGTACTGGTTCTGAATATTTGAGCCGGAAAATGCGATTATAAAGCTTTAAAACAAATAATATTCTACAATATGAAAAGAAAATTGTTCTCATTTGCTGTTCCCGTACTTTTTGCAGCAATAGTAGTGTCTTGTCAAAAAGAAAAACCTGTAACAAGTGAAAATAATGAAGTTACAACCACAAAAGAAGGAGACAAATATGTAATTGATACGCTCAACAGTAAAGTGGAGTGGAAGGGTTACAAAGTTTTTAAGTCTGAAAATACAGGTCATTTTGGAACGATTACCTTTGAAAGCGGAGACGTAACTGTAAAAGATGGGAAGCTGGAAAGTGGAAAATTTGTTGCAGATATGAATTCTCTTACTTCAGTAGATTTAAAAGATGATGCAGAGCAATTATCTAAGCTAAATGGTCATCTTAAAAGCGAAGATTTTTTTGAAACTGAAAAATTCCCGACTTCTTCTTATGAGATTACAAAGGTAACTCCATCTGCTGAAGGTGATTACAACACAATTCTTGATGGAAATTTAACTATTAAAGGAATTACAAAACCTGTGCAATTTAAAGCCAATGTTTCCGTAAACGAAGGAACAGTAAGTATTGCAACAGAGCCAAAAGATATAATGAGAGAAGAGTTTGGAGTGAAATTTCAAAGTCCTGTAGAAAACGGGGTAATAAAAGATGAAATTACTCTTCAGATCAATATTAAAGCTTTAGAAAAGAAGTAAATTTTCAACTTTAAAAAATAATATAAAACTGTCTTCCGAAAAAGACAGTTTTTTTATGAAAAATTCAAAACTTTTTTAGTTGGAAAACCTTATTTTTGCAGATACATTTTTGAAAGGGTTAATATAATGACAGAAAAGATAGAAGAATTACTCATCGAAGTAAACAACTTCAGCGCAACATCCAAAGATGAAATAGAGAATTTCCGAATCAAGTATAATGGTAAAAAAGGAGTTTTAAACGATTTTTATGATGCGTTAAAAACAGTTCCCAATGATCAGAAAAAAGAATTCGGGCAGAAAGTTAATTCTTTGAAGCAAGCTATATTGGCAAAGTTGGAAGATTTTAAAAATGCTTCCGAATCTTCTGTTGTTTTGGAAAAAGAAGATCTTACGAGACCGGCTTTCCCTTTAGATTTAGGTTCCAGACATCCTATTAATTTGGTGAAAAACAGAATTATAGAGATCTTTAAATCAATAGGTTTTGCTGTAGCAGACGGACCGGAGATTGAAGATGACTGGCATAATTTCACTGCGCTTAATTTACCCGAATATCATCCGGCAAGAGATATGCAGGATACTTTTTTCATTGAGCAAAATCCTGATATTCTTTTGAGAACGCACACTTCTTCGGTTCAGATTCGTTATATGGAAGAAAATCAGCCGCCAATAAGAATTTTATCTCCAGGAAGAGTTTTCAGAAATGAGGCAGTTTCTTCTCGTTCACACTGTATTTTCCATCAGATTGAAGGTTTATATATTGATGAAAAGGTAAGTTTTGCAGATTTGAAGCAGACAATTCAATTTTTTACCACCGAGCTTTTCGGGAAATCTAAAATCAGGATGAGACCTTCGTATTTTCCTTTTACTGAGCCAAGCGCAGAAATTGATGTGTATTGGGGATTAAACTCCGAGACAGATTACAGAATTACAAAAGGAACAGGTTGGTTGGAGATTATGGGTTGTGGTATGGTAGATCCTGCTGTTTTGAAGAATGTAAATATAGATTCTGAAAAATATTCTGGTTATGCTTTCGGAATGGGAATTGAGAGAATTACAATGCTGCTTTATCAAATGAGTGACATCAGAATGTTCTTCGAGAATGATAAAAGAACATTAGAGCAGTTTAAAACATTATAAACGATTATAATTAAATAAATAGAATTCCTGTAAAATCAATTTTTACAGGAATTTTTATTAAATTTATGCATTAATACACGCAAAATGGTTAAAAAGTCGATGAGTTTTAGATTGAGGAAAATTGTACAATATTCTTTTATTATTTGCATTCTTCTAATACAATGCATAATAGCTGGTTTTTTTTACAATGAATTCGTTAATAATAAGAATTTAAACTTCATTGAAAAACAGTTAAATGAAGTTCACCAATTGGAGAACCTCACGGATGATTCCCGAAAAGAGCTTAATAGTGCACAAAATTATTTTCAGGAATATGTTACCAGCCGAGACGATAAGTATTTAAAATCTTATTTTACTTCTGTTAATAAACTGACAAAAAATCTTGACAGCATTAATAATTTTAAATTTCAAAATCCGAGAGTAAAAACTATTTTAGTATCTCACAAAAAGAATGTAGGCGAAACAAAAAATCTAAAATTACTCACAGATTCTACCTATCAGTTTTCTACAAATGCAAATCTAAGAATCCCCGAAGCTCTGCCGAAACTTAAAACGTACAACTACAATTATAATTTCGATAAATTTGAGGTACAAACCAAAACATATTCTGATACCGTAAAAAAGAAGGGTTTGTTTGGTCGTATCGGTGATGCAATATCAGGAAAGGAAAACGTAAGGAAAGACAGTGTGGTAGTAACGGTAAAAGGCGGTAAAATATTAGATATTCCTACTGTAAAAGGTGAAGTTGACAGTATTGTAAACTCCATCAATAAGCATTACACAAAAGAAGTTCAAAAAATACGTGTAAATGTAAACAAGAATAAAGATAATGGGAAAAACGAGAGTGTGAAGCTCTTTTCTACATTCAATTCATTATTGGTTTACAGTAACGAACTGATGAGAGTGTATGAATCTGCAGTAAAAGATTCTAAAACGGATCTTGAAAAAGAGTATGCTGCGCAAAATTCTAAAAGTAATAAAATCAGAAAAGATCTGGTCATAGGATTAATGATTTTGATGTTTATCGTTTCTATATTAATCATGTATTTTACAAGAATTGCATTTATTTATGAAAGAAGACTAAATGCTGCTAATCTTCAAATTAAAGAAAATCTGAATTTCAAAAACAGAATTCTGGGAATGTTGAGCCACGAATTGAGATCTCCTTTGAAAATTATCGGTATTTTCATCAATAGGATTAATAAGAAAACAACAGACGAAAGCATTAAAGAGTATTTAAAGTCTATAAGCTTTACTAATAATACACTTTTGATGCAGGCAAATCAGATTTTGGAATATACTAAAAATCAGCAGGTTGAAAATAAACTGATTCCTGTGAGTTTTAATCTGAATAACGAAGTAGAATCTATCTTAACTTCTATAGAACCTTATATTCAGACAAGAAATAATAAATTTATCATTCATAAAAACATTGATCCGAATATTGTTGTATATTCAGACAATACAAAAATCAATCAGCTTTTTATGAATATTCTCGGAAATGCCAATAAATTTACAGAGAATGGTGAAATTACGGTAAAGACTTCTGCAGAGCCTGTAGATGAAAATACTGTTGTTCTAAAAACGCAGATTACGGATTCTGGCGTAGGAATTTCAAAGTCAGATTTAGAAAAAATATTTGAACCTTATTATCAGGGAATTATTTCCGATGAGGTAGAAAATCTTGGTGCGGGTCTAGGATTGAGTTTGTGTAAAGAACTTGTCGAATTATATTCAGGCAATATTTCTGTCGATAGCGAGTTAAATGAAGGAACTACCGTATCTTTTTCTCTTAATTTAAAGTTGAATAAATGAGTCATATTGAGAATACATCAATAAATTTTCTTCTTGCAGATGATCATAGCTTAATACGACAGGGAATCGCTTTCCTGTTGGAAGATCTGCCGTTTGACACTGTAATTCTTCAGGCTCCGAATTTACAGAAGACATTGGAGCTGATTAAAGCAAATCCCATAGATATAGTGATTATTGATGCTCATTTTCCGGACGGTAATAGTTTGAGTTTAATACCTGAAATAAGAAAAATAAATCCTGAGACAAAAATTTTGGTATTTACAGGAATAGACGAAAATATGCACGCTCTTAAATACATCAATGCAGGTGCAAATGGTTTTTTAAGCAAGCTAAGTGAGGAAGAAGAAATCAAGAAAGCAATTATAAAAATGAAAGAAGATGGAGAATATATTTCTCCCGCTACACAGGCTTTGTTGATGAATTCTCTACGAGATCGTAAAGTTATCAATCCCTTGTTTGGTCTTACCGAAAGAGAATTACAAATTGCAGAGCTGTACAGCAAAGGTCACGGAAACCTCGAAATCGCAAATCTTCTGGATCTTAAACAAAATACAGTAAGTACAATTAAAAAGCGGATATTTGATAAATTAAAGATTGATAATATTGTAGAACTTGTTGAATTGGTGAAAAACCATCAGTAATTATCACTTAAAGATTCTCCTGTAAATTTTAATTTTTGATCATCTTTATCATAAGTTGTAGATAAGTATCTATAGCTCGTTCGATATTTATCGATATGATTTGCTGTGTTTGTATATCAATATGTTACTACTTTTGTCTCAAGAAAAATATCACTAATCATTGTTCCAAAGATGGATTAGTAACAAACCAAGATTTTTAACTTGGGGAGGTAAAAATACAAATGATGAAAAAATCTAAAATATTGTTTGCAGAGTCGAAAGGCTCTGTAAACTATATTTAAGAAAACTCGGAAATGGTTCTAAAAACACAATTATTACAACCTTTAGTATAATCGCAGAGATTCCTTGCTCTGTGATTAATACAAGGAATTCAATTTTTTTGAATTTCTATCATATCAGAAAGTTCAATAAAAAATTTCAATATTTAGAAAAGCGGTTCTGTCAAGAAATAGCTACTGAGAATATTTCATTTAAATTCTAAGCTTTTCAAATCATTTTGTCGATAAATATCTACAGCCGTTCGATATCTATCGACATGATTTGCTGGTTTTGTATCTCATGATGTTACTATTTTTGTCTCAAGAAAATGTTACTAATCATCGTTCAAAATAGATTAGTATCGAAACCAAAAATTTTTGGTTGGGGAGGTAAAAACACAAATGAAAAAACACAAGTATTTTTTGCAGAGTCGAAAGGCTCTGTAAATTATACTTAACCTTGAGAAAAAACGGAAACGATTCTAAAGCTACAATAATTACAACTTTTTTTATATCACAGAATCTACAGGTTTTGCGATGAATACGAAAAATCAGAATATCTGGTTTTTATCAATTAAAAACATTCAACAACTAAATTAATATTTACAAGAGTGATTTCTTTCGGGAAATTGCTTTTGTAATGTTTTTATTAAATGATGTATTTTAAAACCCATTAAGTGTAATTTTTGTAGATAAATATCTACAACGAAATCGACATTTATCGATAATCTTTGCTGGATTTGTATATTGTGATGTTCGTATTTTTGTCTCAAGATAAATGTCACTAATCATCTTTACAAAAATATAGATTAGTATCGGAACCAATATTTTTTGGTTTGGGGAGGTAGAAACACAAATGATAAAAAGCCAAAGTATTTTTACAGAGTCGAAAGGCTCTGTAAATTATACTTAAACTCAGAAAAAAAATTCGGAAACGATTCTAAAAAACACAATTGTTAAAACCTTTAGTATAGTCGCAGAGCTTTCAAGCTCTGTGACCGATACAGGAAAATTCAAACGATCTGAATTTTTAATTAATATTCATGATTACTTAAAATAAACATCCTATAATTAACCTTAATATTTAATAAGAGCGATTTCTGGTAAGAAATCGCTCTTATTATTTTCAATTTTTGTGATTAATTTACTTAATAAACTTCAAGGGATACTTTATGTTTTTATAGCTGTCAATACTTGCTTTTAAAGATCCCACTGCTAATTCTGCTTTCAGTAACAATGGGATATGATTTGCGTCATTAGAAACCCACATCGTAACTCCTTCTTTTTCTTTAAAAACTCTTCCGCTTTTCACAGAAGGAATGATCTTCAAAGCATTAATCGTCCCGAATTTTGTTTTTAAATTTTCTGTTCCCACCACTTTTAACTGAAACGGAAACATTTCGTCATCAATCCAGACATTCATGTTAAAAACTGTACCCGTTCTTAGTTCTGCAGGAGTTTTACTTCTCAAAAAATAGAAGCATGAAAGCATATCCTGAACACCTTTTACAGATTTTATAGTTTTAGAACCATTTGCAGGATTCTTTTTATCGGTTAAAATTAAAGTATTGTTATCATGGTTGAAAGTGGTCTGCAAATGTTGTGTATAGCTTCCTTCTTTTACATTTCTTACATAGTAACTGGGAAGTTCCGTCTGCATATCAATATAACTTTCATATAAGTCTTCAACTTTAAAAAAAGCTTTCACTGCACCAGATGTTTGTCCTGTTCCTTTTACATAAAGATGAGGAATGCCTTTGTAATTTGTTTTTTTTGCAGTAAGATTGGCAGATCCTGCCGTTAAAAAGCCGTAATGAATTCTAAGTGATAAAGATTCTCCGTCATTGATATTTGTAATCTGGCTATTGCCAAAAATGAAAACAAATAATGTCGTAATATAAAATAATTTTTTCATAATATAAATTTTACAAAAACACTGCCAAATAAAAAGCAGGTTCTGTACGTACGAGATTTGATAAATCTCAGTTTTTTATTTAATCTCAATAAATATGCTTCGCATTAAAATTAGTAAATTTGCAGTTACATACAATTAAATTATCTGAATATTATGATAACGACAGACATATTGATTATTGGAGCGGGACCAACAGGACTTTTTGCTGTTTTTGAAGCAGGTTTGCTAAAAATGAAATGCCATATCATCGATGCACTTCCACAACCGGGAGGTCAATTGGCAGAGTTGTATCCTAAGAAACCTATTTTCGATATTCCTGGTTATCCATCTGTAAATGCAGGTGAATTGGTAGATAATTTAATGGAGCAGATTAAGCAGTTTCAGCCAGGTTTTACATTGGGAGAAACGGCTGTTTCTTATACAAAAGTAGACGAAGAATGGTTTGAAGTTGTTACCAATAAAGGAACTGTACACCGATGCAAAGCAATTGCAATTGCTGGTGGTTTGGGAACTTTTGAGCCAAGAAAACCGACAATGGAAAATATTGCAGATTATGAAGAAAAAGGTCTTGAATATTTCGTAAAAGAGCCGGAACATTTCAGAAACAAAAAAGTGGTAATTGCCGGTGGTGGAGATTCTGCTTTAGACTGGAGCGTTTTCTTGTCGAATGTTGCAAGCGAAGTTACTTTAATCCACAGAAGAAATGAATTCCGTGGAGCTTTGGATTCTGTAGAAAAAGTGCAGGATCTGAAAAATCAAGGTAAAATTAAACTAATTACTCCGGCAGAAGTTACTGCAATAAAAGGTGACGGTAAAGTAGAAGCAATTACTGTTGCCGTTGACGGACAGGAAGCTTACGATATTGAAACAGATTATTTTATTCCGCTTTTCGGATTAACTCCAAAATTAGGAGAGATCGGAAATTGGGGATTGAATATCGAGAAAAATGCAATCGTAGTTAATAATTCTTTAGATTATCAGACAAATATAGATGGTATCTATGCAATCGGAGATATCAATACATATCCTGGAAAATTAAAACTGATTCTTTGCGGTTTCCACGAGGCAACTTTAATGTGTCAAAGTGTTTATAACAGATTAAACCCGGGTAAAAAATTCGTCCTTAAATACACAACGGTAAGTGGAGTAGATGGTTTCGACGGAAGCCGTAAAGAAGCCGAAAAAGCAGTTGTGAAGAAAATAGATTAATTATTATTTAGTTGTTAGTTGTTGGTTATCAGTTGTCAGTAAGACAGAAACCATCAACCATCAACCATCAATTATCACCAAAATGAGCGATATAAATATAAAAATAACCGATAGAGAAGGCGTAACTCACGATATTGTTGCTCCAACAGATATGTCCATGAATTTAATGGAAATCATCCGTTCTTACGAATTGGCAGAAGAAGGAACAATCGGGGTTTGCGGCGGAATGGCAATGTGCGCGTCTTGTCAGGTTTACGTAATCAATGATCCGGGATTGGAAGCAATGGGAGATGAAGAAGATGCGATGCTTGGTGAAGCTTTCCATGTGAAAGAAAACAGCAGATTGGGTTGTCAACTTCACATTGCGGAAGAAATGGAAGGTCTTGAAGTGGAAATTGCTCCTTATCCTTAGAAAATTTAAATTTTAATCCAAATTATAAAAACTCCTGAAGATTTTTCTTCGGGAGTCGTTTATTTTCCAACCCAAGATTTTTCTTTTGCTTCAAGATAACTTTGCTTCATTGTTTTTTATATTCTCCTTTATAAAAATAATGATCAACACCTCCATGCCAAGAACAAGTTCCGCTTCCTTGAGAAGTACTATAAGTTCCATCATTACACTTTGCACCATCATACTCATATTTAGATCTTTCATGGATTTTTTCCGCTAATTTATTAACAGACGTTAATCTATCCTTTATTGGATTATAAAATATTACTGATATAATTAAGAATAAAAAAATAAAAAATTTGAAGTTATAAATTTTAGGACCTATTTTATACTTTGAAGATTCCTTGATTAAAATTTCTTTTTTGATTAATTTTATAAAATCTTTTGCTAATAAAACATAAAGTCTTCTTTCAATATTCGCTCTTCTATTAGTTATGTTTTTTGAAAGGGTTTTATTGAATAGTTTATACTTTAGATGTTTTAGATCTTTAATTGTATGGCTATATCTATCTTGAACAGTTTCTTCATCATCTAAATCTAAATATGGTGTATCATTTATAATATCCGTGTCTTTTGTCTTTTCTAATGCATTATTCCAGCAATTTGTTAAGAGATTTACATTGTACTTTTTAAATATATTCAAGAAATAATAATAGTCTCCAAGCGAATATTTTTGAATAATAAATGCAGCAGAATCTAAAAGTAAAAGAATTTTTTTTGATGGAATATTTCTGTTCATGTTTAAAGTTTATTAAATGTAATAATTATTTACAACGATCAAATAGCACTTATTTAAACTTCATCCTTAGAAATCCATTTCCCTACACTTGGAGCCTTATAATTTCTCATCATTTCTAACAGTTCATCAATAGTATCACTCACCAAAAGGTAGGAATTACAATTTTGATTATTTAATTAAAATCTCCAAAATCAAATGACTTCGGAGATCTCAGTATAAGGATTTTAAATTATTTCAAAGGAATATTCGCTAAAATATCTTTAGTGAAAGCCCAGAATTTTTGTGTAGAAGAAATGTTTGCTTTTTCGTCAGGAGAATGTGCTCCACGAATAGTAGGTCCGTAACTTACCATTTCCATCTCAGGATAATTTGCTCCGATGATTCCGCATTCCAAACCTGCATGACAAGCAACTACGTGTGGTTTTTCTGCAAATTTTTCAGTGTAAATTTTCTCCATCAGCTGAACGATTTCAGAGCCTGGTTTTGGTTTCCAACCGGGATAAGAACCGCTGAATTCTACATTCATTCCTGCCAGTTCTGAAACCGATTTTAACTGTTCGGCAACAGAATCTTTGGATGAATCTACAGATGATCTTGAAAGGTTTAAGATTTTCAAGCCACCATCTTTTAATTCTACTCTTGCAACATTGTTTGAAGATTCTACCAAATCCTGAACATCCGGACTCATTCTGTAAACGCCGTTGTGAAGAGATTTAAGAACCAAAACAATTCTCTTTGAATCTTCTTCGGAAAGACCTTTCTCAGATGTTGTAGAATTTTCGATGTTAATCTGAAGTCCGGCTTCAATAGAAGCAAACTCTTCTAAAATTTCTTTTTTAATACCTCCTGTTACAGTCTCAATAAACTCGTTTGCATTTCTTACAGAAATTAAAGCGACAGCTTCTCTTGGAATTGCATTTCTCAAACTTCCTCCATCAATTGAAATCAACTGAACGTTTTGATTTTCCAAAGCCTTGTAAAGAATTCTGCCTAAAATAATATTGGCATTTCCGAAACCTTTATGAATATCCATTCCGGAGTGTCCTCCTTGTAAACCTTCTACTTCAATTCGTAAAATTTGTCCTTTCGTAGCTTCTGTAGGATAATTTTGGCTTACTGTTACATCAATTCCACCGGCACATCCAATGTCGATTTCATCATCTTCTTCCGTATCAAGATTTAAAAGAATCTGTCCGGTTAATTGTCCTGGTTTTAAGCCTAAAGCTCCCGTCATTCCCGTTTCTTCGTCAATTGTAAAAAGAGCTTCCAGATCAGGATGAGGTATATCTGAACTTTCAAGAATCGACATGATTGTCGCAACTCCCAAACCGTTATCTGCACCCAAAGTTGTTCCTTTTGCTTTTACCCAGTCTCCGTCAACTTCCATCTGAATTCCCTGAGTTTCAAAATCGAAATTTACATCGTTGTTTTTCTGGCAAACCATATCCAGGTGAGACTGCATCACAATAGATTTGCGGTTTTCCATTCCTGCTGTGGCAGGTTTTTTAATTATGACATTTCCTACTTCATCAACTGTGGTTTCTAAACCTAAATTTTCACCGAAATCTTTGATAAAAGCGATTACTTTTTCTTCCTTTTTAGAAGGTCTCGGAACGGCATTCAGTTTAGAGAAATTTTTCCAAATGATTTGCGGTTCTATGTTTGATAGTTCCATAAAATTTATTTTTATCAAAATTACGAAATCGCTGTGATTTAGAAACGATAATACCAACTAAAACTCGGCGATTGCATATGACAAATAAAAAAATAAAAAATACATATGAAATTAAAAATGCTCCCGAAATTCAGGAGCAATATTTTTGTTGGAAGCTAGAAGCGAATTAACATCCGCATTCACCATAAATTGGCATTGTAGTAACGCTTCCATCTGGTTTTGTAATCGTTAAAGTGCCTTCAAAGAGTAAAACTTCTTCGTTTTTTATTTTTTTACCCTTTACAGAAATTTTATAATTCTCGTTTTCAATTTCTTTGGTTAATTCTTCATCTACTTCCATATCGCTTGAGGAAATCAGATTCATTGCGATTCTTTTACCGTCAAGTTTCATGTAAGCAGTTTTTCCTGCATCATCGGCATAAATATATTTTTCGTTTTCGAAATCGGCTTTATTTTTTGCAAAATAACAAGAACATTCTTTAATTTCTGGCGGAAAAGGAAATACATCAACTAAAACATGAGAAGCTTTAGACTCGATATTCGAAGAATCCTTAACAATAATCAAAGAATCTATTGGTGTAGAATCTGAAACGGTTTCTTTGTCTTTTTTGCAGGCAATCAACGTAATAGCTGAAAAAAAAATAATAAGATATTTCATAAATTGAAGTTTAAATTTTTTAAAAAAGCGCCACAAAATGCAAGCCATTATTTTAAATATGAATCATGATCAATTTTTATCCTCTTGATCTTTCAAGAAGAACCATCATTAGTAAAGATAAAACGACTAAACTTTCATCTTCGTCATCAATGTCAATCAATCTGTCCAGTTGAAATCTTCTTCCAAACATTGAAGGCATTTTCTTTAATTTAAAATATTCTTTACCATCCATCCCTTTTACAGTGTATGTCGGGTTAAGGAAATATCCTGTGAACATTCCGATGACAGGAATGTCGCTTACTATTCCGTCGAAAAATTTCACCCATGCATTATCTTCCGTAATTTCAAATTTTGCCTGGTCAGATTCGTCCAGAACATTGTAAGTTGATTTCCAAAGAGAACGCATTCCTTTTCTTGCCAGTCTTCCGAAATTTTTTCCTATCGTATCTTTTATAGAATAAGACGCATTAAAATCAATCCATTGATTTGCCTGTATCCTGAAAAGTTCTTTGGTTTTGCTTTCGTCATTAAAAACGATAACATCTTCCTTCAGTTTAAACATTTTCTGACGTACATAAGCTACGTAGTTTCCGTTTTTGTCTGTGATGTTGAAATCGCTGGCAAGCGTAGTAATTTTAAATTTAAAATCTAACGGATAATTAAGATTGTTTAGGATCATTTAAGTTTATTTTTCTGTTTAATATTTTGATGATCAAAGATAAGGGTTTTAAATAATTTTAAGATTAAACATATAAGAATTAATTTTTTTTAAATCCAAAATCTATTGTTTCGAGCCGTTTAAACGTCAAAATTCTCAACTATAATTCTTATTTTTGTGTTATGGATTATCCAAGTAAAGTATTGGCAAAAGCGGTTGAAGAAATCTCGGGACTTCCGGGAATCGGGAAGAAAACAGCTTTGCGTCTTGCGCTTCATTTACTTAAACAGCCCAACTCCAGAGCGACAAGTTTGGGAAATTCAATCATCAATCTGGTGAACGAAATTAAATATTGTAAAGAATGTCACAACTTTTCCGATTTCGAAATTTGCGAAATCTGCAGCAACGATAAACGAAGTGATGAGCTGATTTGTATTGTAGAAGATGTACGTGATGTAATTGCTATTGAAAATACGGGAAAATACAGAGGAAAATATTTGATTTTAGGAGGGAAAATTTCGCCGATGGAAGGAGTAGGACCCAATCAGTTGAATATTCCAAGTATTGAAAGAAAATTACAGCAAGGTCTTGCCAAAGAGTTTATTTTTGCTCTTAGTGCAACCATGGAAGGCGATACTACAGCTTATTATATTTACAAAAAATTCAAAAATTCAGGGATTGAATTTTCAAGTATCGCAAGAGGAATTTCTGTAGGAGATGAATTGGAATATGCCGACGAAATTTCTTTGGGAAGATCAATCACCAACAGACTTCCGTATAACGAAAAGGATTAAAATGAGTAAAAAACTTTCAATCATTATCGTTAATTATAATGTAACTCAACTTCTGAAAAACTGTTTGCTTTCTATTGAAAAATATGCAAAAGATATTGATTATGAAGTTATTGTTATTGATAATAAATCTACCGACAGTTCGTGGGGAGATCTTATTCCTGAGTTTCCGAAAGTTCATTTTATTGCATCAGAAAAAAATGAAGGTTTTGCAGTTGCTAATAATAAAGCTATAGAAACTGCAGAAGGTGAATATCTTTTAATTTTAAATCCCGATACAGAACTGGAAGGCTTTTATTTAAAAGAAATTTTAAATTTTGCTGATTCTAAAGATAATTTTGGCTGTCTTGGCGTGAGAATGCATGATGCCAAAGGAAACTTTCTACCGGAAAGCAAACGTTCTGTTCCGGATATGTTCAATTCTTTTGAAAAGCTATTTACCAATTTTAAAAAGAAAAATTCAAAATCATATTACAGAAATGATGTGGGAGAATTTGAAAATGCTGAAGTAGAAGTTATTACAGGAGCATTTTTTCTTATTAAAAAAGAAGTTTACCAAAAAGTTGGCGGTCTGGATGAAAGATATTTCATGTACGGCGAAGATATTGATTTGTGTTATACTTTACTGAAAAATGGCTATCAGAATTATTACTACGGAAAGTCTTCTATTCTTCATCATAAAGGTGAAAGCACGATAAAAGATGAGGTTTACCTTGAAAGATTTTACGGGGCAATGCAGATTTTTATTGATAAATATTACAAAGAAAGCAAACCTTTACAATATTCATTTTTAAGAGCTGGTTTAAAATTAAGACATAAAATAGAGCTTATTAAACTCAAATAAAAAAGCAACTCAATTTTTGAGTTGCTTTTGTTTTATCTTGAAAAATAATTTCTTATTTAGTTGCCGGAACACTTACCGGAGTTGTAGTCTTAGAAGCAGGAGCTGTTTGTTTCGCAGGAGCTTCAGTTTTTGGCATTGGTGGAATTCCCGTTGCAGCCTGTTTAGGTTTCCCTGTAATAACTACGCTGATTAGGATAAGAACGATGATTGTCGCTCCCAAAGTCCATGTAGACTTTTCCATAAAGTCGTTCGTTCTCTGTACTCCGAATTGCGCAGAAGATGCACCTCCGAATGTACTTGAAAGACCGCCACCTTTAGGGTTTTGAGCCATAACAACGATTACCAATAAAACGCTGGCAATCATAATAAGAACCATCAATAGTGTAAATATAGTATCCATTAATTCTAATATCTTTTTGAATGGGCAAATTTAATGTTTTTTTGCAGAACCGCAAAATAAGATTTCACTAAAAACAAAAAGCGGTAACAATTGTCACCGCTTTTCTTTGATATTGTTTAATCTTATTTAAAATCAGTGTCTTTTGCCTGATTTACTTCATAAGATTTTACATCCATCTTCATATCCATACCCATCTGATTAACAGTGATTGTGTAAGGCATTTTCACACCTGCAACATCTTTGTAATTAGAAAACGTAGTTGGAATGGTAAATGTTTGTCCTTGAGCACTTACAGTTTCAGTTTCACCGGTTTTAAGACCTGTTTTTACGCTGTAATAGTAAGATTTATCTCCAGATTTGATTGCGTAAGAATCTTCACCATTGATCTTTTCAATTCCTGCCAATTTGTAATCACCAGATTTAGTAAAACCTAGCTCTTCAAAAAGTTCAGTGTTTTTAAGATTTTTAGCGATTTCTTCTTTGGTCATAGCAACTTTTTGTCCGCCTTGCTCAGAGAAACCTGTTTTTCCATCAAAAACCTGCTTCTGAAGAGTCATTGCTCCCATAGAAACAACTTGTAATTCTTTTCCACCTTGAGCTTTAATTCTTTTCACATCAATGTTTTGTCCCTGCATAGACATTGATCCTGTCATTGAATAAGAAGAAACTTTATCAAGAGCAGCTTTACCGCCAATTGCCGCAATGTATTTATCTACTACAGAAGCTACTGTTACACTTGCGTCAACTTTTTGTGCAGTTGGTTTTGCAACAGGATTTGCATAAGCATCATAATATTTTACAGGATAACCCAGTTTCTCTAATCCTTCAGAAATGTCAGAAGCTTTACCAGCGATGAAAATTCTGCTCTGATTTGGCATAATATTCGTTTTTACGGCTTTAGATACATCTGCTGCAGTTACTTTATCAATCGACTTTAAATAATTGGTATAGAAATCAGCAGGTAAATCCTGAACTTTTTGGTTAACGGCAAATCTTGCAATAGTTGCAGGCTGCTCTAATGCCATAATAAAGCTTCCTTTTAATTTAGCTTTAGCATTTTCAAGTTCATCAGCTTTTACGGTAGAAATTCCGTTGATTTCGTTCATGAATTCTTTTACAGCCTTGTCAGTCACCTCATTTCTTACGCTTGCTTCAGCAGAGAAAGAAGGAGAATATTTGCTTGCACTCATATCCGAATAAGCTCCATAAGTAAATCCGTTTTTCTCACGGAGATTCATGAAAAGTCTTGCTTCACCGCCTCCACCAAGAATATAATTGGCGATTGTTGCAGGGAAGTAGTCAGGATCTTTCATTTTTAATGTGTTCACGTTTCCTACAGAAACAACAGACTGTACAGCAGAAGGAACATCTACTACATTGATTTCTGTTTTGGCAACATTTGCAACAGGTTCTAATGCAGGGAACTGTGTATTGGCTTTTTTCCAGTTGCTGAATGCTTTTTCAACCATTGGCTTTACCTGGTTGAATTTTACGTCTCCTACAATTACAAGATAAGCATTGTCTGGAGCATAGTATTTTTTATATACATTCTGAACATCTGCAAGCTGAATTTTATTGATAGATTCTACCGTTTCAAACTCACCTCTTGAAGTATTTTTTCCGTAAGTTAATGCGTTCGATACTCTGGAAGCAATTGCGTCTGCACTTTTTTCTGAAGATTTCAGACCTTCAATAGCTCTTTCTTTGGATTTTGTAATCTCGTCAGCAGAAAATTTAGGGTTGATGATGGCATCCGCCATTAAATTCAAAATTTCCGGGAAATATTTTGAAAGAGAATTTGAAGAAGCTCCTCCTGAAGAGAAGCTTAAGTTTGCTCCTAAGAAATCTACTTTTTTATTAAAAGCATCCTTGCTTAAAGTAGTTGTTCCGTTACCAAGCTGATCTGCCATGATTTCGCTTACTCCTGCAACATCACCCTCATAATAAGGTTGTCTGTCCATAGAAAGGCTCATGTTTACTCTTGGTAATTTGTTGTTTTCAACCACCATAACAGTCAAACCGTTTTTTAGCTGAAATGTTTTTGGCTGGGCAATGTTGATCGCAGGAGTTGGTCCCGGTTTCGGCATTGCATTAAGATCAATTTTTTGTGCAGAAAGCATTCCTGTGAATAAAAATGCTACTGCTATATATGTTAATTGCTTTTTCATTTGTAAAAATTTAATTTTAATAATCCTGTATTTAATTGATATTTAAGACTAAATAAACTATAATAGTTCTTTACCTTAATCTATTGATAGGATTATTTTTTTTCAGGAACGTAATTAATGATTACTCTTTGGTTAGGATTTAGATACTTTTTAGCAGCATTTTGCAGATCCTGTTTTGTAATAGATCTGTAAATGTCGATTTCTTTATTAATTAAATTGGTATCTCCCATCAACACGTGGTTTGTTGCTAATGAAGCAGCAATTCCCTGAATGCTTGAGTTCGCATTTACAAACTGATTTTCATATTGGTTTTGAAGTTTTTGGTAATCTTCATCAGAAATAAGAGAAGTCTGAAGTTTTTTGATCTCTGCATCAATATCAGCCTGTAAAGTCTGCTTCGTAGTAGCTCCCATAGGAATAGCAAAGAAGGCAAAAATACCATAATCTTCAAGACCTTGATTGAAAGCTGCTACCTGAAGTGCTTTTTTCTCCTGATCGACTAATTTTTTATACAATACTGAAGATTTTCCGCTGCTTAAATAAGAAGAAAGCATATCTAGGATATAAGCATCTTTCTCTTTGTTACCAGGAGTTCTGTATGCGAAAACGTAGGCAGGAAGCTGAATGTTAGGATCTGTAGCCGTTACTTCTTTTTCCTTAGTTATAGGAGCATCTTTTGGGAAGTTTTTAGGATACACAGTTCCTTTAGGAATTCCACCGTAGTATTCCTGAATCCACTTTTTCGTCTGTTCAGGTTTTATATCTCCTGCTACTACCAAAGTTGCATTGTTCGGAACGTAATATTTTTTATAAAAAGCTTTAAATTCTTCTAATTTTGCACTGTTCAGATCTTCCATAGAACCAATTGTAGGCCAATTGTATGGGTGATTGGTGAAGAGGTTTTTCTGTACGGTTGTGAAAAGATTTCCATAAGGCTGGTTATCCATTCTCAGTCTTTTTTCTTCTTTTACAACTTCTCTTTGCGTATCTACACCAACTTGGTTGATTTCTGCATGACGAAGTCTTTCTGCTTCCATCCAAAGACCTAACTGCTCATTGTTTGACGGGAATGTTTCGTAATAATACGTTCTGTCATTAGTCGTATTTGCGTTGTTCTGTCCACCGTTTGAAGAGACAATTTTGAACCATTCTCCTCTTTTGATGTTGGGAGTTCCTTCAAATAAAAGGTGCTCAAAAAAGTGTGCAAAACCAGTTCTTCCGATAACCTCGTCTTTTGCACCAACGTGATACATTACTCCGGTTGTAACTACCGGCGCAGAATTATCCTGATGAAGAATTACGTGTAAACCGTTTGGTAAATCATATTCTTCAAATTTAATTTGTTGTGCATTCAGCATTACTCCAAAAAAAGCAGCAGCTGCAACACTAAGAAGTCGTTTTTTCATAAATAGAAATTGTTTTGTCAATGAGTACCAAAAATACATTATTTGTTACAAATTTTTAATAAAATTTTGTAGTTTTAAAAGCTGGAATCTGAATTTGATTACAATCATAAAATTCTTTCATTTTAAGAATTAAATTTAAGCGCAATTACATCTAACTTCATGAAAAGTTTTTTAGAACAAAATGTTTCTCAGGAATCATTAATTACTCTTTTTAGCCAGGCTCCTGTAGCAATGTGTTTACTCATTGGGGACGATTTTATTATAAAAAATGCCAATCCTCAGATTTTGGAATTATGGGGAAGAGATATTTCTGCAATTGACAAACCTTTGTTTGAGGTGCTTCCGGAAATTAAATCTCAGGGTTTTGTAGAAATTTTGGATAATGTATATAAAAGAGGAGAAGCATTTAACGGAAATAAAAGACCGGTTTTTCTGGAAAGATCTGGTGTTTTAGAAGAATATTTTTTCAATTTTATTTATTCACCTGTTTATAATGACGAGAGAAAAATTATTGGAGTGAGTGTTGTGGCTACAGAAGTTACAGAACAGGTAATGTCTGAACGTAAACTGGAAGAAAGTGAATACCGCTTCGAAGATTTAATTATCAATTCAGATTATTCTACTGCAATTTACCATTCAGAAGACCTTTATATAGAGCTTGCCAATAATCTTATGCTTAAAACATGGGGAAAAGATGCTTCTGTAATAGGAATGAAACTGGAAGATGCGTTGCCCGAATTGGAAGGACAGCCTTTTATTGGAATTTTAAAAGATATTTTTAAAACAGGAAAAACTTATACTGCCACAGAAGACCGTGTAGATTTGGTGGTTGATGGGAAGCTCCAGACTTATTATTTTAACTTTTCATATAAACCTTTAACCAATCAAAAAGGTGAAGTGTATGCCATTCACAATATGGCGGTAAATGTAACAGATTTAGTAAAAGCTAGAAAAGAGATTCAGGAAAGGGAAGAAAAATTCAGGGATTTAGCAGATTCTATGCCGCAGTTTGTATGGACTTCTGATAACAAAGGACAAATTACCTATATGAATGATAATTGGTATCGTTATACAGGTTTTGCTAAAGATGAAAATCCTACTGAAGTTGTAAAAAGAGTAATGAAGCCTGAATTTTATGAAAAAGTAGAGCCTGTTTGGGAAGAAAGTCTAAAAACAGGGAAACCTTTCGAGATGGAATATCAGTTTGTAGACCCTAAAAACCCTGAAACCTACAGATGGTTTTTAGCAAGAGCAGTTCCTACATTTGATGAAGATGAAAATATAAAACAATGGATAGGAACTTTTACTGATATTGATGATTTTAAACAGCTTCAGACTCAAAAAGATAAATTTTTGGGTATTGCAAGCCATGAATTGAAAACTCCTTTAACGAGTTTAAAAATTTATACTCAGTTTATTGAGAAAAATCTTGTAAAACAGAACGATCTTAAAAATGCACAGGTTGCCAGAAAAATGGATGATCAAATTGATTTATTGACGAATCTCATCAGCGATCTTCTGGATGTTACAAAAATTCAGAATGGAAAAATACAGCTTAATGAATCTGAATTTGATTTTGATCAGCTAGCCGAAGAAATTGTGTATGAACAGCAGATGGTGGCAAGTCATAAAATTATTCTTCATCCTTCTAAAGTTGGAAAAATTTTCGCAGACAGACACCGCGTTTCACAGGTAATGAGCAATCTTATAAGCAATGCGGTAAAATATTCTCCCGATGCAGATCATGTAATTGTTTCTACTGGGTTGATCGATAATAATGTTACATTTTGTGTGAGAGATTTCGGAATTGGTATTCCCGAAGATAAGCAGAGTAAAGTTTTTGAACAGTATTATCGAGTAAGCAGTTCAGAAGAGCATACCTTTCCAGGCTTAGGATTAGGTCTTTACATTTCTTCCGAAATAATTAAACGTACAGGTGGCAAGATTTATATGTCTTCCAATGAAGAAAAAGGGTCTGATTTTTGCTTCGAAATCCCCAAAAGTAAAAAGTAAAACAAAATGCATAACGCTACAAAAGTTTTAGTGGTAGATGACAGTCCTGCAATCGTAGATTCTATAGAAATGATGCTTGATTTTGAGGGATTTGAAATTGAAAAATTTTATAAAGGTTCAGATATGCTGAAAACTTTAAGTTCCGAATCAAAACCGGATGTTATTTTAATGGATATGTGGCTTTCTGGTGAAGATGGCAGAGATATTTGCAGAGAAATAAAGGCAGATGAAAATCTGAAAGATATTCCTGTTCTGATAATGTCTGCAAGCCGCGGTCTGGAGCAGTCCGCTTTAGATGCAGGTGCAGATGCATTCATCGCTAAACCTTTTGATTTGGGTGATATGGTAGATCGCTTAAAGACTTATTCTAAATAATTTGTAATTTATTTAATCCGTATCATTTTTTTTTTATTTTTATATAATAAAAAACTTATAAAAATGAAAAAAATTGCGGGTATTATTTGTTTCTTAATTTTTATACTTTCACATAGTCAGGTTGGGATTAATACCACTTCACCAACTGCAACACTCGATATTAATGGGAATATTAGAATAAGACAGGCAAAAAATCTGGGCTCAGCAAATTCTGCAAAAGATTCAATTCTTGTAATCGATAATTCTGGTTTTGTCAACAGGGTAAATTCTGATATGATTGTTTCACAGTCCGCCTCAGGAATAATAGGTGTAACGACAGATGCTACACTTTCAGGAGACGGCAAAACAGGAAATCCGCTAAAAATAGCACAAAATGGAGCTACAATCGGGCAAACTCTTACATGGTCCGGTTCTGCATGGGTTCCTCAAAGCAATGGAAATAGTTGGTCTTTATTAGGTAATTCGGGGACAAACGCAAGTACAAATTTTCTGGGCACTACAGATAATCAACCTCTTATATTTAAAACAAATTCTACAGAAAATGTCCGTATATCCAATGTTGGATATGTAGGGATTAGTACCAATAATCCTTTAACTTCTCTTCAGGTGAATGATGGTTTTTCTTTAAATTCTACAACTGTAAATTTAACTGCGGATAATCAAGTGATTACAGTAGGGAATTTTAGTAATATAAAACTCAATTCAAACAATGCTACATCAGCTAATAGAACATTTACTTTGAGTAATGGTCTTGTTGATGGACAAATGCTCATGATTTATCCGGTTGCAGGAGCCGCACAGTTACTTGATGCGGGAAATGTAAACATCGCAGGAAATTTTAATTTCGGAGTTGAAGATGTTCTGCATTTAGTCTGGATTGGTAACAAATGGCTGCAAGTTTCAAGATCAAATAACTAAAATTAATAACCATCTTTTAATTCAAAATACAATTTCTTTTTTAACAATCTTTACAAAAGCTAAAAATTTGTATTCTCCTTTTAATACACTAATTTTGTGTTCCAAAATTTTTTTGCTGTATGGATTATCTGAAAGGACTCAATGAATCGCAATATGAAGCTGTTACCACATTACAAGGACCATTAATGGTGCTTGCAGGAGCTGGTTCCGGAAAAACACGTGTTCTTACGATGCGTATTGCGCATTTAATAACCAATGGAGTTGATCCTTTCAATATTCTTGCACTTACCTTTACCAATAAGGCGGCAAAAGAAATGAAAGAGCGTATTGCAAAAGTTGTAGGACAAAGTAATGCAAGAAGTCTTTGGATGGGTACTTTTCACTCTGTTTTTGCAAGAATTCTGAGAAGTGAGGCACATTATCTTGGCTATCCTTCAAATTTCACGATTTACGATCAGCAGGATGCTCTTAATGTTATCCGAAAAGTTCTGAAGGATATGAATATTGATGCCGATCTTTATAAACCCAAAAAAGTACAGGCAAGAATTTCTAATTATAAAAATAACCTGATTACCGTAAAAGCATATTACAATAATCCCGAATTGATGGAAGCTGACGAAAAAGCCAACATGAAATTTATCGGGAAAATTTATGAAAAATATGTAGAAGCTTGCTTTAAAAACGGATCCATGGATTTTGATGATTTATTATTAAAAACCAATGAATTGTTGACACGCTTTCCGGAAGTTTTAGCAAAATATCAGGAAAGATTCAGATATATTTTGGTAGATGAGTATCAAGATACCAATCACTCTCAGTATTTAATTGTAAAAGCTTTAGCTTCAAAATTTGAAAATATTTGTGTTGTAGGAGACGATGCACAGTCTATTTACTCTTTCCGTGGTGCGAATATTTATAATATTTTAAATTTCAAGAAAGATTATCCGGATGCAGTTACCGTTTCTTTGGAACAGAATTACCGTTCTACACAGAATATTGTAAACGCTGCGAATGTAGTCATTGCGAAAAATCTTCAGCAGTTTAAGAAAAACGTTTTCAGTGAAAACGAAGAAGGAGAAAAAATTAAAGTATACCGTTCACTTTCCGATGCAGATGAAGCCAATTTCGTAGCCGGAAATATCTGGGAACTGAGAAACAGAGAGCAAAAAAAATTCAGCGATTTTGCTATTTTATATCGTACTAATTCTCAGACAAGAGCATTTGAAGATTCTTTAAGACGTAAAAATATTCCTTACAAAGTCTATGGAGGTTTGTCTTTCTACCAAAGAAAAGAGGTGAAAGATTTGATCGGTTATCTTCGTCTTTTGGTAAACGAAAACGACTCCGAAGCTTTAATGAGAATCATCAATTATCCGACTAGAGGAATTGGTGAGACTACACAGAATAAATTGATTGTTTTTGCAGACTCACAGAATATTCCGGTATCTAAAGTTCTGGATAACTTAGGAATGTATGCGCCGCAATTGAAATTCAATAATGGGGTTTTAACCAAGCTGAGTGATTTTTGGTCGATGATCAAAGCATTTCAGGTTTTACTTAAAACGGAAACAGCTTACAGTGTGGCAATGGAAGTTGCGAAACGAAGCGGCTTGATTAAGTTCTTAAAAGACGATCAGACTCCGGAAGGGATTTCCAGAGTAGAAAACGTACAGGAATTGATGAACTCGATGCAGGGTTTTATAGAAGAGCAGCAACAAATAGAAGACGGAGATCCTAGTTTACCAAATTTCCTTGAAAATATTGCACTTTCTGCCGATACACAAAGAAAAGATGATGAGGAAGACATGGTTTCTTTAATGACGATTCACCTTTCTAAAGGTCTTGAGTTTCCTGTTGTACATTTAGTTGGGTTAGAAGAAAATCTTTTCCCTAGTTTTATGAGTTCTGCAACCAGAGAAGATCTGGAAGAAGAAAGACGTTTATTTTATGTTGCCTTAACAAGAGCTGAAAAACAGGCATTTTTCTCTTATGCAGTTTCACGTTTTCAATGGGGGAAAATTACCGATGCGGAACCGTCAAGATTTTTGAGTGAAGTAGACGAAGAATATATTGAATTTTTAAATCCTGCAATCGAAAAAAGATTTATTAATAATGCGGGGATTACATCCAATATTTTTGACGAGCATCCTTCAGAAATGCGAAGCTTCAAAAAAATTGAGAAGAAAACAATTTCTAAATCTGAAAATGATAAACCAATTGCCGAACCAAGAAAACTGAAACCTGTAGCAACTGCAAAAATTATCAATCCGAGTGGTGCATCTTCACAGGATATTGAGGTGGGAGATAAAGTAAGACACGACCGTTTCGGAATAGGTGAGGTTGCTTTTCTGGACGGTACAGATCCTCAAAACATCAAAGCGAAAGTTATTTTCCTGCATGAAGGCGAGAAAAATCTTATCCTAAAATTCGCCAAATTAACTAAGATTTAATTTCAAGTAAAATATTTTTAACACGTTTTGCTAAATTTAATAAATGATTTTCGGCATCTGATTTTTTCAATGAACTAAGTGGTTCACTTGGTGAATTCGCAGCTTGGAATTTGGAGAGTTTAGTTTCACTAAATAGACAAGGTTCGACAATAATAGGTAATATATTTACACCATTTTTTTTTGCATTTTCTAAAATTGGAGGTATTTCTTTACGATTAATAAAGTCAGATGCTAAAAAGTCCGTGGAAATTATAAGAATAGCAATTCCAGAGTCATTTAATGATGTTGTAATTTCTTGTTCCCAATCATCACCAATATTTAATCTTTGATCATCCCAAATATCAAATTCTAAATGCAAAGAGTTTTTTAAAACAGTTAAGTGGGTTTTAGCCCTTTTTAGCCATTCCTTATCCTCATGTGAATAGCTAATAAATATTTTGTTTTTTGTGATTTTATTATTTTCAATCATCTTACTTATTGATATTTCTTGAATTATTTCCTGCTGAACTTCTAAAAATTTGAGCTTTGTAAGTGAATTACCTTTAATTTTTGTCAATGTATTATATACTTGTTCTCGATTATATTCATCTGCACTTGAATTTCCATAGCAATATAACGCTTTGAGATCAGGTAATTTTTTAATAACTTCTGACGGAAATTTTTCTAATTCTAAATTATTTAACCATAACTTTCTTAAATTTGATAGATATTCAATGTCAGAAGAAATCTTTGTTATTTTATTTTTACTTAAATCCAATTCTCTTAAAGTATACAAAGAATAAAATCCATATGGAAATTCTTCTATTAAATTATTAGATAAATGCAAACTTATAAGTGATGTAAGATTTGTAATTTGTATAGGTAATACTTTTATTTTGTTATTATTTAAATTCAGAATCTTTAAATTTTTTAAGTTACAAGCTTTGGAATAAAAATTAGAAATCTGATTATTCGACATATCCAGAGTTTCCAATAATTTTAATTCTTCTATATTTTTTGGTAAATCTTTGATTTTATTATTTGATAAATTGAGTTTTCTTAGGTTTTTTAATTCAAAAATTTCTGTAGGAAATGTTTTTAAATTTTTATTAGATAAATCCAATTTTGAAATATTTTTATTTTCAAACATTAGTTTTTTTTACAAAATTAACTATTTTTGTCTTTCCTTTTGGAGGGAAGGGAATTTAAATAATAAATATGGGTAATCTACTATGCCGAAAAGACTCGGTGTTGAAATATAATGTAAATTAAACATATTTGCTACGGCAACCTCACTAATACGGGAAGTCCGAGCCGGTTTGTCCACTCGGACTTTTTCTTGTTTTTTCAATAATATTTAATGATTATATTAACTATGATTTAAAGCATTTTTTTGTAATTTATTAGTCTATTAATTTTGTGGACTAATAAATATGATTTACTTTTGTTCCCTCAAAAAATTAAAAAAATAAACAAGATTGTATGGGAAATAAGAAGACAATTGTTTCGGCTTCAGTTTTATTTTTCTTAGGAACTTATGCGTTTGCACAGGAGAAGAAAGATACGGTGAAGACGGGAAATGTAGAGGAAGTAGTGATTTTAGGTTCAAGAAGTGGGGCAAGATCAAAAACAGACAGTCCGGTTCCGGTAGATGTTTTTAATATAAAAGAATCATCAATCGTTTTACCGCAAACCAATATTTCACAAATTTTGAATGCCGTTGCGCCTTCATTTACTTCAACAATACAAACCAATGCAGATGGTACAGATCATTTAGATCCTGCTCAGTTAAGAGGTCTTGGTCCGGACCAGGTTTTGGTTTTGGTGAATGGTAAAAGAAGACATACTTCGGCTTTGGTGAACGTAAACGGAAGTCCGGGAAGAGGAAGTGTAGGTACAGATCTTAATGCGATACCTTCTTTTGCAATCAACAGAATAGAAGTTTTGAGAGACGGCGCTTCGGCACAATATGGTTCTGATGCTATTGCGGGAGTCATTAATTTAGGTCTGAAAAAAGATACCGGAAAATTAACCGGTCAGTTAACGTATGGTGGAAATTTAACACCGACAGCAAACGATCATACAGGAGATTTTGACGGACAAAATATTCAGGTTGACTTGAATTATGGTAATAAAATAGGTAAGAAAGGAGGTTTTTATAATGTTACATGGACTTCACAATTCAGAAATCCTACGTACAGAGCAGGAACGGAAAGCGGAGCTATATTTAATGCTTACAATGCCATCGAAAAACGTGCTCTAAATGATGGTGTAAATCTTTCTTCTCTTTTTGCAAACATCAATTCAACTCCAAATTCTCAGCAGTTGATTAATTACATTCATCAATATGCGCAAGGAGTCGATTATTTTACTCAAACCTTTCAAAATCAGATTCAGGGAGCAAATACAATTTCTGCTTTACAGGGGATTTTAAATCAGGATGTTACCAATCAGGAATTAGATTACAGAGGTCTTACCAGAAAAGATTACAACATGCAGGTTGGGCAATCAAAACTGAATAATCATCAGCTTTTTGCCAATGTAGAAGTGCCGATAAATGATAATTGGAAAGTATATACTTTTGGAGGTTACAGCTACAGAAGCGGAACTTCGGGAGGTTTTTATAGAAGACCAAACCAGAGCAGAACTTTTACAGGATTGTACAGCAACGGATATTTACCGCAAATAGGAACAGATATTCAGGATTTATCTCTTTCTGCGGGAATTAAAGGAAATTGGGATGGCTGGAATGTAGATTTCAGCAATACTTTCGGACAAAATTCTTTTGATTATAATATTAAAAATACAGGAAATACCTCATTAAGATTTGCTTCTCCAAATGAATTCCGTGCAGGTGGATTGCAGTTTTCTCAGAATACAATTAATTTAGATATTGCTAAAAAATACGATGTCTGGAGTGGTATTAATATAGCTTTTGGGGTAGAACACCGTTATGAAAATTTCAAAATTACAGCAGGTGAAGAAGCTTCTTATGCAACATACGATGTCAACGGAAACGTCTGGAATAATACCACACAGCGTCCTACAGATTTCTTCGGAAATGCACTTGCAGGAGGTTCGCAGGTTTTTGCGGGTTTCAGACCAGAAAATGCAGTGGATAAAAACAGACAATCGGTTGCAGGATATGCAGATATAGAACTTAATTTTACCGATTGGCTTTTGGTAGATGCGGCAGCGAGATACGAAAATTATTCTGATTTTGGTTCTACATTTAATTATAAATTAGCTTCCAGAATTAAGCTTGCAAACAATCTGAATTTCAGATTTGCGGGTTCTACAGGTTTCAGAGCGCCATCTATTCATCAGATTTATTATAATGTAACGTCTACATTATATACGAACGGACAGTTAAGAGAAGTAGGAACATTCAGCAATGATTCTAAAATAGCAGAAGATTTTGGTATTCCGAAATTGAAACAGGAGACTTCAAAATCTGCAAGTGTAGGTTTTACTTATAAAATTCCGGCTGCAAATCTTACGTTTACAGCAGATGGATATTTTACCAGAATTGATGACAGAATTGTTCTGACAGATCAGTTTACAGGTTCTTTAGTCAATGCTTTGGGGGTAAACGGTGCGCAGTTTTTTGCCAATTCTATTGATACCGAAACTAAAGGTCTGGATGTTGTGATCACGCATAATACAAGATTTTCAGATTTTAAACTGGACAATAATTTTGCAATTAATTTAAATGAAACCCGCAAAGTCGGTGAAACGCATACTTCTCCTAAATTACAAAGTCTGGGATTAGAAAATACATTCTTTTCAGAAAGATCCAGAGTTTTTCTTGAAGAAGCTGTTCCGAGAGTAAAAGCCAGTTTATCCCATAGTTTAGCATGGAAAAATGCAAGTTTTTATTTAAGAAATACTTATTTCGGAAATGTAACGGGAGCAGATATTATTGATGCAAATGGAGACGGAATTGTTTTACCAAACGAACATCAAACCATTACGGACAAAATCATAACAGATGTTTCTGTGGCTTATCAGTTTACCAAAAATATTGGTTTTACACTTGGCGTAAACAATCTTTTTGATATTTATCCTACGGAAAATCTTCCGGCATCTTCCAATAACAATCAGTTTATCTATTCGCGTTCTACCTCGCAGTTTGGGCAAAACGGGAGATATGTTTTTTCAAGAATTAATATTAATTTTTAAGATAGATTTAAATTTTTCATCAGCGGACTCGGTTTTTATTGAGTCCGTTTTTTTATGTAACGATTAAAAATTTTATTACTCACAATTGAGACAATATAGATTTTGTATATTTAGAACATCAAAAAATTTCCGACATGCAAAGAATTCTTATATTTTTGGTTGTAACTCTGTTTTGTACACCTCTTTTTTCTCAGGAATACACAACTACAAAAGATATTCATTATTACGATGATCAGACTAATAAATCCGATGTCTATATTAATGAAAGATGTGTTCTGGATTTGTATATACCTAAAAATGTAAAAAACTTTCCAACAGTTATCTGGTTTCATGGAGGAGGTTTAACGGGCGGACAAAAAGATATTCCGGAAGAACTCAAGAATAAAGGAATTGCTGTAGTGGGTGTAAATTACAGACTTTCTCCGAAAGTAAATGCTCCGAAATATATTGAAGATGCCGCTGCTGCAACTGCATGGGTTTTTAACAATGTCAAAAAATATGGAGGAAGTGAGGATTTAATTTTCATCAGCGGACATTCTGCAGGAGGTTATCTTGCCATAATGGTAGGTCTGGATAAAACGTATCTTAATAAATATAAAATAGATGCCAATCAATTAGCCGGAATCATTCCTTTCAGCGGACAAATGATTTCACATTTTACTACCAGAAAAGAAAAAGGAATCGATGAACTGGATGCAAGAATTGATGAATATGCTCCGCTTCATTTTATTCGTGCAGATGCACCGCCTTTACTTCTGATAACAGGTGATCGTGAGAAAGAATTATTGGGAAGATATGAAGAAAACGCATATATGTGGAGAATGATGAAACTGAAAGGGCATCAACAAACTACACTTTACGAACTGGACGGTTTCGATCATGGAGGAATGGCTCATCCCGCTTTTCCTTTACTTTTAAATGAAATAAAAAGAATAGAGAAACTTAAAAATGATAAGGTTAAGAATTAATTAATAACCGCATTTATTTTCTGCCACAACACATCATCAAAATCAGAAAGTGCAAGATTCACATTATCTGCAGCATTTCCCATTCTTATAATAACCAATTTTTTACTCGGAACAACGTATATCTTCTGATCATTTTTACCCAAAGCGCAATACATATCATCCGGAGCATTGGGAATTAATTTTCCGGGAAACTGCAATTGCGATTGTGGAAGATGATAACTTGTTTTTCCGTTGAGCCACCATAAATAACCATAAGAAAAGTTAATATTTTGTGATGTATTGGTTGCGCTGTTAAAATAATTAGCATTGACAATCTGAGAACCATTCCAGTTACCATTATTTAAAGCCAGCAATCCGAATCGCGCCATGCTTCTTGTGTTGCTCCAATAGACGCTGTTGTCTCCGTTCTGAATCCAGTTTCCGTTCATCCCGATTTTATCTCTCAGTTTTGTATTAAAATATTCCGACCAGGTTTTTCCGGTTGCCTGAGAAACAACGTCCTGTAATTTTACATAGACATTGTGATATGCCCATCTTGTTCCGGCATCGGCTTTATATTGTAGATTGGCGGGTGCAACATTATCACCTAAAGCATCATCCAGACCGGAAGTCATTGTTAAAAGATGTTTGCAGGTGATGAGGTTTTCTTTTGCCAAAGGTTCACTTGTCCATCCGTTTCCTATGTAATCCGAAACTTTATGATTTATGTTGATAAAACCTTCCTGCTCAGCAATTCCTGTAACAGTAGAGGTTAAAGTTTTTCCTGCACTTGCCCAATACCAAACAGAACTTGAAGTATGAGAATCGAAATAATTTTCCATAACAATTCTTCCGTTCTGAAGAATGATAAAGCTCTTCGAGTTTTTCGTCTGAAGATAATTGAGCAAATCTGGAATTTTACTCTGGTTCCAGCCCAGACTGGTGACTGATTTGGTCTCCCAATCATTGCTGTTAAGCGGTGGAAAATACATGGATTCCTGAGATTGAGGATTCTCTGCTTGATTTTGATCTGCAACATCATCTGAACTGCAGGAAAGTAAGGCAATCAATAAGGTAACTGTGGAAAGTGAATTTTTAAGATACATGAGGAATTAGTTTATAATTTTTTAGATATAGAAAATTATAATTTGTTAATTCTGAATCTTAAATTTTTTTACTTTTTTTGACTGATAATAAAATTTACCATAGCATCGTTTAGCTCGTTTTGGTAAGTTGCATCGGTAGTTCTGAAACCGTGATCTCCTTTTTTTACAACAATTAAAGAATTTTCTGTATTACTTTTTTCCAGCATTTTTCTTAGCCTTTTTGAGTGTCTTATCGGAGCTATTTTATCTTTGTCACCATGCAGAATTAAGGTGGGAACTGTATTTTGATTATAAGAAAGCGGTGAAATCGTTTTGCAGAATTCTATCACTTTTTTTCTTTCCGTTTTAATGTCGTACCCTGTAATTCCTTTGGCAAGTTTAGTTCTGATATCGATAATTTTCTTTGAAATTAAACCTACTATAAAAAGCAGTGGTTTTGGAGCTCTTGTATGCAACAGTCTGTTCATGTCTGTAGGTCCGAAATTATCAACCACATAATTTACTTTGCTGGAATATTGTGAAAGCTCAGGATCACCTTTAAAAGTATTTTCATTTGTATAGGCTGATAAAAGTGAAAGATGAGCACCTGCGGAAACTCCCCAGAAACCTATGTTTTCAGCATCAAATTGATATTGTACAGCATTTTTTCTCACCCATCTTACAATATCTTTTGTATCTTCTACGGGAGCGGGAAAATGAATGTCTTCGCTCACCAAACGATAATTGGCGCTTATCACAATGAAATCTTTTTCTATAAGTTTCAGGATCGTATTTTCAACATAGTTATCAGCAGTTATTAGTTTATCGCCTTCTACCCAAGCTCCGCCATGAAGATAAATAACAACCGGAAGATTTTTTTGTGAGGAGTTTTTTGGACGGTAAATATCCAGCGAAACAGGATTTCCTTTACCATCTTTTTTATAACTGATATTTTCAGTTACCAATGTTTTTTCCTGTAAAAGCTCACTTTTTGGCTTTTGTGCAAATATTGATGCTGAGAAAAAGAAAATAAAAAACAGGTTTATAAAAAACCTGCAGAAATATGTATTTTTGATAGATAAATTCATAAAGTAGTCTGATAAAATATTATTTTACTAACTCCTCAAAAAGTTTACCAAAAGTCTTTTCCAGATCCTTAGATTTTCCGGGATGAGGTCGTGATGTCTGTACCACCGCACTTCGCAAAGCAGTCAACCATCGGAAACGTTCAGGAATATCCATTTGAGCGACAGGACCGCCATCTTTTTCTCCATTGGCTATTTTTTTGAAACTTTCCAGATTTTGAATGATGTCATTATAATCGAGTTTACTTTTCATGAGTTTAAATTTATCTGGACACAGATAAAACTCTACACGGATAAACTTTTCTTTTTTTGAAAACATCACCAAGCCGATGTTGAAAAATTCTTCTCTCTCAACTTTTGGCACCAAACGTATTACAGCGTATTCGTATATTTTATCCTCTTGCATTTTTGGCTTCGTTTACAAAGATTTGGGAGTTTTCTAATCGGGTTTTCATAAACTGGAAATAGATTTCTCTTATTTCATCAGGCGTTTCATCGGCATCGTTCCAATGCAGCCAGTCTTCAGGAATTAAATTTACAATGTCTCTTAAAATAGTCTCATTTAAAACTTCGTGAGCAAATGCATCTGCTTCGTCAAGCTTTGTCGCCTGCGGAAGCAACACATGATCTTTCACATACTTAAAAGGTGTTTTTGCAGCAGTATCAAAGTTCTGCCACGAATGATGAAAATAAAACGAAGCACCATTGTCGATTACCCAAAGTTCTTTATGCCACATCAAAAGATTGGTATTTCTGAAAGTACGGTCAATATTGGTGATAAATGCATCCAACCAGACAATTTTTGAAGCCAGAAGAGGATCAACTTTTATACTGGAATCAAATGCAATTGCTTCCGAAAGATAATGTAAACCAAGATTCAGACCTTCAGAAAATTTCAGCAAATCCTGAATTTCTTCATCTGCTTCAGTTCTTCCGAAATCTACATCAAGGTGCGCAAAAACAAGTTCAGGAATTTTTATTCCTAAAGCTTCAGTGATTTTACCTCCCAAAAGTTCGGAAATCAACATTTTTACACCATGACCTGCACCACGGAATTTTAAAACATATTTAAACTCATCATCAGCTTCTGCCAAAGCAGGCAGCGAGCCGCCTTCTCTCAGTGGAAGAATGTAGCGCAGTACTGTAACCGTTCGTAAATCCAACATATCGCAAAAATAAGATTTTACTTTGTGTTTAATTCTATTTTTAATATTTTTAAATGAAAATCAGTTTTGATTAGCTTAATAAAATCTTAAAAGTCCTTTTGTTATTTCGCAGGAATCTCAGCAATTATATTTAAAAGCATAATTTAGATTCCTGCGGAATGACAAAGATGCTGTAAAGTTTAATAATGAGTTTAAAAAATAAAAAATATGCAGATCACAAAAGAACAAAATATTATCCTTTCAAATCCTGAAACAAAAGATTTTCTTGCAGATGCATTTTATCCTGAAACAGAAACTAAATTACCGTTGGTTATTTTTGTTCACGGTTACAAAGGCTATAAAGATTGGGGAGCATGGAATTTGATGGCAGAAAAATTTGCAGAAGCAGGTTTATTTTTTGTTAAATTCAATTTTTCCCACAACGGGACTACAACAGTAAGCCCGACAGAGTTTGATGATTTAGAAGCTTTCGGAAATAATAATTATACGAAAGAACTCTCAGATTTAGGATCGGTGATTGATTATTTTACTAAAAATCCTAAAGTCGATCAGAAGAAAATTATATTGATAGGTCACAGCAGAGGAGGAGGGATTTCTATTGTTAAAACCTGCGAAGATGAAAGAATCAACGGTTTAATTACTCTTGCAAGTGTAGATACTTTAGAAAGATTTCCAAAAGATGCTGGTCTCGAAGAATGGAAGAATAAAGGAGTTTATTATGTGCAAAATGCTAGAACAAAGCAGGAAATGCCACATTATTATCAATTTTATGAAGATTTTAAAAATAATGAACATCGTTTTGATGTAGAACGTTCGATGGAAATGGCAAAAGCTCATGTTCTCATTATTCACGGAACAAATGATGAAGGAGTAAGTGTAAAAAATGCCGAACATCTTCATATTTTGAATCCCAATTCAGAATTGTTTTTAATTGAAAACGGAAATCATGTTTTTGGTGCAAAAGAACCTTGGAAGGAAAATGAATTGCCTAAAGATTTGAATAAAGTTGTTGAAAAATGTATTGGCTTTATTAAGGATAAGATGGTGAATGAATAGGCTGATCTTGAAAAAATTCCCCTCTTTTGGAGGGGCGGTTTTGTATATAGAAGAAGCCTAATAACTATAAGATTCTATCTGATTAATAATTTCCAAGCTTCTTCAATTTTGCTTTCCAACAATAATTTTTGAGCTTCCACATGAATATTTTCATCATCATGACAGTTTTCCGAAGGTAAAACTTCTACATTTGCGAGCATTCCAAGGTCGTTTCCTGTGAAGATTTTACTATATTTTATGGCATCAGGAAGCAAATCAAAGCCAATTCCTTTTGTTACCAATGGTTTTGGAACTTCAAACAGGTTGTTGTCATTGTTTCTGGAATACCAGTTTCCTCCGAGACGTGCAACCATGTCCAATTTTGCCTGATCTAAATTCCCTTCTTCATTCAGATATTCTTCTCTGATATGAATTTTTTTAACCTCACAAATCACCAAATTTCCTGCGCCACCTTGATCACCAAGAGATTTTACTTCTAAAACTTCGCATTCAAAATTTACAGGACATTCTTCAATCAATTTAGGCTGAACCAAATCTGCATCTTTCATCGTTAAGCCCGATTTAATAAATTCATTAACTCCGTTTTCATATTCCGTTGAGGCCAATGAAATCTGCTGTACAATAGGAAAATTTACTGTACCGATTACCACTTCCGGAACTTCTAAAACGTTTTCTAAAGTGTGTTTTGTGGTATTATCACGAACTCTTCTCGATGGTGAAAAAATCAAAATCGGAGGAACGGTGCTAAACATATTGAAAAAGCTAAACGGCGATAAATTGCTGTTTCCTTCTTTATCTACAGTAGAAGCCAATGCAATTGGTCGTGGTGAAACGGCTGTTTGCATTACAGTCTGTAACTGTACAGGAGTTATTTCTGATGGGAGGAGTGTTTTCATTATTATTTAAAACTTAAAAGTTTTTAAACATTATTTTAAAAAATCCACATTATTTGTCATTCTGAAGGAATCAATAATGCTTTTAAGAAAATATATTGATTCCTGCGGAATACAAACTTGGTGGTTTATCTTTTTGTTAGTAGAAAAAAATTACTTAGCAGTAATAATTTTACCTGAAACCTCACCGAAACCAACTCTTACTCCATCTTTTTCAGCCCATGCTTTCATTGTAACGGTATCATTATCTTCAATAAATTTTCTTTCTTCTCCGTTGTTTAGAGTGATTGGGTTTTGTCCTCTCCAGGTTAATTCAAGCATAGAACCGAAAGATTTTGGATCGCTTCCGGAGATGGTTCCACTTGCGTAGATGTCGCCAACTTCCAGATTACAGCCATTTACCGTGTGATGAGCCAATTGCTGAGTCATATTCCAGTACATGTATTTATAATTACTTTCAGAAATCAAGTTTTCTTCACCATTTTCTGGTTGTAAATAAACTTCAAGATTAATATCGTAATTTTTATCTCCTTCAAATTTTAAATAATCCAAAACTTCAGGATTTTGTACAGGAGAAGCTGTTCTGAATGGTTCTAAAGCTTCCAAAGTAACTACCCACGGAGAAATTGAAGACCCGAAATTTTTAGCCAAAAACGGTCCCAGCGGAACATATTCCCAAGACTGAATATCTCTTGCTGACCAGTCATTAAAGACAACCATTCCGAAAATAGCATTTTCAGCATCTTTTGTAGATACGCTTTCGCCCATTTCGGTGTTTTGATTGATGATGAAAGCCATTTCCAATTCAAAATCCAGTTGCTTACATGGTCCGAAAACAGGTTTATCTGCATCTGCAGGTTTCATTTGTCCTTTTGGACGGTTAATATCTGTTCCAGAGACAACAATTGAGGATGCTCTCCCGTGATAACCTACAGGTAAATGTTTCCAGTTTGGAAGCAAAGCATTTGCGGGATCTCTAAACATTTTTCCAACATTGGTTGCATGTTCTATGCTGCTGTAAAAATCGGTATAATTTGGAATATGTATTGGCATGATCATTTTTACCTGATCCAAATCGTAAAAAGCATCTTCAATGGTTTTTTCGTCTTTCGATAAAATAGAACCTTCCTGTAATAATTCCTGAATTCTAAGACGTACTGCATTGGTTACAGGTTTTCCTAATTCGATGAATTCATTTAAAGTATATGCTTCGAAAACGTTGTCGTCTAAACCTTCTATTTCTTCAAAATAGGAAAGATCATACAAAAGTGCAAGATCAACAATCTGATCGCCGATTCTTGTACAACAGGCGATAAATTCTTTGTTAAATACGGCAACTCCAAAAGGAATGTTGTATATGGAAAAGTCTGAATTTGAATTATATTCTACAAATGATTTCATAATATAATAGTTTGAAATTTAGATTTAAAAGTAGTCCTTTTAAATACAATTATTTAGTTTTTTTGGAATAAGCTTCTTCATGTATCCATCGTTCTCTGGAATTGATATCAATCAGATAAAGAATTTCTTTTTGCTTCGTCAAAAGAAGTGTTTTGGTGACAGGAATCGGGATTTTTTTATTTTCGAGTTGATCTGCTCTCAAAGAAACAATATTTTTTTTCCTGATAATATCTCCTGAAAAAACATTTGAAGTACTTTTTCCTGTAGCTTTATCATCAAACATTTCTACATAGGTGATGTTTTTTCCTTTAATGATGATGAAACTTCTTTCTGTGTGATCTTCAAAATCTTTAATGAGTATAAATTTTTTATCGTCTATGTTTACATTTTCAAGATTTTGGTTGATTCCTTTTCTTTCTTCAAGACGATCTAAAATTTGATTGATTGCTCCATAGTTTTGTGCTTTTAAAGCGAAAACTGTGAAAAACAATGTGAAGAAGAGTATTTTTTTCATAAGCTTGTGTTTATAAAAAAGTTTTGTCAGAATCTGCATCCTGACAAAACGATATGTTGGGTTTAAAAAATTAAAGATTTCCTCTTTTTTCCTGTTCTTTTTCCAAAGCTTCGAAAAGTGCCTTGAAGTTTCCTGCACCAAAGCTTTGTGCGCCGTGTCTTTCAATGATTTCAAAGAAAAGAGTAGGGCGGTCTTCTACAGGTTTTGTAAAGATTTGTAATAGATAACCTTCCTCATCATGGTCGATAAGAATTCCTAAATCCTGAAGTTTTTTCAGGTCTTCGTCAATATGACCCACTCTTTCCGGAACCAATTCATAATAGGCTTCAGGTGGAGCAGAAAGAAATTCTACACCTCTTTTTTTAAGTTCGGTTACGGTATGAATAATGTCTTTTGTTGCCACAGCAATGTGCTGTACCCCTTCACCTTCATAGAAATCAAGATATTCTTCAACCTGAGATTTTTTCTTTCCTTCTGCGGGCTCGTTGATAGGGAATTTTGCAAAACCGTTTCCGTTAGACATTACTTTAGACATCAAAGCAGAATATTCTGTGTTGATCTGTTTGTCATCAAATGAAAGAATATTTACGAAGCCCATTACTTTCTCGTACCACTCTACAGTAGGAATCATTCTGTCCCAACCTACATTTCCTACACAGTGGTCTACGTATAATAAACCTGCTTCTTCTGGCTTATAATCGCTTTCCCATTTTTGATAACCAGGCATGAAGGCTCCTGTATAATTTTTTCTTTCGATAAACATGTGAACAGTCTCTCCATATGTATAAATTCCGGACATTTTTACTTCACCATATTCGTCTGTTAATGTAACTGGTTCCATATATGGTTTTCCGCCTCTTTTTGTAGTTTCTTCAAATGCGGAATATGCGTCGTCTACCCAAAGTGCCAAAATTTTCACTCCATCTCCGTGTTGTTTTACATGTTCGCTGATTGGTGAATCAGATTTAAGACCTGTCGTTAAGATTAATCTTATTTTTCCCTGCTGAAGAACGTAAGAAGCACGATCTCTCACTCCGGTTTCAGGTCCTGCATAAGCTACTGACTGAAAACCAAAAGCGGTCTTGTAATAATGTGCAGCCTGCTTTGCGTTTCCTACATAAAACTCAATGTAATCTGTACCGTTAATTGGCAAAAAATTCTCAGCCTGAGCAATTTTTTCGGCAAATGTAAGTGTTGACATGTTTTCTATTTTTACTTTTATTTAATGACTTGCAAATTACAAAATTCTTAGAAATAATTAAAAACATTATTTTGTGCAAACGATTTCATTATTCTCAATAGAAATTAAAGTTTGCTTAAGTATTTTTATGTTTATTGTTTTTATTATTTGTTTTATATATTTGTATAAGAAATCACAAGTGGTGAAAGAAAGTTATTAAAAACGAAGAAAGCCGTAATAAATACGGCTTTTTATTTTTTATTGTTTAATCTTCCTGCGTCAGGATTGTAATTATCCCAAATTTTCCAAGAGTTGTTTATTTTACGAATAAAATAAATCTGGGTATTGAGCTGATTTACAAAATGTTCTTCGCCTGTTTCTCCCACTTTAAAAAGAAGATTCCAAAATTCCTGCGTTTCAAGGATTTTTTTATCCGGTTCATCTGTTACGATATTGATATCGAAGACTTCAAAATTTGATCGGTTATTTTTAGTAACAAGTTCAAATTTTCTGTCACACAACTCTTTACTGAATTCTGAAGCTCTTTCCAAAAAAGGAGAATTGTCAAACACCAGATCCTTAAATAACTCTAAATTCAATGTCGGAAATTTCTTATATAATTCAAAAACCGTAGAGCAGTATCTATAAACAATGTCTGTAGAAAAAACTCCTTCGGAAAATGTGTTTTCGCTAGTTTCTTCATCTTTAAGCTGATGGATATAGGAATTCAAATCTTTAAAGCCTAAAAAAATACAAATTTTATCCAGAGTTTTTAGAAAACGAAGATCGTTATGGGTTTTATCCTGATAATCATTTTCGAAAAAACGCTGTAAGGTAATATGTGAAATTGTGTTACCTAATTCAAATTTTTTATTATGTTTAAGTTCTTCAGACAAGGCAAGCTCATCTTTAATAATTTCTGAAAGAATTATATAATGACTTCTTTTCCATTCTTGTACTTTTCCTAAAACCGAATCCTTTACTTTCGGATGTTTTACAACTTCATTTTTTATCGAATTATATATAGTCTTCAAGTGTGTATTATTTAAAAAACGTTTTAGCAAAAAGATTGCCACAAATGTTTTATGTGTGTAAGTTTTTCTTTAATTTTATTAAATATACGTTTTTTTTAATTAAAAAGAATTTATCGTACACATATTTTAAATCTTGAATCTTTCGTTCGCTGCTCTTTCTAGCATTTCTCTGTCATCAGGATGTGCGATACTGATCAATTCCTGAGCTCTCTGGCGAAGATTTTTGCCATACAAATAAGCAGTTCCGTATTCTGTAACTACGTAATGAATATGACCTCTTGTGGTAACAACTCCAGCTCCTTGTTTTAAGAAAGGAACAATTCTGGAAATGCCTCTTTTTGTTCTGGAAGTAATAGCAATAATTGGTTTTCCGCCCTCGCTTAATGCGGCACCACGCATAAAATCCATTTGACCGCCGATTCCGCTGTATTGTAAAGTTCCGATGGAATCTGCGCAAACCTGCCCTGTTAAATCAATTTCTATTGCCGAGTTGATGGCAACCAGCTTTTTGTTTCTCATGATATTAATAGGGAAATTAACAACACTTACATCTTTGAACGCAAAAACAGTATTGTCGTCTACATAATCGTAGAGTTTTTTTGTCCCGAAACAGAAACTTGTGATTGTTTTGTTATCGTTATAGCCTTTATATTTATTATTAATCACATCATTTTGAATGAGATCGATTACTCCGTCACTCAGCATTTCGGTATGTACTCCAAGATCTTTATGGTTATTTAAACATTTTAAAACAGCATCAGGAATGGTTCCGATTCCCATTTGTAAGGTTGATTTATCATCAATCAATTCGGCTACATGTTTTCCCACAAGCATCTCATCTTCACCTACTTTTGATCCGTAATCTACAGTAGGAAGTTCTTCTTCGTGCCAAACCAATTTGTGAATTTTGCTGATGTGAATCATCCCGTCACCATGAGTTCTAGGCATCAACGGATTTACAATCGCAACGATTTGTTTTGCAGTATCTACGGCTGCTCTTGCTACATCTACAGAGGTTCCCAATGTACAAAAACCATGCTTGTCGGGTGGTGAAACGGTAATTAATGCTACGTCAAGCGGCAAAATATTATTTCTGAATAAAATAGGAATTTCACTTAAAAAAATAGGAACGTAATCTCCTCTTTCAGAATTTACGGCATCTCTTACTGAAGCAGAAACGAAGAGAGAGTTTATAAAGAATTTGTCTTTATATTCAGGTTTTGTAATTTCTACATTTCCTTGTTGAGTAATGGAAACCATTTCTACATGATCAAGACGGTGAGATTGTCTTGCTAACTCGTCTATTAAGTAATTTGGAGTACATGCACTGCCATGAAAAAACACACGGTTTCCGCTTTTTATTGTGTAAATAGCTTCTTCTGCACTAATATAATTATACATATATTATTTTTTAAATTTTTCTTAGTCTTAAAGATAGTTTATATTATTTTTATTGAGTTCAAATATTCGCAGATTTTTATCATGTTTCATCACTGTTGGAGATAAAAAAGACTGAATATGGTACATCCAGTCTTTTTTGTTTTTATGCTAAATTTTTTTTATTCCTGAGAACGATCTTCTAAAGTTTTATCCTGATCTTCCAGCCATGAAGTTTTGTACGAAGGATCTTCCACTTTCATAGCTTCTTCAGTAATTTGCAAAGGACGGAAAGGATCTACCATCACCGCATATTCTTCTGTGAATTTTTTGCCAATACTTCTTTCCATAGCTCCTGGATGAGGTCCGTGAACAATTCCTCCCGGATGAAGCGTAAAATCCATCAAATCAATATGGTTTCTGCTCATGAAATCTCCTTCTGTATAAAATAAAACCTCATCAGAATCAATATTTGAATGGTTGTAAGGTGCAGGAATTGCCATTGGATGATAATCGTACATTCTTGCACAGAACGAGCAAACTACAAAATTGTGTGCTTCAAAAGTCTGGTGAACTGGTGGCGGTTGATGAATTCTGCCTGTAATCGGCTCAAAGTTTTTGATATTAAATTTATAAGGGTAAAAATATCCGTCCCAACCTACAACATCAAAAGGATGCGTTGCGTAGATGAAATCCGTAATCTGGTTTTCTTTTTTTACTTTAATTAAAAATTCTCCTTTTTCGTCTTTAGGCTCAACAAAAGTCGGTGTGATGATGTCTCTCTCGCAGAACGGAGAATGTTCCAAAAGCTGCCCAAATTCGTTTCTATATCTTTTTGGAGTGTAAATCGGAGAGTGACTTTCCACTACAAAAAATACCGTATCATCAGAATTTAACTCGACCTGATAAATCGTTCCTCTCGGAATAATTAAATAATCACCAAAAGAAAATTCAAGATTTCCGACAAAAGTTTTCAAAATTCCGCTACCGTTGTGAACGTATAAAAGTTCGTCACATTCTGCATTTTTGTAGAAATAATCCATCGATTTTCTAGGTTTTGACAGTCCCATTTTCAGGTCGTTGTTAACCATCAGGAACTTTCGGCTATCCATAAAATCGTCTTCAGGAGTTACATTCATTCCTTTAAACATTCTTGGAGTAACATTTTTACTGACTGCAATTTTTGGAGTAACATCTTTTGGCTCGCCAATAGATTTTATCTGTGTAGGACGATGAACGTGATAGAGCAGAGAAGAAATTCCGTGAAAACCTTCCGTTCCGAAAAGTTGTTCATAATAGAATTTGTCTTCCGGAGATTTAAAAATTGTATGCCTTTTTTGTGGGATATTTCCCGACTGATGATATCTCATTTTACTTGATATGTAGTTTCTCAAATTTAATAAATTTTAATGAAATGCTTTTAAGAATATTTATCATGCAGTTTTGCTATTCTAAAATTAATTGTTAGTTTTGTCTAACAATTATAATTTCATGAGGCGAATATTACTTTCATTCATACTTTTTTCATCGTTTTGTTTTTCTCAGGAAAATGATACGTTGAATGTTATCAGAAAAATAGATTCTTTGCAGGATTTAAATAAGAAAGAACGTACGAAGTTAATTGATGATGTGGTCATTACAGGAACGATAAAACCTATGAGCAGATCTAAAAGTCCTGTTGCGGTTGAAATTTATACCTCAAAATTTTTCCAGAAAAATCCGACTCCGAATATTTTTGAAGCTATTGCAATGGTAAATGGTATAAAACCTCAATTGAATTGCTCTGTTTGTAACACAGGAGATATTCATATCAACGGTTTAGAAGGACCTTATACAATGATTTTGATTGACGGAATGCCGATTGTAAGTTCACTTTCTACAGTTTATGGTTTAAGCGGAATTCCGAACAGTTTGATTGACAGAATTGAGGTGGTAAAAGGTCCTGCTTCATCTCTTTACGGTTCTGAAGCGATGGGCGGAGTCATCAATATTATCACTAAAAATGCTTTGTCGGCTCCGAAATTGAGTGTTGATATCATGACAACCACTTGGAATGAGAACAATCTTGATTTGTCGACTAAATTTAATTTTGGAAAGAAAGCTGCTTCAATTCTGAGTCTGAATTATTTTAATTTTAATGAAAAAATAGATCAAAACAAAGATAATTTTACAGATGCAGCGCTTCAAAACCGAATTTCTGTATTCAATAAATGGAATTTCCAGAGAAAAGAAAACCGTTTGGGAAGTTTTGCACTAAGGTATTTATATGAAGACCGTTTTGGCGGAGAAATGCAGTGGAATAGATCTTATCGTGGAAGTAATGAAGTCTACGGAGAAAGTATTTACACCAATAGAGTAGAGGCTTTTGGTATTTATCAATTGCCGATAAAAGAACAAATTATAACTCAGTTTTCGTACAATTATCATGATCAGAATTCTTTTTACGGAAGTAATCCGTATGTAGCAACTCAGAAAGTAGCTTTTCTACAGACTTATTGGGATAAAAGTTTGGGAAATCATGATTTCATAGTGGGAGCAACATTCAAAAAAACTTTTTATGATGATAATACTCCGGGAACGTTGTCTTCTGATGGTCTGCTTAATGAACCGATGAAATCGCCAATTTTCGGAGCATTTATTCAGGATCAATGGGAAATTAATGAGAAAAATACTTTATTGTTGGGTTATAGATTTGATTACGATAAAATTCATCATTCTGTACATTCACCAAGATTTGCATGGAAATTTTCTCCCAATCCCTATCATACTTTAAGATTGAATTTTGGGACAGGTTTCAGAGTTGTAAATTTATTTACTGAAGATCATGCTGCTTTGACGGGTTCTCGTGAAGTCGTTATCCGCTCAGATTTAAAACCTGAAAGATCCATCAACGGAAATTTGAATTATATCTGGAAAATTCCTGTCGCAGATCGTTTGATCAATTTGGATGCTTCTGCATTCTATACTTATTTCAGCAATAAAATTGTTGGTGATTTTGATTCTGAGCCAGATAAAATTATTTACGACAATCTTTTAGGTTACGGTGTTTCAAGAGGTTTGTCGTTAAATATTGACTATAGTTTCAGTTTTCCTTTAAGTGTAAATCTGGGCGTAACTTATTTGGATGTTTATCAGAAATTTGATGGTGAAAATGAGAAAATTCAGCAGCTTCATGCACCGAAATGGAGTGGAACGTATGGTTTGACATATAAATTCCCAAGTAATTTGACCATAGATTTTACCGGACAATTTTACGGACCGATGCGACTTCCGATTTTACCAAATGATTACAGACCGGAATATTCACCATTGTATTCATTAGCAAATATTCAGTTTTCCAAAAGTTTTAAATCTGGATTTGAAGTGTATTGCGGAATTAAAAATGTATTTAATTTCACGCCGAATGATCCTTTGATGAGACCTTTTGATCCGTTTGATAAAAATGTGAATGATCCAATAAATAATCCCAATCATTATACTTTTGATACTACTTACGGTTATGCTCCGATGCAGAGAATAAGAGGTTTTTTGGGAGTTAAGTATAATTTGAAATAAATTATTGTTATTAAATTTTAAGTTTTTTATCGCAAAGATTATATTTAGAAATCTACTTTTAGAAAGCAAAGGCAAATCGTTAAAAATGAATGAAGATTTTACAATAAAATTTATCAAATGAGACTTCTAGCTAAATTTTTATTATTGATATTAATTCCAAATTTTGGTTTTTCACAGATCAAAACAACCACTTTTTCTGATTTGGGAAATTTACAAAAAGTACGGCAAAAACCTCTGATTATTCATTTTTATACAGATTGGTGTTCGGTTTGTAAAATTGAAAAATACGCTATAGAAAAAGATAAAGATCTTGTTAAAATGATAGATGAAAATTTTTATTTCATCAATTTTGAAGCGGAAAAAACAAAAGAAACAATCCATTTTCAAGGAAAGCAATTCAAATATTTACCCAATGGAAATTCAGGGATTCATGAGTTGGCTATCGCTTTATCTAAAAACAAAAACCAACCTGTCTATCCTTTGTGGATTATTTTAGACAAGAACCAGAATTTGATTTATTATCATGAAGGTGAATTTAAACCTGGAAAAATGAAGGAAAAATTGAGAGAAATTATAAATCTATAGATTAAATATTGTCACAGTAAAAGTCTGAGCAAAGTCTTCTTTACGATGTTGAGATTCCTACGGAATGACAAAAACGAGATTGATTTTCATATAAGAAAATTACTTCAAAAGCACGGCAATAATCCCTAAAATTGCAGGTAAAGCCTGAACGAAAAATATTTTCTTAGTCGCAGAAACAGCCCCGTAAATTCCTGCAATAGCGACACAGCTAAGGAAAAATAAGGCAACATTGGTCTGCCATTTCGGATCTTCAATCAAGAATGACCATATTAATCCGGCTGCAAGAAAACCGTTGTACAAACCTTGGTTTGCAGCTAAACCTTTTGTTGGTTTAAACATTTCTGCTGGCAAAGCCGCTTTGAAAACCTCTTTTCCTTTGGTTTCCCAGGCAAACATTTCCATCCAGAGAATATAAATATGTTCTAAAGCAACGAGTGCGATTAATATCTTTGAAACAACTTCCATTATTTAAATTTTTTTTATCATTGTAAAACTAAAGAAATAATTTTAAGTTTGAAACGTAAATTTTAAAAAAAATGGAAACTTTCAAAGTGTATTTAGAAAAAATATATGAATGTCCGTAATTAGTAATAATTTAGTTTTTGACAGTTTGTTTGTCATTCCGAAGGGATCTAAACTGCTTTATTTTCAGTGTGTTGAGATTCCTCCGGAATGACAAAATGCCTGCTGATTTTAGCGTTATGATTAAAAACGGACATTCAAAAAAAATATAATGAAACACCACAAAAGATCTTTTCTGAATGCATGAAGTCATTGTCAGAATAATTTATCAATAAAAAGAGGCTTCCAAATTGAAAACCTCTTTTTTATTGGTTGCTAAAAGTTTAAATTACTTTTTCAGTTCTTTTAGAATCGCTTCACCTACACTTTTTGCAGACTGCGGATTTTGTCCAGTAATCACTCTTTGATCGGAGACAACATGGTTCTGCCACAACCCGGATTTTTCAAATTTTGCGCCTCTTTCTTTTAATTGATCTTCCAAAAGAAAAGGAACAACGTCTGTCAATTTTACTTCAGCTTCTTCTTCATTGGTAAAAGTATTGATTTTTTTACCGTCAACCAAATATTTACCATTATTGAGTTTGATATTAACCAAACCTGCAGGACCGTGACAAACTCCGGCTACAATTCCTCCGTTTTCGTAAATTTTTGATGCGATTGATGCTAGTTCAGTATTGTCTGCAAAATCCCACATCGCACCGTGACCTCCTGCATAAAAAATAGTGGAATAGTCATTCGCTTTTACTTGGGAAGGTTTCATAGAATGATCAATTTTATTTTTGTATTCTTCGTTCTCCCAAAATTCTTTGTTTACAGGATCTTCCAGATCAAAACCGTCAACGGGTGGTTTTCCGCCTTTCGGGCTAACAAAATCGATTTCGTATCCTGCTTTGTGAAGAACTTCCCACGGATGAGAAACTTCTCCCAGATAATATCCTGTATTTTCTCCCGTATTTCCTTTTTTATCATGACTTGTGACTACAAACAAAATTTTCTTTTGTGTTGTTTTAGACTTTTTTGTTTGTGAATGTGCCAATCCTATGGTGAAAATTGAGAGGAATAATAATGTTAATTTTTTCATTTTAAATTTTATTGTGAGTTTTTACTGTAAAAAATCAAAAGATTTTATCTCTATAAATTATGCTCATAATTTTTTGCAGTAAAATCTAATTTTAAATTATTTCGGTTAAATAAATCTGAGGTTTTTCCTATAATTGCTCCTCAACCAAATCTCCGAATGCTTTAATATATGGCTGTTGATTGTGATGGTCTAAACCCTCTTTGCTTTTCCAGATTTCGTAAAAAACAAAATGGTTTTTATTTTCAATACCTTGATGAAGCGTGTATAATTCGTTGGCTTCCTCTTTTTGAGTTTCTGCAACCATAGTCTGAAGAACTTTTAAAACATCGTTTCGGTATTCTTCTTTGGCTTTGATAATAGCTGTAAGATAAATTTTCATTAGGTTAATTGAGGTTTTAATTCTTGTTCAAATACCTTTTTTAAATGTTGTTGATAGATTTCCATGTCACGTTCTATATTTGCATTTTTTTCGACATCATGAAAATGGAAACTTTCCATTTTTTCTAATGATACGAAAGCATTCATCTTATGAAAACCAAATAATGGTCCGTTATCGACACTGGTTTCGTTAAAAAATTCTTCGGGAAGTGTGAAAGCAGTTTCGGGAGCATTCCAGCTTGTGGTAACCATATATTTTCTTCCTCCCAACATTCCTCCAGTTCCGTAGTTGATTGCAGGATTGTCTGATGTTCTTCCGTCATTCATGTAAATTCCTTTGGCGTGACCAGCGGTGAACACTTCATCAATGTATTTCTTAAAACCATTTGGAAGCTGAAACCACCAAATCGGCGTGTGATAAATGATAAAATCTGCCCAGACAAATTTCTGAACTTCTTCATTTTTATCATATCCTTCACTTATATTAGTTACCTTAATTTCGAGATTTTCAAAGTTTTCTAAAACCTTTAAGGTGTTTTCTGCTATAGTCTGATTATATTTTCCTCCGGAATGTCCGAAGTTTTGTCCTGCATTGATGATAAGTACTTTTTTCATTGTTGGATGAATGTTTTAATTTTACAATGCAAAGTTATATTGAGTTTTTGTATAATAAAAATAATATAATTTATACCTTTGTATCAGAATTGTGATAGATAATATTTTGCTCAATCATTATTTATCTTCAACTTTGTCTCGTTCAAAAACAGTGAAACGCTACATAAACTGATTTTCAACAATAAGAAGTATGGTAAACTTAGAATGGTACAGAACTTTTAAAGCTGTTTATAAAACCGGCACACTTACAGGAGCTGCCGAGTCTCTTTTTATTTCTCAGCCGGGTGTAAGTCTGCATCTGAGTTCTCTGGAAGCTTATGTAGGATATAAATTATTCGACAGAACCGGCAGGAAAATGATTCCTACCGAGAGAGGAAAAGTTTTGTTTAATGCTGTTTCCGAGCCTATTGCAAAATTGGAAGATGTAGAAAAAAACTTTCAGAGATCTACAGAAAAGCATACGCCTACAATAAGTATAGGAATGTGTTTTGAAACATTTCAGACGACTTTAGAGCAATATGTTTCTACTTTAGATTTTAATTTAATCATCAGTTTTGGTCAGTATCCGGAAATGTTGGATCAGCTGGATAAAGGTATTTTAGATTTAATTATAACACCTAAAAAAGGAACTTCTCCCAATATTATTCATGAGGCTTTTTCTTCTGAACAAATTATTCTGGTAGGTGGAAAAAATGTGGATATTGAGAGTTTTCATACAACCTTAGAAAACAAAGGAGGTGAATATGCTGAAGAATGGCTGAAACAAGAAAAATGGTATGGTACAACAGGTGATATGGAACATCTTTTTCAGTTTTGGATTTTAAATTTCGGACACAAACCCAATTTCCGTCCGAATTATATTGTTCCGAATCTCAATTCAATTATTCGCTGTCTGAATGGTGGAAGCGGTTTGGCGGTAGTTCCGGATTTTCTGTGCAAAAAGGAAATTGAGAATGGTGAAGTGCAGTTAATCTGGGAAGGAGAGAAAAAGCTGGAGAATACATTGTATTTCGGATGTCGAAAAAATACCAATTATCAGACAGAAATAGATCATCTTAAACAATTGTTTCGCAAAATTATGGTAAGAAATTAATTTATACTGAATAAATGTTTCAGTAGTTTGAATATATAAAAATTAAAAATTTGTTTAAAATTTAAATAAAAAAATATGCAGAGTAAAGAATTTAAAAATCAGCCTGTCATTACAATGAATAACGGAATTGATATTCCTGCTTTAGGTTTTGGAGTTTGGCAAATGGAAAATTTGCAAGAATGTGAAGATGCAGTTGTGAAGGCTATTCATACAGGCTATCGAATGATTGACACGGCTTCAATTTATATGAACGAAACTGCGGTAGGTGCAGCGATAAAAAATAGTGGGGTAGATCGTGAAGATTTATTTATAACCTCAAAATTATGGGTTCAGGATCATGGTTATGATAAAGCAAAATCTGCATTTCAGAGAACTTTAGACAGATTACAGCTTGATTATCTGGATATGTATCTTCTGCATTGGCCTTTCGGAGATTTCTTGGGTGCATGGAAAGCCTTGGAAGAGCTTTATCATGAAGGAAAAATAAAAGCAATCGGAGTTTGTAATTTTACAGTTGAAAAATTGGAGGAATTAAAAGCAAATTCAACGGTTATTCCGGTTGTTAATCAGATAGAGCTTCATCCTTTATTTCAGCAAAATGAGCTGCAGGTTTATAACAGAGAAAACAAAATCGTTACACAGCCTTGGAGTCCGCTAGGAAATGGAAATGCTGATCTTTTAAATAATTCAGACCTGAAAACGATTGCGGATAACTATGGCAAAACCGTTGCTCAGATTATTTTGAGATGGCATTTGCAGGAAGGTTTCTGTGTGATTCCAAAATCTGTGACTCCATCAAGAATTGAAGAGAATTTCAATGTTTTTGATTTTGAACTTTCAGAAGATGAAATGAATGTTGTTCGTTCTCTCAATACCGACAAAAAATTATTCTTTGATCCGAAAGACCCGGCTTGGGAAGAAAAAATGCTGAATTCTAAAGCAGATATTTAATGAAATAAAAACTCTTTCAGGTCATTCTGAAAGAGTTTTTTACTTTTATATTCCAATATAATCAAGGTTACACTATTCTAATTTCCAATTTTCTAATACCAAAGTAATAATTGAATGTGGCCACATTTCAAAGTTTTCAAGTTTAGGATCAATTGGGATTATTGATGTTGATTTCCATTTTTGGCTAATTGGAGTAAACATTGATGCGTTATATTTAAGTATTTTAGAAAAAGGATTTTTCACATATAAATCTGTTCGGATTTCTTTTCTATTTTCTGCATTTTGAGAAAAATCAATAATGATTGTCTTTTCAGGATTTATATTTTTTTCAACAACCTTCATTGAACTTATTGTGTCGGCTTCAATTTCACATTCTACAAAAATTTTTTCACCACAATATATTTGGAGAATTTTTTCTTTTACGAAATACGGGCTTTCTTTTACCTCCATTCCGTATTGCTGAGTTTCTGTTGCAGCAATTTCTAAACTATACGCACTTCTTTTCGGTTTGTCGTTTTGAGAATATAAAGACAAACTGAATATTGAAAATAAAAAAACGATCAATGTTTTCATATTTTAGTTATTTCGTTTTACTGTAAAATATTGATTTTCAACTAGAAATTCAAATGTATGAATGATTTTTAAAGAATCTTTGAAAATAGATAATGACTTGAATTTCATTTTGTCTGAATTTTCACTCGTAAATCCTTTTATGGGAATATCTTTCACGTATTGATACGTTCAATGAAGCGGAAATTGATTGTCCCACAGTGCTTTATCTTTGGTTTTTCTCACTTATTTAAAACTATTTAGTCAAATCTAATCCTCCAAAATTACCGGAGCTCATCATCATGTAAACTCCTTTTGTTTTATCCAGAGTTTCCCAATAAGCATGAAGATCTTCTGCATTGGTAAAAACTCTCAGATTTTCTTTTTTAAACATTTCTTTAATCAATTCAGCAGAAATAGGTTCCATTCTTTTGATCTTCAGAGCATCTTCGGAATAGAAAACAACAGCTTCATCCAAACCATCCATTGCATGATCGTATTGTTCTAAAAATACAGGATTTAAGCTTGAGTAAGTGTGGAGTTCAAGAAAGCCATATTTTTTTTCGTCTTTAAACTGTTCGCAAAACGCTTTTACCACTGCTTTTACTTTGCTCGGTGCGTGTGCAAAATCTTTGTAGAGAATTCCTTTATCTTCTCTTTCTACTTTTTCGAGACGCTTAGATGCACCTTTGAAACTCATGATGGCTTCATAGAAATCTTCATCCATAATTCCCAAAGTGTGGCAAATATGTCTTGCTCCTTCAAGATTCAATAAATTGTGCGCTCCGAAAACAGAAAGCGGAATATCTCCCATTTCTGTTTTTAAATGTACTTTTCCGTTGACGATTTCGTATTCAGGAGTTTTGTAAGGTATTTTTCTAAAATAATTTTCGGCATTTTCTACCACTTTTACTACTTCAGCGTCTTCTTCGTTGTAGACTAAAACCCCACCTGCAGTAATACTTGCAACGAATTTCCTGAACTGCTCGATGTAATCATCAAAGGTTTTAAAAACGTTGATGTGATCCCAAGCAATTCCGCTCATTAAAGCAATGTTTGGCTGATACAATAAAAATTTTGAACGTAAATCAATAGGTGAAGAAAGGTATTCGTCACCTTCTAAAACCATGAAATCATTATCTTCGGTCAGTTTTACCATACAGTCAAAACCTTCCAGTTGAGCTCCCACCATGAAATCTACATCTTTCTGATGAAAATTCAGTACATGAAGAATCATTGAAGTAATGGTGGTTTTACCGTGAGAACCTGCAATTACAATTCTGGTTTTATTTTTCGCCTGTTCGTATAAAAATTCAGGATAAGAATATATTTTTAAACCCAATTCTTTTGCCTTTGCCAATTCGGGATTGTCCTGATGAGCGTGCATACCAAGAATTACGGCATCAATATCCGGAGTTATTTTTTCTGGAAACCATCCCAATTCTTCGGGAAGAATTTCTTTTTTTTCTAATCTTGATTTTGAAGGTTCAAAAATGGCATCATCTGAGCCGGAAACTTCGTATCCTTTATCTTTTAACGCAATGGCAAGATTGTGCATGGCGCTTCCGCCGATTGCAATGAAATGGGTTTTCAAATTTATGGAGTGTTTTTTACGTTTTTATTGATGATTTCCTGAAAAGCATTCACAATATTTTCCCAGTTAGACTGATGTTTAGGCATAATCATACTTGCATCTGTTTTACTGCCGCTGTTTTCACCATTTTTTACACTGATTGTGACAGCAATACCATCGTATATTTTTTTGCGGTCTTCTGCAATATGTCTGAAATTATTCTTTGTAAGAATTTGATTTAAATTCTTAATCTCTTCATCGGTAAGCTTAAATGTTATCTTGTTTTTTTTACCCTGACCTTCAAAAGAATAATGTGCCTGATTGCCTTTTATAAGAAGGTTTTCGTAGATAGGAGCAAAGCCTCCGCTTTTAGAATAACTCATATCAAAATCAGAATATATTTTTTTCTGACTGTTGCATGAAACAGTGATCATGAGTGCAAATAATATGACTATTAAATTTTTCATAATTACGTAGAAGTTTTATGAATTGGTTTGTTCAGATTTCTTGGCTTTTATTTCTTCGTCATAGGTATGAAGTACATTGAAGTCTTCTGTCTGTTCAATTGCCGTCATTATTTTGAGAAGAATCTGCTGTGCACTTTCTGTATCGTAGTCGATGTCCAAAGGTTTTTTAAACTCCATGGTTGGTTTTACACCTGTTACTTTTACACGAAGCCCTTTTTTATCAAATGCTCTTCGGAATCCGTTTATTTTTATAGGAATAACTATAGGACGCTGGTTTTTGACCAATTTAGCAGTTCCCTTTCTTCCCTGTGCAAAAGCAGCAGTGGTTCCTTGTGGAAATGTAGCTACCCAACCATTATCTAATGCCTTCATAATGTTGTCAATCTCACCAAGATCTACCATTCTGTTCACATTTTTACCTTCGGCTCTCCATGTTCTTTTTACGGTAACAGCACCTGCAATTTTAAAAATTTTCGGTAGAATTCCTTTGTTCATTGTTTCTTCTGCAGCTACATAATAAAAATCTACTCTAGGATTCAACAAATAAATAGGATTTTTGATAGTATTTAAATAACCGTTGTTTACTGCGCAAAATGCATGATACATTGCGGCTACATCGGCAAAGTAAGTCTGATGATTTGATACGAAAAGCACATTAGAATCAGGAAGATCTACAAGATGCTCGGTTCCGGTAATTTTCAGCTTGTTAAAACCATTAAATCTTCTGTAAGAAACAATTCCCAGAATAAAAATGATAAATCTTTTTAAAAAATACGGAGTACCGAACGAATCGGTGAAAATGTTTTTCTTCGCCATTTTTCAATTAAACATAATATCTGCAAAGTTACATTTTTTTAATCAACTGACTGAATTCACTCAGTATCATTGCAGTGGCTCCCCAAATGATATATTCGTTGAAATTGATGACCGGAACTTCTTTGCCTCCTACTCCCGGTAATGCCATGATTTCGGGTGAATCCGAAAGATGGAGAAATGAAGTGATGGGAAATTCTATAACCTCTACAGCTTCACTTTCCTGCAAAATAAATTCGGGATTTTTTCTGGAATAAGAAATGTACGGATATACATAGAAATTACTTGGCGGAATGTAGATTGGTGACATCTCACGGATGATTCTCACGTATGGTTTTTCTAACCCTATCTCTTCTGAAGTTTCGCGAAGAGCTGTTTCTGCAAAATCACGGTCAGATTCTTCTCTTTTTCCACCTGGTAAAGATATTTGTCCGCTGTGTCTGTCTCGTTCATTTTCTGTCCGTTGAATAAGAGGAAAATACCATTCATTATCTCTTAAATACAAGACGATATTAACAGCAGCAAATTTTGGATTTTTTTCTAAGATTTGATCGTGTGTGAAGATAGCACGGTAAGGTGGTGAAAAAACGCCATGTGCATTTGCGCCACCAAGCTGGGCTTTTTTGATCTTCTGTAACAAATCTTTTCCAAAACTTTCCATATTTCAAATTTACTAATATATATTATAAAAAGGAAGAGGTGTTGATGTTAATTAAATATAATTTTTAATAAAAATTACAATAGTATTTATACGGATATGATAGGTAACTGTTACTAATGATACGGCGAAACCAGAAACGGTTACATTTTAAACTGTAATCGGGGATATTTATAATTTACCCTTTTGTGATGGTTTCTAAGGTTTTATAGTATTCTAAATTTGTATCATTAACCAATTAAATTTTTGCCATGAAGAAATTAGTAACAGGGGCTTTCGTTGTTTTAACAGCAGGCTTCACTTATGCTCAAAACAGTGATAATACTGTAACACAAAGCGGAAACAATAATACCGCAGCGGTTACACAGCTTGGTTTGCAGGCTTTCGGTAACGAAAACATATCTTCGCAAACAGGTAATGCCAACAATGTAAATGTGTACCAGAGAAGTAACAGTGCCCGTAATAAAGCGGCAACTACCCAAAACGGAACGTTGAACCAGGCTACAGTTTCTCAGGGACAGGGCTTTTCCGCCGGTGGAGTAGAGGTTACTCAGGATCAGGACGGTTTAGCAAATACGGTAACAGCAACACAGCAGTTTTCTTTCGGTTCTAAAATCGACCAGAAACAAGATGGTATTTTTAATACAGCGACTTCTACACAAGGAGGAGGAGATGTCAGATCAAATATTTCTCAGGATCAGGATGGTAACTTCAATACCGCTACAGCTTCTCAAAGCCAGACTGGATATACCCGTCCAACAGGTGTTTACAGTACAGCAAACGATATCAGCCAAATACAGGATGGTAATGTGAATGTTGCCAATGCGACTCAGGTAGGATACCTAAATACTTTGGATCAAAATCAGGACGGAAATTTCAACAATGCTTCATCAAGCCAGACAGGAACTAGCCATACCGCTACTCAAAATCAGGATGGAAATTTTAACAATGTTTCTAATACACAGACAGGAACAAGTCAGTTAGCAACACAAAACCAAGATGGAAATCTAAATAACGCAACATCTACACAATCCGGAAACGATCATTCTGCACAACAAATGCAAATGGGAAATTCTAACCTTTCTACTTCTAATCAATCCGGAGGCTCTTCTTGGGCTGTACAATCTCAGGCAGGAAACAGCAACGTTGCTTCTATCAACCAATCTGGAGGAACATTCAACGGAGCAATGCAAATGCAAAATAACAACAATAATAATGCATCTATCGATCAGGTAGGAAGCGGTAATGGTGCAGGACAGTTCCAGACAGGATTGAGAAACATCGCAGATTCTGACCAGACAGGAGATAATAATATGTCTGATACCAACCAAAACGGAAATGATAACGAAGGTTTTGTTGTACAAAATAATAACTACAACAGAACAGAGATTGATCAGATAGGAAATGATAACTATGCAAGTGCTTCTCAAAGTGGAACTTCGAGCAGTTCTTTAAACAGTAATTCAATTACGATGTACCAAGATGGTAATGATAACAGAACAATCGGTCAGCAATCTATCGGAAACAACAATTTATTAGTTTCTAATCAATATGGAAATCTAAATATTTCAGAAAGCTATCAAATGGGAAGCAGCAATACTGCAACCATTAATCAAGGTTCAGCTTCTCTTGATACAAACAGCAATGAATCTTACATTATGCAAAACGGAAACAGCAATAATGTTTCTGTAAGCCAGATGAGTAGTGGAAACTATCACACATCTAGCCAAATGGGTAACGGAAATTCAATTGTTGTCAATCAATAATTATAATAGTTTCTTATCAATAATGTGTAGGAAGTAAAATTCCTATACATTATTTTTAAAACAGCTTGATGTGAAAAACTCTGGAAGCAAGATTTTTACAAAAGCAATTTTATAAATTAGGAGATTTTAATTTCATCATATTTAAACTATTTAAGAGAGACTTCGGTTTCTCTTTTTTTGCTTAAAATGGTTCTACGTATAAACACGGAAGGTAATAACGGCAAACCGTGATTTTTGCTCTGTCACCAATTCACGTGTTTTGTATATCACTGTATTCAAGTACCTTTAAGAAAAATAAAAATGAAAACCTTTGAAAAAATATTTATTACACTTGCACTTCTCTCTACATTGTTGGTGAAGTCGCAACAGATAGACTGGAATCGCATTAACAGTCAGACGGTAATTGATATGATCAATTTACAAAACGCAGATCATTCATTATCTACCTCTTCGGTTTCCCAAGTTGTACAGATGGGAGATTTTAATAATGCAGATTTACAGATTAATTCAAAAACGAATATCATAGTGCAGCAATTCGGAGATCAAAACAGTATTTATTTTAATAATGCCTTTTCTTCAAAAGAAGCCAAAACTGCGATTACCACACAGGGAAACAATAATATAGTAGATATTACAGGCAGCAACAGTATTTCCGAAGGATTACATCTCAACGTAAAGGGCGAGAATAAGACGGTCTTTATGCGAAATTATTAAACTAAGATCTATGAAAAATTTCATATTCATATGGTGTCAACTTTTTTTTATCATTCTGTCCGTTTTTACCTACGCACAGGATGATAAAAAAATAGTGGCAAAAATAGAGAAAGAGGTCATAGAAAAGCAGCTGAAAATTAAAGCATTAATTACAAACAATACTTCTACCTACCAAGAGCTGAATTACCTTCTTATTTCTATTAAAAAAGGTGCTGAAGGAAACCTTTCTAACAACAAACAAAGCGGAAAGTTTTCAATAAACCCTAATGAGAGCAAATCTTTATCTGAAATGAGTGTTAATTTAGAAAAACATGATGCTCTGAAGGCCTTTCTGTATATTCGGGATGAGCAGACTCAGAAACTATTGTCAAAAGACAGTTTAGAAATCAATCAGGATTTTTTTAAGAAAAATGTGAGTGTGGTAGAAAAGGAAGAAGCGTATGAAATCAGCGGTTTGATGATTGATGAAACGAAAAGTAAAATAGGAAAAGATTTTTATGATCTATTTTACATTCAGTACAATCAGAATCCGGATAAGAGTAATTCTGCGATTACCATTACAGAACTTCCTGCAAGAGGAACAAGCGGACAGATTAATATTCAGGTTGATGATAAAGTCATCTATAGCTTTATGACGAATCCCAGTGAAGATTATCTGAGAGAACAATTAGATTTTACACTCAGATATATCAAAGATTTCAATTCTCGAAAGAATCTGATTAAAAATGAATTTATCTACTAAAAAATTAATTACCATGAAGACAATTTTATTATCAGTAATCTTTTTTTTAGGATTTTTTTCGGCAAAGTCTCAGCAGCTTGTTTATAAACCTATTAATCCTGCATTTGGTGGTGATACCTTCAATTATCAGTGGTTACTAAGTTCTGCAAGTGCACAAAATCAATTTGATAATAAAGACAACAGTGGTCTTACAGGGAATTCGGGTTCTCTCAGCAATTTTACCGACAGTCTAAACCGTCAGGTTTTAAGTGAGCTTTCCCGAAAACTTTTTCAGGATCAGTTTGGAACTACAGGAGTTCAGCCAGGAAATTATATGTTCGGCTCACTATATCTTCAGATTACGAATACTGCGCAGGGAATGATGATCAGTATTTTAGATACCAATACAGGAGAGCAATCTGAGATTGTAGTTCCGAAATAGAAACTAAAAACAATAACGAACATGAGATTTTTTACTACTGTCAGAATTTTGTTCTGGATACTTTTTGCGTATGTATTGCAATCTTGTGGTACGGCAATGAGTTTTACTTCCAACAAAGAAGTATCTACGATGGGAGAAATCACATCGCATACTACAGAACTCAGAAATTTACCTTTACCTAAAGAAAAAGTGGTAGTTGGTGTTTATAAATTTCGGGATCAGACGGGGCAATACAAACCTTCTGAAAACGGAGCGAACTGGAGTACGGCAGTACCGCAAGGTACAACCACTATTTTGATTAAGGCTTTAGAAGACAGCAGATGGTTTACCCCTATTGAAAGAGAGAATATTGCAAATCTTCTCAACGAGAGACAGATCATAAGATCTACCAGACAAGAATATTTAAAAGATGCAGATAAGAACAGTCCTGCTTTACCGCCGCTTTTGTACGCAGGAATGCTTCTGGAAGGCGGAGTGATTTCTTATGACAGTAATGTAATGACTGGCGGAATTGGGGCAAGATATTTCGGCATTGGTGCATCATCACAATACAGACAAGACAGGATTACCATTTATCTTCGTGCAGTTTCTACCTTAAATGGTGAAATTCTAAAAACAGTTTATGTTTCTAAAACGATTCTATCTACAAGTATCAACGGAAGTTTCTTTAAATATATTGATACTGAAAGATTAATGGAAGCAGAAGTAGGTTTTACGCAAAACGAGCCTATTCAACTTGCTGTAACCGATGCTATTGAAAAAGCTGTGAAATCATTAATTATTGAAGGAATTAAAGACAAAATCTGGGGTAAATCTTTGGGAGATCTCGCAGATTATCAGAAGTTGGTAGATGATTACGATCTTGAAACTCAAAAAAACACTGACCGACAGATCGGAAACATTTATCCTACAGCTGAAAGAACCAAAATATCAGTATTTGGTTATGTGGAAGGTAATAAAGTAAGAAACGATTATGTAAATCCTGCTTATCAGTTTGGGGCAAAAGGTGGTGTGAAGTACTTTTTCGATAAAAAGTTTAATGTAGAACTCAGTGCGGCAGCTTACACTTTTGAAAACGAGGCAATTTTTAAACGCACATTCTTTTCTCCGGAAGTCAATTTAGAATATTTTGTTTTACCGAAGTACAAATTCTCACCATTTATATATGCCGGAGTAGGAGCGATGTTTTCTACAGAACCTGTAAGATACAAATCTCAGTTTGGTGGTGGTTTCGAGTATTTGGCATTCAAAAAATTCGGAATAAGAATTTCTTCTCAGTACGATATTGGTTTTACGGATGACTGGGATCATTTAATTAATGGAAAAAGAACTGATCATGCTTTCAGAGTCGGGTTGGGTCTTAATTTATATTTAGGTAATAAAAAATAGAAACTATGAAAACTTACATTAATATATTGATTCTTCTCATTACCTTTTTTTCTTTTGCTTCTTGCAGCGAAGAATTGGTAGATCAGTCTCAAACAGGAATTTTACGAGGAAGAGTAGTGAAGAAAGGAACAAATGAGCCTATCGCAAATGTAAAGGTTTTTACCACACCAAGTACACAGACTACTTTTAGTGATAAAGACGGGATGTTTGAAATTAAAGACATTCCTGCAGGAAATTATTCTGTAAAAGCGGAATTATCGGGTTACGTTTCAAGTTTTCAGGCAGTAAATATTCAGAACCAAAGTCAAGTAGTAACCATCGTTTTTGAGATGGATGATGATGATTCTTTGAATTCTCCGCCTACAGCTCCCCAATTATTAAGCCCAATTGATAATGCAGTAAACCAGCCATTAAGTGTACAATTAAGCTGGAATGCTACAGATCCTGATAAAAGCGACAGTCTCACGTATAAACTTACGGTGAAAAATAACATCAATACAGATGTTATTCTGGTGAATGATCTGAAAGTGAAAAATTACACACTTTCTAATCTGCAGTTTGGGGTAAGTTACTTTTGGCAGATCTCTGTTTCAGACGGGGTTCATCCTGAAGTTTTAAGTCCGATTTTTAAGTTTACTACCAATACAACTCCTGCGAACCGTTATCATTATGTAAAAAAACAGAACGGAAACTTTGTGATCGTCTCCAGTGATAATCTGGGAAATAATTTTCAGCTGACCAATGTTGCCAACAGCAGTTGGAGACCGAGAAAAAATAATAATGCAGGATTAATTGCTTTCTTGAGAAACGATGCGGGTGGAAGTCATATTTTTACGGCAAATCCTGATGGTTCCAATGTCTTTAAAGTTACTCAGATTCCTGTTGCGGGTTTTAATCAGAATGAATTAGATTTTTCATGGAATACTACGGGAAGTATGTTTCTGTATTCAAATTTTGATAAATTATATAAAATTAATAAAGACGGTACCGGTCAACAGCTTGTCTACACAACTCCCGACGGAAGTTTGATTTCGGAAGTCGACTGGAGCTATGATAATACAAAAATTGCCATTAAAACCAATAATTTCAACGGTTACAATACGAAAATACTGATTATTGATATGCTCGGTAATGTTTTGCAGAATGTTTTTTCTTCGGCTACAGGAGCTACAGGTGGATTGAATTTTTCGGTTGACGGACAAAAACTTTTGTACACTCACGATGTTTCTGGTTACCAAGATGCCAATTACCGACAGCTCGATTCTCATATATTTATTTATAATCTCGTCAATAATACGATAATTGATGCTTCTTTGCAAAGTGACAAGCCAATCGGAACCAACGATCTTGATCCCAGATTTTCACCTAACAATGCTCAGATTATTTTTATGAATACCAGCAACGATAATATTTCGCAGAAAAATATTTTCCTGATTGATCTTAATAATACAGGAGTAGATTTCACTCGGGCGATATTATTTTCAAATGGAGAAATGCCAGATTTTGAATAGGATTAAAATAAGAGCACAAAAAAATCAAAACCATAATCGGTTTTGATTTTTTTGTTTTATAGAATTTTTAATTAGCTGAAGATATTATTTTCCATTGCATATTTTACAACGCCTACAGAATTTTTCACATTTAGTTTCATGAGGATTCTTTTTCTGTGCGTTTCTACAGTATTGATGCTGATGAAAAGTTTTTCGCCAATATCTTTACTGCTGTAGCCGTCACAAATCAATTTCAGGATTTCCATTTCTCTTTTTGTAAGCGGTTCTTTTATGTTGGGACTTTGTTTTTCCTGCTCGTTGCTTAGAAAGTTGATCATCATTTTTTTAGCATGTTCACAAATATAAATTTCGTTGGCGCTAAGTGCATGAATGGATTTGATAAACTCATCATAATTGCTGTTTTTATCCAGATAACTTTTAATGCCTTTGTTGAATAATTTCCGGATGATAATAACATCATAAGAATTCCCGATTACAATGATTCTTATTCTGTCATCGTGAGAAATAATGGTATCGAGACATTTATAAAGATCGCTTAAAAGTAAAATATTTGAGCTGATCATCAAAAATTCCGTACAACTGTTTTTAATGTGGCTGTATAGATTTTCACAAGAATTAAAAACCTCAACGGAACTGAAGATTTTTTCATGTATGAGTAATTTAGATAGACCTTCTGTATACAAAAGTGGCTCATCAAGAATTGCTAAATTTGGTTTCATCGGCTTCTAGTTTCAATATTTAAATATACGATAAAATATAGGTAAAAACAGTAAAAAAACGTAAATTTTTACCATAAAATGTAAAATAAATGCTATTATTTTATTTTTTCCGTAATTATACGGTGGTTTTTCTGTTCTTTGTGACTTATTTAATTTGATATTTTTACAGATCTCTTTGAAAACCTCTCAGAATAGATATTTCAGAAATATAAAATAGAAATAATTGGCTTAGGTAGGGATTTATAATTCAAAGATATAAAACTTAATATAATTGACTTGAATATAGTTTCAATTAATTTGAAGTATGTCCATAAAAAAACCTCCAGATTTCTGAAGGTTTTAATGAGTTGTTTTTTAATTAGAATATCCGTTTAATTCTTCTTTTTTCGAATTGTATATTTTATATTCTAAATATTTGAAAGAATCCCTTGGGATAATGGTTACCCATTTTTTATACTTGATAAACCATCTCATCTGTATACTTTTAAGACCTTTTGTAAGGTAAGCTTCTACGAAAGGATGTACATGCAGATAAAGTTTACCTTTTTCTTTCTGCATAATGGTTCGGATGGTGTCTCCCATTTTTTCAACAATAACGATCGGTGCTACGATTTCACCGTCTTTGTTGGGGTTTTCTTCTTTGGTGTCGATTTGTTTTTCCGGACGGTTTCTTTGTCTGGTGATCTGTATCAACCCAAATTTACTTGGTGGTAAGATCTTGTGACGTGCTTTGTCGCGGCTCATCTCTGTTTTCAGATGTTCAAACAAATCTCTTCTGTGATCTGGGTTCGTCATGTCGATAAAATCTACGACAATAATACCTCCCATGTCTCTGAGACGAAGCTGTCTTGCTATTTCTGTAGCTGCCATTTTGTTCACGTGAAGTGCGTGTTCTTTATTGGCAGAATTTCCGGCTGTAATGTTATTTCCGGAGTTTACGTCGATTACGTGTAGTGCTTCTGTGTGTTCTATTACAAGATATGCACCTTTTGAACTTGGAATATTTACGTGTTTTCCGAAGCTTTGTTTTAGCTGCTTTTCAACGTTATAATATTCGAGGAGAGGAATATGAGAGTCATAGAACTGAACGATGTTTTTACGTTCCGGAGCTATTACTTCTACATAGTTTTTCATTTCTTCCACCATTTGTTCGTCGTCACAAAAGACGTTGACGAAGTCCTGGTTGAAATTGTCTCTTAAAATAGACGAGGCTTTGTTGTCTTCACTCAATACTTTTGACGGGACTTTATTTTTTTGAATATTCTTAAAAGTATTTTCCCATTTTAGAATCAGCTGATTCATGTCATTGTGAAGATCTGCTACCTTTTTTCCTTCGGCAACTGTTCTGATGATAACACCAAAACCTTCAGGCTTTATACTGTCGATTAAAGTTCTCAGTCTTATTTTTTCTTCGGAACTCCCGATTTTTTTTGAGATAGAAACTTTATTGTCGAATGGTATTAAAACCAAAAAACGCCCCGTAAGAGAAATCTGTGTAGAGATTCTCGGTCCTTTTGTAGAGATAGGTTCTTTGGTAATTTGTAAAAGTACCACGTCATCTTTTGCGATGATTTTGTCTACCGTTCCGTTTTTATCAATTTCTGTTTGTATTTCGAAATTTTTTAAACTTGAGGTGTTCTGTTTCTTAGAAACCGTGTCTTTTAAAAATTTTTTATAAGTAAGATATTGCGGTCCCAGATCCTGATAATGCAAAAAAGCATCTTTGTCGTATCCGATGTTTACAAACGCTGCATTAAGATTGGGAGCCAGTTTTTTTACTTTTCCTATGAACAAATCTCCGACTACAAAATCATTTTTGTCTTCTTCCTCATGAAGTTCACATAGTCTTCCGTCTTCCAGCAAAGCAATCTTTGTAAGCTCATCTTCATGCGAAACTATTAGTTCTTTCTTCATTTTGTTATAAGATAATTTTTATTGATTAGAGATGCGGATAGATTTATTTTAATGTTAAATTTAATAATCATAAAGATAATTCATAAAAATTTAATAATAAACTAAAATCTAATGGCTCTGAAATCATATGGTAACAAACAAAAATATAGTCGGTAGTTATTAAAATAATTAAAAACACCAACTATATTGTTATATGAAAAATCCCGAAGGGAAATTATTTTTTCTTATGTCTGTTCGCTCTTCTTCTTTTCTTTCTTTTGTGAGTTGCAACCTTGTGTCTTTTTCTTTTCTTTCCGCTTGGCATAATGTTAAATTTTTGTTAACTAGTTAATATTCAATTGATATTCTTATTTTACTGCAACTTTAGTTTTTACTTTCTCCACAAAAGATTTTGATGGTTTAAAAGCAGGAATATTGTGTGCAGGGATTTCGATTGCAGTGTTCTTAGAAATGTTTCTTCCCGTTTTAGCTGCTCTAGTTTTAACGATGAAAGAACCAAAACCTCTTAAGTAAACATTGTCTCCATTATACATAGAAGTCCTGATCTCCTGCATAAAAGCTTCTACAACTTTCTGTGTTTCATTCTTTTCTGTTCCCAATTTATTTGAGATGGTGTTTACCAATTCTGCCTTTGTCATTTCCTTTTTTAATTTTAAATTTTAGGTGTGCAAATTTAGTTAAAAAAAATGAATAGTAACAAATTAGTAGAGAAAATATTTCGGTTAAGAGACTGACAATTTTATATTTAGTATTCCATTATCATCCGAAAACAGGCATTACATACTAGAATTATAGTATCCGTTTTCTACACAGAAGCGGATGAGGTGCAGTTTTGTTTTTACGCCAAGCTTTTCTGTAAGTCTGTTGATATAGGTGTCAATTGTTCTTGTGCTTAGGTTTAGTTTTTCGCCTATCTCTTTGTTACTGAAGCCTTCATAACAGAATTTCATCAGTTGGATTTCAGTGGGTGAGAGTTCTTCCTGATTCTGTTTTTGTCTGTTCATATATTCCTGAACCGCCAAAGGCTGCTTTTTCCAACTTTCAGAATAAGCTTGATAGTCAAAATCCTGTGAAGTAATCTGCCCTTTAATAATATCTTTAATAATATTACTTTTTTTTTGACAATAATAAATATTCGGAATTTTCTCCAGAATTTCTGCCATATCTTCCTGATAAGTTCCGGAATACGTTATAATGGGTGTTTCCGGATTGTTTTTTCTGATGAATTTTATAGCCTCCAAACCGCTGAGAACGGGCATGAAGAGTTCTATGATAAAGACGTCTTCCTGTTTCCTGTAAATCCTGCTAATCAGCTCGTGACCGTTGTTACAGTCATTAAGGAGCATATTAAAAGGGTTTTCCAGCAGCATTTTAATCATTATTTTCTTAAAATAAAAATCGCTGTCTGCAATAGAAAACCGAACTGTTTTGTTCAGTATTGTAGTCATTTTATTTTTGTGATTTGGTAGATGTAAAATAAAATTTGGTTCACTAAAGTATGAAAATCTTTCGGATATTGAAATTAAACTTAATGTTAAATAATTGTAATTATGTTGCAAACTTTATATTTTGTTTTGCGAATAGGTATTTTTTTTCTATTTTCACAATCCAAACCAAATCACAATTATGTCTGTAACTAGAGATAAGAAATTGAACAAATCCGATGTAAGAATGGGTATTTGGAAATTTATCCTATCATTCATTGCTTTATCGTTGATTTCTTTTTGCGCCGTTTTTTTCTTTTTTCAAAGTTACCATATGCAACGTATGGGGATGGAGAAAGAAGCAGAAAGATATTCTGAACTTCGCGGGCGCAGCAATGTCATGAACATCAAAATCGACAGCATTCATCACCTGATGACACTTTTGGATATTAACAAAGTGCAAAACGACATTCAGCTAAGAAAACAAATTACAGAAGAACTCTATGATGCCAAAAGCATTATGGGAAAAGACAGTGTAGATAATCTTAAACATTACGCTGTGCTGCTGAAGCACATTGGCCCTATGCTCGATCTAAAAACAAAAATCATTACTATAGCCAACCAGAAAGAATATTACAGAAGTCAACTAATGCGTTGTCAGGGAAAAAATGCGGGTGTAGTAAAAGAGCTGAGAATAGATCCTACAAGAAAATTTTCGGGAAGAAGAAGGTAATTTATTTAAATTTTTAAATCATGCAGGGACAGATTACACTATCAAAAAAGGAAAAAAGATTTCAGTTTCTCTATCTTATTCTGATGCTTTTGGCAGCCATGCTTTTATTGGGAATTATCTTCCTCAATAGATTCGAATCACCTTTCGATTCCTCAGATGTTATTACTTTGAAAAGGCTGGAACAGAAATCTAAATTTGATGCAGAACAGCAGAATATTCAAAAAATCGTAGACAGCACTTTTGCGAAAATATCTCATCTTAAAGCAGAAAATCCTGAAGCGATGACGATGCACGAGATCGAAAAAAACACAGATTTCATCTCATCTACCAAGAAAAGATTTGTAACACCCGATGAAAGAATAGATGGCTATCCTCTCATTGCAGATTTCTACGAAATGTATATGGAAGATAAAAAAATGGAGAAAAATATGACAGATGATGTAAAAAGGCTTGAAGTAACCGTAAAAAACTGCGAAATGGGATATAAAAATAATGAGCAGCGTCTTTTTGAAAGAGATATTGCTCTCAAAACCAGATAACAAAACACCAAATTACCAAACACCACACAAAAATTTAATATGAACTATTTTCAGAAGAACAGAAAAAACATCATTATTGGTGTTATCGCTACTTTGCTGATTGCTGCTCTCGTTGCATTGTGGCTGCAGAAAAAAGTCATTCATTCCTCAGATGACATTGTAGGAGCTGTTTATCCGTTAACATTAACAGTAGGAGATACGCTCCATTTCGAAGATAAAACACCTTTTGCGAAACAGAGAAAATGGAATTTTGCAGATGGAACAACATCCGAAAAAAACAAAGGCTATCATTTTTTCAACAAACCCGGCTATTATAGTGTAACATTAATTATTGATGATAAATACACCAAAACTTACCCTATCGTTGTTTCTTCAAGAAGGATAGAAACTCAGGATACTCTGAAGATGACCACCACGATTGATGCGCCTAGTCAGGCAATGCAGTTCGAAAATGTAAATTTCAGAGCTTTATCAGACGGAAAGCTTTTCACATGGAAGTTTGGGGAAACATCGGGAATAGATTCTAAAGACAAACTGGCAACTTATTCTTACAAAAAACCAGGCGATTATGTTGTGACATTATACACCGACGTGGATAAAGAACCTATTTTGCACAGAATAAGAATTGTCGCAGAATACAATGAAGTAGAGGAAGAAGTTGCCGTAGATGATTTTTATGAGCAAAGAGACAACGATTTCAAATATCATCTTCAGCAGATTGCAAACGGAAACAGCTTTAATATGCATTATAATTATTTGCTCAATAGATATTTATGCAATAACGAAAATTCTATTGTACAGGTAAGTGACAGTAAAATCAATAATTTTTATCTCTATTGTGCAGGTTTGCAGTTTGATAAAAATAATGTTATCCAGACTGTAAAACTTAACTATGATGATGCTCAAAACTGCGTTACCAAAGTAGACATCAACCAAAATAAATAAATTATCTGTCTGAATGTATTTCGGACATCACACCAAATTATAAAGAAAATTAAGATGAAAAATAAATTTCCTCTAGCAGCATATTATATAGGTTTATCGGTACTTATTACAAGTTGTCAGGTAAAATTGCCTTCCAAAAAAACTCCCGAACCGAAACAATATGGTCAGATTGAAAATGAACCTGTTATTGATGGTTTTTCTAAAAAATCTGTTCCATGGATTGCCATTTCAGACAGGTCAAGAAATACGGCTTATCTGGATAAAAATGATGAAAAATCTTATAAAGAAGTGAAGTTTCTTGAACCATTAATGGTTTTAAAAAACAGAGACGGAATGGTGAAAGTTGCAGAATATATTCCCGATGCTTTAATGAAAAAAGTATCATCAAAATCTGTAAAAACCTACGGCTGGATTCCCGAATCTGATCTTCTTCTCTGGAGCAGTTCTTTAAAAAACGAAAAAAACGGTTATCCGGTACGTGTTGCTGTAGTTCCAAACAGCCCCGAAGTAATAAAAAGTGCAGAAAGATATTATAAAAACGATTCTATCATGGTTTTTAATTCGCCAAGTCTGATCGAACAGGCGAATGTGAAAATTCCGAACGGACAAATGGTTTATGTCTACAAAAAAGCAGAAAATAACAAGCGTTTTTTGGTAGGTAAAAAACCTTCTATTGATATGGACAGCATCAGTACAGCTCTTTACGGATGGGTAAGTTCTGATGTTATTTCAGCTTGGGGAGAGCGTTCCGCTGTCAAGATGAAAAATCCTACAGGAATAAAGGAAACAGCTTTAGGTATTCACGAGGGTTCACCGGGAGGTACAGATGCAGAGAAAAGAACTGCAATTTTACTTACAGATGTTGATAAAAGAACTCCGCTGGAAAATATTTTCCCTGTTAAATTACCTTTAAATGATTCTGTTTCAGCAGATACTAAGACAAAATATTTTACCAATGTTTTAGATTACAGCAAAAATTATGTCTACAATGTTTTAGGTTCAGAAATTTATTTTGACCGTTACAGAGAGATTACCGAGAGAAGCAAAAGAGCAAATATTGTTTTTGTTCTTGATGTAAGTGCTTCTAATGCGCCTTATACACCAATTGTAAAGTCGCTTTTGCAGGATCTTCAGTTAAGATTTGAGAAACCTTCTTACTTTAATTCTGTAAAATATGGCGTTGTACTATATAAAAATAATCCGTGTGGTGAAAACGTGGTTCCGTCTCCTTTAAGTAAGGATTATAGTAAAATAGCAACATTTATTGACCAGAAAATCAATGAAATGAATTGTCAGAGTACCGGCGGAAATCAGCCTGTAAACGAAGGGCTAATTGCAGCAGGAAATATGCTTTCCGAAATTCCTGATGAAACCAATATTGTGATTACCATTGGTACTTCTGCCAACCGAAGCGGAAACATGTATGGAGTGATCAATTCTTTAACGCAGGCACAGGCAAAGCTGATTATGTTTCAGACAAGTGCGCGTTCATCAGATACGTACAATGATTTTGTACTGATGGCAGAAAACATCGTAACCAATACTGCGAAAAATGTAGCTGAACTGAAAAAACAGAAAATCATCAACCAAAGCGATGTTCTTACCAAGAATAATTTTAATTTAATTGAGGGTGACGCAGGTTTCTATTCCTTAGATTTTCCAAAACAGAGCATGGCTCCGGGATTTGTGATTTTCCCGAAAAAAGGAGATGTTGCAGCACCCGGTTTTCTTAAAAAATCTGTTGACAGTTTAATTGCTCAGGTAACTTTAGACAATGAGATGATCGACAAATCTTTGAATGACTATTTTCATTCGTCTGTAGGTGCAGGAAAAACCGAAGTAGACTTTAAATATAAGTATCTTTTTCCGGGACTTACCAATCCTGTTCCTGCAGGAATTGCAGCGCAGTTAATTAATTATGGAAATCCGTTTTTGGTAAAAGGATATATTCCGAGAGAATTAAAAGAATTCAAGCAAGGAATGGAGAAAGGGATTTTGATTTCTGAGAAAGAATATGATCAGCTTAGAGCTTTTTATGCTGAAGTTTATGAAAACACCGGTGCTGCAAGAACAGATTTCAAACAGACAAGAGCAATCCGGGAATATGTAAAACTTCTTAAAAAATACAATCCGACCCTGAAGTTTTTAGACAAAGGAGAGCTGTACGAACAGCCGATGTCTTATGCGGTGGGAATAAGTACAGGATTTGATAATTCTGAATCTGAACTGATGTCTAAATATAAATTAAAAGGCTGGAAAAAATCTAAAATTGTAACGAACGATCAGGCGAGAACTTACTTTAAACATTATAAGGATTTAGCCGAAAGAATGCTTATCCACAGAAAGAATCCTGCGGTGAAGATACAACAGAACGGGCAGGAGTTTTATTGGCTTAATGAGTATTTTATGCCGACTACACTACCTGCAGAAGAACCGGAGTATACTCAACATTAATTACTTACAAAATAAAAAAGACGGAAATTTATGCTCCGTTTTTTTACTTTTAGATTACTTTTTGTTATCTTTGAGTACCACAAACATCACAAAATATGTCAGAGCAATCATCAACTCATGACGGCAAACACTTTGTCGTACAGAAAGGAACATGCAAGTGCAATCAGGGCGACCAGTTTCCTCAGCATAAAGTGACCGTGCATCAAAAACATTATTGGAATGATGCAGCGGGAAGCACAGATTATCTTGCTGTTACAGAAGATGATCTTCAGTTCACACCTTCAGGTCCCAGTTTTGGACGCTGCAAACTAAAACCTTCTTCAAGCGGATATTTTCCATGTGCATATGCTCCTGCGGGAAAATGGCAAAAAACCTATGAGAAAGTAAAGATCATGGGTAAAAAAGCAGTAACCGAAGTTTCTGAACTTCAGTGTACCGTTGGTGGAAAAATTACAATTAAAGATCATGGGCAGCGTGGCGAAATGAGTAAGCAGAATGTGAAAAATGCTGATGAGAAAATCATCAGACATATGAATCCTCTTGTGGATGTAAACGACTATAAAGAAACTGTTTTTGAAAGTGAAATAGATGCTTATTAATCTTTAAACCATTTCTGCTATGTCAAAACAGGGAGTTTCAAAAATATCAGGAAATTCTTCTCCCAAAATTGGAGAAGCGACAACTTACAATGTTACAGATTGGTATCCGGCTACACCACAAAACCAGCGAAATGCAGGGAATGTAACTTGGGAATTATTCAAAAAGCGTTCAAACGGAAGATTTACGACTACAAATATTAAAAAAACAGGTTCCGGAACTTTTACTTTTGGGGAAGTTGCTCAAAGGAATACATATCGGTTAGAAGCTTATCTTTATGAACCTGAAGGAGGGGGTTCTACAACGATTGAGATTACTCCTCAACCTGCAGCTATTCCCAGAATTAATAAAGTTGAACTTCAATATGTTGATGATTCTCCGGGAACTGTTTTCAGTTATACCGAAAAAATGCGAGCAAGAGCGCAATGTGTGAATTTAACAGGCAGAAAATTAAAATTTTCTCTCTGGGAAGATGATGCTTCAGGAAACGGTCACAAAGCCAGTAATCTTTTAATAGAAACCAAAGAAGCAACGGTAGACAGAACCGGAGTAGCAACAGCAGAATTTATGCTGACAAGAGCATTGATGCAGAAAGCAATGCAGGGAGAAACAGATCCCAAACAACTGGAATTTTATGTCACTGTGGAATATTTTCAGAACAGAAAACATGCTACAGATAATGTGAATATCAATAATCCTTCTCATGTTCCGGCGACAAGACCGCAACCAAGACCACAGCAACCTGCAAATAATTCTACTCCGTCTCAGCCGACTTCAAATATTCCTCCAAGAGCAGAAAATTCACCTGCTGCCGAGAAAACTGAGTCTCAAAAAGAAGAAAAAGGAATTATAGACAGAGTAACCGACTGGTGGAATGATCTGGAACTTTGGGATTGGGGAGAATCACAAGGAACTATAGAGCCAACACAACCGCCAACACAGCCACCTTCTGACGGAAGAGCAGTGAGCGTGGTACAAGATTCTGCAGTAGAAGATATTATCGATGCTTACTTTGCCCAAAAAGAATATTCCAAACAAACTGGTGAAGCGGCAGGAACTTTCGAATATAAAATCGGAAGTAACGGAAATAAAACGTCTACCAATGCCGAAAAAGAAAATATTGCAAGAATTATCCTTGGAAAACCTTCGGTGAAAGCTTTAGTAGATAAAAAAGAGTACACAACATTAGAAGCCATCAAACAGGGACTTACCAAAGATGTTTACAATAAAGATGAGAAAGTTACTTTCCAAACTTTTAAATTAGGCGCAGAATTAAAGAAAATAAACAGTGCTCCGCTTGATACAAAACTGTATTTGGTAGCTAGAACATCAGGCTTGAACGGAAAGCAGGCTACATTAATTATTAAAGAAAAAGACGGTCTTCTCAAAGGTTCTGCGGGAGCCGTTTTACCAATTTTAGAAATTACTGAGGCACAAATGGAACAGGCTACACCAACTACAGGTGAAGTTCCCGGTACTGAAAAATCACAGTTTACGGCAACAATAGAAAGTGGTATAGCAAAAGTTCCTGTTCACATAAGACCAAAATCTGAAGACGAACTGAAACAGTGGAAGGAAAAAGTTTCTAAAGGAAAAGAAGACGGAACATATACCTATAAATTTGGCGGAGATAACATAATTGCAGATGAGAATGCCAAAAAAAGAATTGCGGAAACCATTTTGAGAAATGCTAAAAACGGAAAAGCAAACAACCAGAAAATTGCAACCGGGAAATCTGCTTATGTAGATGATATTATCAAAGCTCTTCAAATAAAAACATATAAAAAAGACGAAACTGTTAGTTTTAAATTATATAAAAAACAGCCGGAATTACTCTACCTTCAGACAAAAGCACAAAGTCAGAAACATCATGATAAAGAGTTTTTAAAAGCTGATGGAGCTTATTTTGAAATTGCCAAAAAATGCCCGAGATGCGGAGTTTTAACTATGGAGGAATTGACGAGTGTTTTTACAGATGCAACAGAAGAAAAGAAAAAAGCTTTAATGGATGCTTTTAATGGAGCCAATTCAAAACTAGGACTCAATACCTGTCGTCAAAAGGCTCACTTCTTTGCTCAGGTAAGAGAAGAAGTAGGAACTTCAATCAATGTAAAAGATGGAGAAAATTTAAATTATTCTGCTGACGTGCTCTACAACGGAATTTGGGATGCAAGAGCCAATCGATACAGAGTTTTGTTCAGTTATTATAATCACAACAGAGAGCGGTCAAACAGAGATGGACGTACAGCGACTCATCCTGCCAATCAGGAAGCAATTGCAAATAATGCTTATGCCAATAGAAATGGTAATGGAGATGCTGCAAGCGGTGACGGATGGCGCTACAGAGGTAGAGGTATCATTCAGATTACAGGAAAAGATAAATACGACAAAATTAATTCTCGTCTTACTTCAGATTATCCCGAATTTGGAACTGCTATTGATGCGAGTAATATTAATAATCTAAATGAAGGTACAGTAGCAAGTATGGCATACTGGAAAGAGTATGGTTGTCAGGAAGAAGCAGATAAAGGAGTTACAAGAGCTAATCTGGATGCAATAGTAGATATTGTTAACAGCAGAACTCCTTCCCGTGATGACAGATGGGGACATCTTCAGAATATGATAACTGTTTTTAAAGTGAATGAATGCAGCGGTGGTGAAGAAGATTCTTCATGGCATCAACCTTTAGATAATATGGTTTTAAGAGGTTGGTATTCAGATACGCAATGGTCACCTGGGAAAAGTGACTTCCATGGCAGAACAGGCGGAAAACATGACGGTTTAGATCTTTATGCACCAGTGGGAACACCTATTTATGCATCGATTGATGGGGTTATTACTTATCAGGAAGATCCAACCGGATATGGACATAGAATTTTCCTTGAAGGAAATTATAATGGTCAAAAATATTTTCTGATGTATTGTCACCTTTCAGAATATATTACAGGTGATGTAAAAGCTGGAGATCCCATTGGAAAAACAGGGCAATCGGGGAATGCGAGCGGTCAGGCTGCAAAAATGGCTCACTTGCATTTTGAAGTAAGAAAAGAAAAAATGACTAAACCATCATTCAGTCCGCTAACGGAAATTCCGGAATTGGGAAGAGCGGTGAATGTAAATCCGGATCAAACAAGTCAAACAGGAAATTAACATGATACATTTAAAAATAGGATACAGCATATTGGGTTTGTTAATCATAACGTCTTGCAAACAGAATAGTAAGACAGAGCAAAAAGTAATGCTGAGTTCTGCGAAAACAGATCAGGAGATATTAAAAAACATTCCTGCGGATTACAAAATTGAAAAGCAGGAAAATATTAATATAGACAATGATGCCGATGAAGAATTAATCGTCACTGCTGTAGATTCAAAAAACGATAAATATTTTGAATATTGGTATAAAAAAGGAAATCTTATTCATGAATTTTCCTATTCTTTTGTTCCTATCAATTATAAATGGTTTGCCAATCTGGATGATGATAATGAAAAAGAAATCATAAGAGCGCAAGGTTATGAAGATGGAGTAGATTATGCGATTTACAAGATAAAAGATAATGAAGAGATTGTACAGTTGTACTTTAATCCGGGATTGAAAGATAGTAAATATGCGGGTAAGAATTTTTGGGCTTATCCTAATGATATAAAAGGTGTTATCGTTGATCAGAATAAGAATTTGCTGGTTTCGCTAAATAACAATTATCCAAGAGATGACGATCATACAATGCCTGACAACCAAAAAGAGTTACCCTTCATTTTTTTTGAAGGAAGCACAACGCAACCAGATATGCAGTTGAAAAATCTAAAGCCGTTGGAAAAATTAGATTTAAAAAGTTTAATCAAAAACAGCAGAAAGGGAAATGCAATAGAAAGCAGGAATTCAGCATCTGTAGTTAAGCAGATTATCCAGGATTTGGATGGTGATGGTATTAAGGATAAAATAGAGGTGTATAAAAATACATCTTTAAAAGATCAATTTGAGCAAGAACATTTCAGTCTGCCAATCAAGATTTTCAAAGGTACTCAAAACGGTTTCGAACTTTGGAAAGAAAATAAAAATTTGGTTTATTCTGTCGATAATAATTGTGTTTCAGAGGGTTTTAGCAATATTGTTGTAAAAGGTAACTATTTCACAATTGAAGCACAAACGTGTTATGATTACAATGTTCTGGTGGATGGTTTTACTACTTTTAAAATAGAAAATAATGACATTTTTTTGTATAAATACGGAGAAGAATATTTTGATAAAAGCAATCATGATACAGTAATACCTTCAAAGATCTGGACTCAGAAAGATTTTAGCAAAGTTAGATTTCAGGATGTAAACGAATCATTTTTGAGAAAGCTAAAACCTACAAAATAAATTCTAAAAAGATGTAATACTCTATGATGCTTCATTTCATACGTCACGGCGACACTTTACAGAATATTGCAGATCAGATCAATCTGGAAAATCCTGTATACATTAAAGAATTTCACAATCAGAAATGTTCAGGAGAAGATTACATTTCTGAAGATCTTGTTGTCGGGAAAAAATTATTTCTTCCGGATTCTATTACTGTTCAGAATTACAATTCCAGAAATGATGCGCCTTTCAAAAATCCTGAGAAAAACCCTAAATTAAATTTCTTGCCTGTAAATTCAGATTTAAAGTATAAAGTAAATATAAAAGAATCATCATTTGATAACGGCAAAAAATCTGAAAACTCATTTTCTTATGATTTTTCTCTAAAATGGATAAGAAGTGAATACAATCATCATACGTTTCAATTTTCGAAAACCAATTTTTCAAATATAAAAGAAAAGTTAGGAGATTTAGCAAGCGGTTGTCTGCAATCTCTAAATTCTATTCAGTTGGAAACCAATTGGGAAAGTGAAATTGAAGCAATAAATATTTTAGAAGAAACCCTAAAGAATTTTCCTAAAATAAAGGAAAAATTATTAGATCAGTTTCCGGATAAATATGCAAAAATCTATATTGATGAATTTGAATATGCAGTTTTGAATCAGGAATTATTTCAAAAAAAGATGAAGCAGGATTGGCTTCTCAAAGCATTTTTTGCACCGATAAGAAAGCCGTTCAGAAATGGGAAGTCTCATTTTAAAATCTTTTTAGAAAACAAAAACTCGGAAATTGAAATTCAGCAAACCGGTATTTTGCATGAAGAAGTTAATGAAATTATTCTTAGTCAAAGCTTAATATCAGATGATAAAGAAAATGATTTTACAGGCAAATATATTCTCTCAGCAGAAACCGGACTGATAAAATCATTAGAAATCATCAACTCATATTCTGAGTATGATGTTTCTTATTCTACAGAGATGAAAATAGATCAGATTTAATTTTAAATAAAATTTTAATGCAAACTTTTGATCATAAAGCTAAAATCAGTAATAGTTTTGTCATTCCTCAGGAAACCTAATGAAATGGTTTGACAAAGTCAATCTAAACTGCTTTATTTTCGGTTATTGAGATTTTAATAATAAACAAAACACCACCAAAATATTAATATAAAATAATGGGAGTATTAGTAACGAACGAAACCGTGAAGCAGCTTTTTCACATAGCGCAGTCCATTGCCAAAGAAAATTACAATGCAACTTACGACGGACCGCATATTCTTCAGGCTTTAATGCATAAAGATATAGGACTCAGTGATTTCTTAAAAAATATAGATAAAGATCCCGGTTATTTTTACGAATGGGCAGATGTAAGGATCGAAGATTATCCCAAAACAACGCATCTCCCAAGTGAAGTTGCCGAAGGCGAATCTGTAGATAATATTCTTGAAGAAGCAGATGACATCAGATTAAAATTGGGTTTAGACGAAATTACACCGATCTGTATTTTGACTGCAATTGTAAAACCGCAGGTTGCATTTACTTTACAGCAGCTTAAATCTTTACCACTCAGAGAACACGAGGTTTTTAATCTTTATCGAAAAGATACCTTTTATAATTCATCTGAAAATAACGAAATTTATTCTTTGTTTTCAAATGGAACAGACTATTCAGATCAATCTTTTCCTTCCATTAAAAGTTATTGCATCGACAGAACTTCACAGGCGAAACAGGGAACTTTAGAAAATATTATTGGCAGAGATAAAGAACTGAGAATGTTAGTCGAAATTCTTTGCCGGAGAACCAAACCCAATGTCATCATCATCGGTGAACCAGGAGTTGGAAAAACCTCTTTGGTAGAAGGTTTCGCAACAGAAATTATCAAAGGAAATGTTCCTGAAATGCTGAAAAATGCAATACTTTTAGAACTAAATACAGGAGCTTTATTAGCCGGAACTTCTTATAAAGGTGAAATTGAAGATCGTCTGAAAAAAGTAATTATTGAATGCAAAAAGATTGAAAAAGCGATTCTTTTTATCGATGAAATTCATGCGCTTTTAGATCCAAAAGGCAGTATCGGAAACATCGGAAATATTCTTAAACCTGAATTGGCAAGAGGCGAAATTACCGTTATCGGAGCCACAACTCAGGAAGAATACAGGAAAATAATCGAACCTGAACAGGCTTTCAACCGACGTTTTGAAGTTCTTACAGTCAACGAGCCGGATGAACAAACCTGTGTTAAAATGATCGACGTTCTTTTGGATGGTTACAAAAAGCACCATGCAATTGAAGTAGACAAATCAGCCTTGCCGGAATGCGTTCGTCTGGCGAAAAGATATGCAAAAGGGAAAAAACTTCCCGATGCAGCAATTGATCTGTTAGACCGAACAATGGCTGCAATCAAAATGCTGGATGAACTTTCAGAAAAAGAGCTTCAGGATTGGAAAGAAAATTATGAGAATATTCTGAAAGAAGAATTTTTGGATGATAAAGATAAAGCTGACGAATTAATCTGGAATTATAATTTACTGAGAGATAAAATCAGCCCGATTTTGTGGGGATCTTTAAGAGAGCAACCACAAATTGATAACTCAATGCCGATTGAGCATCTTCAGAAAATGATTAATGATACTTATACAGAATTAATTGAACACGCATCTGTAAAAAGAGAAAAAGTCGGCAAGCTGGAATTGGCGGCTGTAATGGCAGCAAAAACCAATATCCCGATTGGTAAACTTCAAGCGCAGGAAAAAGAGAAATTGCTTAACATGGAATCTCTTTTACTCAAAAGAGTTGTCGGTCAGGATCATGCTTTGAAAGTGCTTTCCGATGCTATTGTTGAAAACAGAAGCGGACTAAATAAACCTGGACAACCAATCGGATCATTTTTTCTTTTGGGACCAACCGGAACTGGGAAAACGGAACTCGCAAAATCAATGGCGGAATTGCTTTTTAATGATGAAAAAGCGATGGTGCGTTTCGATATGTCAGAATTTAAAGAAGAACATTCTGCGGCACTTTTATACGGAGCGCCTCCTGGTTACGTCGGTTACGAAGAGGGAGGAATGTTAGTTAATAAAATCCGTCAGCAACCTTATACCGTTGTTTTATTTGATGAAATTGAAAAAGCGCATCACTCGGTTTTTGATGTGTTTTTACAGATCATGGACGAAGGAAAAGTACATGACAAACTGGGAAAAGAAGGAGATTTCAGCAATGCTCTGATTTTATTTACCTCAAATATTGGTAGCGAAGAAATTGTAAGACAATTTGAAGAAGGAAAGGTTCCGGAGTCATCTTCTTTGATGCAGATTATGTCAAATTCCGGAAGATTCAGACCGGAGTTTTTGGCAAGAATTACAGAAATTATTCCTTTTGCACCCATTACAGAATCTATTGCAGAGCGAATTTTTAATATTCAGCTCAAATCTCTTCACAAATCTCTTCACAGATTAGGAATGACACTTTCTATTACCGATGAAGCGGTGAAAAATTTAGCCTTGGGTGGATTCAGCAGCAAATACGGAGCAAGACAGATTTCCGGTGTTATCAGAGCTAAATTAGCAAGACCGATCTCAAAAATGATTGTGCGGGAAGAAGTGAAATCCGGACAAACGCTTAAAGTCGATTGGAACCAAACCGATGACAAAATCGAATGGAAAGTTGAATAAATAAGAATTAAAATAAAAAATAGAAAATAATTATTTCTGTTTTAAAATTAATGCACAAGATTTAATGAAAATTTTCACAAAAATAATATTGATAACTTACTTTTTATCGTGTTTTCAGACATTTCAGGCGCAGTTTCTTTCTGCTTCAGATACGTCGGAAAGCAGTGTGAGAAGATATAAAAGTATCATCAATTCAAATAAAGAAATCGTTCAGTTTATAGAAAATTCTCTTGCAAGCAAAGGTCTTCCGAAACATTTGAGAAATTTAGCTTTGATTGAATCTCACTTTGACCGAAATATTACTTCAAACGCCGGAGCTGTAGGAGTTTGGCAGTTTATGACCTCTCATGCAAATCAATACGGATTAACCGAAGATCGCCGTAATGATCTGTACAGAAGTACAAAAGTTGCTGTAGTTTCATTGGGAAATCTTTATAAAAAATACAATAATTGGGTAACTGTTGTTGCGGCTTACAACTGTGGAGAGGGAAATATTGCCAAAGCAATGCAGTCTGCGAATTCAACACAGTATCATGTCTTTTCTAAATATTTGCCGACAGAAACCATCAATCATGTGAAGAAATATTTAAATGCATGTTACGCAACAGGCGAACTGAACAGTGTTTTGACCAATTACAATTCTTCCAGAATGAAAAAAGTATTTGATTCGAGATCAGGAATGAAAGAAGGTTCCTCTTTATCTGAAACCGAAATCAATGCAGGTTTTAATCTGAAGATAATTGCAGAAGAATTAAATGTAGATATGAACAAAATTTTATCATGGAATCCCGGTATTGAAGAAGAACTTCAGACTAATGGCGAAAGTGTTTTTTATCTTCCGACAGATTTGATGCCCGATTTTCTGTTGAGAAAAAATACAATCCTTTCCCGTTCTATAAAAGAAGGGACAAAATAATATTTTAAGTTTAAAACGAAAAAGACTTCTCCGGTAAAGAGAAGTCTTTTTTTATATAATTAAATGGTTTTATTTCACCAAAAATTTCAAATTCGTTTCATCAAGTTTCAGAATGTAAATTCCTTGTGGTAATTGATTAACTTTGATTGATTTTCCGTTTTTAAAAGGTTGACTGATGGTTTGCATTGCTTTTCCTTGCAGATTATAAATTTCAGCTTTTTGAATATTTTCAGTTTTTCCTTTCACGAAAATTTCATTATTCGAAATAGGATTTGGATAAACCTGTAATTCTTTTAGTTCAGTATTTTCTGCTGAAACAATACTTTGTCTTGCACTTCCTGCGGAGCAAGTCCAAACCAGATTATCTATTGCAACTCTATTGCTCGTTGAATTATTGACCAATGTCAAAACTACGTTTCCTGAGACATTGATATTGTTGATTGTTGTTGTAGTTGCAGTCGTGCTGTAAGGAATTGTTCCCACATTTACACCATTGACAAGTACATTAAAAGCTCCGCTGGTTCCGCTGAATTTCAATTGTGTAGTCACTGTTAAAGAACTAATTCCGTTGCTGAAATTACTTGATTTTAACGAACCGTCTCTTACGGTAATCGCTTTATTTGAAATGGTTTGATCACTTCTTGAGTCAGTTGCAGTCCAAGTAATTCCGGCATTTGTCCATGTTTTTGTTGTGTAAGATGATGCACTTGCTGTTGGGATAGTTTCAAAAGTTTCATTTACACAATTAGCAGGAGGTGTTGTCGACGCATTTGTAGTTCCCGAAACTGTTGCGCTGTTTGCAGAAGCATTTCCTGCCGCGTCTTTAGCTTTTACATAAAAACTGTAGGTTGTTGAAGGATTTAAACCTGTAATGGTTGTTGATGTTGAGGTGACGTTAGATTTTAAGCTGCCGTTCATATAAACATCGTAAGAAGTTACCGCTACATTATCTGTAGAAGCATTCCATGTTAACGAAATAGTATTGGTTGTTTTTGAAGGAATTGCAAGGTTGGTCACCGTAGTCGGAGCTTGTGTATCACCGGTTGGAGTTTGCGATCCCCAAATTTGATTTACATAATTCGGATTATCAATAAAAGGGTTTCTGTTTCCCTGAAAAGTGTAAGAAGCATTGTTTCTGTTGATTTCTGCCTGAGAAACCGGATCCTGATTATGCCACGCCAAAAGTACATTCAGTTCCCAAGTCTGCAATCCCGGAAAAGCTGAACTGCCGAGCATATTTCCCGATGAAAAAGAAGATAATTGATTTTGATAACGGGTTACAAAATAGAAAACCATTCTCGCTACATCTCCTTTAAATTCATCAATCGGCTCAAAAACCGTTCCCGAAAAACCTGAAGAAATCGAGGTTCCAAGTTTTGATCCGTTCAGAGAAGTGAAAGTCGTGCTTCCCACTTTCCCGAATGGATAATTTGATCGCATTCCGTTTACTTTTCCATCAGTTGCTCTTACGAAATGAATGTCATTTCTCATCGGAGAAGCTTCGTTGAAAAAACTTTGAGGAACAATATGCTCACGATTGTAGCAGTTTCCTTCTGTAGAATACGTTCCACATTGGTCACTTACCGCACTGAAATTGTAAGGATCATTTGAACTTGGTCTTTCAGAATAAATATCTAAAATAGAACCGTCATTTTCATAATTTTTATCAATGTCAGTAGTTTTGTAAGCAGTCCAGAGTCCGGTATAGCCTTTGTCCTGATGTCCGTTGGTAATAATAGAGCTGAGTGCAGTTTTCAATGGTGCTCCTGTAAGTCCGTTTGCGGAAGAATAATATCCCGATGGTGCTTGTGCATTAGCAAATTGAGAAAATATTAAACAGATAAATAGTTTTTTCATAAAAATTTTATTGATTTATGTAAAAATACATTTTTATTAAATTCAATACGAAAATCTTGATATGTAATGCATGTTAAATTTTCTTAAGATTGTAAGATATAGTTGAATTATAGCGAAATAAAAAAAGTCAACACAAAAAAATGTATTGACTTCTCTATTTTAGATTGAAAATTTTTACTTCTTCATTCCCGGAGGATAGTTTGCCATAATTTCAGCTACAATCTGAGGAATTTGTTTCTGTTTTGCCTGAGGCCTGTCTACGGAAATTCCGCTTCCTATTCCTTGCCAAACCAGCTTGTTAGTTTTAGAATCAATAAGATCTATGATAATAGCTCCTTCATTATAATTACTGGACCAGGTTCTGTTCATGCCGATTCCCCAGCCAAATCCGCCTCCCCATCCCCACATTCCGCCCGGATTAGAGGTTGTAATGTCGGTAATTTTTTTATGATTAGCTTTTACATTGACAATTAAATCAGGATTTTCACCAGATTGAAGACCTTTTGTCTGTAATTGTCGAGATAATTCATTGAGAACTCTGTCTTTATCAATATCATTCAGTTTCAGATCATCAATTCTTAGTTTATACGTTTTGTAAGAAGTGAAATTTGCTGTTTGTGCATAATCTGAACGTACTTTAAAAGGACTGCAAGAAGATAAGCCTAAGCTTGCTGCCAACAAAATAAAAATATATTTCTTCATTTTATTTATTTTTTTTGATTTTTATAAATGTGTCTGTCTTTTTATCGTATCCGTAAGGGCAGTGTCTACAACCACTTTTGCAGCAATATCCTCGCTTAAGATGGAATTTTTCTGTAAAAACCTTATAGCCCTGCTCATTGTAGTAAAAGTCTTCATGTTCTTTGATGTCAAAATTTGCCATAAGTTAAATCAAAACTTTTATATTTGTTATCATGATAATTGTGTGCCAAAAACTTCTCAAAAATACAAAAATAAATGGCATTACGCTTTATCCTTTTATTTTCATTAAAAAACCTGAAGATAAGAAGAATAGAGTGCTCGTTAACCATGAAAAAATTCATCTGAGACAACAGCTAGAGTTGTTGATTATCTTTTTTTATTTATGGTATGTTTTGGAGTATTATTATCATTTTTTTAAACTGAAAAATACTCACAAAGCTTATCTTGCCATCTCTTTTGAAAGAGAAGCTTACGCAAACGAGCATGATTTAAATTATCTTAAAAAAAGAAAATTTTGGGGATTTTGGAAATATTTAAGAAGATGAAATCAACATCGTTTTTGTCATTCCGCAGGAACCTCAACAGTGTTTTTTAGCACGTGATTTAGATTCCTCCGTAAAACAAACTGTTTAAACAATAAAAAGTACACTATTCTAAAAAGATGTTATTAAAAGTCCCAAAAGAAAATGTTCCAATTCAGGAAATCTCAGTCAATAAAAATATTCGCCTTTTTATCAAAAGAGAAGACATTGTTCATCCGAAAATTTCAGGGAATAAATATTGGAAACTGTTTTTTAATATCAATAATTATCTTGAAAGTAATCCTCAAAATCCCTTAATTATTACATTTGGCGGTGCTTTTTCTAATCATATCTCAGCAGTTTCTGCACTCGGAAAATTATCAGAAATACCAACTTTAGGCATCATTCGTGGTGAAGAGCTGGAAAAAAAGTGGACTCATAATTCTACATTGGTATTCGCAAAACGAAATGGGATGAGTCTGAAATTTGTAACCAGAGAAGAATACCGTCATAAAGAAAAACTGACAGAATTTTTGCAGGAAGAATTTCCCGATGCACTCATTATTCCAGAAGGCGGTACGAATAAAAACGCAGTTCAGGGCATTAAAATGATGATGAATGACGATACAAAAGATTTTGATTATCTTTGCACAGCAGTCGGAACAGGAGGTACTGTCGCAGGAATTTCAGAGTTTTGTGAAGAAAATCAGAAAGTTATGGGTTTTAAAGTCGTTGAAGATACATCTTTAGAAAACAGAATTTCAGAATTAACATCAAAAAGAAATTTTCATCTAATTGATGCTGCTTTTGGCGGTTACGGAAAAATAAATGATGACAACGTTCGTTTTATTAATGATTTTAAAGCGAAATATGATATTCCTCTGGAACCTATTTATACAGGGAAAATGATGCAGAAAGTTTTTGAAATGATCGATAAAGGTTATTTTCCTGAAGGAAGTAAAATTCTTTGTTTTCATACAGGCGGTTTGCAGGGAATTGAAGGAGCCAATATGCTTTTAGAAAAACAAAATAGAAATTTAATAATATAAAGTTGAAAACGTGAAACACATTGTGTTCAAACTTGAATTTTAAAGCAATAAAAATTATAAAATGAAAAGACTTTTCTTACTTGTAAGCTTTTTAGTTTTATCAAAATTCTCAGCTCAGACCTGGGCTACAGAAGATCAATACATTCAGAAATTTGCGCAGTATGCGGTTGAAGAAATGGAAAAATACAAAATTCCTGCTTCTATTACGCTTGCACAGGGACTTTTAGAAACCGGAGGCGGACAAAGTCGTCTCGCACAGGAAGGTAAAAATCATTTCGGAATAAAGTGTAAAGAATATTGGACGGGGAAAACAATGAAACATACCGACGACGCTCCCAATGAATGTTTCCGTGTATATGATGACCCAAAACAGTCGTACGAAGATCATTCAGTATTCTTAGCAACAAGAAAATACTACACGAAGCTTTTTGATCTGGATATGAAAGATTATAAAGCCTGGGCTCACGGACTGAAAAAAGCAGGCTACGCGACAAATCCTCGGTACGCTTCAATCTTAATCGGAAAAATCGAAAAATATAAGTTGTATGAATTTGATGAGGTAAATTCTAAAGAAGTTCTTTATGCGGTTCTGAAAAAATATCCGGATTTAAAAGATGACCGCAATTTCATGGCTCGTCTTGAACCTTCAAAAAAAATCATTAAAACTGAACCTGTAACTTTAAAAGTTCCCTACAAACCTACTTCTTATGCTCAACAGCAAAAAAGAGTAGAGAGGATAAAATCTAATGCGGAGATTCTTAATTCAATTTTAATTAAAAGCCATCCGAATGGTGGTTTAAAGTATATCGTGATTCCGCAAGATACCAATATTCAATTGATTGCCAATAAATTCAAGATCAGCGAAAGCAAACTCATCAAATGGAACGATCTTCAATCTGATGTTTTGAAAAAAGATGACATCTTATTTTTAGAATCAAAAAATTCTGATGGCAATACACCCACTTACAAAGCAGAATTCGGAGAAGATATGCACGATATTGCTCAGAAATTTGGTGTAAAACTCAATAAACTGTACGCAAAAAACAGAATGGACGAAGGACAAAAACCTTCTGCCGGACAATTGATTTATTTAATTGACAAGAAACCTAGAAACTAATTTTAGTTGTCGGTTTTTAGTTGATGGTTGTTGGTTTTAATACGGATAACTGTCAACTGACAACCGACAACTGACAACTATCTACAATAATGAAATACCAAAGAAGTTCAGCTTTATTTGATGAAGCTTACAAATACATTCCGGGAGGGGTGAATTCTCCTGTTCGTGCCTTTAAATCTGTAGGCGGAGTGCCTGTTTTTATGAAATCTGCAAAAGGTGCTTACCTTACAGATGCCGATGACAACACCTATATCGATTACATTAATTCTTGGGGACCTGCAATTTTGGGACATACACATCCTGAAGTTTTGGAAGAACTGAAAATTCAGGCAGAAAAAGGCTTTTCTTTTGGTGCTCCGACAGAGCTTGAAACTGAAATCGCAAAATTCATAACAGAAAACGTACCGAATGTAGATCAGATAAGAATGGTTTCTTCGGGAACAGAAGCTTGTATGAGTGCTGTAAGATTGGCAAGAGGTTTTACAGGAAGAGATAAAATTATAAAATTTGAAGGCTGTTATCACGGTCATTCAGATTCATTTTTAATTAAAGCGGGTAGTGGAGCTGCGACTTTTGGAAATCCAAATTCTCCGGGAGTAACTGAAGGAACTGCAAAAGATACTTTGTTGGCGAGATATAACGATTTTGAGCAGGTTCAGGATTTGTTCAGACATAATCAGGGAGAGATTGCTGCGGTAATTATCGAGCCGGTTGCAGGAAATATGGGCTGTGTTTTACCGGAGAATAATTTTCTTCAGAATCTGAGAAAAATCTGTGATGAAAACGGTGCATTATTGATTTTTGATGAGGTAATGACGGGTTTCAGATTAGCTTTTGGCGGTGCACAGGAATTGTATAACGTAAAAGCAGATTTGGTAACTTACGGAAAAGTAATCGGAGGCGGTTTGCCTGTAGGAGCTTTTGCTGGAAGAAACGAAATTATGGATCATCTGGCTCCAAAAGGTGGTGTTTACCAAGCCGGAACTTTAAGTGGAAATCCTTTGGCAATGAGAGCAGGTTTAAAAACTTTACAACTGATTAAAAGCGACAAAAATTTCTTTAAAAATTTAGATAAAACAACCGAAACTCTGGATTTTGAAATCGGAAAAATCCTTAATGAAAAAGGAATTGCTCATAAAATCAACAGAAAAGGATCGATGATGTCTGTGTTTTTCCATATCAACAGAGTTTCTAATTTTGATGAAGCTCAACAGGCAAATCATTCTTTATTCAACAACTTCTTTCATCAGCTGCTTAAAAACGGAATTTATCTTCCTCCAAGTGGTTATGAAACCTATTTCATCAGTGATGCAATTAAAGACAAAGAAATTGATATGACATTGGAAGCTGTGAGAAAATTTGAGTATTCTTAAGATTAATTCAGTATAAATTCTTGAAGGATGAAACTTTATGCTCCATCCTTTTTTTGAATAAATAATCCCTCAGGAAAATATCCTAAGGGATTTTTAATGTTAATATGAAGAAACTAATTACTTAATATTATAAAGCAGAAAGAAGGTTAACACCGTCTACAGTTGCCCAAGCTCCTGTTGGTAGAGAAACTTTGGTTACGGTAGAAGTATTGGTAAAAGTTTTACCGCCATTTGTTGCAGCATAGCCCCAAACTAATGGGTTATCAGAGTTTACATAATTTAATGGAGATACGACAATTTTACTTGGGTTTGCGTTTACTTGACTTGTATTGGTTGCATCATCTTGGATAAGAACTGCGTATGCATTTTTACCACCTAGATTTTTATAACCACTTATATATACATTGGAAAAAATACCGGTTCCCTGTCTTTTAAACTGAATTGCAGATATTTCTGTAGATCCAGCAACTTCTGGATTAGTATTTGTATCTCTGATTAAAGTAATGTTTGAAATTTTAGGAGCAGTGTTGTCTACATTTGCGGATGCTTCTATTTCCATTCCGAAATTGCCAGTTACCGTTTGGAATGCAAACCAATTACTATTGTTTTGACCGCTCCATGCATCTTGCCAGTCAAACGAGTCATCAAAATTTCCATAAGAAACAAGGTTTTTCGCACTTACAGTTCCCCCAAACCATTCAAAACCATCGTCTGTACCTTTATAAGCTACTAAATTTTCTAAAATTGTACCATCACCTACTGCATAGAATGTAAATGTATTGGTTTCAGAAGTCCCATCGCCAATTTTTTTACCTGCATATTCTACTCTTACAAATTTCATAATTCCAGAGCTGAAGTTTGCATCTGTACCACCATAAGTGATTGCATTTCCATCTTCTGATACTGCAGTAGCATTTCCATTAACCGCTTTTATTGGTGCTCTTCCGTAAAGAGTAATTCCACCCCATCCACCTGCTGTTTTAGCAGTAGTTGTAAAAACAATAGGTTCTGATGCAGATCCTAAAGCCAATATTTTACCTCCTTGTAATATCACCAAGCTAGATGAAACATTTGTAGAAACTGTGAATGTTGCACCTGCTTCAATTGTTAGTGTAGCACCGTCTGCTACTTTTACAATCCCTTCAAGTGTATAGTTTCCTTTTTTTATTGTAAGATTAGAGGTGATTTCTCCGGATAATTTTCCTCCCTCAGGTAAAATACCAGCAGTAGTTCCAGGGGTTGTTACAGTTCCTCCATCACCGTCGTTTATATCTATTGTACAAGAAGATATGCTTAAAAGCAAAGACAATGATAATAATGTTAAAAGATTTGTTTTCATTATTTTTAAGATTTATTTTAATAAGTTAATTTTTAGAATGTATAGCCAACTGTAGCATTGAATGTAATACCATTGTAAAAGTTATTTATGGCAGTAAGACCTTCTTGTTGTAAAGGAAGATATCCGTTATCTCCTAATTCTACTCGGTATTTAGTATTTAAAATGTTTTGGACTCCAAATTTTATATTCCAGTTTTTGTCAATCTGATTTTGGTGTACAAAATCTAGCTGGTGAAAAGGTCTCTCATAGTAATGATCTAGTCCAGCACCACCCACAGTGAGTATTTTAGATCCAGAAACATTGTATACTAAAGAAAATGTTTTAGAAAAATTGCTTGCATTTTTATATTCATACTTCAAGTCTGCATTAATTACGTATGGAGAAGCACCTTGTAATCCTCTTTTACGTAATTGATCATTGGTAAAGCCTTCAGGTTTTTCTAATTCCAATTGCGCTTCACTTCTTTCAACATTAGAATACATAAATGTAGTATTGACACCTAGAGTAAATTTTTCTAAAGATTCTGAAATCCTTCCCAAGCTTAAAATCCCTTCAAGTTCTACACCAGCAAGATCTGCTTTCTTGGCATTTAAGAATGTAAAAATAATACCTCCCGCACTAGCTGAAGATTTTAAACCACGTTCAATTGCTTTATCTATTCTTTTCGCAAATAAATTGACTGCAAACATTTCTTTATTACTTGGGAAATATTCCCACTTCAAATCTACGTTGTAGTTTTCACTATTCTGGATTTGTGAATTACCAAGAATCGATGTATTGTCTGGATTGATATACTCAATTGGCATTGTCTCAATGAGTACAGGACGAGTAATAGTCTTGCTTAAGGATAATCTCAAATTATTTCTATCATTTAGTGCTTTTTTAATAGAAAGCGATGGTAAAAAGTAATTTTTATTAGGAGTAAGGTTTGTTATTTTTGAATCTGCATTCCTATGAAATCTAATAATTCTCATATCATTTTCAAATCTTCCACCGATTAAAATGTCCCAACTGTCAGTTGGTTTATAATCAAAATTAAGATAACCAGCATTCACAAACTGATAAATATTGGATAAATAACTATAGCTATCACTTCCTTCTCCATAATGAAACTGGTTATTTAGAACAGCATTATTGAAGCTTGTCTGCGGTTTATCAATATTAATGAAAGAAGATTGGTTGTTGTTTCCGGGATTTCCAAAGATAAAACGGTAAGAGTTCTGTCTCACGTCTGAAAAACCATTATATCCTACAGATAATTGTATCGGATAATCTCTACGTTCTCCTTTATTTCCTAAGAAAACAGAATATTCGCCATATGCAGAACCATAAAATTTACCGTCTACATCTAGATATTGGCGAACCAAGTTGTTACCACCGTAGGAAATAAGAGCATTAGAAAAATCATTTGGATAAGTAAGTTCGAAAATTTTTCTGTCTGGCTGACTATAGTTATTCATTACATAACTAGCTCCAGCTTTAAATAAATGTCTTTCTCCTAATTTTTGTGAAGCAGTCAATTGTAAATCCAAAAATTTTGAAATATCTTGCTGATTGGTACGGAAAAATCTTCTATCATTTACCATTCCAAGTTTGAAACCATCATAATCATCTATTATATTAGAAGAATTCTGTAAATATATAGCATTAAGGTTTACATTAGTTCCTTTGTTTTTATATCCTAAGCCAAGAAGAACTGAAGATTCTGTTTCGTACTCATAAGACTTTTTATTCAAAATATTATTTGCTTCAATCACAGGACCGTTATTTCGGAACAAATTATTATCACCATTTCGGTAAGAATACTTTGATGCCTGATTTAATGAAAATAAAAATGCCAGATTACCAGTTTCTCCCGTTTTTATTTTCTGTGCCGTTGTAAAACCAATACTAGTATTGGGTAAAGATTTTACATTATCTACATTCCAAGAATCCTTAAAAGAATTTAATGATTCTTGTGCCGTAAAATTATAATTAGAAGGTCTAAAATCTCTTACCTCATTCGGCAATCTTCTATTTTTAGAGTTAAGACCTAGATATCCATCAAATCCGCTGGCTCCTTCAGCTATTTTAAAATTATCTCGAAAAGTACTCAAAGTATTTATACCCACACTAAATTCTATTTTTGAAAAAGCTTTGTCAAGCGTCAACGTTTCAATATCGAATGTAGCTCCTGCAAAATCTCCGTAAAGATTGGAGTTAAAAGTTTTGTAGATATTTAGTTTTCCAACGACATCAGTTGGGAATTGCTTCAGAGCAATTATTTTTTGGAATGGATTATTAGATGGTGATCCTAATCCGTTTATTAACAGGTAGTTGTATCTTTCTTCCAAACCTCTTACAAAAAGACCTCTTCCTTCTACAGTGGTAATACCGGTAATTTTTGTAAGTCCTTGCTCAACGTTTGATATACCTTTTCTTGAAATTTCTTCAGCACCTATTGCCTGCTTTTGAATGACAGCTTTCTTTTGATCCAGTAATATTGCAGTCTCCGTTTTTTTACTTGTACTTCCCTGAATTACTACTCCTTCAATTTTCTTTTCATTCTTTACAGTATCTTGCTTAGTATCTTGTGCATAGAATACAGATCCGGATAAAAACAAGACTGCAATACTGAGTTTATAGATTTTCATTATTTTACTTACTTTAGTTTGTAGATTCTTTCGCTGCAAAGGAATAAAACATTAGAGGTTTATCTGGTTTAGTAAATTTTAAATTTTTCTTAACTAAATATTACGAAACCGCCTTCAATATTAAGTTTATGTGAATGGAAATTATTATCGATCTTGTTGCTTAAATTTTGCTAACTTTGAAATGTAAAAATTGAAAATGAACCAAAAAAAGATTCTATTAATTGACGATGAACTGGATATTCTCGAAATTCTTTCATACAATTTAGAAAAAGAAGGCTATGACGTATTTACTGCCACAAACGGAAACGAAGGGATAGTAAAAGCCAAAGAGATTATACCGGATCTTATCTTATTAGATGTCATGATGCCCGAAAAAGACGGGATCGAAACTTGCCAGGAACTACGCAAAGTAAAAGAACTTCAAAAAAGTCTTATCGTTTTTCTTTCTGCAAGAAGTGAAGAGTTTTCACAATTGGCAGGTTTTCAGGCAGGTGCAAATGATTATATCGTAAAGCTGATAAAACCAAAAATTTTAATTTCAAAAGTGAATGCTTTACTACAGCTAACTTCTCAGGTTTCCGACAATGCTAAACTGATTGAGGTGGGAGATTTAATTATCGACAAAGATAATTTCAGAGTTTCAAAAAGCGGACAGCAGTTTTTACTTCCCAAAAAAGAATTCGACTTGTTATATCTTCTAGCTTCGAATACAGAGAAAGTCTTCAAAAGAGAAGAAATTCTGGAGAAAGTTTGGGGAAATGATGTCATCGTTGGTGAAAGAACAATAGACGTTCATATCAGAAGATTAAGAGAGAAATTGGGTATTAATACCATACAGACTTTAAAAGGAATAGGTTACAAACTTATTGTTTAATTAAAAAAACTTATCTTTACTTATAACCCCTAAATTTTGTAAAATTGAAATTTTACAGACTCAGTTTCATCTCCTCTTGTCTTTTGACTTTGGTGATGCTTATTTTGGTCGTCATTTTTGATGCACTTAACGAGAAGTACGACAAGAACTCATTTTTTAGATTAGGATTTTTCTTATCGGTAGTTGTCATGTTTATTGTCAATTACATCGTTCTGGAATTGCTTTTCAGTTACTACGCAAAAAAACAGGTACGGAATATTTCCAAAATTTTACCGGAAGAAATCGTTTATGATAATCAGGAGAATATCACACTTAAGGAATTGGGTGAAAGATTTTCTGATTTTAATCAGCAGAAAGTCACCGAGATGGAAGTGATGAAAAAGATGGAAAGTTACCGTAAAGAATACATCGGGAATGTTTCTCACGAACTCAAAACTCCTCTTTTTTCAATTCAGGGATATGTAGAAACATTGAGTGAAGGAGGTATAGAAAATCTCAATATCAGAGACAAATATCTGGAAAGAATCGGTATTTCTGTCGAAAGACTGATTGCCATTGTTAATGATCTGGATATGATTAACAGGCTAGAATCCGGCGAGATTAATCTTACCATCTCAAAATTTGATGTCAATATTCTCATTAAAGAAATTTTTGATCTTCTTGATCTCGAAGCTGAAAAAAACAATACAATTTTACAATTACAGACTTTGCACAGCCAGATTTTTGTAGAAGCAGATAAACAAAAAATTTCTCAGGTTTTCATTAATCTTATTTCAAATGCTATTCATTACGCCAACAGACAGGAAGCAAAAGTAGTGGTGAAAACAAGTGTTTTAAAAAATAAGATTCTCATCGAAGTGATTGACAACGGAATGGGAATAAAAGAAGAGCTGCTTCCAAGAATCTTTGAGCGTTTTTATCGTGTAGAAACAAGTCGCAGCAGAAGGCAGGGTGGTTCTGGTTTAGGACTTGCTATTGTAAAACATATACTGGAAGCTCATAATGAAAACATTACGGTAGAAAGTGTGTATCTGGAAGGTACAAAGTTTAGTTTTATGCTTGAAAAGAGTAAATAAATCGCCGGAAATGTAAGGAAAAAAAAATTCTAAAAAATTATTAAATATTCTTTTCTAAAATCTCATTTATTATATATTTGCAACAGAAATTGATCAGTGATATTAAGGCAAAAATAGAAATTGGAATATTGATATGGTTTACAAAATCCGTGTAATTTTAGACACAAAAGAAGATATTTTCCGTGATGTTGAAATTAAAGGAAAACAGACACTCTGGAATCTTCATTTAGGAATCAAAAGTGCTTTCAACCTTAGTGGTGACGAGCTTTCTACTTTTAATCTCCTTGAAGAAGACGGCACCATTGTGAAGAGTGTTCCTCTGGAAGATATGAGTGATGAAGGTGATGGCGAAATTATGTCAGACGTTTACATCGATGAAGCATTTGAAAAAGCGGGTGACAAAGCACAGTTTCAGTATGGTTTGCTCGATTTGTGGGAGTTTTTCTGTGAATTGGTAGAAGTAAATCCCGAAACAAAAGGCGTTAATTATCCTATTACCGTCTACAGATTCGGAAATGCACCTCTGAAAGCACCAAGCAAAAGCGGAAGCGGAGCAGGTTCTAAGAACAAAAAATCTGCATTGCCTTTATTAGAAGATGATTTTGGTTTTGAAGATGATTTTGCAGGCGGCAGTACCTTTGTAGATGAAGATGACAGCTTTGATGATGATGAAGACGATGACTACAACGATGATGTTTTCGATAATGAAGATGACAGCGATGACGATAGAATATAGAATCTAAAAAAAATATAACCCTGAATTTTTAAGTTCAGGGTTTTTATTTGGGGTTAAATTTTAATTGATTTTTTCTTAGCTATATTTAATAGATTTCACAGGAGAAATTTTACTGATGAGATAGCTCGGAATAATTAAAGCCAGTCCGGAGATAAACAAAATACCTGCAGAAATAGAAAGTATGGCAACAGGATTCAAATCAACAGGAACAACACTTACGTAATAATTTTCCGGGTTTAATTTTATAATTCCGAAAAACTTCTGAATTAATAAAAGTCCCAATCCGATGGCGTTTCCGTAGATTAATCCAGGAACCATTATAATCAGTGTATAATTAATAAAAGTAGCTCTTATCTGTGCGTTCGTTGCACCCAGAGTTTTCAGTAAGCCAATTGAGTTGGTTCTTTCAATAATTAAAATAAGAAGAACCATGATGATGTTGATGATTACCACAATCAGCATGATAGATATGATTAACGCAATATTGACATCAAAAATACTGATCCAGTCATTGATCTGCGGAAATTTTTCAGTCGCTTTTTCAGCATAATTTTTATAACCGATCAGCTTTTCGACTTGTGGAAAATCTTTATCAATATCATTTACATTTTTAAAGAAAACATCGATTCCGCCGATGTCTTCAGGATTCATATCCAGAATTTTTCTTACGTGATTAATATCTCCAATGACAAACTGTTCGTCTATCATCTTGATATCTGTTTTGTAAATTCCAACAATCTGAAATTTTCTGTAAATCTGCTTTTGATCTTCTTTTGCAAACACCGTCACAATACTGTCGTTTACTTTAAGGTGAAGATCTTTTGCTATTTTTTCCGAAATGGTAACGCCATTATTGTATCCTTTTTCAGTAATTTGTGGTGTTTTTCCGGCTACAAGAAATTTCTTGAAACGAAGACTGTCAAAATCTTTCCCCACGCCTTTAAATATGATTCCCGCAAAGCTGTGTTCGTTCCGCATAATTCCGGTAATCGTTGCATATTTCTGTGTACTTTCCACATCATCAAGCTGTTTCAGTTTTGGGACATTCAGCCCTTCTTTATCCAGTATAGAAGTATTGTAAGATGAGTTGGAGCGGGTAGACTTTACGGTCACATGTCCGCTGAAATCTGCCAGTCTTTCTTTGATGGCTTTTTTAGAACCAAAACCGGTGGAAACGGTAATTAAAGAAACGATAATTCCCAAAGCAACAGAAAGTCTGCCGATGAAGATGATCACCCGTGATAGGTTATTTTTGTTATCTTTGGAAAACGCTATTTTTCTAGAGAAATATAAAGGAAATTTCAAGCTTATGAATTTAGATTTCAAAATTAAAACTTTACTTCTTATTTGCCTAATTTTTTTAGGAGTATTCAGCCCATATTATTCTCAGACTAAAGATCAGGATTGTTTCAAAACCGGTGCAGACAGACCGGAACTGTATTTACCATTATTGAAAGGTAAAACAATAGGCATTGTGACCAACCAGACCGGATTAATGAAGGATAAAACCCATGTTGTAGATTATCTGGTAAAAAACGGAGTCAAAATAAAGACAATTTTCGCTCCGGAACATGGTTTCCGAGGTGATGCAGATGCAGGAGAAAAAGTAAAAAACGGAGTAGACGTGAAAACCGGAATTCCTATTATTTCGCTTTACGGAGCTAATAAAAAACCAAAGCCGGAACAGCTGAAAGGTTTAGATATTGTTTTGTTTGATATTCAGGATGTTGGCGTTAGATTTTACACTTATATTTCTACCTTAACGTATTTAATGGAAGCCGGAGCTGAAAATAATGTAGAAATTTTGGTTTTAGACAGACCCAATCCGCATGACGGATATATTGACGGACCGGTTTTGAAGAAAAAGTGGGAAAGCTTTGTCGGGATGCACGAAGTTCCTGTAGTTTATGGTTTAACGATTGGTGAATACGGAAAAATGGTCAACGGAGAAAAATGGCTGAAAAACGGAGTTCAGGCAAAATATACACTTATTCCCATGCAAAAGTATCATAAGCAAAAAAGATATGCTATTTTAGATAAACCGTCTCCCAATTTGCCGAATGACAAATCGATCAATCTATATCCGAGTTTATGTTTTTTTGAGGGAACTCAGGTTTCTGCCGGGAGAGGAACAGATATTCCTTTTCAACTGTATGGTTCACCGTGGACGAAAGATTTGCCTTATCAGTTTACTCCAAAACCAAATTTTGGAGCTAAAGATCCTTTCCTGAATGGAAAACTTTGCTATGGCGAAAATCTTTCAAATTATTCTAAAGATTTAAGAGTATTGAATTTGGAATGGCTCATCAAAGCCTATAAAAATTATAAAAATCCTCAACAAAATTTCTTTCTTAAAAATCTCTTCTTCGATACTTTGGCAGGAAGTGATGATCTGAGAAAGCAAATTGTTGCTGGAAAATCTGAAGCTGAAATTAAAGCGTCTTGGAAACCTGATCTTGAAAAATTTTCGAAAATCAGAAGCAAATATGTGATTTATGAAGATTGATAAATCGAGAATATTAGTAATAACTTAGTTTTTAACGGGTTATTTGTCATTGACTTCGTCGAATCTGCGATTTCCGCATGAATCTAAATTACTTTATTTTCAATATGCTGAGTTTCCTACTGAATGACAAAATGACTGCTGATTTTAGCATTATATTATAAACAGACACTCATTAAAATTTATTAACAAAAAACAAATTTACAATCGATTATCACATGATTTAGTCAAAATTCTGAGGCGGGGTTTTGTCGTCTTTTCCTTTATTTAAAATAAAAAGTCCGATTGATAAACCAATGACACCAGCAAATGCCGTCATTAAAGCACGTTCCAGTTTATCAGCTTCCTGATTTCCCAAATAGTTCATAAGAAATAGAATCACAAAAGTGATAACTGAGATAATGATGTGGTTTCTTCCTAGTAATTTCATATTATTTTATTCTGTAAGAGATCATTACACCGCCACGATAAGGAATGATTTCACCGCTTCTGTTGTAACCATTTGCACTGTCATACCTTTCGCTTGTTCCGCGCACATATCCTTTATAAAAATCTTGTGAGCTCCCAAATCCTGCAAAAATATCCATATTCCAATTATCTGCAAGTCTGAACTGATAGCCTCCTTCAACTCCAAAAAGAAGAGAAAATCCTTTCTGATAAAGTTGAGAATTAATGTAAGGAGTAGGTAACCCTACTTGTGCGTCTACATAAGGTCTGTCATTCCAATAGTTGGGTTTTTGTACAATATATGTTCCTGCTGAAATATTGGCACCGATATGCCATCCTTTAAAAGCTTCTTTAAAGTAGTATCGTCCTTCAATCGTTCCCATATAAATCTGGGCTTCGTGTCCTGCGAAAGATTTCCATGGGGATACTAAAACATCTCCTTGTAACGTAAATTTATTATTAAGCTGATATTCTAATCCTGCATTGATTACACCGATAGGAATAAGCAGTGCATTACCTTTTAGATATAATTTTTTTTCAGATTTTGAATCGTTATCTAATTGGTTTTCCTGAGCATAAACGTTTATCACCGAAAATAAGCTTAATGCTGCAATAATAATTTTCTTTTTCAAAGTGTATGTGTTTTATTTAATTTTACTTAATAATTCAGTAGCGAGATTTGCATCTTTTCCTGATTTTTCTGCAATGCTTTTGGACAATTCTGCAAAGTTTTTTGCTAAATCTTTACTCCCCATATTGTAATAAAGTTTTGCTAAAATGTAAGTGTTTTCGGCTGTTTCGCCTCTCATTACAGATTTCTCTGCCCATTCTGCTGCTTTTTTAAGAGAAGATTTTGCAGAGATATTGTCGGAGAAAATCCATGCTGCTTTTAAAAGTTCGTTGGTGTCAAAAGAATCTGCATTTTTATAATAATCCAAAGCAGCTTTTTCATATTCATTATAATTTCCTATCTGCTCGTAATAACTTAGTTTTGTCTGATTAAGTTTTGCCAATGCAGTTTCTTTTCCTACCAAAGGTTCTGCAGTTTTCATGAAATAATCTTCATTTACCTTTTTATTTTTATCATCAATAGACTCCTGAACTACTTTAGATAAAACTAACTGATTATTAAATTCATTATAATTTTGTTCGGGTAAATATTTAATAATATCTGCTTTTTGAGAAATAAACGTTTTGTAGTTTGCGTCTTCAGTAGATTTTAAGAAGAACAATAAAAATCCTATATCTTCTTTTGTAAATTCGTCTGTTTTTTTTCTGTTGGCAAAATATCTTTCTGAAGCCTGTTTTGCAAATTCATAATCGCTGTTGGAATTCAGTTTCATAATGTTGATGAGGAAATCCCGATCTTTCTCACCTTTTGCAAAACGTTCTTTCAGAGAACTTTTTTTATTGTTGGGAGAATCAATATTCTGAGCCATTGCCAGAAAAACACCTTCTTCCATATAGCCATAATTTTGAGAAACCAATTCACCTTCGCCATTTAGAAATAAGTAGGTAGGATAGGAGCGAACGCCAAATTTCTGGGCAACTTCTCTTCCTTCCCCTTTCTCCATATCAATTCTTGCATTGATAAAATTTTTATTATAAAAGTCTCCGACAGATTTTTTTGTGAAAATATTCTTTTCCATCATTTTGCAGGGACCGCACCACGCTGCATAAGCATCAATAAAAACGAGCTTGTTCTCTTTTTTTGCTTTGGCAATGAGATCTTTGAAAGGAATATCCTGAAACTGAATTTCGTCTTGAGCAAAACTACATATAGCGATAAAAATAAATAATCCGGAGATAATCTTTTTCATTTTCAATTCAAATTTTTAATAAGCGAAGATACTTAATTTTGGATTTACACAATAATCATTACTTAAACAATCATTTTAATTATCCGAATTTATATTTGTTTTAGTATATCTTCAAGGCCTGTATCTTTTTCTAATCCCATTTTAGATTTTATTTTGCTTTTGTAAACGCGAACTGTACCGTCAGAAATTTTCTCCAGCATAGAGATTTCTTTTGCACTTAGATTTAATCTGAAATAAACACATAATTGTAATTCCTGAGCGCTAAGCTGCGGATACTTTTCTGAAAGTTTTTTTACAAAATTTTGGTTTTCTGATGTACTTTCTTCTACATAACTTGTATTTTTTTTGTCGATATGTACCAGATTATTGAGATCAAAATAAAGCTCTTTCAGTATATTTTCCGGATCATTGATATTAGATTTTCTGGCTTTTTTTATTTTTTCTAAAAATGCTTTTGCTGTTTCTTGCTTAAGATTGAGATTAAGATGAAGGTTTTTTATTTTCTCATCCTGAATTTTCACGTTTTGCTGCAAAATCAATTCGTTTTGTTCAGAAATTATTTTCTGTTGAGCGTTAATTTCGTTTTCAATTTTCCTTTTTTTAACAGTGGATATCACAAAATATATTAGAAATGAGATTATGACAATGCTGATGAGAATAATCCATAATGTCCTTACTTTCTGAGAGTGTATTTTGTAATCATATTTTTGGTTGATGCTATTGATGATCGTACTATTTAAAATCTCATTCAAATCGCCCATTATTTCTCTGTTATCGGCAATTATATCATCTTTTATTTTCAAAATTTCAAAATGATAAATCTTAGCTTCGCTATAGTTTCTGTTTTCAAAATAATAATTGAGAAGTGTTTCAGAAATTATCAATCGGGTATCAAAATCTGCCGGTTTTTTTTCCGAATCTTTTAAATAATTAATTATGGTACCAATCTGTTGCGTATTTTGAGTTGATTGATATATCTTATACAGGTTTTTGCAGATTCTTACAACCGCCTGCATTGTATCAGAGTTATTTTTATTCTCATTAAAAAGCTTTTCTGCTAATAATTGCGCTTCTTTTTTATTGCCATTTTTTAAATAAGCCTCTGTAAGGTTTTCATTAATATGTAAGAAAAAGAGATATTCTTCGTTGGTCAAAGTTTTTTTATTGGCAAGAATTTGTAAGGCTTTTTTAAATTCATTTATTGCGATGCTGTTTTTTTCCTATTTTTGATACACCAATCCAAAATTATTATGCATAGATGAAATATAAAGATAATCACTTGGTGAATAGAGGCGGAGAGCTTTTGTAAAATACTCGTTTGCTTTTTCATAATTTTTATCATTATAATAAAGTCGTCCTTTTATATGATAAAGATGAGGCAAAGATTTTGAATTTTTGATTTTCAGTTCGTTATCGATTGATAAATTGAGATAGTAAAAACTGAGCCTACTCGAGTAGTTTTCGAAATGTAATGCCATAGAGAAATTTACATCAGTAATAATAAGAGGATGTTTATTATTATTTGCTCTCCACAATTCTGTAAGTGTGACAAAATGATCTATTCTGTCTTTTTTACTCTGATCAAAAGTAAATAACAAAGCATACTTGTAAGAGATGAAGTAAAGACTGTCTTTTGTTTCATTAAATCTGTTTTTCTCAACATCTGCAATTTTCAGGAGTTGTTTTTTGTTATTGCTGTTGATCTCAATATTTCTTTTCAACTTTTGCAGATACTCTTCCTGTGAAAAGCATAATGTAAAAAAAAGGAAAATAAGAAAGGATAGATTTTTTCTCATTGATTGATTTGTTGATTACAAACATATACTATTAAAATTCTCTGTAAAAGATTATTAACAACTAGAAAATTTTAATGAGTTGATAATTAAATTGTTATTTATATTAAAATTAACAATTTTTTTCAGATTTACTTATTTCTATTAACATTTTTTAATGGGATAATTTCTTTTTACGCATCAGTTAACTTCTACTTTCGCAAAAATATCAGAACAAAATGAGATCTGATAATTATAGATTCTAGAAACAAAATGATGAAGATTTGGTTCACTTTTTTTATACTTTTTTCTTGCGGATGTCTCATACATTCGCAAGATGTAAGTATTTCCATTGTTACCATTGGCAATGCTGAAGTTATTGAATATTCTGAAAACGTCAATAAAGCTACTGCTGAATCTTATGTTTCTGATTCGAAAAAAACAAATATTACAAAATGCAATAAGCTAAAGCTAAAAAATCATACTAAAATAAATTTAAAATACAGCAGAAAAGAAATTCCGGGAAAAAACGAAACGCCCAGATTAGTATACAAAAACTCGAGTAGTGATACATTTTTTTTAAACTCTTTCGGACAAAAACTTTCTGCTGTTTTATCTTTCAATAGTCATATTGATCTTAAAGAATATTTCGATTATCGCATAAGGTATATATTATATTATCCAAATTTTATAGTCAAACAAAATACCTATTACTATCTTTTTTCTAAAGATACAGGAAAGCTATATCAGTTTTTCAATAAACCACCACCATATTTTTCTTAATCCGATCATATTAGGTACAAACGTATTCTAGAAGCACAAACTACAAAGAAAAAAACATTCTTGCTGGATTCTTAATGAAACTGGTTTATCTATAAACACAAATACCACAAACTTTTGAACAGGCTTTATAAAGCATTGTTTGATTTACCAGACTTTGCTGTTTTCACAGTTCTTCAGGTGGTTTGTAGGTATAGTTAAAAATTTATAAAATGAACAAAATAAAACTACTTTTAGTATTCTTTCTATCCGTCTTAGGAAGTATGCTACATTCTCAAACAAATTTAGCTTTGGGGAAAACAGTAACTTCATCGGCTGGTGGAAGCTCACTGTCCAATCTCGTAGATGGCAATTTTAATACAGCTGCAATTACAGGCAATGCGGCTGTACCTCCCAATGCAGAATATTTTCTGGTCGATTTGGGAGCAGACTATATTATTGACAACGTAACGCTAGGTTCAGTAACGCCAGATAATGGGCGCTCCAGAAGATTTATGCTAATTACCTATCCCAGTACAGTTGGCGGTAATTTAGGATTTGATCCTAACACTTATGTTGCGGCTAATAATACCTGTTATTTATACAACAGATTAATATATACAGATCCTGCAGGTTTTGTTGATTCCAACACAGTATTGGGAGGAGGTTCTGTTCCGGCTGTAGACAATTCTAAGAGAGGACCGGTTTTTCCGGGCGGGCAGATCAATATGCACGTTGGGAAGCACAAAGCTAGGTATGTGCTGATTCTCAATTTACAGGATGATAACCTCGAATTTACCGAATTGCAGGTATTTGCCTCTGCTACACCAGCGGTAAGAAACTTTGTAAATGGCGGTTTTGAACTCGACGGTGCTGGGATGCCAAGAGAAGGTGATGTAAGAGGATGGAGTACTACGGAAGCTGCAGCAATGCCGGGCGGAAGAACACCGGTAATTCCTACACAAGGTAGTTTAATTGAATATTGGAGTGATGGACAAACCAGTGCAGGTATTCCTGTTCTTTCATCTCAAGGTAGCTTCTGGGTAGAACTGAATGCCTATACCAATGGGATGCTTGAGCAAGAACCTATTTGCGTATTGCCAGGTGAAACCTTCACATGGTCTTTTTTGCATCGTGGTAGAGATGGAGTAGATACGATGGGGTTAAGAATAGATGATCAAGACGTAGCTGAGTTTTCAGACAATAATGTACAAGGGGGAACCCATTCTTTTGTTTTAACAGGGAGTAGCACCATAAATACCGGATTAACAAAAAGTGCAACCGATGTAAGAGGATGGACAAGATATACAGGAACATGGAACAATACTTCAGGGGTTGCAAAAACTGTATTTTTTAGTTACTATGCAAAAAGTACTGCTTCTGGTGGATTGGGTGGAGGTAACTTTATTGATGATGTTTCAATAACCTCTCTCAACAGCATTGCCAATTTATCAACCGCATCCAGCAGTGGTCTGGAAACGATACCCAATGCTAATCTTCCAAAATTAACCATCAACGGTAATGTACCTACAGCACAGACTATTCAGATTAATATAACAGGCGGAACCGCTACCAGAGGAGTGGATTACACTACAACACCAGCCACAGGCTTAATTACAGTAACAATACCCGCCGGTAATTATGATGGAACAGATGCTACTGCAATCAGTTTAGCACCATACATTCAGATTAATCAGGATAATATTGCAGAGCCTAACGGTGAAACCATAGAGTTTTCTATCCAGAATTCAACAGGAAATGTATTAATTGCGCCGGCTTCAGGGTGTTTTACCAGAATTGTATCTGCAACTTACACGATTATTGATCCTGTAGCTGATCTGTCTATTGTAAAAACTGTTAATAATGCTACTCCGAATAGTGGTAGTCCAATAACATTCAGTATTGTGGTAACCAATAACGGTCCAGATAACGCTACAGGAGTTACTGTTACAGATTTATTGCCAAGCGGTTACACTTACCAGAGTTTCACTGCAACAACAGGTTCTTATGCTACGGCAACAGGGGTTTGGACTGTTGGAAATCTGGCTAATGGATCATCACAGACATTAACGATTACTGCCTTGGCAAATTCTACGGGAACATATCTTAATTCAGCAACTGTTAGTGGAAATGTATCAGATCCTGTTTCTACTAACAATACATCCACAGCTACTACCACACCTGTAATCCAAAACGAGTGTATGGGAAGTACAGCCACCAAACTAAACTTATCGGGAGGAGTATTGATCTCAGGAACAGCAAATACCGTGGGTGCTAAATATAAATACAGCAACGTTATCGCGGGTACTGGTGTAACTCAGCAGGCAGATATCGTATTTGAACTGACAGCTTTAGACTTTGGATCATCTCTATTACAATCAAATTACAATTTTGTTTTTGATGCACCTCAATCTACCGCAGGTATCGAAAATAATTTCCAGCCAAGCTTTGTGAGAAGTACTTCTGGGTTAATAAACAATATTCCTACCGGAACTTATCATCAATCTTCTACCTGGAAAGCTTCCGTTTATAAAGCAGGAACAACCACACCTTATAATGTTCCAACTATTATTCAGGTTATTGATAATGATGGTTCCACATCTACTACAATAGATGTTTTTGAAAGTGTAGAGTTTTTGTCTCCACTTCCGGCACAAATCATAACGAGTACACCAACCACACAGGTCAAGACTGGTAATGTTGTAAAATCTAATGGAACTCCGCAAGCAGGAATTGGGGTAGATCCACAGTATTCTGCTTATGGAAATTACGGTTATGCCAACGAGTTTAGTTTCAAACTGGAGAATGAAATTGTAATTAAAGGTTCACCTTCTATTAATTCCAACCTTGCTAATCGTTTTGCGTCGGTTAATTTTGGTTGTGATTTTTCAGGAACAAATAATTTTACAAAGCAGATTGTTAGCGGAACAGTTTACACCGATACAGATGGCGGAATACCAAGTGGTATACCTTACATCAACGGAAATGTTTATGCCAATCTGGTAGATCCGAACGGAAATATCGCAGCTTCTCAATTGGTAAGCATCGGTAACGGAACCTATTCATTTCCTAATATCATTGCAGGAACATATACTGTTATGCTTACCAATGCTATACAAACTGTAGGGACAGTTGCACCTGCAAGTTCATCATTACCACCAAATTATGTTAACGTAACTTCTACAGATTCAACGCCAATAGATGGTATTACGACTGTCACAGTAGCTGCTGCGGATATTACAGGAGTTAATTTTGGGATAAATTTAGCGGTTTGCTACGAAACTCCGACTAACTTAACATCTTCCGTACCTGTAAAACACGGTATTACCGTCTTAGGAAGAGCAGGAGCAGACAACGGAAACTGGCCAATGCTTAGAAATTCGGCTTATACAGCTTTAGAAGGAAAGACCAAAGGTTTCGTGGTTACCAGAAATTCAAGTCCAGAAACGACGATTACCAATCCTGTAGTCGGGATGATGGTTTTTGATACGAACGAAGGTGCTACAGGCTGTCTGAAAATCTACACAGGATCTGCGGTGGGAGAAGGCTGGAAATGTTTCAGTACCCAAACCTGCCCATAGAAAATAATTCAGCAATTGGATATTAGATTGTGATCATTTATCCAATTGCTTTTTATAAAATTTTAAACACTTTAAAATTTATTACAATGAAAAAATTAATTATAATCATCATATCATCCGCATCAGCCATGATGTTTTCACAGGTAAGAATCGGCGATAAAACCATTATGGCAAATCCTGATATAAGCAGTGCTTCGGTATTGCTTGAGTTTGGAGATACTAAAAACAAGGGAATTATTTTACCTTATGTAGAGACCGTTCCGGCAGAAGGATCTGCACAGGCAAAAGGCGGGACACTTATTTTCGATGTATCTGCCAATGCACAGTATAAAGTAAAAGTAAAAAACGAAAATACAGGCTGGACGGATCTTAGCGTACAATCTGGTTACAACACTGCCGTAGAAACGGCGGTAAAAACTCCACAAGCTGCTCCTTTAAGTGATAAAGCGAATGCCAAAGCAATCATAGGATCAGATACTTCTGCGTCGGATGGAGTTTTGGTTTTAGAATCAGCAACCAAGGCAATGGTTTTACCGATTGTAGAAAATTACAATGCGATTTTAAATCCTTCACCGGGAATGATGGCATTTTTGAAGGGAGCAACCACCAACAAACATCGTCTCATTGTTTTCAACGGACAAAAGTGGACGTTCTGGAAACCTTAAATAAATTCATAAACTGCTTAAGATTTAAGTTAAGCAGTTTATATTTTAAATTATACCTTTTTTAATGCTTGATCAATATAAATATCTGATTGGGAAAAACAAAAAAGAAGTTGTTTCCAGCTTAGGACAGGAATTCAATTTTTATCCTGCAAATATCTGGACTTATGAAATTCATAAAACCTGGTGGGGAAAAGAAGTGATATTATATTTAGATTTTCAAAACGATGTGGTCTTCAATCTAAAAGTCAAAATTAGCTACTGGAAATTTTAATTTAAAATCAGAAAATTCCAAATGATAAAGCAATCCAAATATTTAAATATACATATATAGTATAACACTTTTTATTTCTTAAATACAGAATCTCTCTTTAGAAAATAATTCGGCAATTGGGTATTTTATCCAATTGCTTTTATATTTGTATCATATTTTAATCTTAATACTTTTTAAGTTTAAATTAAACAGACATTATTCCTTTACGAACTCAGTATTAATTTTTAGTTCAGATATTTTTGAATATACTGTCTCGAATCAATATAAAATCCTTGAATAAAGATTTAGCGATCTGTAAAAGAGATTTGTTTTAAATTAATAATATTTTAATTTATTAAATTTTTGTTTTAAAAACAATTTAAACTATTTTTGTGCTCTACCTGATCACAAATTATTTTAATTGGTGCGGTTGTTTTTCAGTAAAATAATTTTTCTGTAAAGCAGCTTATCCATTTTATAAATAAGAATCATAAGAATTACATTACAGTAATTGTAATTTTAGATTATTATTTCATTTTTTACTAAGGTATTTGTAATAATGTTATCCCAATTTCATTATTATTCTTTTCCAAATTTTATTTGAAAGATAAAGCCTCATTATTTCTGCAATTTATTTTACTATATATTAAAACACAAAAAATGAATTTTATCTTTAAACTTAAGATTATTATTTTAATAATAATTTTTTCCGGTAATCTGAATTCTCAGACAACCAATTCTGAGTTTGATTCATTAATCATTTTGCAACCCAACAAAATGATGGATCAGAATATTTCTCGTCAGGAAATCATTAACTGGAACATGAAAATGCTTGAAAAAGCAAAGAAAAATAATTATAAAAAAGGGATTATATGGGCAAAAGCTAATATATGTGGACAATATCACAATTTAGCAAAACCAGATCTAAGCCTTAAATATATTAATGAAGCCAAAATTTTAGCAGATGATATTTCTGCCGATAACGAAACATATGCTAAGGTATATTTTGAATTTTCACGAACGTATTACACATTAGGATTGTTTGATTTAAGTTTAAAATATAATTCTAGAGGAATGTATTACGGAAAAAAAATTGAGGATAGCAAGTATAAAAAAGATTTTTTAGGTAAAGTATATAATGTTCGTGCATTAAATTTGATTCAGACTAAGAGTGATTCTGTATTATATTACCTACACAGATATGCAAAAACATCGCAGTCACTCAGAAGTTATGCAGATTTAGGCAATTATTATATTAACATACATCAGAATTTAGATTCTGCAAAAATTTACCTCAATAAAGCAGAAACAATTTATTTTAAAAATAAACGGGTAAATAATTACACTTTATCTGTTTTATATTACTATTTTGGTTGCCTCTATTCTAAAGAAAATAAAAATGCAGAAGCCATTAAATATTTAGAAAAATCATTATTATACGCTTCCAGTGGAAAAAACAGACAACATCTTTTGGGTTTATACAATCTTTTGGCTGTAACATACAGAAAAATAGGAGATATTGATAAAGAGAAAAACATATTAGAAGAATATAAAAAATTCAATGAATCTTATAAAGATGCTCAGGCGAAAAGTGTACAAATTACCATAGAAAACCTTGAAAAAGAATTAACTAAGAAAGAAAATAAACCTACAAGTAACATTCTTATTTATTTTTTATTTTTAGCTTTATTACTAGGTTTAGCATCTGTTTTTTATTTTATTAGAAATAAAAAAGTGGCAATTTCTGAAGAAAATATAGTTTTAGAAGATCAAACAGAATCTATTGATGCCAATATAAAACCAATAGTCACTTTGGATGATCTCTACGAATCTGCCAAAACCAGAGATCCTAATTTTTATACTAAATTTCAAAATCTTTATCCTGATTTTTTTAAAAATATATCAGAGATTAATTCTGAAATTCAAAAAAATGAACTGCATCTTCTAGCCTACATTTATTTGAATTTTGAAACAAAAGAAATCGCCGACATTCTTTTTTTATCGCCCAAAACAATACAGAATAAGAAGCATAATATCAGAAAAAAACTCAATATACAGTCTTCTGAAGACTTATATATCTGGTTAAAATCATTTTATCAATAATCATTTCTAAAGTTATAATTATTAATTCATGTTTATAAGTGTTTGAATTTCAATAGGTTTTATTGTCGGGTAGATTGAGGGTATCTGTATTTTTTGTTTTGCACTAAGATTTAATTTTCTTTGTAGCAGAAAACACAGATGAACAACAATAAAAAAAATAATTTGACCAGAAAGAATTATGTCCGTCAATTGCGGATATTGGTTTTTTTTGGTTTTTTATTTTTTTCTAATGCATTTTCTCAGCAGGTTAAAAGTGACTCACTCATTCATAAAAAGCAGAATACATCCCATTTTTCAAAGTCAGAAATTATTGTCACAAATGGAGCCTTAATTTATGATCCAAGTGATAAATTAAATGCTTCTGATAATCAATTAAAAGAATCCAAACCAGTTATTTACGTTACAGAAGGTTCTTTTGTTTATGCGCCGAAAAACAGTATAGACGTTTCTATTGTTAAAGTTGTATCTCATACGCAAAAGGAATCTGCAACAAAGGTTCTTGTTAAAAAAATAAATTTACAGCATCATAAAACGGCGGTAGATAATAAGGTTAAGCTCCCTTTAGAGAACAAAGACACATACAGATCTTCATCTGATGATTCTAATTTTATTGTTGGTAATATTGCGAAAACTATCGGCATATTCTACAATGCAGTTTCAAAAAGCAAAAAGGCTATTCAATTTTCCACAGAATATCCTATTTTTAATAACTTCAGCGAAAGATTAAAAACAAACTCTCAATACAGTTTTTCTCTGTATACTTTCCAAAATTGTGAATGCTATTTCACAAGACCCCCTCCTCATTTTTCTTAAGAAATCAAATCGTTAACTGAAAAAAATTTCAACACTTTAAAAGTGTTGGGGAGGTTTTGTATTGCCATATATCAAAATCTCCAGCTAATTATTAAAACTTAGAATTATGAGAAAAAATATCACTTTATTGTTGTTTTCATGCGCATCAATTTGTACCTATTCTCAAACAGGAAGAGTGGGGATTAATACAGAAAACCCACAAAACACTTTCCATATTGATGGTAACAAAGATAATCCTGCAACAGGAACACCAACTGCTTTACAACAAGTGAATGATGTTATTGTTACAAATGCAGGACAAATCGGTATAGGAACAACAACTCCCTCACAAAACCTTGATGTTGCAATAGGAAATGCACGAGTTAGAAATATTAATACTAACATTGGTGATGCTATAACAGATAAAATAGTAGTAGCTGATGAAAATGGAGTATTGAAAACAATACCAAAACAAAATTCATTAATTTTTGGAGGTGATCTGTGTCGGATGCAGTGACATCATCTACCTTAACAAGACCAGCATTAAATTCAACTCCTACATTATCTAATTTAAGAACTGTAAACTTTACAGTAGATTACACTTCATTAGTAACTTTAGATTATACAATATCTTATAATATTCCTAATATAAATGATTTGTCTGACGGTTTCGTAAGATCTTTATCTTCTGGATTTACTTTTTCTTCTTCTGCAACACCTTCGGTTCCGACAGGTACAATTTTCGCAGCTAATTCTACACCGATTACAACTTCAAGCTCTACAGGTAATCTTCCTGGGTTTTATTATTTATCGGGCTCACAAACTTTGAGGTTAAATCCAGGTTCATATCAATTAAACTTATTTGGATCTATTCGTAATTCAGGGGTTAGTTCTGTCCCTTTTAGTGTAGAATTCGGTTCAGCAGCAACTGACTTTATTACAATAACAGCTAAAGCCATACAATAAATTTGAGTTACTAAAACAATAATATCAAGCAAATGAAAAAAAATATTTTAATTCTATCCGTAATACTTCCAGGAATGATATTCTCACAAACAGGAAGAGTGGGTATAAATACTGAAAACCCACAAAATACCTTCCATATTGATGGTAATAAAGACAATCCTTCAACTGGAGTTCCAACTATACTGCAACAGGCAAACGATGTTATTTTTACAAATACAGGACAAGTCGGTATAGGGACAACAACGCCCTCACAAAACCTTGATGTTGCAACGGGAAACGTACGAGTGAGAACGATAAATACTAATTTGGGTAATGGAACTACTGACAAAAGAGTTGTTGCTGATGCAAACGGTGTTTTAAAAACTATTGACAATGATGATTATAATTTTTTCCATACCAGATTATCAGGTAATCAAACACTTTCTTCGGATGCTTTAACTAATACAGTGCTATTTGGCACTCCTATAGCTACCTCACCATTTTACAGTTACAATACATCAACTGGTGTTCTTACTTTTAATAGTGAAGGTTTGTATTTTGTTACTTATCAGGGAGGTTTCACAGATTTTGCAGCAGGAAGCCATTTATTATTAGGTATTATAAATGTAGCAACAGGTCAATATATAGGAAGAGGGAGTAGCTGGTCGGCTTTGGCCAGATCAGGAACTGTGGGACAGATTTCCAATTATACTACAATGATTAATGTTCCCAATTCAGGGTATCAGGTTCGTTTTATGGCTTTTGCCGGAACTTCAGGAAGTGCTGTTTTATTAGGTAATGAAAGCGGAGCATCAGGTTCTGGGAATGTTACAAATTTAACAATTCAAAAAACGAGATAATTATTAAAATAAATTTATTGCTATCCCTGTTACTTCAGGGATAGTATTTTCAAAAGAAAAAAAATATACCAATACCAAAAGTAATTGATATAGTATAACCTAAAAGATTTTTTACTAATTGATATTTTAAAAACAAAAACAATATAATATATGCCTTTAGAGAATTAAAGGAAAAAACACACAATACAAACTAATGAAAAAAACAATTCTATCATTATCCTTAATGATAACTACAATATTGTATTCCCAAATAGGAATCAATGAAGTAAATCCTTCAGCAACTTTAGATATTAAATCTAAAGGAAATACAAATTCAACCAAAGCTTTGGAAATTAATAATTCTGATGCCAAAGAATTGGTGACGGTATTAGATAATGGCAATGTAGGAATAAATGTTCCGGCACCAACAGCAAAACTGCATACCGATGGAGGAGTACGTTATGAAAATTTGCCACAGATAAGCACAGGTATTACTCCTATTGCAATAGATGCCAATGGCTATGTAGGAACTTATATACCGTCAGTATTGTACTCTTACCTTACGATTGATAACACACAGACTATTAGCAGTTTTCCATTAGCGAGTAATACTGCATTTACTACATTACCTTTTATTGCAACAGGAATTCTGAATAACCCCTTAGGCGTTTCTTTAGGAACAGATGCAAGTTCTACGCTTACCAGAACCAGTGGAACTAATGTTTCGGGAGTAAGTGTACGTTATATTACGATTCCAATTCCTGGTGTTTATAAAATTAATTTAAATTATTATACCTCGTGTACTGGAGATAGAACGGGTAGTTCTGGAGGACTAAACCTCTTGGGAATAGGGACGGGAATTTACAAAGCCAATTCAGGAAGTACAAACTACTCAGAACTTACCACTATCCGTTACAATGCGCTGCCGAGAAGAACTGATGTGGGAGCTTTGGCGACAGGATATTACAATTATCCATTTGCTCACAATATTTTTTCAATCGTAGAAACTACTACAGCTAATGAGAAAGTAGCATTTTTTGTGAATTGGGGAACCGGTGATCAGTACACGGGTAATTCCTGTACTTTTCCTACACCTGCAGGTTTGGATAAGAGAGTAACGTTAATTATTTCAAAACTGTAAAAATGAGAAATTTAAGTTTAATATTTTCTCTGTTGATTTACTGTTTTGTATTCTCACAAAATGATAAAGTAGGAATCAATACAGAGACTCCGTCTGCAATGTTGGATATTCTTACAAAAGGAAATACTGATGCTACGAAAGCTTTAGAGATTCATAATTCTTCTAATACAGAACTTTTAAAAGTAACCAATGACGGAAAAGTTGGAATTAATATAGGTACAAATACTCCAGCTGGAGTGCTTCATATTAATTCTGAAGGAATAAAAAATATAAGACACCAGAATTTACCGGTACTTAATGCTACAGATTTTACTCCTCCTTTTAATAATTTAGGACTTACATCTACAGGAAATGCTGTATCTATACCGTCTACTGTAAAATATCTTTACTATCAGAATGGAAATATATTTCCTGCAACCTATGATTCCACAAATAATACAGGCGGGTTTTCATTATCAAATACCAATCAATACATTAACTTACCCATACGGAATGATGTAGGTTTAAAAGGTAATACCATCGGGATAACTTTTGGTACAGATGCAACTGCAACTGTAAACAGTCAAACCGTAAATAATGTACAGTATATTACAATTCCGGAACCTGGTGTTTATTTATTCGAATTTTACGGGACAGCAAGATGTAACAGATTCAATAATACCCAAACTTACACATTCAATGGTCAAATAGAAGTAAACACCATTTTTGCCTCAGCAAGCGGAACGACTTATACTACGGATACTATTTTCAGAGGCAGACTAGATGGGATGAGGAATGATAGTGGCAGTACTTTCAACACATCATACAGTTTAGCAAATCCACAAACACTTACGGTTGCTTATCAAACAACACAGGCTAATCAAAAAGTAGCTTTATTTTTTAATTACGCAGGTGGTGATAATGACTTCAGTAGAGACGAGTGTCTATTCAATATTCCTGCCGGTGCAAACTTCAGTTACTATTTTATAATATCTAAATTATAAAAATTACCTATTAATTTATTTAAATAAAATTCTACTATTCTAAAATTCAATTAAAACAAAAACTAAAAAAATAGTTCTTTAACGAAAAATACAAAAAAATGAAAAACAAAATTTTTATACTTATTTTAAGTATAATGAGCATTATGCATTATGCTCAGTGTGTACCATCCGCAACCAATCCTGATTCAGATGGTGACGGTATTGCAGATGTCTGCGATTATGATGATGATAATGACGGGATTTTAGATACCGTAGAATGTCCTACTGTAAATAACAAGCCTCTTTTCCACCTTTTTGACTATACACCTTCAAATTTAGCTGATCCATTATGGCTCTACAAGCAGACAAATGGTATTGCTTCAGCATATGTTTGTGCGAGCGGTACAGGTTGTAGCACAGCACCAAATGGGCAACCTTACGCAAATGTAAATGTAACAGGAACCGTTGATAATTTAGCGTATGATGATGGTAAATATTACACCATAAATTCCGCAGGTAATTTACTTTATTCTGCAAACATCATAACAGGAAATTTCATCAATCTCGGGAATGCAAACATAGGGAGTGGATACAAAAATTTGGGTTATGATAATGGTGTATTTTACCATTGGAAGAGAATTGGTTCTACCAATAATATAGAACTATTTAGTACGACCAATCCTGTATCTGTTCCATGGACTTCCTTAGGTACTATCGTAGGAGGTACTTACACTTTCGGAAGCGGAGGCTTCAATTATTTATTGAAAGATATTGCTGTTAATGACGGTATTTTCTACTTTTTGTACGATGGTACTGATGTCCCTACTGACGAGTCATACAGTAGTGTTCGCTCTATAGTTTATTCAAACAATTCTCCTACGACTGCTGCTTCCAGTTGGCAAAATCTAGGTTCTGCCAATTTTGGTGTAGATGTTTACAATATTGCGTATGGTTCTGAAGATGTATTAACATTATGCGATACCGATGATGATGGTATTCCAAATCATTTAGACTTAGATTCAGATAATGATGGTTGTCCGGATGCAATCGAAGGAGGCGCAAGTTTCACCTCTGCCAATCTTGTCAATTCTTCAATGCCGGGAGGTAATACTGGTGCTTCAAGCGGCACATTCAATCAGCCGATTACTCAAAATTTAGGAAATACTGTCAATACAGTATCTTCTTCAACACGTTATGGTGTACCTACTATTGCGGTTTCCGGACAGACTTTAGGAACTTCGCAAACTGCGAATCCGGTTTTAACAGCAGGAACAGCAGGAAATAATCAAACCATAGCAACAGGAAGCACACCAACTGCGCTATCATTAAGTGGTTCTACAGGAAGTATTCAGTGGCAGGTTTCTACGGATAATACAACATTTAACAATATCTCAGGAGCGACCAATACATCTTATGCTCCGGGAGCTTTGACTGCGACCAGATATTACCGAGCAACTGTAACAAGCGCAGGTGGATGTACTGCGATAAGCAATACTGTAACAATAAATGTGGTTCCACCGTATGATTGTACTGGCAAAATTTATAGTTTAAGTTCGGTCACGGGAGAAATAAGAGTATTTAACAATCCAAATTCGTCAGGTGCTTTAGGTGCTGTAATGAATACAACACCTCACCCAACTGCAATTTCTTCAGCTCCCAATGGACCGAATGCTTTGGGGTACAGCAATGCTACACGCAAATTTTATTATGTTCTGAATCAAAATAACGGATCTGGAAATACTTTTGTAAGCTATGATCCTATTACGAATATTTATCAAACTTTAGCGGGAACTACTGGTTACATTTATAGAGGTACAGTAACGAATGACGGTTTGGGATATTATGGTTTGACTTCTTCTAACGAATTAAAATATTATAATATTGCCACCAATACTTGGACTAGCATTACAGACTATTATGTAGATCAAAACGGGAATGATCTTTTTACAATTCTCAATACCTATAGCGGTGGTGACATTGCAATTGATGGAAATGGAGATTTGTGGATTTTGGCGGGAACAAACAGTTCACCTACTACATTTCTTTTCAGAGCAAAAGGTCCATTACCTAAAACAGATCTTGGAGCAGTTCCTATGGTATTAGAACAGATTGCACAACAGAATATTGGTGCAGGATCTAGTGGAATTGCATTTAATTCTGTTGGAGAATTATTCATCACCAATAGTGCTAATTTGTATAAAATGAATAATAATTTTACCATTTCTTTGATAGGTAATTTATCTCCTTCCAATGGTGGTGGAGATTTAGCAAGTTGTGCATTTCCTTTAAATCCTTATTCGATTTCAGATTTTGGAGATGCTCCGGATAGTTATGGTACATTATTAACTTCCAATGGTCCTCGTCATACAGCATTACAATACAATGCTACCAACAATACTTCAACATTGATGATTGGCTCTACTGTAGATTTAGAAAACGATGGATTTCCCAATGGAAATTCTGATGGAGATGACAATAATAATCTAAATGATGAAAACAGCGTTACAATGCCTGTTCTCAACAGTACTGCTACATCGTATTCTGTAAATGTTCCTTTGGTAAACACTACAGGTGCAACAGGAACATTAAGAGGATGGATAGACTTTAATAAGAATGGAGTTTTTGAAGCTTCAGAAGCTACATCTGTATCGGTTCCGAATGGTTCTACAACAGCAACTCTTTCTTGGACTGGATTATCCGGACTTTCAGGTGGTGATACATATTATCGATTGAGAATAGCTAAAAATAATTCAGATATTGCTCAGCCTACCGGTTTAGCAAGCGGAGGTGAAGTAGAAGATGGAAAAATTAGCATTTCGGGACCTGCAGTGTGCTACAGAGATCCCATAAATAACGGAACAGGAAGCGAAACAAAAATGGGTATTACCTTATTAAAAAGAGCAGGAAGTAATGATCCGGATAATTGGCCAATGGTAAGAAAATCAGGACATATCGCCTTAGAATCCAACACACAAGGTTTTGTAGTGACGAGAATGGCAAAAGCAGATTTAGGAAACATTACTAACCCACAGGAAGGAATGATGGTGTATGACACAACGGATAAATGTTTGAAAATATATTCCGATAATGCTTGGAAATGTTTCAGCACACCTGCTTGTCCATAATCAGAATTAAAATTATGAAAGTGTACGCTGGATTAATAATCTTAGTGATCAGTTTTAATTTAATTAATGTTTAATATTCAAAAATAATTTAATCAAATGAAAAAAATATATTCAACAATTTGTCTGGTCATAGCATCTTTTTGCTTTTCTCAGATAATCATAGGTGACAATATAGGAACAGCCAGTAATAAAACCTCTGTTTTACTAGAATTTGCCAGTCAGAACAAAGGAATTATACTTCCTTACAACCGAACGTTGCCTTCCGGTTCTGGTTTGGTGGAAGGAACTATTCTCTTAGACGCTACAGATCCTCTTAACGCTACAGTAAAATATTATAATGGGACTTGGCAAGATTTAAGCAGTGGTAACGGTGCAAATGTAGGTTCTTACTTATCAATACAACCTTCTACTGTTGTAGAAGATACAACCAAAGGTGCAATTATAGGCGCTCCTACTTCTTCAGCAAACGGCGTTTTAATTTTAGAGTCAGCGACAAAAGCTATGGTTTTACCAATGGTACAAACTACAGATGCTATTCCTGATCCTGCTCCGGGAATGATAGTTTACATCAATAATCCGGGTGGAAAACGATTAGCCGTATTTAATGGTTCCAAATGGACTTTTTGGATGCCTTCATAATTTATTATTCAGAAAGAAAAGCGGTAATTTTTACCGCTTTTTTTTATTTGTTTATCTCAATTTCTCACAATAGATTTAAATTAGCTTAGCGGATTTAGTAATCTGTGATTTTACATCGAAAACTTTGAGATAAGATTCATGTGAAAGATAAAGGGCAACCGATTTTATTCGTATTAATATCAAGCAGTTCAGTTATTATAATTTCTATTCTACTTATTAATATTTACAGGATATATTTAAAAATTAATGAAGAACTCTTACATAATTGAAATCTTTTTTCACTTCTTGAGATTGATATGATATTATTCATTACTTATTAAATTTAATATTTCCGTAACACTTTTTGGGTGTTTTTTAATATTAATTTAACCTCAGGAATCACTTTTTTCTAACATTTTTTCTGTTTTTCAAGGTGTTTTTTTAATGATATAATTAATGAGTTTGTTTTTAAGTAATTGATTTTCATTTGTTTAATTGCTTGCTGTTGTATGTATATTGAATGTATATATAGGTAATTATCATTCATTCCATACACGATGTTATATTTAGAACATATTAATTCAAATGTTTATTTATAACACTTTGGTATGAAAAGAAAAATATCTTTTTTAATGGTTGTTCTGCTTTCCGCTCAGGTTTTCGGGCAGGTGAAAATTGCAGATAATAGCGAAGGTCAGAAACTTACAGTTAACGGAAAACCTTTGATGATTAACGGGATGAATTGGGACTATTATCCTGTAGGAACCAATTACAATTATTCCTTATGGACACAATCAGACGAGTTCATCACCTCGGCGCTCGATAGCGAGATGTCTTTGCTGAAAAATATGGGTGTAAATTCAATTCGTGTTTATGTAGGAATTCCAAAAAAATGGATTACTTATATCTACGAAAAGTATGGTATTTATACAATGCTTAATCATTCTTTCGGAAGATACGGTTTGAATGTTAAAGGAAAGTGGATTGCCAATACAGATTATGCAGATCCTGCAACTCGTGAGCTTTTACTGAAAGAAGTGAGAGATCTGGCTACACAATATAAAGATACACCTGGACTTCTTTTATTCCTTTTAGGAAACGAAAACAATTATGGTTTATTCTGGGAAGGTGCAGAAACAGAAGATGTTCCTATGGAAGACAGGAAATCTACCCAAAAAGCAATACCGATGTATCAACTGTTTAATGAGGCTGCTAAAGAAATGAAGGCAATCTCTACAGATCGTCCTATTGCATTATGTAACGGAGATTTACTTTTCTTAGATATTATTGCAAAAGAATGTAAGGATATCGATATTTTTGGTACTAATGTCTATCGTGGAGTTTCTTTCGGAGATCTTTTCCAAAGGGTGAAAAACGAGTACGGAAAACCGGTAATGTTCACAGAATTCGGAGCCGATGCTTTCAACGAATTATCACAAAAGGAAGATCAGGATGCACAATCCAATTATTTAATAGGAAACTGGCAAGACATTTATGAGAATGCTGCCGGAATGGGAAAAGCGGGGAACTCCATCGGAGGATACACTTTTCAGTTCAGCGACGGATGGTGGAAGTATAAGCAAACCGAAAACCTTGATGTACATGATACCAATGCTTCTTGGAGTAACGGAGGATATATTAAAGATTATCAGAAAGGCGCTAATAACATGAACGAAGAATGGTTTGGGATTTGTGCAAAAGGTGCAACAGATGCTAATGGAGGCTATCAATTGTATCCGCGTTCTGCTTATTATACCTTAAAACAAGTTCATCAGTTCAATCCTTACGAAAGCGGATCGCAATATAAAAGTGCAAATACCGTGAAAAATTATTTTGACGGAATCAACATTGCAGATGCGAATCTAAGATCAAGAGGAGACAAAGCTGCTTTAAATGCTGAAAAAAATGAAAAAATCAGAATCAGCAATCTTCGTGCAGATTTTTCAACGTACAGCACCGGTGGAAGTTTAATTACCACTCCGAAAGATAAAACGGAAGGATACAATGCATATCCTAATAAGCAGGGGTTCGATCATATGCAATCTTATTACGTTGGAGTAGAAGGAAATCCTACTGCCAATATGAGAGCTAATGTAAATTTCAATATTTTAGGAAATGTAGCAGAAAATCCTATTGATCAGATTTTCTACGAGAATAGAGGAAGAGCCATTCAGGTAATGAATGCAGATGGCACTACTACAGAGATGAGAGATCTCAATAGAATACAGGTGTACAATGCAAGCTATAATTGGAATCACAAATATTTCGATTTACACGGCTTTTACAGAACCGGACATTATCATTGGGGGTACGAAGGAGATATTTTCGGATTATATCCTGAAGCCAATTACGGTCCCAATATGGATATTTACAATGGTGAAGCGCCATTCGGTTTAGAATTTACAGGAAAAAAAGAAATCAGCGGACTGAAAATAGCTTTCGGACCAGAACTTTGGTGGGGAGCAAACCCTGCATTTTTGGTAAAATATTCTAAAAATGTTGGAAAATTCAATTTCACAGGGATTTATCACGAAGATTTAGATCAGAGAGGAACCACAGAAAGTTCATTTGCAATTCCACAGCCAAAAACTAGAAGAGTTACTTTAGCAATACAAAGAAAATTCGGAGATTTTGCTGTTGATTTAGGTGGAATTTGGGCAGGTCAACCGCTTAACGGAAGAGATTTCCAATTATACAGAGACGGAAATATTTATCAGGATCAAATCAATTCCGATGACAATTGGGGAGGTAAGGCAAAATTCACTTACACAGGCGGAAACTTCAATTGGTACGCTCAAGGTGCAGTTATGGGATTGGTTGCCAACGGAGGAGCAGACCAAACACAAACTTTTACAGGATGGAGACTGAAAGACAGCGGAAGCGGAAATCAGTACAACGTTTTGTCAGGTTTTACGGTTAATTTTGGAAACTTTCAGGTAGCACCCAATTTCCTTTGGCAAAAACCAATCGAAGGGCCAGTTCCTTTCGGAGTTGCAGCACCGGGAAGACCTAGAAATATCTTAGAAGATCCTTTCGTAGTAAGAGCCAACAGAGAGCAAACTGCGGGAGAAATTTTATTCACTTACGATCCTACTCCAGCAACTTGGATGCACAGTTGGGACAGCGACAGAACCGAAGATGCACCATTCGCATTTTCTACAGGGTTTGTTTACAGACATTTGCCTACAACACAGGATGCCGCCATTGGAATTTTACCAAATGGAAGAACTACTTTTGCATTTCCGGGAGCAGCACCAGCAAAAGATTTGTGGGAAGCACACGCAAGAATTGTATCAAAAATATCTACAGATTTTGGCGTAATCGCAAATATTTACGGGGGTACAGCTCAGGCAAACGGAAGCGATGCTAGAACTGTAGAAAGAATGGGATTAGACATCAGAACCATTTACAAAAAAATGAAATTCATTTCGGGAATCAAGTTCAACGATTGGGGACCTTACGATTATCACAGAGATTACAATTTAACATTCCCAATGCAGATAATGGGAGATTTATCGCTTGAAATAGGAAAACCAGATTGGTGGATTCTACCTGGAACACGCATCGGAGTAAGAGCAACTTACAGAACGCTTGATCAATATTCACCTCGCTACAACCCAACCCAATCTATAGACGGTACAGGAGCATTCGTTCCGGATCCGACTGCGATAGGCTTTCCGGATGGTAACGAATGGGAAATCAGAACGTACATTCAAATTAATATAGGTAAATAAATCAGATTTTTTAGGGCAGCTTTATCCGCCTTCCGCTCCCAATCTTTTTGTTCCGCTTTGCTCCACAAAAAGGATTTCCGCTCAAGTCGGGCTGCAACATTCAACCTTAAAATTTAGAATTAAAAAAAATCAAAATGAAAAATATATTTAAAAATAGAATCATAAAATCCGTATTAGGATTATCCTTGCTTTTGGTTTTGGGTTGTCAGAGAGATCTCAACGAGCTTGAGCAAGCTGAGTTTTCCAAAAACCCAGAAGTATTCATCGATGACTTCAGCGGTGGTCTCAATTATGCTGCATTTGGAGGTTCGGCTCCCAAAGCATTTCAGGTAGATACACAGGTAAAATATGCTGGAACAAAATCAATGCGTTTCGAAGTTCCGGATTTCGGTAGTCCGGAAGGTGCTTATGCAGGTGGAAGTTTCTTTACATCTGTCGGCAGAGATTTGTCAGACTACAATGCATTAACATTTTGGGTAAAAGCTACTCAATCTGCAAACATCGACATTATAGGATTTGGAAACGATTTGGGAGAAAACAAATACCAGGTTTCTATCAGCGCTTTGTCTGTAAACACCAATTGGAAAAAAGTATACATTCCAATTCCTGACGCAAGCAAACTCACTGCAGAAAAAGGAATGCTTTTCTATTCCGAAGGTCCTGAAAATAATAAAGGTTACACTTTTTGGATCGATGAGGTAAAATTTGAAAAAGTTCCGGGAATTGCTCAGGGAACAGCAGGAATTCTCAATGGGGAAACCAAAACCGTAACTTCTTTTGTTGGAGTTAACCAAAATATCAACGGGTTAATTTCCACTTTTAGCCTTCCAAACGGAATCAATCAGGTAGTAAATCTTACACCGTATTACTTTAATTTTTCATCTTCTAATGCTTCTGTTGCTACAGTTAATAATCTGGGGAATGTATCTACAGTTTCAGGAGGTTCTGCTGTAATTACTGCAACATTGGGTGGAAAACCTGCTTCAGGAAGCTTAACAATCAACTCTCAGGGTAATTTCTTGGCAGCACCTACACCTACACTTCCTGCCAATAAAGTAATTTCTGTTTTCAGTGATGCATATACCAACGTTCCGGTAGATTATTACAACGGATATTGGGCGCCTTATCAGACGACCCAATCTGCAGATTTTACAGTAAACGGAAACAACGTTCTGAATTATTACAACTTTAACTTTGTTGGAATACAGTCTGCAGCCAATCCTATTAACGCTTCTACAACTTCGCATTTTCACGCCGACATATATTTGCCAAATGCATTAGCAGCGGGAGCAAATTTCAAAGTAAATATCGTAGATTTTGGAGCAGATGGAGCTTTTGGTGGAAATGACGATACCAATCACGTTACAACCATTACTGCGCCTACTTTGCAAGGTCAAAACTGGGTAAGTATCAATATCCCTTTCAGTGCAATGACAGGTTTAGCTTCCAGAAACAAAATCGGGCAGATTGTTTTTGAAGGAACCAACGTTCCTGCTTTCTATGCAGATAATATCTATTTTTACAATGACGGAAGCATCATCCCATCTACGCCAACTGCTGCGGCTCCTGCACCTTCTCATCCTGCTTCTGGAGTGCTTTCAGTTTTCAGTGACGCATACACCAATGCTGCGGGAACAGATTTTAACCCGAATTGGGGACAGAATACTGTCGTTTCTCAGCTTCCGATAGCAGGAAATAATACGTTGAAATATGCAGGATTAAATTATCAGGGAACACAGTTTGCAAGTCCGCTCAATGTATCTTCTTATGGTTTTGTTCATTTAGATTATTACACAGCAAATTCTAGCACTTTGAACTTTTATTTAATTAGTCCGGGACCAGTAGAAAAATCTTACACATTATCCGTTCCTTCAGGAATTGGCACTAATAATAATGGTTGGAAGAGTATTGATATTCCTTTATCTGCATTTTCTCCGGTAGCTTTAAATAATTTGATCCAGTTCAAAGTAGATGGTAATGGCGATATTTTCTTTGATAATATTTATTTCCATAATTAAAATTTAATCTTAAAATATTATGAAATCTTTCAATAAAAATAAATTTCTCACTGTTTTTGCTTTTTCTGCATTGTGTTTTACAGTTGTCAGTTGCAATGAAGAATCGGTACAAACCTTACCGGAAAGAAATTGGGAACTGACCTGGAGCGATGAATTCAACGGAAATTCCGGAGTTTCTCCTGATGCCGCAAAATGGTCTTATGATATTGGCACCGGAAACGGAGGTTGGGGAAATAGTGAATTGCAGTATTACACCAATCGTCCGGAAAACATATCAATGGATGGAAAAGGAAATCTGGTAATTACAGCTAAAAAAGAAAGTTACAACGGCTCAGCTTTTACATCAGCAAGAATCAAAACCAAAGGTATGTTCGACCAGCAATATGGGAGATTTGAAGCCAGATTAAAAACGCCTTACGGACCAGGTTTGTGGCCGGCTTTCTGGATGTTGGGTGCAAATATAGATACTGTTCCGTGGCCGCAATGTGGCGAAATTGATATTATGGAATTGCGCGGACAGGAACCACATATTATCAATGGAACACTTCACGGACCGGGTTATTCTGCGGGTGCGGCAATCACAAAATCTTACGGATTACAAAACGGAAGATTCGATACAGATTTTCACATTTTTGCAGTAGAATGGGATGCTGACAAAATCGACTTCTTTGTTGATGACTATCTCTACCAGCGTCTGAAAAGAGAAGATGTAGAGAAAAAAGGTCAATGGGTTTACGATTCCCCGTTTTTTATGATTTTAAACGTTGCAGTTGGTGGAAATTACGTAGGTTTTCCTGTTGACGGAACACCTTTCCCACAAAAAATGACCATAGATTATGTAAGAGTTTACAAACCAAAATAATTTTTCAAACAACTTAAGCCTTACAGGCTTTCAAAACCTGTAAGGTTTCCCGAAAACATTACTTTCAAAACATTTATCGAAGGAAATTTTTCCTTCGGAAGGGCTTTACAAACCAATTTTAAAAATAATTCATCAAAATTACACTAATGCAATCCACGATTTCCCATATCGAATCCTCTTTAGAAACTGTAAAAATCAACCACGAAGTTTTTTTTAAAATCTCCGATGCAGAAACCTTGCGTCCGTTTTTTATGACCATCGTGAGCGACTCCAATCATTGGATGTTCGTGTCCAGCAATGGCGGACTTTCCGCAGGGAGAAAAAACTCAGAATTTGCCCTTTTTCCGTATTATACCGATGATAAAATCACCGAATCGGCAGAAATTACCGGAAGCAAAACCATGGTTAAGGTTCGTAAAAACGGAGAAACAATCATTTGGGAACCTTTTTCCGTTCGCAATGAAGCGCAATTTCACACTTCGAGAAATGTTTACAAAAACGAATTCGGAAACAAAATTATTTTTGAAGAAATCAACCACGATTTGGCACTCGCTTTTTATTACGAATGGAACAACAGCAGCGAATTTGGTTTCATTAAAAAATCAAAAATCAAAAATTTAGCCTCTGAAAATCAAAATGTAACCGTTTTAGACGGATTGCAAAATATTTTACCATACGGAATCGGAAGCGATTTGCAAAACCGTGTCAGCAATTTGGGCGATGCATACAAACGTACCGAACTCGACGCAACATCCGGACTCGGAATTTTCGCATTAAGTGCCATTATCGTGGATAAAGCCGAACCAAGCGAAGCCTTGAAAGCAAACACCGTTTTCTCCATCGGAACAGAAAATCCAACGTATTTGCTGTCTTCACTTCAGTTGAAAAATTTCAGAAAAGGCGAAAAAGTAAGTCAGGAAACCGACATCAAAGGCGAAAAAGGAGCGTATTTCGTTCAGCAAGAATTAGAACTTGACACCGAAAAAGAATGGTGGTTTGTAGCCAATGTCAATCAGTCGCAATCCAATGTAATTGGTTGGATTGAACGCATTAAAAACGAAAAAAATCTTGCTGAAAATATCCAGAACGATATTGATTTAGGCACCGAAAATCTCAAAAAATTAGTCGCTTCTGCCGATGGATTGCAGTTTACCAACGACGATTTGCGAGACACTCGACATTTTTCCAACACCTTGTTCAACATTATGCGTGGTGGAATTTTTGATGACAATTACACCATCGAAAAGTGGGATTTTTCAAAATATTTAGAAAAAGCCAACCACGAAGTCTTCAAAAATTCAGCAGCAATTATCAATCAACTTCCGGAAAAATTTTCTTTGTTTGAATTGAATGAGGTGCTGAAAAATGCTGAAAATGCAGATTTCATAAGATTGGCTAAAGAATATTTACCGCTCAAATTTTCCCGCCGTCACGGCGATCCTTCCCGTCCTTGGAACAAATTTTCCATCAATACCAGAAGTGAAATCGACGGTTCTAAAATCCTCGATTACGAAGGAAACTGGAGAGATATTTTCCAGAATTGGGAAGCTTTGGCGCACTCCTATCCGTATTTTATCGAGGGAATGATTTTCAAATTTTTGAATGCCACAACTTTTGACGGGTACAATCCGTACCGAGTTACGAAAGACGGTTTCGATTGGGAAACCATCGAAGAAGACGACCCGTGGAGTTACATCGGTTATTGGGGCGATCACCAGATTATTTATTTGCAGAAATTTTTAGAATTTGCCGAAAATTATTTCCCTAATTCATTAGAAAATTTGTTGGATCAAGAGGTTTTTGTGTACGCCAATGTTCCGTACAAAATAAAATCCTACGAAGAAATTCTTAAAAATCCGAAAGATACCATTGATTTTGATTTCGATTTGGATGAAAAAATTCATCAAAAAAGAAAAGAAATGGGAGCAGACGGCGCTTTGCTTACCGATGAAAATGGAGATGTTTTGAAGGTCAATTTCACCGAAAAAATATTGGCAACGGTTCTCGCCAAATTATCCAATTTCATTCTAGAAGGCGGGATTTGGATGAACACACAGCGTCCGGAATGGAACGATGCCAACAACGCTTTGGTAGGAAACGGCGTTTCGATGGTGACGCTGTATTATTTGCGACGAATGATGAAGTTTTTCCAAGCTATTTTTGAAAATTCGGCTTTGGAAAATGTAAAAGTTTCTACCGAATTGGTGGATTTTTACAAAAAAATACGAGAAGGTTTCCAGGAAAATCTTCATTTACTGGAAGGAACGATCAGCAATGAAGACCGCAAAAAAATCCTTGATGTATTTGGTGATGCATCTTCGGAATACCGAAATCACGTGTATCAGAAAGGATTTTGGGGTAAAAAACGAACCGTTTCTTTGGAAGGTTTAAGAAGATTTACCGACCTTTCGTTACAGTTTTTGGAACATTCCATCAAAGCCAACGAAAGAAAAGACGGTTTATATCACGCGTATAATTTGATGACTTCCAACGAAAAATCCGTTGCGGTTTCGTATCTCAGCGAAATGTTGGAAGGACAGGTTGCTGTGTTGAGTTCCCAATTTTTAAGTTCAAATGAAGCGTTGAAAGTTTTGGATGCTCTGAAAAATTCGGCTTTGTTCAGGGAGGATCAATACAGCTATTTACTCTATCCGAACAAGCAATTGAAAGGATTTTTAGAAAGAAACAGCATTCCGGAAAATTTAGTGCATCAATCAGCAATGCTTCAACAATTGGTTTCCGAAAAAAACACCCAAATCATCGAAAAAGATGTGTTAGGAAATTATCATTTTAATGGAAATTTCAAAAATGCAGGCGATTTAGAATCAGCTTTAGATGATTTAAAGGTTGAAAATCAGGAAAAAGCCTTGATTTTAGGAATTTTTGAAGAAGTTTTTAACCATAAAGAATTTACCGGAAGAAGCGGAACGTTCTACGGTTACGAAGGTTTAGGCTCCATTTATTGGCATATGGTTTCCAAATTATTGTTAGCAGTAATGGAAGTTTGCCAAAAAGCCATCAACGAAAATACTTCGCCAGAAACGGTGGGAAGATTACTGGAACATTTCTACGAAATCAACGCAGGAATCGGCGTTCACAAATCTCCAGAATTGTACGGCGCTTTCCCAACCGATGCGTATTCACACACGCCATTCGGAAAAGGCGCACAACAACCGGGAATGACGGGACAGGTAAAAGAAGATTTGCTGAGCCGTTTCGGAGAATTGGGAATCGTGGTAAAAGATGGACAATTGCAGTTTAATCCAGATTTATTGAGAAAAGAAGAATTTTTAACCGAAGAAAAAACCATCGAATATTTTGATGTAAAATCCAATGCTTCGTCGCTGGAATTACCCGAAAATTCATTGTTTTTCACCAAATGTAAAGTTCCTGTGATCTACGAAATTTCAGAAAACGGAGGCTTGGAAATTTTTGACGAAAACGATGAGGTAAAAACGATGAACGAACTTATCATCAATCAAGAAGACTCCGCAAACATCTTCAAAAGAAACGGAAAAATCTCTTTGATTAAAGTGAAAATTAGAAAAGAACAATTGAAATAACGAAAAAAATAATTATTGTCTGATAAAAAAATGTAATTAACAGGTTGCTCCTACGGAGCTTTTTACCGAAGAATACAAATTTCCTATTAACAGTAAGTCCCGATGGAACTTAATACAGCTCCTTTAGGAGCGTACTGTTAATAGAAAATGGAAGCGTCTAAGAATGCAAAGCTCCGTAGGAGCGACCTGTTAATCTATCTCATAAACATTTAAATGGTTGAGGTGAAGATTCTTTTTATCGGGCAACAATGAAAAAATTTCAATGATTAATGAAATTATTCCGTGTAATACCAATCCTTATTTTGACCTATTTAATGTCGTGTAACAGTATGCAAAACACAATCAAACATAAAAGTGCATCCGAAATTTTGGGGAATCCTAACTATTTGGCAATGTCTTACGGCGGTTACCGAACCAATTCCAGACGCGTGCAACCTACCGTTTCGCAGTTGAAAGAAGATATGAAAATCCTTTCGGCGATGGGTGTGAAAATCATCAGAACCTACAATGTGCATCTTCCGGAAGCTGTAAATGTGCTGAAAGCGATTAAAGAATTGCGTCAGGAAAATCCTGAATTTGAAATGTATGTAATGCTCGGCGCGTGGATCGACTGTAAAAATGCGTGGACTGGTTTTGAACCCAATCACAACGAAGAAAGCGAAAGAAACGCCTCTGAAATTGCACACGCTGTAGAATTGGCAAACGAATATCCGGAAATCATCAAAGTGATTGCCGTAGGAAACGAAGCGATGGTAAAATGGGCAACCGCCTACTACGTGCAGCCTTCCGTGATTTTGAAATGGGTGAATCATTTGCAGGATTTAAAGAAAAAAGGAGAATTGCCGAAAGATTTATGGATTACCAGTTCCGACAATTTTGCAAGTTGGGGTGGTGGTGATAAAGAATACCACACGAAAGAACTCAAAGAGTTGATAAAAGCAGTGGATTATATTTCGATGCATACGTATCCGATGCACGACACGCATTACAACCCGATTTTTTGGGGAATTTCGGAAGATGAATTTCAGTTTTCCAAAGAAAAACAATTGGATTTGGCGATGAATCGCTCCGTAAATTATGCAAAATCGCAGTACAATGCGGTAAAAAAATATATGCAAAGTTTGGGCGTAGAAAAACCGATTCACATTGGAGAAACCGGTTGGGCAACATTTTCCAATGAGCTGTACGGAAGCAACGATTCTAAAGCAGTTGACGAATACAAAGCCGGAATTTTCTACCACAAAATGCGTGATTGGACGAACGGAGCGGGAATTTCCTGTTTCTATTTTGAAGCGTTTGATGAGCCTTGGAAAGATGCAGGAAATCCGAACGGTTCCGAAAATCATTTCGGATTGTTTACCGTAGATGGAAATGCAAAATATGCGGTTTGGAATTTGGTGGATGAAGGCGCGTTTAAAAAACTAAAACGAGACGGTAACACCATTCAGAAAACCTTTAACGGAAATCTGAAACGATTGTTGGACAGTGTGGAAATGCCACCACACCGCGAATTTGAAAAACAATTGATGGAAACGAAATGATAGATTTTAAGTTTCCTGTAAAGAATGATTGGAATCAAACGAAGAAGAGCCATCGGAAATTAAATAAAGATAAAATCTAAACGATAGAAAGGAAAGCCACAAAGTGGCGATATCAATAGCATAGGGTAAAGCCCTATGAAATGAGTATAAATGAGCGAATTGAGCCCTGAAATGGTGACATCAGAAAAGTAGTTTATAGAATTTTATCGCAGCCCGACTTGAGCGGAAATCCTTTTGCGAGGAGGAACGACGAACAAAAGATTGGGAGCGGAAGGCGGAAAAGCTGCCCAAATAAATGATATTAAAATTTGGAAATAATTCCAAAAAAATGAAAACAAAAATCTTACATATCGCCTTAATAACCAGTTTGATGATGAGTTGTCAATCTCAAAAATTGTGGAAAACAGACATCTACGAAACCTCTGCAAGCGGAAATCAATTAACCAAAATTGATGCGGTAAAACCTGTTGAAAATACCATTAAAATCAAACTCAATCCCGAACAGAAATTCCAAAAAATTACGGGGTTTGGTGGTGCTTTTACCGAAAGTTCTGCGTATTTGCTCAACCAATTAAGCAAGGCAAATCGAGAAAAAGTGTTGCAATTGTATTTTGGAGAAGATGGAGCCAATTATTCTTTAACTAGAACCACGATTGCTTCCTGCGATTTTTCTCTGAAACATTACACCTACGCTCCGGTTGCAGACGATAAAGAACTGAAACATTTTTCGGTACAGGAAGATATGAACGATTTGGTTCCGATGATTAAAGAAGCGCAGAAAATTTCAAAAAAAGGGTTTAAAATACTGGCTTCACCGTGGACTTCACCACCTTGGATGAAAGATAACAATGCGTGGATCAACGGAAAACTATTGCCACAATACAACGAAACGTTTGCTTTGTATTTTTCAAAATATTTAACCGAATATAAAAAACTGGGCATTCCGATCTGGGGAATTACCGTAATTAACGAACCCCACGGAAACGGCGGAAACTGGGAAAGTATGTTGTTTACCCCAAAAGAAATGACGGATTTCGTGGAAAATTTCTTAGGTCCGAAATTAGAAAAAGACGGCTACGGAAACGTGAAAATTTTCGGTTACGACCAAAACCGTTCTGAACTTAAAAACTGGGTAGACGAAATGTACCGCTCCGAAAAATCTTCCAAATATTTTGCAGGAACAGCCATTCATTGGTACGACAGCACCTATAAAATTTTTGGAGACGAACTGCAATACGCGCATCAGAAAAATCCGTCAAAACACTTAATTCAAACCGAAGCCTGCATAGACGGCGATATTCCGAAATGGAAAGATGATTCGTGGTACTGGAGCGCAGAAGCAACAGATTGGGGATTTGACTGGGCGAAAGAAGAAGAAAAATACCTGCATCCGAAATACGTTCCGGTCTTCCGTTATGCAGGAGACATTATTGGTTGTTTGAACAATCAAGTCGATGGTTGGATAGATTGGAATATGGTTTTGGACAAAAACGGCGGTCCGAATTGGTTCAAAAACTGGTGTGGCGCACCGATTTTGGTAGATCCCGAAAAAGACGAAGTGTATGTAACGCCTTTGTACTACACGATGGCGCATTTCAGCAAATTTATTCGTCCCGAAGCCGTAAGAATTGGTTTTGAAAATCCCGATTCCGATTTAAAAATTACAGCCGCTAAAAATCCTGACGGTTCGGTTGCCGTAGTGGTTTTCAATCCATCGGAGCAAGCAAAAAATATCGAAATTTCTTTAGAAAATCAAAAAATACCCATCCAGATCAGTGCAAAAGCATTGCAAACGGTTCATTTAACTTTTTAATTAAAAAACACAATAAAAATGGCAGAACATAGCGTAAAATCAGGAAATAAAGTTCCTGTCGGTCAAAAAATAGCTTTTGGTTTGGGAATGTTAGCCAACCAAATGTTTCCCGCTGCTTTAGGGATTTTTACCGTGGTTTTGGTAGAAAAACTCGGCTTTAGCGGATTTTTGTTAGGCTTAACCTACTTTATTCCCAAGTTTTATGACGCTTTGTTTGATTTGATAATGGGTTATGTAAGCGATAACACCAAATCGAAATGGGGAAGAAGAAGACAATATGTTTTAGCAGGAGCTATTATTTTAGGAATTTCGTTTGCGATGATGTGGCAATTGTATGCTGAAAATGGCATTACCTACAATTTTTGGTATTTTTTAATTGTCTCACTCATTTTTTATTCTGGACTTACCATTTTCAGTATTCCTTACGTAGCGATGGGTTATGAAATGAGTGACGATTTCCACGAGCGCACCAATATTATGGCGACTTCTCAGTTGATTGGTCAGTTGGCTTGGGTGGTTGCACCTTGGTTCTGGGTAATTATGGGAGATCAGTCCTTATTCCCATCCAGTGATGTTGCGGTGAGAACTTTGGCGGTGTATGTTGCTATTGGTTGTGCCATTTTAGCGGCGATTCCGGCATTTTTTATTCCAAGTAAATCGACACTTAATGAAAATTATAGTCCAATTGATTTAAAAGGAATTCTCGGAAGTTTTGGCGAAATCAAAGAAGGGTTAAAAGCTTCGATAGAAATCAAGCCTTTCAGAAAAATTTGTATCGCTACTTTTTTAATATTCAATGCGTTTCAAACCACAGCCGGATTTTCTTACTTCATCATCAAATATTATTTGTTTAAAGGAAATGAAGACGGATTTGGATTGTGGCCCACTTTATTCGGAAGTGTAGGTGCGATTATTACGACCGTTGCGGTGATTCCTATTGTGGCAAGAATGTCGAAAGTGATGGGAAAAAAGAAAGCATTTTTACTTTCCCAAGGAATTTCTGTAGTGGGTTATATTTTATTGTATGTATTGTTTGTTCCGGGTAAACCTTATCTCTTCCTTTTTGCATTGCCGTTTTTCTCCTTCGGAATTGGGAGTTTATTTACCTTAATGATGTCGATGACTTCCGATGTAATCGATATTGATGAACTCAACACAGGAAAAAGAAGAGAAGGAAGTTTAGGTGCTATTTATTGGTGGATGGTAAAATTCGGAACCGCTGTTGCAGGATTATTGAGTGGCTTGATTCTTTCCTTGGTGGCTTTTCAATCCAATGCTGCTACACAAACCGACGAAACGATGTTTTGGTTACGAATTTTCTTTGTTGGTATTCCGATTTTAGGAACTTTAGCCGCCATTTGGGCAATGAAAGATTATGATGTAGATGAATTGAAAGCGAGAGAAGTAAGAGATTTGTTAGAAAAAAGAAAAGCTCCAAAACCTTCCGGATACGGTGCCAACAATGTGTTAGAAGGAATGAATTTGGCAGGACTTTCAAGAGCGCAATTGCAACAAAAATTCCCACAATATTATTTCCCGACTTTCGATTACACCAATGTTGAAGGCATAAAAACCGAATTTTCAACAGTTTTCAAAGCAGGAATGAGCGGAATCTGTTTCAGCGTGTTCACCGAAAAGCAATTTCCGGGAGATTTCATTACTGAAGAACAAATCCGAAAACGTCTCGAAGTATTAAAACCTCACACACAATGGATCAGAGTATTTTCTTCCACCCACGGACACGAACATATCCCGAAAATCGCCAAAGAAATGGGCTTCAAAGTGTTAATGGGAGCGTGGATTGGCAAAGATGATGCAGAAAATCAACAAGAAATTCAGTCTTTAATTCATTTAATCAAAGAAGGAAATGTAGATATCGCCGCCGTTGGAAACGAAGTATTGTTCCGTGGCGACCAAAACGAAGAAACTTTACTAAACTATATTCAACAAGTTAAAAATCAAACGCTGAATGTTCCTGTAACGTATATTGATGTGTATTACGAAATCATCAACCACCCGAAATTGGTGTCTGCAAGCGATAAAATTTTAATCAACTGTTATCCTTTCTGGGAAGGCGCTTCCATAGAAAATGCAGGAATGTATTTGCAGGAAATGTATCATCAAACCCAAAAAATTGCAGGCGGAAAAGAAATCATCATCGCAGAAACCGGTTGGCCAAGTAAAGGCGAAGAAATACAAAACGCAAAACCATCTTCTGAAAACCTGATGAGATACTACATCGAAGCGCAAAAATGGGCGTCAAAAGAACAAATCAACCTGTTTTATTTCTCTTCTTTCGATGAATCGTGGAAAATCCATTACGAAGGTTGGGCAGGAACTTCGTGGGGATTGTGGGATGCTAATGAAAATTTCAAATTTTGAAAATAGACACGAGACTAAAAGACAAGAGATATTAGACTAAATCATCATTTATCATTCATCACCACAATAATTTTTAGAATATGTCATACAGAGCAGAGCAGTATTTATCCTTACCCAAACAAAATCAGGATAATTACATCAAAGGAAAAACCGAAACCGAAAAAAAAGATTTGTTCAGAGAAATTCTGTACAACGGCGTTCACGGCTTTTGTTTCAGTTTGTATGAAGACGGACAAAAACCCGGCGACATCATCTCCGAGGAACAAGTCCGCCGAAGAATGGAAATCCTGAAACCGCACACTTCGTGGGTTCGCTCGTTTTCCTGCACCGAAGGCAACGAACACATCCCGAAAATCGCCAAAGAATTCGGAATGAAAACCTTAGTCGGATCTTGGTTGGGCGACGATCCCGAAATCAACGAAAGAGAAATTGAAGGATTAATAAAACTTGCAATAGAAGGATATGTAGATATTGCAGCGGTCGGAAATGAGGTGATGTACCGCAAAGATTTAACAGAAGACGAACTTTTAGAATTCATCAACCGAGTAAAAAAAGAAATCCCCGAAATTCCGGTAGGTTACGTAGATGCTTATTACGAATTCACCATAAAACCGAGAATTACCGATGCTTGCGACGTTATTTTGGCGAACTGTTACCCGTTTTGGGAAAGCTGTCCCGTCGAAAATTCGCTCAATTATATGAAGCAAATGTACTATCAGGCAAAACAGGCAGCCAACGGAAAACCAGTTATCATTTCCGAAACAGGTTGGCCAAGTAAAGGCGAAGAACTAAAAGGCGCTTTTCCATCAGAAAAAAATGCACTCGATTATTTCATCAATACCCAATTGTGGTGTATGGACGAGGAAATTGATTGTTTCTATTTTTCCTCCTTCGATGAATCCTGGAAAGTCGGTCCCGAAGGCGAGGTCGGTGCACATTGGGGAATTTGGGACAAACACGAGAAGTTGAAGTATTGAGATGAGTTGCGAAATACGAGATACGAGATTTGAGAAGTGAGTTTTATTTGGGCAGCTTAATCCGCCTTCCGTTCCCGCTTTTTTGCTCGTCGTTCCTCCTCACAAAAAGAGCTCCACTCAAGTCGGGCTGCGAGAGATTCAACGCAAAAACCTTGTCAGAGTTTCAAACCCTGACAAGGTTGAAAAAAAATTAAAAAATTAAAAAAAATTACATAGGAAACGGAGAAGTTAAAAAATTTTAAAAGATTTCCGTTAAGAAATTTTCACTGTTTGAGCACGCCAAAATCGTGTTTTAAAACAAAATTTTCTATCGCGTGAGTTTTGGAACTTTTAGGAAATGTTTTAAAATTTTAACCGAGTTTCTAAGTCTTGAACTTTTGGTTCTTTTGTTTGACTTCGTCGAATCTTCGATTTCAAGACAAAAGAACATTAATACAAAAAAATATTATGATCAAAAAATTACACCATATCGTTCTATTCCTTTTCAGTACTCTCTATTTGGCGCAGGTCGATGTGGTGTACAATGATTTGGTTTGGTCCGACGAATTTTCCACCAACGGAGCTGTTGACAATGTCAAATGGTTTCATCAGACGCAATTACCAGTTGCAGGAAGTTGGTACAATAATGAGCAACAACATTATACCAATCTCATCACCAATTCTTTCGCGAACAATGGCGAACTGAATATTGTTGCCAAAAAAGAAGTGTTTACCGATCAAGGATTTACCAAAAATTATACTTCAGCGCGTCTCAATTCAAAATTTGCTTTTAAATATGGCAGAGTAGATGTACGAGCAAAAGTCCCAAAAAATCAGGGAACGTGGCCTGCAATATGGCTTTTAGGAAGAAATGTAAACGAACCGGGTGGCTATTTCGCTTCCACTTACGGAAATACCAATTGGCCGGCTTGCGGAGAAATCGATATGATGGAATACGGAATTTTCCCTTCTGCTCCTGCTAATTTTATTCAGAGCACATTACATACGCCGTCTTCGTCAGGGAATTCTGTCAACCACGGCGGAATGTTGGCTTCATCAGACATTACCGACAATTATCACATTTATTCGATGAACTGGTCTCCCAACCAAATTACATTTTTGTTGGATGGAGTAGCGTATTATACCTACAATCCTTCCGTAAAAAATGCATCAACCTGGCCTTTTGATAAAGAACAATATTTACTTTTAAACATTGCAATGGGCGGCGTTGCAGGAAACATTCCTTCCACATTTACCAATGCTTCGATGATTATTGATTATGTGAGAGTCTATCAGAATACCACTCCGGATACGGTTGCACCCACCAATTTTACCGCAACAGTAGGAGCAGTAACCAGTGATTCCGTAGAATTATTACTGAATGCAACGGATAATTTTGGAGCGATTACCTACCAGATTTCAGGCGGTGCGACGCAAACGGTTTACGGAACTTCCGGCGTTCAAAAATCAGAAATTATTTCAGGGTTGAGTCCATCGACCAATTATACATTTACGGTTTCAGCGAGCGATGCAGCAGGAAATACCGCTGTCAATAATCCAATCACGCTGAATGCAACCACACTTTCCAATATCAACACTGCTTGCAACGGAACGTCTACTCTGGCTTCACAAGGCGCATTTTCTACGGGTTACAAATACGGTTTCCAAACCATCGGAACCGATGTAAAAATTACGTTTGAACTTTTAGATACTGATAAAACAGGTGTTGTAGCTTATTTGTGGAAACAAACGCCTTTCACCGAAACACCAATGACCAATGTTTCCGGAAAGAAATTTACGCACACGATTACCGGACAAACGATTGGTTCTACCATCAATTACGCTGTGAAATTTGCTTATGCAGGTGGTTTATCCGTAACCAAATACTATTCTTATGTAGTGGGAGATGCGTGTACTTTGGGAGTAGAGAATTTTTCTACTTCGCAGGAAACTTTTTACCCAAATCCTGTGGAAACAGTTTTGAATTTAAAATTGTTTGAGAAAAAAAACACGATTACTCTTTACGATTTTTCAGGTAAGAAAGTACTTCAGAAAGATATGAAAGCCAATTCTCAAATAGATATGACTTCTTATCCTTCAGGAAATTATTTAATTAAAATTGAAAACTCAAAAGGAACAAGTACTCATAAATTCATAAAAAAATAGTTGTTAAAAAGATCAACTAAAAATATTATTAACCCTTAAATTTTTATAAAATGAAAAATTTATCTCTTTTTTTAATGCTGTTGGCATTTACATTTGGCTTTTCTCAGCCAACAACCAATGCGCCAACTCCGACACAATTGCCTGCCAATGTAGTCTCTGTATTCAGTGATGCATACACAAATGTTGCAACCAACTATAACCCAAACTGGGGACAGTCAGGAACAGTAAATCCTACTTTTGTACCGGTTTCAGGGTCGGGAAATAACGTGATGACCTATGCGAGTTTTAATTATCAAGGAACTGAACTTACAACTCAAAACATTGCAGCAATGGAGTTTCTTCATGTTGATGTATGGACGAGTACAGCGGGAGCGGTTTTAAAAGTTTCTCCAATTAATAATGGAACAGGAGCAGGAGAATTTCTGGTAAACGTTCCTTTGGTAAATGCAGGATGGAGCAGCGTAAATTTGCCAAAGTCTGCATTTACAGGAATGACGTGGGATTCTGTTTTTCAACTTAAATTTGATGGACAAGCAGGTACAACACCTTCCACAATTTACTTAGATAACATCTATTTTTGGAAAACTGCGGTAACTCCTGCTACAGATGCTACATTAAGCGATCTTAAAGTAAACGGAACTACAGTTGCTGGTTTCAGCCCTGCAACTGCTACATACAATGTTAATTTTCCACAGGGTAGTGCAGTTCCTCAAATTACAGTTGCTACCACTACAAATGCAAGTGCAACAAGAGTAATTACACAAGCTTCATCTCTTCCGGGGACGGCAACGGTTTTAGTGACTGCACAAAACGGGACAACTACAAAAACGTACACTGTAAATTATACTGTTTCAGGACCAAATGTTGCTGCGCCAACTCCACCTGCAAGATTGGCTACTGATGTCATATCTTTATTCAGTAATGCATATGCTAATATTGGAGTGACTGAATGGTCTACAAGTTGGGATGATTCTTCAATTTCTGATTTGCAGGTTGCAGGCAATGATATTAAGAAAATTACTTTTGGAAACTTTTTGGGTGTACAGTTAGCAAATTATACAAATGCTTCACAAATGACACATTTCCATATGGATTATTTTATTGATGCAGGTACGAATTTGACAGGGAAAGTAATTAATCCAAAATGGTCTAATCACGCAGCTCAGTCGGGTGAAACAAGTGCTTTTCTTTACAATGGTTTGCCAACCGTTACAGGTTCTTGGGTTTCTATAGATGTTCCTATTTCTTCTTTTGATACGGCTCCACAGATTAGAAATTCGCTTTACCAGTTCTTAATTTCTTCTAATCTTGGAACTTTGTATGTAGATAATATTTATTTCCATAAAAACACTGTGCTTGGAACTCAGGATGTAAATGCAACAAAATCTGTAAAAATCTATCCTAATCCAGTAACTGCGGGAGAAATGATTACTGCTGATGCATCGGTTAAAAATATTGAAATTTTTACTGTAACAGGACAAAAAGTAAAATCTTCTGATTCGCAAACCATCAGTTCTCAAGGTTTGTCTAAAGGTCTGTATTTAATAAAAGCGATAAACGCTAAAGGAGAAACACAATCTTCTAAGATAATCGTTAAATAGATTTAGTACAAATTGTTTATCGTCCGCTGAAAATTTTTCGGCGGGCGATTTTTTATAATTATTTGCAGTATATTTGAGTAAATCTCATGTTGAACAATTGTTTTATTTTTTTATTCTTATTTCTTACGAATGTTTTTGCAGTTGCACAAAATATTCCTGAAAAAGATATGCCTTTTTTACAGAATTATTTACCGGAAGATTACGGAAATCACGGAAAAATCTGGGAAATAAAATCTGCTAAAAATGGTTTACTTTACATGGCTTCTGAAAATGGACTTCTGGAATATGATGGAGAAAACTGGATTCGTTATCGTGCTTCAAAGGGATATACAAGATCACTACATATTGTAAATGATTCTGTAATTTTTACAGGAGCAGATATGGATTTTGGGATTTGGAAAAAAAATAAACTTCGGAAATTTCAGTACACTTCTTTATATCCTTTCAATAAAAAGATCGGAGGTGTAAATGAAGAGTTCTGGGGAACTTATGAAAACAAAGGGAAAATTATTTTTATATCTCATCAAAATCTGTATTCCTACTATCAAAAGAAATTGGTGAAAATATCTGCTCCTACAACTTTTTCCGAAAGTTTTTTGGTAAACGGAAGGATTTTTTTAGTGGACGAAAGGAAAGGTCTTTTTGAGTACAAAGACGACAAATTAAAGCTTGTTTTTTCATATCCCAATACTATACCCATTGAAATCTCGGGGATTTTTTATCATAATAACAATCTAAACATAGTCAGTAAAAATCAGGGTATTTTTAGATTAAATAATGGTAATCTTACACCTGTGAATATGGAAGTAAGTGCATTAATAATTAAGAATAAAGTTTTCAGCTTCGATACTTTAGAAAACAAATATTTAGCATTCGGAACTATTTTAGATGGGCTGTATCTTACTGATTATGATGGAAATATTATTCGGAAAATAAATAAAAGTACAGGATTGCCCAATAATACCATTCTAAGTTTACATTATCAGAAAAGCGGAAGGTTTTGGATGGGATTAGATTTTGGAATTTCCTATTTTGATCTTAAAAGTAACATCAAATATTTTCAGAGTACAAATAACAATTTCGGAACGGGGAACACTGCTGTTATTAAAGATCAACTGTTTTATCTGGGAACCAATCAGGGACTTTATGTATCAGATTGGAAAAATATTTATAATGACGACCAGCAAAATTCTTTTAAAATTCTTAACGGTAGTGAAGGACAGGTTTGGACGCTGCAGAATATTGACGGAAAAATATATTGCGGACATGACAATGGTCTGTTTGAAGTAAATGGAGAATCTTTCACAAAAATATACGATCAACACGGTATTCTTTGTCTGAAGAAAATTAATGATAAATATTTGCTCGCAGGAAACTATAATGGGATTGCAATCTTTGAAAAACAGGGCAATACATGGAAATTTCTTAAAAAAATGCGCTATATTCTAGGCGCTGTAAGTCAGATATTTCAGGATAAAAATGGTGATATATGGATCAATATTCCAAATTATGGGATCATAAGATTCAATCTTGATAAAAATTTAAATCCTGTAAACAGACAATTTATAGCTACAGATCATTTAAAAGGAAATTTTCCTTCGCTTTTTATAGATTCTAAAAATATTCGGCTGATTACCAGTTCTGCCAATTACAACTACAACTTTTCACAAAAGATTTTTGAGGAAGAAAGTTTTTCATCACATCATATCAAGATTAAAAACATTTCGTCAGGATTTTATCAACCTGTTATTTTAAATTCACAATACGGATTTTATTCTGTAAATAACGGTTTTGCGATTGAAAAATTCAGTGACCGTCAAATAAAGACAGATTTTACCTCTCATTTACTGTTCAGAACAGCACAAGCTTATAATAATGATACCATTATTGATCTGAGTAATGGAGTGAAAATTCCTTTTAGATATAATAACCTGAAGTTCAGTTTTTTAATACCTAATGAAGATGTAGTAGAATATCAATATTTTCTAGAGAATTTTTCAGAAAACTGGAGTACATGGAGCAGTAAAAATACTTTAGAATTTTTAGGATTAAAAGAAGGTTCTTATACTTTGAAAATCAGAGCGAAAAATCAGAATAAAATATCTGAAATTCATTCATTTAAGTTTAATGTAAAAGCACCGTGGTACAGAGGTAATCTCAGCTATTTTTTATATTTTCTTGTTGTTTTAGGGTTAATTTTTTTCGTGAAAAAATATAATGCTGCAAAACTTAAGAAACAAAAATTATTACTTCTGAAAAAAGAACAGAATTCTCTTCGGGAGCAAGCTGAAAAACATAAAAACGAGATGCTGCTCCAAAGACAGAAACAGCTCGAAATAGAGCAAAATAATCTCAGAGAAGAGATAAGAAACAAAACGATAGAACTCGCTACAAAAGCTAAAGATGATGACGAGAAAAACAGAATTCTATATACAATAAGTGAAAAAATTGTAGAGCTTGAAAGTAATCCGAATGTTCTAAAAATCCGATTAGGCGAAATGCGCAGACTCCTAAAAACCTATCTGGAGACAGAAGATAATACTTTTGAAATCCAGATGGATGATCTGCACCAGGAATTTTTCAAAAATATGAAAAAGCGTTTTCCTAATCTATCTATTTATGATTTAAGATTGTGTGCTTATCTAAGAATTGGTCTTACATCCAAAGAAATGGCAGATATTTTACAGGTTTTACCCTCAAGCATCAATGTAAGCCGATCTCGTCTCCGTAAAAAGCTTAATCTTTTGCCGGAAGATGATTTATATGAATTTCTGATTAATTTATAACAAGTTAATCATTATAAAAAATAAACCCCTCAAATTAATTTGAGGGGTTTTATCAGAAATTATTTTAATTTCTAGTGGTTTCTCCAGGAATCGAACCAGGGACACATGGATTTTCAATCCATTGCTCTACCAACTGAGCTAAGAAACCATTATATTGTTTGTCTTACTTCGGTGTTAATGTGGGTGCAAAAGTATAGATTTTTATTATATCTGACAAACTTTTTGTGAAAATTATTAAATAAAATTAGAATTCATCAAACTTTTGGTTTGCTTAGTTGCTGTTGATTCAACAGTTTAAATACAAATTTACTCAGTTATGGTTGAGTTATTATAGTTAATTTACTTATGATGAGGTTTTTAGTTGGTGAAATTCTTTGTTATGAAAAAATCTATCTGATCTTTAAACAAAACTGTACAGTATTTGCTATTGCAGTTATACAAATCACTTTATGACCAAATTTTACTTATTAGCATTCACCATTTACAGTACAATCGTTTTCTCGCAGAAAAAAGACAGCGTAATGCTAATTTCAGAAGTGCAGATTGATGCGTATAAAAAACCAGCTTCGCTCATCACTTCTACCAAATCGGTTTCAGTAATATCTCAAAATTTATTGAGCCAGAATCCTCCGGAACGATTGCTGGAATCTTTTAATCAGATTCCCGGTGCGAGAATGGAAGAACGTTCTCCCGGAAGTTACCGTATTTCTTTGCGTGGAAGCACTTTGCGCTCGCCGTTTGGAGTTCGCAATGTGAAAGTTTATCTTGATGATTTTATTCTTTCCGATGCTTCAGGGAATACTTATTTTAATATAATTTCACCGGAACTTATCAACAGAATGGAAATTTATAAAGGATCTGAAAGTGGCGACTTTGGTGCTGTTACAGGCGGAACAGTTTTGCTGCAAACACAGAATTCGGATCAGATTTTAGCTAATCTTTCTGTAGGAAGCTACGGAACCTTTAATGAAAGTCTGAATTTCTCCAAACAAATGGGTAAGCATTTTTTCCAGATTTTCCAGAATTATTACCGTACAGATTCTTACCGTGAACAATCTGCCGTAGACAGAAAACAAATTTTTATAAAAGATCATTTTAAGTATTCAAAAAATGCGCAACTTAAAGCGATGATTTTACTTTCTGATTTAGATTATCAAACTCCGGGAGGTTTGACGCTTGAACAAATGCAGGTAAATAGAAAACAGGCAAGACCCAAAACAGCAACTCTTCCCGGTGCGAGAGAACAAAATGCAGGAATCCGTAATAAAATGGTTTTAGCAGGAGTTTCTCATGAGTTTAAATTCACGCCCGATCTTTCACATTTTATATTGGTTCAGGGATCGTATGTAGATTTTGAAAATCCTTTTATTACCAATTTTGAAAACCGTTTCGAGAGCAATTTTGCATTAAGAACGCATCTGAATTATCAGCAAAACTGGAACAAGATTTCTGCAGAATGGAGATTGGGTTTTGAAGGCGGAACCAATAAGATCTTCATTAAAAATTTTAATAACAACAAAGGAATTGAAGGTAATCCTCAGAATTTTGATAGGCTTAAAAATAATTCGGGGTTCTTTTTTGCTTCTCAGAAATTAAATTTTAATGAAAGTCTTTTCTCAGATATTTCATTAAGTTTAAATTCAAATTCTTACGAATGGGAAAAGATTTTTCCTGTTTCTCAGAATGGAGAGACAAAATTTAAAAATCAGTTGCTTCCAAATTTCGGAGTTACCTATCTTTTTGCAAAAGGTTTTTCTGTAAGAGGAAAAATAGGGAAGGGGAATTCTGCTCCTACTAATGAAGAGATCCGTTCATCGAATCAGGAATTCAATTTAAATCTTGTTCCCGAATATGGTTGGAATAAAGAAATCGGAATCCGGAAACAATTCGGAAATGCACTTTTTGCAGAAGCTAGTTATTTTGATTTTCGAATGAAGGATGCCATTGTAAGAAGACAAAATGAACGTGGACAGGAGTTTTTCATCAATTCTGGTGCAACGATTCAAAAAGGAATAGAATTTCTTCTGGAGTCTAAAAATTTCAATCTGAAAAATGATTTTTTAAGCCATTTTAAATTTAGATTTTCGGGAAGTTTTTACGATTTTAAATTCCAAAATTATCAACAGGGCGAAACGGATTTTTCAGGAAACGAATTAACAGGAGTTCCTAAAACAACCATCAATAGTCTGCTGAATTTCACTTTTTTCAATATACTTTCAGTTGATTATTCTCATTTCTATACTTCAAAAACACCATTGAATGATGCAAATACGGTTTTTTCAGATTCGAATTTAATTGGAAATATTCAGTTCAGGTATCCTGTAAATTTAGACCAAACAAGAATCAATTTATTTCTGCAAATTCAGAATATCTACAATACTGATTATGTTTTAGGTTTTGATATTAATGCTTTTGGAAACCGTTATTACAATCCTGCAGCCAAAAGAAATTTTGTTTTGGGCGCGAAAGTTGATTTTTAAGTATCTCATTTTTATAGCAATTTATTACTTAAAGTTTGTCATTCCGGAGGAATCTCAGCTTATTTAGTAGAAATAGAATTATAAAGATAGTAGTGTAGATTCCTCCGGAATGACAAACTCTATGTATATTATTTCTGTTTTGTAACAATATGTTGAACAATCATTTCAGCATGAATTCTGGAGTTTTCAATAAACCAAAGATGGGTATCTTTTCCGCCGCAGACAACACCTGCTAAATACAGATTCGGAATATTGCTTTCCATTGTTTCAGGGTTGTAAACAGGATTTAGACATTCATCCTGAAGATCAATTCCTGAGTTTTTCAGAAAATTGAAATCGGGAAGATAACCCGTCATTGCCAAAACAAAATCATTGTCAATTTCCTGAATTTCACCATTTTCATTTCTAAAAATTACTGAATTTTCTTTTATTTCTAACAACTCTGAATTGAAATGAGCTTTGATGTTTCCTTCTGCAATTCGATTTTCAATATCTGGTTTTACCCAATATTTTACATTTTCAGAAATCTCAGAATTACGAATAATCATGGTCACTTCAGCACCTTTTCTGTAGGTTTCCAAAGCTGCATCTACAGAAGAATTACTTGATCCTACAACCACTATTTTCTGTTTTGCATAAGGATAAGGTTCTGTATAATAATGTTTTACTTTTTCTAAATTTTCTCCCGGAATATTCATCATATTCGGAATGTCATAAAAACCGGTAGAAATAATCACGTTTTTTGCAAAATACTTCGATTTTGAAGTTTCAATTTCAAAAATATCTTCTTTTTTAGCGAGCTGTAAAACCTTTTCATAAAGGTTGATATTCAGATTTTTCTGTCGTGCAATTCCCTGATAATATTCCAGAGCCTCTTGCCTTCCCGGTTTTGGAGCGGCAGAAATAAACGGAATTTCAGCAATTTCAAGCTTTTCCGCAGTAGAAAAAAACCTCATGTATAAAGGATAATTGTATAACGAATTCACAATTGTTCCTTTTTCAATAATTAAATAATTGAGATCGTTTTTTTTGGCTTCCAAAGCACAGTTTAAACCAATTGGTCCTGCTCCGATGATGAGAATATCCAGAATTTCCATATCACAAATTTACGAAAATACAAATGATATAATTTTATAAGTAATATCATTTAAAACCTTAAAAACCATCAGATCAAGTGTGGCATTGCTTTTGACCTTTTATCGAAAATTCAATAATGAGAAAAACTTTCTTTGTACTTTCACTTTTATTTGTTTTATCGTGTGAAAAAAAACAAGATAAAAAACCTGCTGTTTCCACAGATCACTTTAAAAATTCTAATGAGAAAACCGATCATCCAAAAGATATTCTGTCAAAAGAAGAGGTGCTTAAAAAAACGAATGAAGAGCTTTTGAAAGCTTTAAAAACGGAAAATTACAATACTTTTGCGAACTACATTCATCCGCAAAAAGGCGTTAGATTTTCTATGTACGCTTTTGTCGACAAAAATGAGGATAAGCATTTTTCAAAAGCAGATTTTGAGAAATTTCTGCCTTCAAAAACCATTTTTACGTGGGGATCCAGAGACGGATCGGGTGAAATTTACAAAGCAACCTTAAAAACATACTTTAGGGATTGGGTTTTGAAAAAAGACTTTACCAAGTCAGAATATTCATTTAATCAATTTGTGACAGGAGGAAATTCGCTCAATAATTTAAGGGAGATTTACCCAAACTCAGATTTTACAGAAAACTATATTTCCGGTACAGAAAAATACGGAGGGATGGATTGGAATACCTTACGTTTTGTCTTTGAAAAATTTGAAGGTAAATTTTACATTGTTGCTGTGATCAATGATGAATGGACTATTTAAAAGTAAGATCTACTTAAATTTACAGAATTTCCGACAGTTGTCTGGTTAAATTTCGTCTTGAAAACTGTTCAATATTTTGCGTGTTTTCTACTAAATTTCCGCTTTTCCAAAGTTCAAATTTTTCCAGAATGAATTGTTTTATGGTTTCAGAATCTTCATAACTGAAATGTTTTCCGGCTTTAGTTTCAGTTAATATTTTAGAAACATCAGCTTCAGACGGTCCGAAAGAAATAATCTGTTTTCCTGTTGCTAAATATTCAAATATTTTACCGGGAATAATTCCTTTAGAAGATGGATTTGGAAAATTAGTAATTAAAAGCATTGAAGAATTAGACATTTCATCAATTGCTTTGTCGTGAGACAAGTATCCAAGATTTTCAATGTGCTTTTTTAAGCTTGAATTTTCTATAGATTGTAAAATCTTATCATCTATTCTTCCGACAAATTTCAGTTTAAATTTTTCAGCAAAATCAGAATTTGTTTTTACCAGATCGTTGAGTGCTTTCCACAGATTTTCGGGATTTCTCAGTTGCTCTAAAACTCCAATGTAACTTAATGTAAATTGAGTTTCAGTACTTATTTTTTTGATTGTTGGGTTGTTTGCAGAATCACTTTCATCAAAACCATTGGTAATACAAACTGCATTGGCTCCGTTTTTTCTAAAATTTTCGGCATCGGTGTAGCTGGTTGCCAAAGTGATGTCTGCATTTTTGAAAACTTCACTTTCCAGTTGACGATGTTTTTTGTCGGATTTATTGGTGAGTTTTAAATGTTTGTAATAAGAAATTTCCGTCCACGGATCACGAAAATCGGCAATCCATTTTAAATCAGTAAACTTCTTTTTTAGGTTTAAACCAATCAAATGAAGAGAGTGAGGCGGTCCTGAAGTGACGACAACATCAATTTTGTTGTCTTTTAAATATTGTTCCAAAAACTTCACTGAAGGATTTACCCAAAAAACTCTTGCATCCGGAATGAAAAAATTTCCACGAACCCAAATCGATAATTTAGATTTCCAGCTTTGGTTATTTCCCACATCAAACTGTCCGGCTTTGAATTTTTTATTGCTTTTATTAAGTTTTTCTGCCAATTGATAAGGTTCCCAGATTTTAGTTTTTATAATTTCTAAATTTTCTGGAACATCTTTCATTAAACTTTCGTCCAACAAAGGATAGCTTGGGTTTTCAGGAGTGAAAATGATGGGTTTCCATCCGAATTCTGGTAAATATTTTGCAAACTTCAGCCATCTTTGTACTCCCGGTCCACCTGCAGGTGGCCAGTAATAGGTGATGATAAGGATTTTTTTTGATTCCATATAAATTCTGAATTCCTTTCATCATTGCGTAGAAATCCAGTCAAAGTTTTTAATGGTATATAACTGTTTGTTTGTCATTCCGTAGAAATCTAAACTGCTTTTATTTAAGTGTGTTGAGATTCTTGCGGAATGACAAACATTATTTATGATTTTTCTTCGAGCACAATTTCTTTCCCATCTTTTCTGCGGTAAATAAAATAAATTCCACCCGCACTTAATAAGATAAACAGACCGAAGCAAAGCAATGAAATCCATTTTCCGGTGGCGATCACTTCAGGTTCAAAAACCATTCTGATGCTGTGTTTTCCCGCAGGAACGTGTACTGCACGTAATAAATAATCTGCTTTGATATATGGAACTTCTTTTTCATCAACAAACATTTTCCAGCCATGAGGATAATAAATCTCTGAAAAAACCGCCAACTGCGGAGTTTTCGATTGAGATTTAAATTCCAGTTCATTGGCTTCATATTTTGTTAAATTAATAGAAGCTGTAGAATCTGCCTGAACTTGTTTACCGTTGAAATAAGCTTTATCTGAAGCATTAATAACGGCAGTTTTTTTAGAATCAATAGTTCCGATAGATTTTATTTCTTCGTTTGGCGTATTTACAAATTTCAGATTACTTACAAACCATGCATTTCCGTTGGCATTCGGATTGGGTACAACTTGTGGCTCTTGTGGATTTCCAAAAACCATGTATTTTGTATTCAGTAAATTCAGAATTTTTGGTGTTTTTACGCTGTCAACATTAGAAATGTATTCATTCAATAAATCATCATAACGTCTCAGTTTCACGGCGTGATAACCTCCGATGGAAGATTTGAAATAAGAGGTATTAGTCTCACTTGTTACCCCTAAAACCTGATTGTAAACTCTGTAATGTTTCTTGTCTTTTTCGGCAATCGTTTCCAAAGTTTTGTTAACCGGAATACTTGCGAGAATAGACTGTAAATTAGGATTATCACCCACTTTTTCAGCCAGATAATCTGAACCTTCCGTTTGAAAAGGATTTTCGGCAAAGATTTTATCAACGTAATTTTCGTCATTCAGATAACGTTTATTTACAGTCCAAAGATCAAATAAACTTACTGCACCGATAATGATTAAGGCGAAATTCTGATTGATTTTTTGTTTTAAGCTAAAGAATAAAACTGATGCAGTAATTCCAACATATATCAATGCTTTGATCGCATCTATTCTGAATAACTTGAATCTTTCATCCGTTAAATAATCCAATAAAAACGGAGGTAAATAGGTTTTTTCGTTATCGGTATGGAAACCTAAAATTGATTTACCAAAAAGAATCAACAATAAAGTTGCCCCTAAAACTCCACCGCTTACATACGTAAGAATTTTCTTTTTGTAATCTTCTTCTAAAGATGAATCTGTATAAAATCTGTACAATCCTATAATCGCAATCAATGGAAATAATAATTCCACAACAACCAGAATAGAAGATGGCGCTCTGAATTTGCTGTAAAAAGGAACATAATCAATAAAGAAATCTGAAAGCGGCATAAAATTGCTTCCCCAAGCTAAAAGAATGGTAAGAATTGTTGCGCCCAAAATCCAGTAACGGTATTTTTTCCATGCAAAGAAAAAGCCTAATAATGCAAGAAAACAAACAATCGCACCTTGATAAGCCGGTCCCGAAGTTCCGGGTTGGTCTCCCCAATATGTGATGCTTCCGAAACCTTTAGAAATTCTGTCGTATTCAGCTTGTGAAGTAACGTTATCCTGTACCAACTGCTGTACTTTTTCCATCATTTCCTTTCCTTCCGGTTCCTGACTTCCGCCTCCCATCAATCTTGGAATAAATAGGTTCAGTGTTTCAAGTTTTCCATAGCTCCACATCAGAATGCTTTCTTTATCCATTCCGGAATTTCCTGCAGTGTGATTTTCTGTGTTCAGAATCTGTTTTCCTCTTACCGTTTCTTTAATGTATTCAGAATTTGCCATGATTCTCTGAGAATTCATCCCGACACCAATTGCTAAAGCTGAAGCAATGATTCCGGACGAGATCAGAAAATGTTTCATCGGAGTTTTCTTTTGGATCGCTCTGATTAATTCAGATAAAAATAAAAATCCTAATCCTAAGAACAAATAATATGTCATTTGAGGATGATTCGCAGCGACTTGTAATCCGAAAAATAGAGTAGTGACTATAAATCCGAGAACATATTTTTTTCTGATATAAACCAATAGAATTCCGGCTAAAAGTGGCGCAAAATATTCAATAGTGTTTACTTTTCCGTTGTGTCCGGCTGCAATTATAATGTAGAAATACGTGGAAAGTCCGAAAAAAGTAGCACCCAAAAGTGCATATTTCCAGTTTCTGACCGCAACCATTCCCAAGAGAAAAAATCCTGAAAATAAGAGAAACAAATAATTGACAGGTCTTGGTAAAATATTGAGATAGGTGTCTAATTTTTTAATGATATCTCCCTCAAAACGGCTTCCCATCTGATAAGTTGGCATTCCTCCAAACATAGAGTCACTCCAATACGTTTCTTTGTTGTAACTGTCTCTGTAATCGATGAGTTCTTTCGCTCCGCCTCGATACTGTACTATATCATGCTGGAAAAGCTGCTTTCCAGTGAAAACAGGTGTGGAATATAAAAATGCTAAAACTAAGAATGCAATAATGGAAATTGCAATGTAAAGTAAGTTTTTATTTTTTACCATTTTGGTTATTAAGTTAATTTTAAAATTGAAAGATTTGGCTAGCTTTTAACGTAAAATTCGCAAGCCTTGACTAATTATTCGTACTGTTTTTATCTTTCACTTCTTCATAGTCCACAGTTTCTGCGTCCCATTTTACCTTTTTTTCAATATTTGTGTTTGAGGTTTTGGTTTCTTTCTCTGGATTATTGTTGGGTCTGAAACCTGTATATTTATAAAATTTGTTGAAGAATATTCTTTTTAAAATATTCCAGACGAAAAAAAGAATAATTGTAATGAGTACTAACTCAAAAATACCTTTAATGAAAGACATAATTAATTACTTTATAATTTAAAGTGAAAGTTACACCACGCAACTCTCACTGTTTCAACTACAACTCTTAAACTTATTTTGCTGAAGGATTTACCATGACAGAAGAATTAGAAACACTTTTCATCGACTGAGATTGTTTTCCGTCTGAAATGGTTTCAACCTGAGTTGTTTTTACTGTGATGTTCTGGTTTGTTATCCAGCCAGTATTCTGGTCAAATTTTATGGTTCCGTTTTGGGCAAGTTCACTACTCATGCTGTGTGTCATTTCACCCTGAGATTTTTTCTCTTCTTTTTTCGGAATTCCTCCGGTTACAGAAATTTCAGCAATACCGTTTCCTACACTTTTCAAAACATAGTTGGAAGTTACTTTGTACTTTCCAGTTTCATCTGCGCTTTCGCTTGTAGTCCATTTTTCTCCGATTTTCACCCCTTTTTTAGGAATAATCGTCAAGTTTTTTGCAAACTGATCTTTTAAAACTTTTTCGTTAAAACTTTGCTTAAGACTTGCAACGGCACTTGCTTTTTGGTTGGCATCTTTTATCAGAGTACCAAGAGCGGTAGAAATTTTGGCATAGATAGGCTCAAAACCTGTAATTGAAATTACGTTTCCTTTGCTGTCCATTTTCATATTCAGCTTATTTCCGGTTAAAGCGCGGTTTACATTCCAGATCATTTTAAGATTGTCTTCTTTAGGAATTGCCTGTTTTGTATCTACCACGATAGTTTTTCCGTCTGCACTTTGGGAGTTTCTTTTTCCGATCAGATTGATGGTGATATCATATATTCCATTTTTGACATCATTTACGGTAAACGTCATTTCATCTGTAGATTCGCTGGTTCCATTAAGCGTTTTTCCGGAAGGATCGGTCATTGTCTTTACATCTCTCTGGTACGTTGTTAAAGGATATGTTTTGCCTTTTTCTAATTTAAAAGATTGTGTGAAAACACCTAAAGAATCTTTGATGGCAGGATTTGCTTTTACTTCAGCCACAGAATCAGCCGGAACTTCTACCGTAATGGTTTTTCCGGTTTTAGGGTCTACTTTTGTGATGGTTGCCGTTTCTTTTTTACATGAAACGATGGCTAAAGAGATGAGTGCTATTGCTGCTATATTTTTCATAATCATTTTAATACTGTTAATTAATTTTCACCAATTTTTGTCTCATTGCTTCATAGAGAATGGCTCCACAAGCTACAGAAACATTAAGTGACTGGGTTTTTCCTTCAATCGGAAGTTTTATTTTTTCGTCTGAATGATGCAGAACTTCTTTTGAAATTCCGGTTTCTTCATTACCCATTACAATTGCGCAGGGTTCTGTGAAATTCACATCATAGATCAATTTCTGTGCTTTTTCAGTTGCTGCAAATACCGAAACTCCGCTTTGCTGCAGATAATCTACAACGTGAGCCAAATTATTTTCCTTACAGATTTTGATATTATACATCGCTCCCGCAGAAGTTTTTATCGCATCAGAATTAATTGGTGCTCCACCTTTTTCGGGAATAACAACTGCGTGAATTCCCACACATTCTGCGGTTCTGCAGATGGCTCCAAAGTTTCGTACATCGGTTAATCTGTCAAGAATTAAGATGAAAGGTATTTTTCCTTCCTCGAATAATTCAGGAATAATATTTTCTATTTTGTGAAAAGGCACATCGGAAATAAAGGCTACAACACCTTGATGGTTTTTTCTTGTAAAACGGTTCAGTTTTTCGACAGGAACGTAGTTGGGGCGAATTTTATATTTCGCTAAAACAGCTTTCAGTTCTGCATAGATTTCTCCCTGTAAAGCATTCTGTACAAAGATTTTGTCAATTGTTTTCCCTGCTTCAATAGCTTCTAAAACGGGACGCAATCCGAAGATGAAATCGTCTTTCTTATTAGGTTCTGAATTTCTGAATTCAGGTTTTGAATTTTTATGTTGAAAATCGTTCAAAATTTTATTTTTTTATTTTTAAATGAATAAAAGTATAGTCACCTTTATCTTGATTCTTTTTCTTATCTCTTTTAGAATTTTTCTCCTAAAATTGCTCTTTTCTGCGCCATTGCATAGCCATAATGCAGGCTTTCGTGCATATTGTTAAAAATAATTGCATCCTGAATACTCTTCAGATCCATTCCGAAACTGGTGGTGTAAGGAGTGTAATCTGAAAAGAAATCATTATCAAAATCCTTCATCAATGTTTTGGATGTTTCGGTTAACAGAAAGTCAAGATCTTCCACTTCAGATTTCTGTACATTCAGATTCGGCATTGTTCCTTTTTTATAGGTTTCGATCCAGTATTTATCTATTCTGAAAGGATTTCCACTCAGGTAATAATGCAGCAATTGCTGTGTGGCAACAGTATGAGCAATATTCCAATACATATTATTATTAAAACCATCGGGGATTAACAAGAGATCTTCGTGAGAAGTGTTTTGCAAGATATCCAAAAGGTTTTTTCTAACCTGTCTGTGAGCTTGAAAATGATAATTCATTTTGCAAAAATTTAATCACCAAAAATAGTTTAATAAACTGAAAATGACAATTTTTGAGTACGGGTTTATAGCAAAATTTATGTATTTTTTATGAATTACAGACGAATATAAATATAATCTATTGTTTTTATGATTCCGAATCTCTCAGATGTAAAAAGAATATTTAACAAATTTTAACTCAAAAATGGCATTTGTTGTGTTGATTAATGCAAGTATTTATCAGAAATTTACCACTTATTTTAATTAAAACTATGTCAGATTCATATCAAGCAGAAGACATTCGTCAACTCACAGAAAAAGTAAGAGAACAGAATATTTTCTTTTCACTTTTGAGGCAGGAAATCAATAAAGTTATCATAGGACAAGAATATATGATAGACCGACTTTTGGTTGGGCTCCTTGGGAATGGTCACGTTTTGCTGGAAGGAGTTCCCGGATTGGCGAAAACTTTAGCGATAAAAACTCTTGCCGATGCTGTTCATGGTGATTTCTCCAGAATTCAGTTTACTCCGGATCTTCTTCCAGCAGACGTTGTCGGAACGATGATTTATAATATTAAAGAAAACGATTTTTCAATAAAGCGAGGTCCTGTTTTTGCCAATTTTGTATTGGCGGATGAGATTAACAGAGCTCCGGCAAAAGTGCAGTCGGCTCTTCTGGAGGTGATGCAGGAAAAACAGGTGACGATTGGTGACGAAACGATGCCTTTGCCGAAACCTTTTTTAGTTTTAGCAACACAAAACCCAATTGATCAGGAAGGAACCTATCTTCTACCCGAAGCGCAAAGCGACCGTTTTATGCTGAAATGTAAAATAGATTATCCAGAATTTGAGGACGAAAGAAAGGTCATGAGAATGGTTTCTACTTCGCATCAACCCGAAGTAAAACCAGTAATTTCTTTGCAGAATATCGTAGAAGCAAAATCTATTGTTAATCAGATTTATCTGGACGAAAAGATCGAAAAGTATATTCTGGATATGGTTTTTGCAACCCGTTTTCCTGAAAAATATGGTCTTTCTGAGCTGAAAAATTACATCAGTTTCGGAGCCTCACCAAGAGCGTCAATCAATTTGGCAATTGCTTCAAGAGCTTATGCTTTCCTTAAGGGAAGAGCATTTGTAATTCCTGAAGATGTAAAAGAACTGGCAAAAGATGTTTTAAGACACAGAATCGGGTTGACTTTTGAAGCAGAAGCCGAAGAAATTTCTTCTGAAGAAATTGTGAACAGAATTTTGGCTAAAATTCAGGCACCTTAATTGTAATTTGAAAATTTGAAAATGTGTCAATTTTTAAATTAATTTATTAAGGATCATTTTCAAATTCTAAAATTAGAACATTTTCAAATTTGTTATGCAGATTAAAGACATCATTAAAAAAGTAAAGCAAATAGAAATCCGTACTCGAAAGAAGACGGAAGCTTCTTTGATGGGACAATATCACAGTGCTTTTAAAGGACAGGGAATGACGTTTTCTGAAGTTCGTCCTTACCAGTTTGGTGATGAAATCCGCAGAATCGACTGGAACAAAACAGCACGTTTCCGTGAGCCTTTTGTGAAGGTAATGGAGGAAGAACGGGAACTTACGATGATGATTCTCGTTGATATTTCTGCTTCAATGGATTATGGAACAAGAACACAGCTGAAAAGAGAATATGTTGCAGAAATTGCAGCAAGTCTTGGTTTTTCAGCAGCTGGAAATAATGATAAAGTGGGATTGATTTTGTTTGCAGATAAAGTGTACAAAGTAATTCCGCCACAAAAAGGAAGAAAACACATTTTGTCGATTATCAGTACTATTTTGACGGCAGATTACGTTCCTGCAGTTTCTAAAATTGATAAAGCTTTAGAATATATGATGGGAATTTTCAAAAGAAAATCGCTTGTGTTTTTGCTTTCAGATTTTGGAGATGATTACGATTCTAAAATGCTTCGTGTGGCTTCCAAAAAACATCAGCTTTTAGGAATGAGAATTTTCGATGAAAAAGATAATGAAATTCCGGATGTGGGTTATACACTTTTTCAGGATGCAGAAACAGGAAAAGAAATTTGGGTAAATACATCAAACGCAAGATGGCGATATACTTTTGCTGAAGCGCAAAAACAAAAAATAAGAGCATTAGAGGAAGATTTTGCCAACAGTTCGGCAAGCTTTATGAATATCAATACAAGTGATGATTACTCAAAGTTGCTGTATCATTATTTTCAGAAAAAATAAATTTAGATTTAAAAATAAATTAGGCATTGCCAAAATTGACTATTTAAAATTGAAAAAATTAGTAATATTCTTATCATTTTTTATCTGTGCAAATTTTTTTTCACAGATACTTTCATCGAATCTTGAAAAGAAAACTTTAGCACTGGGTGAAGTCAATCGTTTTACAGTGAAAATTGACAATCTGAATAATCATGAAGTAAAAGCCGCTCCAAAAGACGAATTGCTGCCTTTTCATTTCGAAGAGATCAAAGACAGCATCGGTGTAAAGCCTGATATTTATGAAAGAAAGATAGAGTTTTCTATTTTTGATGAAGGAACTTACACCATTCCTGAACTTGAATTTAAAGTTGGAGATAAAATTTTAAAGACAATTCCTTATGAAGTAGAAGTCGTTAACACCGCAAAAAAAGGCGATGTGATTAATGATATTATGAATAATAAGGAAGTGAAATTAGATGTAAAAGATTACTGGGAGCTTTACAAATGGTATGTTTTGGCTGCATTGGCTTTAATATGTTTAATTATTGCAATCGTCATCATTGTAAAATATGGCAGAAAACCAAAAGATTCTCCTGTCGTAGCAACCAATCAGACTTTGAAAGAATTAGATTCTTTAAAAAAGAAAAAATATATTGAAGAAGGAAATTATCGTTCTTTTTATGTTGAGTTAATCGATATTTCCAGAAAATTCATTGTAAAGCAATATAAAATTCCTGCAGATGTACTTTTGACTGATGATTTGATTCAGTTAATGAAAAATAACAATACCATTTCTCAAGACAACGAAAAAGTAGTTGAAGATGTCTTTTATAGAGGAGATTTGGTAAAATTTGCCAAAACTTTTCCCGATCAGCAGACAATGGAAAAAGACTTCAGCGAAATCAGAGACTTTGTGAAAAGATCATCAAAGGATATAGAATTTGAAAACCTTAGAAAAGATGCTTAATTTCGAGTTCTACAGTCCGTGGTTTTTACTTCTTTTCATATTGTTTATTCCTTTATTGATAAGAGATGTAAGCAGAAAAATGCTGAAAGGGATAAAAGTTCCTACCGTTGAAAACATGCAGGGAAACAGCGGAATTACATCCGTTTTATTTTTACTTAAAATTTCAAAGTACATTATTCTGTCATGTCTTTTTATTGCAATGGCAAGACCGAGAACTTTTACCGTTTCTCAGGATAGGGACGATACAAAAGGTGTAGATATTATGTTTGCAGTCGATGTTTCGCTGAGTATGTTGTCTAAAGATCTTTCTCCGGACAGATTAACAGCACTGAAAGAAATTGCGATTCAGTTCGTGCAAAAACGTCCGAATGACAGAATTGGTGTGGTAACGTATGCTTCCGAAGCCTTTACGAAAGTTCCGGCAACTTCAGATCATCAAGTGGTAATTGACGAATTTAAAAATCTTAATACAGCAGAGCTTTATCCCGGAACCGCAATAGGAGAAGGACTCTCTGTTGCTGTAAACCACCTTCGTACGAGCAAAGCAAAAAGTAAAATCATTATTTTGATGACCGATGGTGTAAGCAATGTTGAAAATGCAATTCCACCACAGGTTGCGGCTCAATTAGCAAGAAATAACAACATTAAAGTATATTCTATCGGTTTGGGAACAAACGGAATTGCTTTAATGCCGACTCAGGTAGATGTATTTGGAGATTTGATTTTTACGGAAACTCAGGTGCAGATTGATGAGCCTGTTTTAAGAGAAATTGCGCAGGAAACGGGCGGAAAATATTTCAGAGCAACTTCAAACAGCAGTTTGGAAGAAATTTATAGCGAAATCAATCAGCTTGAAAAATCTGATGTGAAAATTTCTAAGCTGTACAATTATCAGGAATATTTTAAGATTTTCCTTTGGATTGCTTTGGGAATGTTATTGTTTGATGCTTTATTAAGATGGGTATTATATAAATTTTTAAGCTGATGGAATTGTATTTAGGAAATTATTGGTACTTACTGTTACTACTGCTTTTACCGGTCTTAGCTTTTTTTCTGATTAGATATTTAAAATGGAAAAAAAATAAAAGAGAAGTTTTTGCAGACAGCCGTTTTCATGATGCTTTATTTGAGAAAAAATCGGGATTTATTAAAATTTTTCCGGCATTATATTTTTTAGCAACTTTGTTTTTAATTTTTTCAATCATTGATTTATTAAGTGGTTCTGAAGAAGTGAAAACCAATCAGAAATTCAATAATGTGATTTTTATGTTGGATGTTTCCAACTCGATGAATGCGGAAGATATTGAACCAAGCCGTTTGGCGGAGGCAAAAAATCTGGTCATTCAAACAATGCAGAAACTTAAAAATGATAAGGTAGGAATGATCATTTTCGCGGGACAGGCAACATCTATTATGCCTTTGACAACGGATTATAATTCTGCGGAGACATATATTAACGGGGTAGAAACAGGTTCTATTAAAATACAGGGGACAGATTTTCTGAAAGCAATGGAAACTGCAGCAGATAAATTTAAAGATATTAATAAAGGATCAAGAAAAATTGTTCTGCTGAGTGATGGTGAAGACAATGAGGGAAATGATAATGCAGCGATAAAGTTGGCAAACAGAGAAGGGATGATGGTAACTTCTGTAGGAATTGGTTCAGACGAAGGAGCACCCGTTCCGGTTTATGAGTTTGGTCAATTGATGGGCTACAAAAGTGATATGAACGGACAAACCGTGATTTCTAAAAGACAAACCGAAGCTTTGCGCAAAATTGCAGAATCTACAGGCGGAACGTATATTGACGGAAATAATATCAATGAAGCGCCGGACAAAATCATAGAAGCTTTGAATAAGAAAGCATCATCCACAGAATCTTTGGTTAAATCTCAAAACGCCAATCATTATTATCAATACTTTCTGGCATTTTCGATTTTCTTTTTTCTTATTATTTTTCTTTTTAATCCTAAAAGAGATTTTAATGTTTAATTTACTTTTATTAAAATCTTACTCAGGTGAATACTTTAACCCAATTTTAACAAATAAAGCACTGTTTCTTAACATATAAAGGAATAATTTTGCAAGTGATGAATACTAAAATTTTATTTTTATCGTTTATGATTGCTTTCTCGTTCTCAAACACAATGTTTGGGCAGAAAAGTTATAAGACTTTGGTATACGAAGGCAATCAAAAATTTAAAAATAAAGATTATGATGGTGCATCGTCAAGATACATGGAAGCCGTAAAATCTAACGAAAAAGATTTTACCGCTCATTACAATTTGGGAAATGCCCTGTACAAAAGCAAAAAATACGAAGAGGCAAAAGCAGAATTTGAAAAAGCACAAAGCTTGTCTCAAACTATTCCCGATAAATCTGCAGCTTTACACAATCTGGGAAATACTTACATGCAGATGAATCAGCCGGAAAAGGCAGCCGAATTTTATAAACAATCTCTAAAACAAGATCCGTACAACGAAGCAACGAGAAAGAATTTTGAGATTGCCAAACTAAAGGAAAAAGAAAAACAACAAAAGAAAAATCAGGAAAGTAAATCCGGTAAAGGTGGCGGAGGAGACGATCAGCAGAAAAATAAAGACAAAAATGGTGATCCCAAAAATCAGGATCAGGGAGAAGGAAAAAATAATGAAGGAGAAGGACAAGGAGACCAACCTGATAAGGATAAAAATAATCAGGGCAAAATGCCTAAAGATATTGAGAACGCCATATTGAATAAAGTAAGCGAAAAAGAAAAAGAAACCGCCAGAAGGATTTTAAACAAGAATTCTTATTCGATGCCTCAAAGCAACGAGAAAGATTGGTGATGAAACAAAAAATTATTTACATACTGTTAACTTTCGCATCTGTAATTACTTACGGACAGGTAGAGCTTTACATGAAGCCTGACAAAAGTGACTACAATGCAAAAGATATTGTAAACCTTACCATTGTTCTCGAACTGAATGGTGATAATCTCGTACAACAAAGTAAAATACAGCTTCCTGATCTTTCAAAATTTAATATCATAGGAAACGGATCTTTTAACCAAGCCGTGAGAGATGCCGAATCTAATGTTGCAGTAGATCAATACATAACCAGAATCGCCTTAGAGCCTAAGCAAAAAGGTAAAATAAGAATCGGTTCTGTTCTGGTAACTGTGAACAATAAAATTTATAAAACAGAGCCTTTCGATATTTTTATACGGGATGTTGAAAAGAAATCAGTTGCTAAAAATACAGATCATGATGTTTTTCTTAATATGGAAATTGAGGATAGAGAAATTTATCAGGATCAGCCTACTGTTGCCGTATTGAGAGTGTACTCAAAAAGTATGGATAATCTTAGAAAGGTGAGAAATATTCATCTTCCGGAAAAAGAAGATCTTGATGTGCATCCTATCAGTTTTCAAAAATCTGAAATAGATCCCGCAGGATACGGAAATATGCCGTCGCAGATTCTCGCCATGTTTATTGTATTTCCTAATGAATCGGGATTTGTAGAAGTTCCTTCGGTTTCTGCATCAGTCAACAGCTATTCTTCTAAAAATAAAATTGTTTCTAATAAGGTAAAGCTCAATGTAAAAAAGCTTCCGGAAGGTTCTCCAGAATCTTTTAAAAATGCGGTAGGAAACTTTAAAGTAGATATGTACCATGAAGCTAAAGAGAAAATAGAGGCTAAAAAGCCTGTCAATGTTTTCCTTAAAGTTTCGGGAGAAGGTAATTTATCTAATATGGAATTGCCAAAAATTGAAAGTTCACCCGATTACGAAATTTTTGCTCCAAAGATTACAACCAATTTAAAAGCAGGAATTGAAGGATTAAAAGGATATGTTTTGGCTAATTATGTTTTAATTCCTAATAAATCCGGTAATCTTGATATTAAAACAGAAGAGTTTGCTTTTTTTAATCCTGACAATAAAGAATATGTAAATTTAGGAAAGGAAACGCTTCATCTAAAAGCCTTTTCACACGATCAGGTTTTAGAGTCCCGTTCTACGGTAGAAAAAGTGAATGAATATACCAATACACTTCTGGAAACAGTTAACAGTCCGGTCTTAAAAACTACAACGTTTAAGGTAAAAGAAAAAAGCAGATTCAATTGGAAAGCGCTTTTTATTAATGGTGGAATTTTATTAGGATTATTTCTTCTTTATCTGATTTTTAAAAATTGGCAAAAAAAACGCATTATAGTTAAAGAAAAAAATACTCCAAAAGATTTGGGATCTGTCGCGGAAACAGAAAGAGAAATAAGGGAAAGTCTTAAGACTGACTTAGGTGATTACTTTACGTATCTTGAGAATTTGAAAGACAGTCATGATTTTGATCAGTTTTTCAAAACAGTTGATGAGCTGGATGCCGAAGTAAGAAATCAATACTTTCAAAGTTCTAAAGAGGATTTCAAACAGTTTCTGGAAAGCTATAAAGGAAATGCTGTGGCAGAAGAGTACAGAAATCTGTCTCAGAGAATTCAGATCGAAAAATATACTCCTGTAAAATCTGAAGAAGGAATTGGTGAACTTCTGAAAGATATTATCAATTTATACGCTAAGATTAGTAAATAATCATTTTTTATTCATAATTTTGCGAAATTAATAATTTTTCGTGATGGAAGTTCTTCAGGATTTTTCTTTTAAAGAAACAATGACTTGTTTTATGGTACTTTTTGCGGTGATCGACATCATTGGATCTATTCCTATCATTGTAAGTCTGAAACAGAAATTCGGGCAGATCGAAGCGAAAAGAGCTTCGATTACGGCAGGATTAATAATGATTGTTTTTCTTTTCGTAGGAAATAAAATCCTGAAATTTATTGGTGTAGATGTTAATTCATTTGCAATTGCGGGTGCATTCGTGATATTTATCATTGCTTTGGAGATGATTTTAGGGATTGAAATCAATAAAACCACCGAGGCAAAAGCAGCATCCATTGTTCCTATTGCGTTTCCGCTGGTTGCAGGAGCCGGAACTTTAACGACTACTTTATCTTTACGTGCAGAATTTCATGACATCAATATTATTCTTGGGATCATTCTCAATACAATTTTCGTATATTTGGTGTTGAAATCAGCTCCGTGGTTAGAAAAGAAAATGGGAGAGGCAACATTATCAATTCTTCAAAAAGTTTTCGGAATTATCTTGTTAGCGATTTCAATTAAATTATTTACGGCAAACTTTGCACAATTGGTGCAGAATTATATAAATTTTTAAGATCATGCAGAAGTTTTATAAAGTATTTTTAATCGTGTTTATCGTAGTCATTGCGATCAATATTTATGCAATCGACTGGAATTCTGAGATTTCATCAGAAGATAACATCAAATATGTAATTTCAATTATAGCTGGAGTAATCGGTCTGTTTGTACTCTTCATCTTGAATACATGGAGCAAGATCGGAGTAAAGAAATAATCTTTTTTCAGATATAAAACACAAACCCTTTCAAATAGCTTTTTGAAAGGGTTTTATATTAAAGTGTAATTCCTTTTGCACTTATCTAAACAATAACCTAATCAATAAAATCAACATTATATTTGTCATTTCTATAGAAATCTTTTGCATTTACTTTGATGTTAAGATTCCTTCGGAATGACCAAGTGAGTATAAAGTTTGATAAGTATTAAGTATTAATTTCTAAAAGAAAGATTTTTCAATACTGCTTCAGATTTCAATTCTGTTTCAATCCATTCTTTTTCAGGGTTGCTTTGAGCGGTAATTCCGCCTCCGACGAAAAGATGTACAGAATCGCTATACAATTTTGCGCAGCGTAAATTCACGAAATATTGGATGAAATCATCTGTTTCAATTCTGATAAAACCTGCATATAATTCTCTTGGGAATTTTTCAATCTCCTGAATTTTTTCTTTGCAAAAGTCTTTCGGAATTCCGCAAACAGCAGGAGTGGGATGGAGTTCTTCAATAATTGCATCGAGATCTTCGGGATTTATTTTTAATTTAAAATCTGTTCTTAAATGTTTGATATTTCCTGAAATGTGATCGTAAGTTTCAGATTCCTGAATTGTATTTTCTTTATCGAATTTCCCTAAAATACTTCTGATATAAGAAGAAACAGGTTTTTGTTCTTCGATTTCCTTTTGAGACCAACTTGCAGACACAGGAATTGTTCCTGCTAAGCTCATGGTTTCAAACTCGTGCGTAGCTTTATTGAATTTTCCTAAAACTTCTGAAAAAGCACCAATCCATGAGTTTTCACCCTGAATGAAAATATATCTGAATGCATTGGGATAGGTTTCACAAAGATTTCTAAAACTTTTTTCTACATCAATTTCTTTAAAATCTTTAAAAATTTTTCTGCGAGAAATAACTAGTTTGGGAAGATCGTTATTTTTGATAACCTGAATTACCTCATCAAGTTTTTGTAAATACTCTCCATGAGTTTCGGCTGAAAATTGTGTTTCGTCCTGAATTAAAAATTGATTAGAAAATTGTTCTGAAATATGATTTACTGCTATAATATTTCCGTTAAAACTAACTGTATCCGATTTATCAAAAGATTGAAAAATCAGAGCTTTTTCTTCTGAATTTTCGTTGATTGTATAGAGTTTTTCGTCGAAAGGAAATTTGAAGTAAATCATTAAAATTAAATATTATCTATTAATGATATTATTCGTCATCGTAGTATGATTAATCATCTGACCTTTTTCGTCGCGAATTTCAATTTCTGAGACGTGCATTGTTTTTCCTTTTCTGATGAATCTTGCAACTGCAGTTACAATACCATCTTTTTTGCTTCTTAAATGATTGGAATTGATGTTTGTTCCAACACCGAAGTATTTGCTTCCGTCGATGAAAATATTAGAAAGACTGGAGCCCATAGTTTCTGCCAAAACGCAACTTGCTCCGCCGTGCATAATTCCGAAAGGCTGATGAATTTTAGGTGAAACAGGCATCGTTGCGGTTAATGTTTCGTTTTCAAGATCAATATCTGTGAATTGTATGCCAAGAGTTTTTGCAAAAGTTTCGTGTCCCCAATTGTTGATAAACTCTAATAATTCTTCTTTGGTTTTGCCTTCTGTATACATGTTTTTATATAAGTAATTGGTAATGAATGATTAGTTATGAGTAATTTTACTTCTAACTTCTAACTTCTAACTTCTAACTTCTAACTTCTAACTTCTAACTTCTAACTTCTAACTTCATCATTTCCTATGATATTCGGATTCCAGTTGGAAGGAATTTTCGGACCAATATCGTATTTTATGTAATAATTCTGAATTTCTTCCATGATTTCAAGGAAAGATGCAGACTCAATTCTTTCGTAAGGAATTGTGTAACCGAGATATACGATGTTTCTTTTAAAATCTCCTGCAGCCAATACAATAGGAACTTTTGCTGCTAAAGCCATGTGATAAAAGCCTTTTCTCCATTTAGGAACCCAGCTTCTTGTACCTTCCGGAGTAATTACAAGACTGAAATCGTCTTTCTTGAATTCATTGGCTACAAAATTTACCAGATCGTTTTTTTGGCTTCTGTCTATTCCGATGCCTCCCAAACCTCTCACAACAGAACCATACCAAGCTTTTGTGTGAGCATCTTTAATAATGATTTTCAATGGCTTTTCTAGAGACCAATACGCAAGGTTTCCCAAAAGATATTCCATATTGTGAGTATGTGGTGCTACAACAAGAATACAGCGGTTAAGACTTTTTGCGTCGCCTTGTAAAACAACCCTCCAACCTAGAATTTTTAGCATCAGTTTGCCAATGAGCTTTTTCATGAATTTTATTTTTAAAACAAAAAAGTATAACCAAACTTTGGTTATACTCTACAAATATATTGAAATATTGTGGCTCTTAAAATAATCGGCTGATTAAATCTGCGATTTTTACTGCGATTTCTAAAACTACTTGTACCATGATTTGATGTTTTTTTTGTTGGTTAATTTTTTACGAAGATAAGATATTTTTAACAGATAAACTATTAATTTATTAAAAAATTTTCTTTTTTAGAGAGTAGAAGAGTGTGAATTTCAAACGTTTGCTATTCATCCACACCTTCAGCCACTCTCTCAAGTTTAATTATTTGGTTTTTATAGAAAATTCTTTTTTGCCGTCTTTTATTTTGATATCTACATCTTTCATTTTATCGATATCCATCTTCATTGTATCCATGATCTTGTCTGCTTCTTCCTTTTGATATTTCTTGCCGTTGATGATTACGCTGTCTTTATCATTAGAATTGTACTCGATGGTAGATCCGTTGATTGAGATTTTATTTTTTTCGATAGAAATATTTCCGTTTTCGTCATCATTGTCTTCCTCCTCGTTATCATTGATTCCGTTTCCGTCTGTATCTCCGTCAAAATTAATTCCGTCTTTCTTTAAAGGGATTACTACTGCATTCTGAGGAATTACCAATTCGTAATCAATACTGTAATCTCTGAAACGGTGATCATAAGGATACTTAATATAGTTCGGAAGAATCACCTTGTTGTTAACAATTTCTACAGGAACACTTGCATTTAGCGGAATATTGTATCCTTTCGCTTCTTTTTTAATAATTAAATAAGGTGTTTTAATATCTGCTTTTCTTGTCACATCTACATGAATCCAATCTTTTTCATATACAGAGATTTTGTCTGAATAGATATCATCTTCATATCCTGTAAAGTTCTGAGGAATTGCTATTTGTTTAACATCTACATAAATACTGTCTGAATTTGTAGGAATTGCAATTTCTTCAGTATCTTCCTTATGCCCTTTGAAGAACATATCTTTTTTTGCCATACTGATACCGAAGTAAGTAGAAACTGCTATCAGTGCAAGGATTAATGCTCCAATCACCCAACCAGTATTTCTCAGTTTTGTTTTTGGTGATATTAATTTCATGCTCAACAATCCGAACAACATTGCAGGAATTAAGCTTCCTAAAACAATCATTACCATTATGATATACTTCATTCCACTGCTGTCAAAATAGAAATCCATCTGGTTGATTGGAGGAAAACTATCATTTCCCATAAAACCAAAGATTACAAAGACACCGATTAAACAGCTAAATGATATAAGTGCGAAGATTCCTCCCAAAATATAACGTATAACATTCCAAAGTCCACTTCCTGCGTTATTGATATATGGTTTGTTTTCGATATAAATTTCTCCGACTCTTTGTGTAGATTCATTAGCAAACTGTACCAGTTTATTAGATTCATTTTTAAGATTATCGAAGTTCATAGGCTTTCCCTTCATTTTCAGAAAATCTGCTGCAGTTTCTGCCTTTGGCAAAACTGCCCAAAGTATGATGTACAATAAACCAATCAATGATGAAGAAATGGCTGCTGTAAAAATTCCAAGAATGAAAATTCCTAACCAGATTGCTCTCATTGCAGTAATATCCATCCCAACATAATGAGCTAAACCTGCACAAACACCTGCAATTTTTTGTCTTTCAGGATCACGGAACAATTGTTTTTTGTCTGTATAGCCTGTTCCAGCAGAGTAAGATTTTTTCGTATTTTTTTCAGAATAATAAGCTTCTTCCTGCTCTTCGATTTTTTCCGGAGAACCAATCTGTGCGATTACTTTTTCTACGTCTGTATCGTTGATTACTTCGCGTTTCGCCATAGTATCTCTGAAGATTTCTACCATTCTGATTTCTATGTCATGCATTACCTCGTCTGCTTCGGAAGCGTCTAATGAGCTTCTCAATGCATTAAGATAATCGCTAAGCTTTATATATGCGTGTTCTTCTATTGTGAAAGAAAAACCTGCGAGTCCTATTGAGAGTGTCTTGTTCATAGCTTTGTTTTTTATATTTTTTGAGTGATTTGGTTTACAGAATCTGTCAGTTTTTTCCAGGTATTTTGCAGTTCGGCTAAAAATGTTTTGCCTTTTTCTGTTATTTGGTAGTATTTTCTGGGTGGTCCTCCTGTAGATTCTTCCCATCTGTAAGAGAGAAACTCTCCATTTTTCAGTCTTGTTAAAAGAGGGTAGAGTGTTCCTTCCACTACATCCAGTTTTCCTTTTTTTAGTTCATCTATTAAATCAGAAACATACATTTCGCGATTGTTGATGAGGCTCAAAATACAGAATTCCAGAATCCCTTTTCGCATTTGCGCTTTGGTATTTTCAGTATTCATCTTTATAAGTTGTTAATTAGTTATATAAAAATCAGTTTAAGTTTCTAGCTAGTTAAACCTTCTCTGATTCTACATTACAAAGATATGTAATTAAAATGGTAATATGCAATACAAAGTAGTGAAAAAATTTAAATTTATATTGTAATAATATGAAAATCAATACAATTATTTTTAATGGTTTAATTTATCGGGTAAGAAATTTAAAGAAATGAGATCAGATTTTAGCAATTCTACCTTTCAAACTTGTAGTTCTTAGGGTAACAAAAGCTTTTTTCTTCAATTCTTTCTCATAAGCTTTAAAGCTGAATTCTTTGTAGAATTTACGAACGATAAGAGCCATTTCCATCATCGCAAAATGTTCACCGATGCAAAGTCTTGGTCCCGCTCCGAAAGGGTAATAAGCAAAATTTTTCGCATTTTCATCATCGAAACGTTCAGCGATAAAAGAATCAGGATCTTTCCAGTATTTAGGATTTCTGTGAAGTCCTGTAATGTAAAGTATTATCAAAGTTCCTTTTTTCCAGGAATAATGTTTAAAACTATCATCTTCCAGAGCCTGTCGATCAATTGCCCAAGCCGGAGAATGCAGTCTCATTGCCTCTTTAATGATATTTGAAGTGAAAGATTTCTTCATTAAACTTTCAGATGTGAAGAGCGTATCACCTTCTTCAGCGATTTCTTTTCTTAACTTTTCTTCGGCTTCAGGATTCTGGCTGATTTCAAAAAAGATAAAACTTAAAGCATTGGCAGTGGTTTCATGTCCGGCAATAAAAAGAATAAGCATCTCATCTACGAGCTGTTCATCAGACATCGGAAGTTGAGTGTCTTCATATCTTGCCTGTATCAGCATATCCAGCAAATCATTTTTCTTTTCTCCAGAGCTTCTTCTTTTATCTAAAACGCTTTGGATAATAGCTTTTGATCGTTTACTCTTTATGACTGCCTTATCAATCACACCAAAAAATTTTAATACTTCAGAAGAAAATGGTATACGAACTTCTTTTGCAAAAACTTCCTGAATTTCGGTGATAATTTTACTAAGTTCTTTTACTTCATGTTCAGCAATATCTGAACTGAAAAGCGTTTTAGCAACAATATTAAAGGCAAGAGAATGAAAAACATCGTACAGATCTACTTCCATATCAGATTTGAATGACCGAAAAGCATGATCAGTGACTTCTTCCATAATGGAAATAAGATTGGTGATTTTGGCTTTACTGAAACCGGGCTGAATAAGCCTTCTCTGCTTAAGCCAGTCTTTTCCGTTATTCGTGAGCAATCCGTTTCCCAAATATTTTGCGAGCGTAACAGATTGTATTTCAGATTTAGAATAATTTTTATGATTTTGTTTTAAAATATACTCTATGAATTCTTTATCCTGAGAAAAAATAAAATTCCTATCCATTAAAGTTGCTTTTAGATAATAGTTATCTCCCGCAATTTTATGATTACCACTGATAACTTTTAGCGGATCTTTTATCCCTCGAAGTAAAGAATACAGTTTTCTTGTTCCCTTAATTTCTGTAGGATAATTAAATTCTGAACTCATAGATTATATATTTCTATTAAAAATACAATTAATCTTTTATATAAAATAGCTTAAAACTAAAACCCTTATTTTTGTATTGAATTTAAAATTCAGCTTAAATACAATACATGATAAAATCAGGATTTTTACTTCCTTTTATTCTTCTCGGAACAGTAGTCTTTGCCCAAAATCATTTTGAATTAAAAGATGCGTCAAAGAATTTTGATGTTAAAATGAATGTTGAGCATTGTGCCGAAGATGAATGCCAAGGAAAAGCAACTATAGCATTATTAGATAAAAAAACATCTAAAATCTTTCAGACTTTAACTTCTGATAATCTTAATTTTTATTTAAATAAAGATCAGAAACCTACAGCCAATATTATTCAGCTTTACAACGAGCAAAGTCCATTGATTTTTGATGATTTTAATTTTGACGGAACGGAAGATATGGCAATAAGAAACGGAAACGAAAGCAGTTATGGTGGTCCTTCTTATGATGTGTATGTTTTTAATATCACTAAAAAACAATTGGTCTTAAGTGAAGAATTAACCGTTCTTGCGCATGAAAATTTAGTTATGTTTAATACGGATTCTGAACGAAAAAGATTAATTACTTATTCAAAATCAGGATGTTGTTGGCATTTAACCACCGAATATTCTGTTCTTCCACAAAGAGGCTTGTTTAAAGTGTACGAGTTAGAAGAAGATGCGACAGGCGGTGAAAAAGTGAAAGTAATTAGAAAAGAATTTATTGATGATAAATGGACGACCCACATCAAAACCTATCCTATAAACGAATACTATAAAGATTAACAATGAAGATACAAAAGGAAATTGATTTTATTCTGGCTGTTGATGCCCTGAAAAATGTACAAAGAAGAAATTATAATGCAGATGATTCCCGAAGAGAAAATACTGCCGAACATTCTTGGCAGATTATTATTTTGGCACAAATCTTATTTCCTTATGCGAAAAACAGAGCAGATATTGATTTGCTGAGAGTGATAAGGATGCTTTCTGTTCACGATTTGGTAGAGATTGAGGCAGGAGATACTTTCCTTTTTGATGAAACGGCAATGGTTGGCAAGTTTGAAAGAGAAAAATTATCTGCTCAGAATATTTTTGGAATTTTGGATGAACCTATCCGTTCGGAATTCTTTAATCTTTGGCTGGAATTTGAAGAAGAGCAAACTCCGGATGCTATTTTCGCCTGTGCCATCGATAGAATTATGCCTTTTATTTTAAATTCCCACACTTCAGGAAAAAGTTGGACTGAAGCCGCCGTCACTGAGAAGCAGGTAAGAAGTATGCTTGAAAATGCTATTACAAGAGCTTCTGATGAAATGGGAGAGGCTTTTCAGTATTTAATGATTAAAAATCTTGAAACTGAGAAAGTTTTGAAATAATTTTTTTTCATGAGATTTTCGGCGGGCTAAGCCCGCCGAAACTAAAAAACATCTTGAAAATTGATTCCGGCGACCGAAGGTCGCCGGAATCTTTCATTTATAGTATTTGAATTGGTTTCTTAAAATCATCAATCGCCACAAAAGTAAAATCTCCCACAATAGCTTTTTCTCTTTCATAAGAATACATTTGCTCGGTGTAGATTTCTACATTTACTTTCATGCTGGTTTTTCCAACATACGTTACTTTTCCGATAAGTTCAACAATTGTTCCTGCGGGAATTGGTTTTTTAAAATCAATTTTATCACTGCTTACCGTTACTACGCGTTTCCTTGCGAATCTTGTAGCGGTAATGAATGCAGCTTCATCCATCAACTGCATTGCTGTACCGCCGAAAAGGGTATCGTAATGATTGGTCGTATTGGGGAAAACCGCTTTAAAAATTCGGGTTTCAGAGTTGGTAATTCTTTCTTCTGTAGTCATATTTCATTATTAATTAAAGCGAAAATGAAATATATTGAAACAAACAGACAGATCAGAAACAGGAATTTCTGAAAAAACTATAAGATCAACAAACTTCAAATCGCGAAAGTTTTTTGTCTGAAAAAAATGGCAGGTCTCCTGACTTGTAACATCTTTATTTCCTTCCCATACAGTTTTTTTGCACAGTGGATTTTTAATAAAGACTTCTGTTACTCTACAGTTGCGCGACAGTTCGTGATTTTCACACGATTCCCTTTTCATTTGCGGTTAAGCAAAACCATTTTCTGAAAAGTTAGCATCTAACTTTCCGATTGCAAAAATAATGATAAATAGATGAATTATTCAGGATTTTTTAAAATAATCTGGCTGATTACTTTACCTTCTTTTATCGTCCATAAAGAAGTATATCGGTTTGCACCTGAACCATTAATCATATATAAGAAAATATGATCGTCATCAATAGAAGTTACGCCAATGTTCTCAAAATCCATGGTTGGTTGAAACATATTTTTGATAGCTTCTCTCACAAAAACAGAACCTCTACCGGGTTGCTGTACTCTGATAGATTTAATTTCTGTCATTCCCGAAGGAAGTTCCTTATCAATTCCCCAAGGTTTTATTTTGTCGATGGTTTTTATATTTCCGTCTGCATCTTTTTCCTGTTTGCGGTAGCTTGCGTTGGACGGGTAAATATCAATTACCACTTTACTTCTCTGTGCAGTCGGGATTTTGGGATTATTGTTATCTGTAAAAATAATTGATTTTCCGTTTTTAGATTTCGTAGGAGTGTATTTCGGAAGCTGATCAATGAAAGCAATACGGTCTTTGTTTACCATCCCTTCTTTCGATAGACTGTCATACCTCACAAAAGGTTTATCTACATCATCTTTTTCAGGATATTTTATCCAGATCCATTCGGTTTCTCCGGGAGCAGGTTTTACATAAACAAAAACATCACCTCTTTTCATACGGATTTTGTCTACGATTTTACGGTAATCTTCTTTATGTACACGTACCATTGCGTAACCTTCAGTCGCTTTTACAACCCCGAAAGGAACTTTGCTCTGCGCATGAATTAACGAAAAAGAAAAAATACTGAATATCGATAAATAAATCGCTTTGTGTATGAAAATCATTGGAGAATATATTTATAGTTCAAAGATATAAATTAAATATTTTTCGGAAGATAATTAAACCTTTTCAATTCTGTTAAATCTTTTATTGGTTTTAAATATGAATTTGAGAGCAAATATATTTTATTTGAAATATCTAAAACATCTTGAAATTGATGATCTGAAATGATAAAACCTTTGCTTTTTGACTTTTCTTTAATCAAATTTTTAATTTCAGAAACAATTTTTGGTGAAAGACAGTGAAAAGGCTCGTCCAATAAAATAAATTCAGCTTTTGAATAAATAATCAGCAAAACTTCCAAAATTCTTAATTCGCCACTGGAAAGGTTGCTGGGAATTTCATTAATGAAAGGTTGTATTAGTTTTGAGTTTAAAAGTTTCGCAGCATTTTCATCATCGCAAAACAATTCTATGAGCTTTTTTATTTTGATGTTTTTAGGCAGAAAAGAATTTTGTGGTAAATATGAAATCCTGTTTTTACGATTAAATTGATTTTTTAAAATAATCTCATTAAATTTTATAAATTGTGTTTCTCCTTTTAATGTTCCGAAAATAATTTGAAAAAGTGTGGATTTTCCTGAGCCATTTCTACCCAAAATTCCTAAAATTTCACCCGTTTCGCAACTTAAAAATATATCCTGCAAAATTTTTTGTTTACCAAACGATTTTGTGATGCTGTCCACGTGAAGCTTACTCATAGAAAGAGGGTGACCATTTTTATTATCAAACCGAAAGATAAAGTAAAAATCCACAGAAATAATTTTGAAAAACCAAAATTTGCATAAAAATAATACTCGTTTTTCAATCTTAATTCATAAATAAAATAATGAAAACACGGAAGAAGTACAATAAAACACAACCCGAAAGTTTCAAAACTAAAACCCAATTGAAACGTCAGTAATACAGAAAACAAAACCGTTGGAATCAACAGTTTTCTGTAAAAGATCCATAAGATTTTAAAATCGGTCAGCATTTTTCAAAAATAGGAAAATTTGCATTTATGAATAAAAAATAGAGTGCTTATAACACTCTCTTTTATTTAAATTCTCTCCAATTCATCAGAACTGATCACGGTTTTAAAACTTCCGTAATTGACAGTCACCTTATTTTTAGAAATACTTTCAATAGTTCCTACACTTGTACTTCCCGTAATTCTTACACGTTGACCGATTTTCATCCAGACTGCGCGATCAATTTTACGTTTTTCCTCTATTTTTTCGTTGGTTTCAGAAATTTTTTCAATCACTTCTTCTTTTTTCAACTGTTGCGTGATTTTTCTTTTTACCACCTGAAGGCGTTTGCTTTCATCTTTATCAGCTCCTATCTTCCTGAATTTTTCCTGTTCCAGAATTTTTACAAAATCTTTCACCACATCTTTTCGGGATTTCCCTTTTACATAGCTGTCGATAAAACCTTCAACTTTTGCCCCGAACTGAAGTTTGCGATGTTCATCTTCATACAATTTCTGGAAATTGAAAAGCTTTTGCTGAAGTTGCTCATTCAGTTTTTGGAGATTGTCTCGTTTATCTTCCACAGAACCTTTTCTTTCGGCAAGATCTGTTTTCAGTTTTTCAACCTCAAATTTTTCCTGCTGAAGTTTTACGATGGTTTTGTCTAAGTTTACAATATCATGCTCCACTTTTTTCTTCGCAGAATGAATGATAAATCTTGGTATTTTGTTCTTTTCGGCAACCTCAAAGGTGAATGAACTTCCAGCCTGTCCCAATTCCAGTTTGTACATTGGTTCCAGAGTTTCTTCATCGAAAAGCATCGCTGCATTTTGTGCATTCGGAAGCTGCTCTACCACTAATTTAATGTTAGTATAATGAGTGGTAATGATCGCAAAACTTTTTTTGTCATAGAAAAACTCAAGAAAACTTTCTGCTAATGCGCCTCCCAGTTCAGGATCAGATCCTGTTCCGAATTCATCAATTAATAAAAGTGTTCCGGGATCAGATTCACGAATGATTCCGCCCATTTTCTTCAATCTCGACGAATAAGTGGATAGGTGGTTTTCAATAGACTGATTGTCACCAATATCGGTCATTATTTTATCAAAGAAAAACATTTCAGATTTTGGATGTGCAGGAACCAGAATTCCGGTCTGAATCATCAGTTGCAGCAATCCTACAGTCTTTAATGTAATTGATTTTCCACCGGCATTCGGACCCGAAATACAGATAATTCTGTTATGATCTGTTAGGCTTAAAGATTGCGGAAAAATCGTCTTGTTTTCGGCTTTATTTCTCAACCAGAGTAGCGGATGAAACGCTTCTCTCAGTTTCAAAGTTTTGTGACGGTTGATTTTTGGTAAAATACCGTTGATGAGTTCTGCGAATTTTGCTTTAGCTCTTGTTAAATCCAAATCGAATATATAAACTTGGTATCTCCAGAGTTGCGGTTGGAAAACGGCAAGTTCTGCAGTAAGCTGTCTCAGGATTTTATCAATTTCTTTTTTTTCTTCTTCCTGATTTTCCCTGAGTTTAAAATAATGGTTTACAACACTTTCCGGCTGAATATAAGTGATGGATCCTGTTTTTGAAAGTCCTAAAACTCTTCCGGAAACTCTTTTTTTGTAAGCAGATTTTACTGCCAAAACACGCATATCTTCAATGATGCTTTCCCGAATATCATCCAGAAAATCACTTTGCCCGTAATTGAATAACGCACGGTTGAAATTCTCCTGAATTGCTTTTTTGGCAACCTGAATTTCAGCTCTCAATTTCTTCAGAATGGGTGAGGCTTCACTTTTTACTTCTCCAAAACGGTTAAAAACCTTGTCGACTTTATCAATGATTTCTTTCTTAAATTCCAAAACAGAGGCTTCCTGCATCAGATTGGGGAAAGTATCGGGCATTGTGGGGAAAAACTTCTGAAGTTTTCCTATTTGTTCAGTAAGGGTTTTTATTTTAATAAAAGCTGAATTTTCGAGACGGTAATTCTCAATCAGCATCAGTTTCAGCTCGCTCTCAATATCTTCATATTCATCAAACGGTATTGCATTTGAACTTTCAAAACTCGACAGATATTCGGAAGTTTTTTTCAGCGAAAGTTCTGCCTCATCAATTTTCATCGGACGAAGCTCAAGGATTTTTTCTCTCGTTTTCGGAGAATAGGCAAAAGGAGCAATTTCCGCGAGCAATTGCGGAAACTCTAATTCGTTTAAATCTTCTTTATTTATATACACAGTGCAAAGATAATTAATTTGAAAATGAGTTAATTTGGAAATTTTTATAAATGTATTTGAATTTAACCATTAAGTTTCTTTAAAGGAATAAGAATTTTTAAGTTGAGCTTCGCTTTTAGCAGTCTGCTTAAAAATCTATTTAATTTTCTTAATCAACCTTAACTTCTTAAATTTCCTTAATGGCTCAATTTTAAATTTTCATTTCAAATACGTTTTACTACATTTGAAATATGAAACTGGAAACCGAAAGATTAATTTTAAAACCCATTAATGAAAGTCATGTTGAAGATATTTTAAAAATCAGAAGCAATGAAGTTCTCAATCGGTTTGTAAAAAGAATTCTACCAAAAAATAATTATGATGCGCTGGATTTTATTTTAACCATCAAAAAAAGAGTTCAGAATAATGAAACTTTTTACTTCGGAATTACTTATAAAAATCAACAAAATCTTTTAGGAACAATTTGCTTATACAGATTTTCTGAAGACCGAACTGAAGCAGAAGTAGGTTATGAATTATTACCCGATTATCACAGAAAAGGAATTATGTCTGAAGCTTTGTCTGCGGTTTTAAATTTTGGTTTTAATGAATTAAATTTGCAGGAGATTTTAGCTTTCACCAATAAATTCAACGAAAACTCAAAAAGACTTCTTTTGAAAAATAATTTTGTTTTGCAACAGGGGAGAACTGATGAAGGTTTTCCGGATAATTTGGTTTTTAGTTTGAGGAAAAAATAATTATGTATACTGATCTCTATAAAGCGGCTGACTTATTGATAGAATCTGTTAATGACTATTTAGAATTGTTTTCTTCTAAAATTGACTTTACAGCAGAAAATGCACTTGATGTTATGGTAAGCCATTATAAAGAGGTTAAAATGGTAGACTTTTTTTTAGCTTTGTATCCTAAAGAAACATTTATACTTTCATCAGATTATTTATATATTGGTTTATATCGAAATCATAATAATTGTTTGACTTTATCATTTATGCGCTCTTTTAAATTTTCTGATGGTACAGATGAGACGATAGAAATAGAATTCAATTTGAATTTTGATTCTGTTAATTTTCATTCCTATTACAGTAAAAACATTGAATTGAGAGCAGATGATTTGAAGAATGATGAGAATCTTTACGAGAACTTAATTGAGAGTTTTAAAAGTGAGGTGTTTTATGAAAAAATTAGAAATACAAAACCAGATACTTTTGAATTAAAAATTAATTACAACGTTTAAATAAATTATCAAATTAACTCATTCTCAAATTGACATTATGACCTGGACCGAAATTCTAGCCCCAATAAAAAGCACTCCTTACTTTACCAATCTTTGGGAAAAAGTAAAGCAGGAATATGCAACCACAAAAGTTTTTCCACCAAAAAAACAGATTTTCAGAGCGTTGGAAATTACGCCTTTTGATGATATTGAAGTGGTAATTATAGGGCAAGATCCGTATCATAACGATTTTCAGGCAAATGGTTTATGTTTTTCGGTTTCCGAACAGGTAACAGCACCGCCTTCTCTTAAAAATATTTTTATTGAATTAAAAGATGATTTGGGAGTTGAAAGAACTTCAAAAGAATTGGATGATTGGGGAAAACAAGGTGTTTTGATGTTGAATGCAACTTTAACGGTTCGTGCACATTCTCCAAATTCGCATAAAGATTTGGGTTGGGAAACATTCACCAATTATATCATCAAAGAAATTTCAGATAAAAAGGAAAATGTAGTCTTTGTTTTATGGGGTGCTTTTGCACAAAAAAAAGCCGAACTTATAGATCCGGCTAAACATTTTATCTTAAAATCGGCACATCCGTCACCTTTTTCTGTTTATAAAGGGTTTTTCGGAAGCAAACCTTTCTCAAAAATTAACGATTATTTGGTTTCAAAAGGGAAGAAACCTATCACATGGTAGAATCTTCTCCTCCTTTTGTAATTACGATTCCTATTCGGTATTTTCCGGCAAGTGATTTTGCTCCTTCTCCTGCTGTAGGAGCAGGATTTACCTCAACCAAAGAAATGGTATATCCGTTGAAAAAAGCTGTTTTGTGATAGTTTCTGCTCTCATTTTCTGTAGTTGCTAAAGGAATCGTCATAGGTCGTGTTGTTGTTCCCATGAATTCTATATTCGCAACAGCAGCACCTTGCCAAACACACGTTACTCCTTCTGGACAACGGCTGTCTTCAGAAATATTTTTGAAGGTTACATTCATTTGATATTCTTCCAGAAATTTATTTTCACCTTCTGTAAAATAAATGATTTTTCCTTCTATATTTTTATTGATTTTATCTTTTGTAGCCACTTTTTCAGAACTTTTGATTTCTTTTTGAGGGTTGCAATTTGTTAAAAACAATAAAGCAAAACCCGATATTATAATTTTGTAAAACATATCTTTTAAATTATATTAACGATATCCAAAACTACAACAAATAACATTGCCAAACCTACTACGAGACTAAAACCTGTTCCGTAAATAAATCCTATGAAAGCTCCTTTTGTAGATTGTAAAGCTTTGTTCATGTCTTTGCTGTCGTGGAGAAGTTCACCAATGAAAACTCCTGCAAACATTCCTACTAAAAATCCCAACGGAATAGGAAGAAAAATTCCTACAAATGTTCCGACGATTGATCCTATACTTCCCCAACGTGTTCCTCCGTATTTCTGATTGGTTTTTGCGGGTATTACGTAATTTAAAACCACAGAAGCCAGCGTAAGAATCACAAATGCCCAAATATAAATCACCGACAGATCAGAATCTGTTCCGTATTTGTAAATTAAAAGTCCGCCAAGACTTAAAACAAGTCCGGGTAAAACGGGTAAAAAAGTTCCGAGTACTCCTAAAACGAGTAAAATAACTGCAATAATCGAGATAATTGTATGATCCATAATTTAGTTTTAATAAAAAAAAGTGACTCCGAAAAGTCACTTTTTTAAGTATCAATTTCCAAGCCGATTTTTTAAAGATTAAGAATTACGTATTGTAAAATTACGCCTGCGTTACCGATGTTTCCTGAAGCATGATTGTGGAATGTCGTGTAATAAATATAGCCGCTTCCTGTAGCTCCTGAACAAGGACCCACTGTTGCTCCCAGTGCTACTAAAAATGGCACTGCTGCCTGCGGAACAGAAATACTGATCTGGATGTTACCCGGAAGTGTAATACATACTGTAGTAAAAGTAGTATTTGGGGCATTTCCTATTGGTGTAGCTGGAATTCCTGTTGCCGTAAATTGGTTGGTTCTCAGCATTAAAGCATCATTGGAGGAGGAATCTTTCACTAAAACTTCCCAATAAGTCGGGTCGTAGTTGATTATTTTCTGCCATGATCCCAAATCATAATCGATATTTAATGAATTGAAGCCTAATGCAGCTGTTAAACCTGCATTATTTACAGTTGCAGCAAGCAAACCGGAAGAGCCTGTGTTTTTTGAGCATAATTTAGCATCGGGAACAAATCCTCCTGAAAGACCGCAGTTATTTGTATTGTCGTTTCCGCCAACAAGATAAGCAACATCCCAGTCTGAAGCATAAATACTTCCTCCGTTTGCAACAAAGATTGCCAAATTGGTATCAATGACAGGATAAAGAGCTTGGTTGGCTGAGTAATTTCTGGAACCACAATTAAGAAAAACGATGTCGTACTGAGCCAATGTATTGATGTTTGCAAGATCAGCATTGGTGATTTGTGTTGCGGTATATCCTAAACTCAGAATGATGTCTTCAATTTTATCATACGAACCTTTTACATAAGCAATCTTCGCAACTTGGTTTAGTTTTGTCTGGCTTGCGGTAAGATTTACAGTTTCGTTGTCTTTTACTGTGGCAGAAATTTCTGTACGGAAATTACTTCCGTTTCCTGTTTGAATGTAAACGGTTTTTTCACCAACAGGAGCTTCCAAAACGAAATTACCGTCAGAATCTGATAAGGTGTGGTAAATTTTATATTTTTCATCAAATGTAAAAACTGAAGCTCCACCAATCGGTTTACTTCCGTTTTGTGACATCACCTTACCGGATAATTTTCCTGTTTTTACGACTGTTTGTGCTGTAATCTCCGGTTGAGTTTCAGTTTCTGATCTACAAGATCCTAATGATAATAGGAGTAGAATAATAAAAAGAAAATTGAGTTTTTTCATGTAAATAGTTTTTATGTTTAGAATACTAAATTAGTGAATTTATTAAAGATTTGTTATTTTTATTTAAATTAATTTGATTAATCATTATTTATTTTTAATAATTGTTATCAAAATTTGCTCTGGTAAGGCTTTTGCTGATTCTATTTTTATTAAATTTGCTGTAATGAAAGACGAGTTAAAAGATACCAAAGACTTTTTGCAGAACATAAGTGATCAGATTCATTATTTTGTAAAAGATAATGTTTATGGCGATCTTGTTCTTACTGTTCAGATTTTACTCAAATTTATTTTCTTGGCAGGACTTATTTATACGATAGATTTTGTCTTGAAACTTTTGGTGAATTTAACGTTCAGAAAATTCTTTGATAAAGAAAAATATCCTATTTTCAAATCGATTTACCAATCGAGAATTACCAATTCTATTGTTCATTTGTCTGCTTTGGCTTTTGCGGGCTCTGCTCTTTATTCAGTATTTTACAGACATCCGAAAAGTTTTACGTTACTTGAAGTGATAGTTAATCTTGCCATTATCTTTGTGATAGCCGGAATGTTGTTCAGGGTATTAAACACATTCAGAAATTACTTTGTAATAAAGCAGGATTTTTACAAAATAATGGCGCTTAATGCTATTTCAGAGTCGGTGAAAATTTTTGGAATTTTTATACTGACCGTTATCGCTATATGTACTATTTTCGGCATAAAAGGAGGTACTATTTTAGGAAGTTTAGGAGCCATTACGGCGGTTTTGGTATTGGTTTTCAGAGATACCATTTTAGGTTTTGTCACGGGGCTTCATGTTGCTACTTCCCGAAGTCTGAAGGTTGGAGACTGGATCGGAATTCCAAAATATAATATTGAAGGAAATATTCTGGAAATTAATCTTTTAACAACCAAGATTACCAATTTTGATAAAACAATTTCTTCGATTCCCACTTACGATTTGTTGACTACTGAAATTAAAAATCTTCAGGTAATGTCTGAATCTAATACTCGAAGGATTAAAAAGTCTATTTACTTTAATATCAATTCATTTAAATTTTTAAGTGTTGAGGAAATTGAAAAATTAAAAGAAATTAATTTAATTGAAGATTATTTAAACGAAAAAGCTTCTGAAATTAATTTAGAAAAAGAGAAAATAGAGCATAGAGATAAAATTATCAACGGAAGACAGCTTACCAATATTGGTGTTTTCAGGTATTATACCCAGAAATACCTTGAAAATGATCCTGAAATTGATAAAGAAAGTCCAATCATGGTTCGTCAGTTAGAAATTACAACACAGGGTCTTCCGATGGAAGTATATTGTTTTGCCAACGATTCTAAATGGGAAAAATTTGAGGAAATTCAGGCAGATATTTTCGATCATTTATTGGTTGCTTCCAAAGAATTTGATCTGCAGATTATGCAGATTGGTCTGCCAAAATAAATTTAAAATAAAATAAGATTTATGGTGAAGTATCGGTCTTTACCTTCAATATAATATCTATAAAAAATGACAAAACTAAGCGTAAACATCAATAAAATTGCAACGATAAGAAACGCAAGAGGCGGGGAAACACCAAGCGTGACCGAAGCGGCAGTCAAAATTCAGGAATTCGGAGCTCACGGAATCACCATTCATCCAAGACCGGATGAAAGACACATTACAAGAAAAGATGTTTATGATCTGAAGCCTTTGGTGACAACAGAATTTAATATTGAAGGAAATCCTCACAGAGATTTTATCGATATGGTTTTAGAAGTAAAGCCGGAACAGGTAACTCTGGTTCCCGATGCAGATGATGCCATTACTTCTAATGCAGGTTGGGACACCAAAAAGCATCTTGTTTTTTTGAAAGAAATTATTACTGAATTTAAAAATGCAGGAATTAGAACTTCTGTTTTTCTTGATCCGACACCAGAACTGGTAGAATATGCTTTTAAAACAGGTGCAGACCGAATTGAACTGTATACTGAAGCTTATGCAAAAAATTACACCATCAATAAAGAGCAGGCTATACAATCTTATTACGATACAGCAGTTGTAGCCAATGAATTTGGTTTGGGAATTAATGCCGGTCACGATTTAAGCTTAGAAAATTTAAAATATTTTGCAGATCATATTCCGAATTTGCTTGAAGTTTCTATCGGTCATGCTTTGGTTTCTGAAGCGCTGTACATGGGAATGGAAAACACGGTTCAGGCTTACTTGAAGAGATTAGCAAAATGGTAGAAGTTTTCCCTATAAAAGAAATATTGCTTTTAATTTTAGGTTCTTTGAGTACTTATTTAATTTGGAGGGTTCAATATCAGAAAGAAAAAATCAAGAATATTGAAAATGCTATTTCTGATAAAAAATATAAACTTTATTCTGAATTAGTATATATCATTATTGACGTAATGCACGGTGAAAAGGTAAATAAAAAACCTACTGATAAAGAATTGTTAGAAAGGATATTATTGATTAAAAGAGATATGTTTTTATATGGAAGTGATGAAATGTTTAGGAAATTTATTGAATGGTTTTTGGAAACGAATAAAAATCCAAGTAACACGAATCATATAAAAGTTTATTATGAATTAATGAAAATGGCAAGGAAAGATATGGGGCAATTAAATACTAATATAACACTTGATGAATTTATGTTATTCTTAATTCAAAATGAAGAAGAATATACAAAATTTAAAATACAAAATAACTGGTAAATGGAAATTTTACATTCAAAAATATTCGGAGAAAATCTTTCGTCAACACCGCTTTTAGTATTTCATGGTTTGTTTGGAATGCTTGATAATTGGGGAAGTTTCGGGAAAGAATTGGGCGAACTTTTGCCGGTACATTTAATTGACTTAAGAAACCACGGGAGAAGCTTTCATTCTGAAAATATGTCGCATGATGATCTGGCAAACGATATTGCCAATTACATGAATCATTACGGGATCGAAAAAGCTCATGTTTTAGGACATTCTTTAGGAGGAAAAGCAGTAATGCAGTTTGCGCTTAATTATCCGGAAAAAGTAGAGAAACTGATTGTTGTTGATATTTCACCAAAAGCTTATCCTCCACATCATCAAGGGATTATAAAAGCTCTTGAAACAGTTGATTTTGATACGCTTAAATCCAGAAATGAAGTGGAAGCAGTTCTCAGTCAGTATATTCCAGATAAATCAACCATTCAGTTTTTAGCTAAAAACTTATATTGGGAAGAAAGTGGAGAAACTAAAAAGCTCAACTGGAGATTTAATCTGAAAACACTTTCAGAAAAATACAATGAGTTTGTCTCAAACGCCATTAAATTTGGTGTTTTTGAAGGGGAAACTTTATTTATTGCCGGAGAAAAGTCAAATTACATTTTACCTCAGGACAGTTTTGCTATCAAACAACAGTTTCCAAAAGCTCAGATTTTAACGGTGAAAAATGCTGCACATTGGGTTCAGGCAGATAATCCCGTGGAATTCAGCGAAGTTGTGAGAAATTTTTTAGATTTAAATTAATTTAGATAAAATTAAAATTCATCTTTCAGCAAAATCTTAGATATCTTTGCTAAGTGAAACGCCCTTGCAAAGCTTAAAAGCATTAGTAGAAAAAAATCTTAGAGAACTCTGCGTTAAAAATAAAAGAACAATTCCATTAATAATCATACAAATTCACTCAAATAACCACATAAAATTTGCAAATTTGCAGGAATTTGTAATTCACTAATCAAGCAGGAAATAAATTCATGGTTTTTGTAACAGGAGCAACAGGAATTTTAGGCAGAATCATTGTTTTGGAACTTTTAAAAAGAGGGAAAACAGTGCGTGCTGCAAAAAGACCTGCAAGTAATATCGATGAGGTAAAACATTCTTATCAGTATTATACAGAAACTCCGGAAGATTTTTTCAATAAAATCGAATGGGTAAATGTCGATTTTGACGATATTTATTCTTTACAGGATGCTTTGGCAGGCGTTACAGAAGTTTATCATTGTGCTGCAAAAGTGAGTTTTCATCCCAAAGATGAAAAAGAAATGTATCATACCAATATCAAAGGCACAGAAAATCTTTTATTTGTATGCGATAACTCAAGTGTTCAGAAGTTTCTTCATGTAAGTTCCATTGCTGTTTTAGATGGTATTAATGAAAATGGTGAACTGGATGAAGAATCTGATTTTAATCCGAAAATTGAACATTCTGCCTACGCAATTTCAAAACATCTTTCAGAAATGGAAGTCTGGAGAGCATCTGCAGAAGGTTTAAATACCATCATCATCAATCCCGGAATGATTGTAGGAACAGGAAATTGGAAGCAGAGTAGTGGTGAATTGTTTTCTACTTTCGAGAAAAGCGGTTTTACATTCTCCGGCGGTTCTACGTATGTTGATGTACGAGATGTTGCGAAGATTGCAATAGATTTAATGGAGAAAAACAAATTTGGAGAACGTTTTATCCTGATTTCTGAAAGTAAAAAATATGAAGAAATCGGAAACCAGATCAGAAGAAAATTAGGATTGAAAGATGCAAAAATTCTTTCAAAATCTATATTGAATATCGGAAGATGGCTCAATATCTTTTTCGGATGGCTTGTTCCGCAACTGAAAATGGCAACTAGAACCAATATAGAATCGGTCAATTCTTTCAGTACGATTTCTAATCAGAAAGTGAAAAATACTTTGAATTATGATTTTATTCCCGTTCAGGAAAGTGTAGATTTTCATCTCAACAATTATATTAACGACAAAAAGCTGAATACATTATAATGAATCTTGCAGAAGCAATCATCAGTAAAAACGCAGAAAAGCATGCTTTCAAATCGGCAGTTGGCTTCAAAAAGAAAGAAGGCTGGAAAGAACTGAGTTGGAAAAAATTCAGCGAAATTATTTTTAAAACCGCCAATGCATTAAAGGATAACGGTGTCGGAGAAAACGACAAAGTTGCGATCTATGCAGATAATTCTGCAGAATGGTTGATTTTTGATTTGGCAGCACTGTCTATAGGAGCAATTACGGTTCCTATCTATTCTACCAACAATGCTGAACAGGCAGAATATATCATCAATGATTCTCAGGCGAAGATTATTCTCGTAGGGAATCAGGCTCAGTATGATGCTGCTTTTGAAATCATACAAAAAGAAAGCTCTCTGCAAACCGTTATTGTAACTAAAAAAGCAGTTTGGGTAAAAAAGGAAAACACTTTTTACCTTGAAGATTTTATCGCTAAAACTTCACCAAAACTGGAGATTGTGAAAAAAGAATATGATGATTTAGCAACCATAATTTATACTTCCGGAACTACAGGATCGCCAAAAGGCGTAATGCTTACGCATGGAAATTTTGTTAAATCTTTTGACGCTCATTTAGAATATTTTAAATTTAAAAACTTTGAGAACGAGCTTTCTTTAGCGTTTTTGCCATTAACTCACGTTTTCGAAAGATGTTGGAGTTTATTTTGTCTGTATGGCGGTGCAAAAGTTTATTTCCTTGAAGATCCTAAAGATATTGCAGCAACACTGGAAGAGGTGAAGCCTACGATGATGTGTGCTGTACCAAGATTTTTCCAGAAAGTATATGCAGGAGTTTTGGAGAAATCAAAAGAAAGTTCATCATTAAAGAAAAAAATATTTGACTGGGCTCTTGAAGTGGGAAAACAAACGTCAGAATTAAGAAGAGTCGAAAAATCAGTTCCTTTTGGGTTGATGTTGAAAAATTCTATTGCAGATACATTGGTTTTCAATAAAGTAAAACAGAAAATGGGTGGTAGACTCTGGTTTATGCCTTGCGGAGGTGCATCTGTTTCGCCCGATGTCACACAGTTGTTTGAAGCAATGGGACTTCACGTTACAGTAGGTTATGGTTTGACGGAGACCACTGCGACATTAACTGCTTTTCCTTTCAATTATTTTGAACACGGAAGCTGCGGAAAACCTTTACCCGGCGTAGAAATCCGTATCGGAGAAAATGACGAAATTCTTGCAAAAGGAAACGGCATTATGAAAGGATATTACAATAAGCCCGAAGAAACCGAAAAGGTTTTTACTCAGGACGGTTGGTTTAAAACCGGAGATGCAGGTAAATTTGATGAAAATGGAAATTTATTCATTACAGATCGTATTAAAGATCTGATGAAAACTTCCAACGGAAAATATATTGCGCCACAACAGATTGAAAATATTCTTACGAATAATAATTTTATTGGTCAGATAGTTTTGGTTGCCGAAGGAAGACAGTTTGTTTCTGCGTTAATTGTTCCGAATTTCGAATTTTTAGATGATTATGCGAAGAAAAATAACATCGCATTTACTCATCGTGAAGAGCTGGTTCAAAAGAAAGAAATCATCGATTTTTATAAAGATAAATTGAAAGAATTGCAACATGAGCTTTCAGATTTTGAAAAGGTGAAAAAGTTTACTTTGATGCCCGCGGAATTTGAGATCAGCAGTGGAGAAATTACTCCTACATTGAAGGTAAAACGAAATGTGGTACTGAAAAAATATGCTGATTTAATCGAAAAAATGTACTAAATAAACTTTTTTACACAATTTAATATACGTAAAGTTTGTCATTCCGTAGGAATCTCAGCAATGCGTTTGGCTTAAATTAAGTTTAGTATTTTAAAAACTCAACTATGACAACACAAGACTTCTTAGGAAAAGAAAATTATAATATAAGTTCGCAAACAATTGCAGAAAGCTGTCCGTCTAATATTGCCTTAATCAAATATTGGGGAAAATATAAAGACCAGATTCCTGCAAATCCGAGTATCAGTTATACTTTAAATCACTGTAAAACCAATACAACAGTTGAATTTTTTGCAAATGAATCCTTTTCTGTGCAGACTTTTTTAGCAGGAAATGAAGAACACAAATTTGCAGAAAAAATCGAAAAATATTTCAGAAGTATAGAACAGTATCTTCCTTGGATTTTGAAAGGAAAATATATCATTAAAACTGAAAATACTTTTCCTCACAGTTCTGGAATTGCGAGTTCGGCTTCAGGTTTTGGAGCGATTGCAAAATGCTTAATGAATTTAGATGAAACTTTTTCGGGTAAAACATCCAAAGAAGAATCATTAAAAAAAGCTTCTTTTTTAGCAAGATTAGGAAGCGGGAGTGCTTGCAGAAGTCTGTACAATGGTTTGGTTGTTTGGGGAGAATCTGATGAGGTTGAAGGAAGTTCGGATCTTTTTGCTGTAAAATATTCTGATGATGAAATTCACTCGGTTTTTAAGGATTTTAATGATTGGGTTTTACTGATTCATGAAGGTGTAAAAAGTGTTTCTTCCACGGTGGGGCACGGTTTAATGAATACCAATCCTTATGCAGAAAGAAGATTTCAGGAAGCGAGAGAAAATTTTGTTCCGATGAAAGAGATTCTGAAATCTGGTGATATGAATGCTTTTATTAAATTGGTGGAACACGAAGCTTTAACGCTTCATGCGATGATGATGATGAGCGACCCTGCTTTTATTTTGATGAAAACCGGAACTTTGGAAGTGATTAATAAAATTTGGGATTTCAGAAGAGAAACTTCTTTACCATTATTTTTTACTTTAGATGCAGGTGCAAATGTTCATTTGCTCTTTCCAAATAACGGTTCTGAAAATGAGATAAAAACATTTATTGAAGGCGAATTATTACAGTATACTCAGAAAAATGGAGTAGTGAAAGATGTAATGAAATTCTAAAAAGATATTAAGTAAAGCGGATTTTTTAATCTGCTTTTTTTTATTAATAAATGATATAGTTTAATTTAGGTTTAATAGTCAAAAATAGTTGGTAAAATTCTTTTGTATTGCCGATTGTT